>Ga0182030_10009669_pt1 | contig 19713 bp, 15 predicted proteins | sample 812S3MmetaG_FD_121299 | JGI IMG/M metagenome (GOLD analysis project Ga0182030, IMG submission 121299) | Permafrost microbial communities from Stordalen Mire, Sweden - 812S3M metaG (Illumina Assembly) | ecosystem: Environmental > Terrestrial > Soil > Wetlands > Permafrost | place: Sweden... | reverse complement strand
TGGCTGATCGCTCCATCCAGTCCCTCACCGAACTCACCCCAGCGGACTATGACGCCAAGATGGAAAAGTAGCCTACCTTGCCTGTCCGAACCCGTCAATCATGGGGTTGCTCGAATGCATACGAGGAACTGAGTGTGCGCTCGTCGCAAACCAGCGCCAATACTCAGATACAAGCCAGCAAGATCAACCAGATTGCCGCGGCTGCGCAAGAGATGACAGCCACCATCGGCGAGATCAGCCAGAACGCGGAAACCGCCTCCGGCGCCAGCCGCGAATCGGCTGAAACCGCCAACCAAGGTGGAACCGTGATGCAGTCTGCGGCCGCCACAATGAAGAAGATTGCTTCAGATACCGAGACTGTATCAAAAAAGATGGCCTCTCTGGCCCACCGTTCCGAAGAGATCGGCAAGGTGGTCAATGTGATTCAAGAGATCAGCGAGCAGACCAATCTGCTGGCTCTCAATGCGGCCATCGAGGCAGCACGCGCCGGTGAGCACGGGCGCGGCTTTGCGGTGGTTGCCGGCGAAGTGCGACGCTTGGCCGAACGCACCAAAGGCGCAACCGAAGAGATTGCGGTCACCATCCGCAGCATCCAGGATGAGACCCACCAGACCAGCGATGTGATGACGCACAGCCACAACACCGTGGAAGCCGGACTCAGCGAGACGGCCCTCGCACGCACCAGCCTGGAGGCAATCATCGAGTCTTCCAGGCAGGTCGAAAGCCAGATCAATATGATCGCTACGGCGGCCACTGAGCAAACGGCGGCCTCCGGTGAGATCTCCGAATCCGCCAGCCAGATTTCAAATCTGGCCACAGAGAATATGCAGGGCGCTGAAGAGACTGCGGAAGCCTGCAAGAATCTCGCTTCGCTGGCCAACGACCTCGACGGCATCATCCGTCAGTTCCGAATCGACCGCGACACGCAGCAGGGCGGCAAATTGACCCGTGCTCAGCACGCCAAAGCGCCTGCTCCGGCCTTACGCAGAGCCTTTTAAAAAACACTCTCCCAATAACAGGGCCGGATGATTCGTGCATCCGGCCTGTTTTTTGTATGCAATGGATGTGGACCACCCAGCCTTGTCGGTTTGTTATACCTGACCGCGTCTGCTTGCACGCATATCGTCACGCAAGCGTTAACTATGGCCAGTCATTCAGTCTCTCCCTGAAGCTGCGGACAAACTTTACGGATGTTCGGCTCCCGTCATTCCAACCATCCAAGCCACGCCGAATTTGTCCGTGCACATACCGAACAGCGGCGACCAGAATGTCTTCGTCAATGGCATCTGCACACTGCCGCCTTCTGCCAATGCTTCATAGATGCGCTTCACTTCGGCTGAATCCTTTGATTGCACTGAAATCTGAAAGCCGCCCATCGGTGTTGAACTTCCCTGCGGTGCATCGCATCCCATCAGCGTTCCATCGCCCAGCGAAATCGATGCGTGCATGATCTTGTCCTTCCATTCCGCCTGTACTGGGGAGCCTTCAGGCGCCTCGCTGTACTTCATGCTGAAAGCATTCTTGGCGCTGAAGATCTCCTTGTAGAACTCAAATGCTTCTGCGCAATTTCCTTGAAAATGCAAGTGCACACTCATCTGCATAGCTCTGCTCCTTTTCTTTTAGTTGGTTCTTGTTTCATAGCCGACTGTCTCAGGTGTCGTTTCAAGAACCTGCACAACAGAAAACCCATTCAGCCAGTTTCTCGTTCCGCACGATTGCTACCAAATCATCAGCTTTGCCACGCACTCGCGCAATCTTCTCGTAGAAGGCCGGTTACCACAACCGTTCGTTCATCCGCGTATTCCTAGCACGGCCTGTAGACAAAGCCGAGGGACTTGCTCAGCCGTTTTGAGAAATCGTAGCCAAAAAACGGGGTCTCCGCAAGTGTTCTTGCTGGTTCTTCTGTTTTTGCAGGACCAATCGCGGAGACTAAAAATGCTGGTGAATCACCTGGGCGTACCAGAGGACGGGGGCGGCAAGCAGCAGAGCGTCAATGCGGTCCAGCACGCCGCCGTGGCCGGGAAGCAGCGAGCCGGAGTCTTTGACCCCGACCGAACGCTTGAGCGCGGACTCGGCCAGATCGCCCACTTGCGCGGCAACGTTGATGAGAACGGCCAGCGCAAGCCAGTAGTACCAGACCTCGCCGTGAAACGAGAGGCGCTCTATGTTCCAACCGGCAAGCAGGTTGGCCAGACCAAGCAGGCCAGCGGTAACCAGCACGCTGCCCAGGACTGAGCCGATTGCGCCTTCCCAGGTCTTGTTGGGGCTGAGCGTGGGGGCGAGTTTGTGCTTGCCCAGAGACTTGCCTATATAAAGTGCGGCGATGTCGCCTGCCCAGACGACGCAAAGCAAAAAGGTCACAAGAGTGGCACCGTTGAACTCCGTATCCTCGCGCAGGGCGGGCAAGGCCAGCAAGGTCATTCCGGTATAAAAAAGGCCGAAGATGGCTGTGGCCACGTCGGCAAGCATCTCTTCGACAGGCGAAAAAAAAGTGCAATAGACGATCAGGCTGAGGCTGAGAATGCCGAGAATAGCGGCGGTCTGGTCAGGCCACAAGTAGTTGAAAAAAAAGAGGGCCAAGACCGCCACCAGCAGCGCCACACGCGGCGGATTGGCTCCGCTCTTCTGAGCCAGACGTATGAACTCCCATGCTGCCAGAGCGGCCACGTCCGCCACCACCAGCGTCACCATCAGTCTGGACCCCAAAAAGACCAGGCACAGAACCAAGGGAATCAAAATCAGGGCTGTAAGTATGCGTTTCATCCAGGGTTGAGGATACACCGTTGGGGTGGGGGGCGTACCAGTCATACTTTCTTAACACTGGATTTTCAGACCTACAAGACCTCATCCATCCAAAGTCCAAAATGCTGGTGGCTGGGGTTGCAGAGAATTAGCCTGCAAAGGCGCAGACTCATAGATAGCTGCAACCCCGCACAAACTCATGCGCCCGTTCCGTACCACCCCAAAAAAGCCCCCCCCTCCCCCCCCCTACCATATTTTTTTTGCGGTCATTTTTTTGCAGATTATTTTATGCAAGTTGAGCAGCAATTCAATTTTGCCTCTTCTGGCGATCCAGCAGTGCAACTGAACTGGCGGAAATCTGTTAGCCTTGTCCATATCGAAGCACAGCGCCGCAACCGAGTTCGTGAGTGCTCAAAAGAGAGCGGGGCAGGCCGATTCACCAGATCGCCTGACCAAAGCTGGATTCGATATTCTGCGCGGAACCGCGTCTTTGTTGTATTTGCAAGGGCCAGACCGCTGGAGAAACGCTAGAAGTGGAAGCTTTTCAGGAATCTATTGCCTCGGAACTGCCCGCAAGCCAACGCAGACGGCTGCCCGCCTGGGCCACCGTCCGTGAAGCCGCCGTCTTTTTATTTTTCGCCTTCTTTTTTATCATCTACGGCCAAACCCCGCTCACCGGTGGCGCGGGACTGGGCCTGGTTGGTGCCGACGAGCCTCGCTACGCGCAGATAGCACACGAGATGCTTGATCGCTTTGACGCCGCGCACACCCTGAAAGACCGACTCAGCGCCTGCGTTACGCCGTTCCTCTACGGACATCCGTGGCTCGAGAAGCCAGCCCTCTACTACTGGCGCGCGATGTTCCTCTTTCAGGAGTTTGGCGTTCACGACTGGAGCGCGCGACTGCCCTCGGCCAGCTTTGCCTTCATCATGGCAGCACTCATCTATCTGCATATGCGCCGCTTCAGGCCCGGCGGCCATCTGGACGCGGCTATCATCACGGTGGCTTCAGCGGCCATTTTAGGCTTTGCCCGCGGCGCATCCACTGATATGCAGATGGCTGCACCGCTGGCGATTGGACTGCTCGGCTGGTATGCGTGGTATGAAACCGACTCCAAGTTCTGGCTCTTCGATATTTACTTTTTCACGGGCGTGGCAACACTGGCCAAAGGCCCGGTCGCTCCGTTTCTGGCTCTAGTGATTGTGGCCGCTTTCGCCTTTCTGCGTCGTGAGTGGTCCATTCTGCGCCGATCATTCTGGTGGCCTGGTATGCTGCTTTATTTTGCCATTGTGCTGCCATGGTTTATCGCCGTTCAGCATCAGAACCCGACCTTCTTCCGCGAATTCTTTCTTGAACACAATCTCCAACGCTATACCACGGATCGCTACCAGCATTCGCAACCCGTTTGGTACTACTTGGTGGTGGTTTTGCTGGCGGTCATGCCCTGGACGGTAATCTCAGTTCGAGCATTGATTGACGGCATTCAAACTTCAGTCTGCGAGTGGCGTGTGCGCAGCGCCAACCAATGCAAGCCTTGCGCCAACCGTCCTGGCGATGCTTTTCCAGAGTTTCTGGTTTTATGGGCGCTGATTCCCATCATCTTCTTCACACTCTCTCGCTCCAAACTCCCCGGCTACATTCTGCCCTCCATTCCACCCATCACCATTCTCACCGGCGACTATCTCTTCCGCCGCCAAAAGGGACTCAATCGTTGGGTTCTCATCGGCCACGCAGTGCTCTCTGGAGTCATGACGATGGCAGCCTTGCTGCTGCCATGGTTTGTGGGTCATGGTCGGCAATGGCCGCCCACGTATGCACTCGCCGCCGCAATGCTCGCTTCCACCGGCGCGGCTCTGCTGATTCTCGTGGTAGTAAATGGATTCGGCGTTGTGCGCCTACGGTTGGTTACGACCGCTGTGCTGATGGTGCTTGTGCTCTTTCTTTATGGAGTCGGCCCATTCTTCGGCATTCCCGCTGTGGAGCAGAGTAAGCGAGTCATTCATTTGCTGGATCGCTCTTACTCCGCGCGTCCGCTGGCTGAACAACTGGTTACGGTGGCACCCGCAGATGAGACGGTTGCAGTCTTCCGCGTCCGTCCTGACACTGAATATGGCCTTGCCTTCTACCGCAACCACGAGGTCGTCGATTACAAAGAGAGCGGTGTGCCAGATGAGCAGCACCTACTTGTGGCGCGGGTAACAGGCCGCGACGGTGCCGACCTGCATACGACTGCCGACCTTGATGAGTTGCTCCAGGGCCGACCCTACGAGCCGCTCTTTACCTGGCCTGAGCAAGGGTTAGTTGTCTATCGGGTGGCCAGCCGTTAAGCCAGGCCGAACGATTCGTGTCATTCTTTTGGCTCGCTGACTAGCTTCGTCGCTCAAACGATCTCGGCTGGCTTGATGGTTTTACTCATATCAGCACGAACTCCAGCCCGTGCGGTATTCTTCTTTGAGGATTTCAATCAACCTCCGGCACGTACTGAGCGGTCGGCATATCAAACGGGAGAAGCATGGCAACCGGCCTTCCCATCGAGATACTCGACCTGCGACATTTCACTGCCCCAGTGCTGCGTCCGCTGCTCGATGCCGAGTGTGAAATCTGGAAGCAGAGACTGCACTGGGACTATCGAGCCTCGGCGCGATTGTTGATGCAATATCTTGATAGCCGAATGCTCCCCGGCTATGCCGCCCTTGATGCAGGCAAGGTCATTGGCTACTCATTTTGTGTCTATGAAGAGACCAAGGCCGTCATCGGCGATGTGTTTGCGCAATGGCCATCATTGGCCATTGCGCACGCCCTGGTGGACACTGGCTCGGCTCATGCGATCGAAGAAACTCTACTCCGGCATATCTTTGAGTTAGTGCTGAACTCGCCACAAGTGGACCGCATCGAATCGCAGCTACTACTTCATCCATCCGGCACACACGAGCGAAGCTTCCGTGATGCAGGCTTCCACCTCTTCCGCCGCCTTTTCATGGTGCAGAAATTGGATGGTCGTTGGAATCTTCCTCATGTGCAACTTCCCAGAGGACTCGAATTGCGTCCCTGGCGCGACGAGGATTTGAGCCCTGCGGGAAGGCTCATCTCCACAGCCTACAGTGACCATCCCGATAGCCTGATCAACGACCAATATCGCTCGGTGAATGGCTCGCTTCGCTTTCTCAACAACATTGTTCATTATGCTGGCTGCGGCGTCTTCTCCGCCCCTGTTTCACACGTGGTTGTGGATCGAGCCAGCCGCGAGTTGGTTGCTTTGCTGCTTGGTTCTCGTGTAAGTCCAGAAAGCGGCCACATAACACAGGTATGTGTCCATCCTAACTTCCGCCGTCAAGGACTGGCCCGTATGTTGCTCTCTATGGCAGCCTTTCACTTCATGCGCCAGGGAGTAGCTGAAATTTCGCTGACTGTTACTGAAGCAAACTCCCAAGCGATCGAGTTATATCTCGCCGAGGGCTACACCTGCGAACACATATTTGACGCGGCTGTCTGGCAACGAGGAAGTTTTACCTGATTCATCTCGATAGCTCTATTTTTGAGAATGACTTGCATTCTCATAAGTCATTTTTGTCTTTTGCGCGATCGTAATCCATGATTGATCGCCAAATTTCATCTCTCGCACACTCTCCGAAAGCTGCTTGCGCAGCATAACATCCTGCGATAACTCAATCAGCGCGTCAGCCAGTTTTCCGGTATCTTCAGGATCAATCACGAGCGCATTTTCCCTATTCGTCAATAACTCGCGAAAGACCGGAAGATCGCTGGCCACAATCGTCTTTCCCAAAGCCAGCCCCGTCGCCAGCGCGCCGCTGGTTGTAATCGCACGATAGGGATAGACAACCACATCTGCAGCACGATATAAAGTAACGAGTTCAAGTACCGAGATAAATCGGAAATCAAGTTTCACGCGCTTGAGTTGTAACTCATCTATCAGATCGCGTATCTGCTTCAATAACTCGAGCGCGCCAGTTCCAGCAATCATCAAGTAGGCTTTGCTTCCACTCGATTCCACTCGCTGCCACGCGCGTAAAAGCAAATCAACTCCCTTGTAGGGAAAGATAATCCCCTGCCACAGCACCAGCATTGCATCCGATTCCATCCCAACTCTGCTGCGCGTCTGCTCCACACCGGTCGAAGGCAGGTCATAGAAGAATGGCCCATGCGGAATCACTGAGATTTTTTCGGAAGACACAGTGAATTCCAGTTCCAGTAACGCTTTCACATGGTCCGAGTGGCATATCATACGGTCCGATAATTCATATAACTTGAGAAATGTGTTCTTGTAAGTTTGTCCAGTATCGTGAGGCAGAAGATCATGCACAGTGAGTACTATCTTTGCTCCTCGTTTGCGGCAGAATTCCAGAAACCAGAAGTCGAGTGGTAGACGCCATTTCAACATGGGAAGGTACTGTACATGAACCGCATCTGGCGGAGAAAACATAAATCGTACTGTCAATGCAGCTAAATTGATCAATGCTTCCAGCATCTTCATTACTCTACGTAGCAGGCGTGGCAAACGAAACTTTCCAACTATATCAATTAGTCCTGGATCAACTTTGATTCCGCGACTGGAATAGCAAGTTGGATCGAGATAGTAGGTGATCGAACCCACCATAACATCGACCCCTTCAGCTAGCAACGCACGAGATAGATAAGCCGTGTAATACGGCACTGTCGCCCATAAATCCATCATAAAAACGCGAGGACGCCGATTACTCATTTGCTCTTCCTCGCGTCGAAACTGCAACCGCCTCTTCATATATACGAAGATAATCGTTTGCCATGCGCGTAGCTGAGTATTCTTCCTCTACGAGTTGTCTCGCCGCAAGGCCAAGCTCCCGCCGTTTCGCCGGATTCTGTGATAGCTCAATGATAGCTTCAGCCAACAAATTCGCATCTGCCGATGGCACAAGCAAGCCGGTGCGCTCGTTCTGGATCAGGATTGGAACCTCGCCCACGGCCGTAGCAATTATGGCAAGGCGACTCGCCATCCCTTCCAGAATCGAAATCGGTAGACCCTCTTGTCGCGACGAAGATACCAGCACATCGAGCGAAGCAAGGACATTCGGAATATCTTCGCGGCGGCCCAACACGCGCACACTTCTCCGAATTCCAAGACTATCAATCAATGCCTCCAAATGTGCACGGTCCGGGCCATCGCCCGCTAAAACGAACCTTACGTTTGGAAGTTTCTCGAAAACGCGGGCAATCATATGCAAGAAAATATCCGCTCCCTTTTCCATCGAAAGACGACCCACAAAACCTACGAGTAATAACTCATTCCATCCTAACTCTGCCTTCAAAGACCCGGTTGTATTGTCAAACGCTGTCAGGTCAACCCCATTTCGAATCATGCTGATCTTTGCCGTCATTACTCCGGCATTCAGAAGCCTCTTCCGTACCTCTTCTGAAACAGCAATAATCCTGATGTAATAGCGCAGAATCAGACGATCTACAACTCCATATAGCTTGACCTTCCAGTCACTGTCGATCCAGTTATGGCAAGTCGAAACCGTTGGAATTCCAGATTTATGCAACGCAAGATAGACAAAGATATCTGCCTTATAGCCATGCGCGTGAACTATATCGGCTCCCGTCTTCGATGCTAACTCTCGAATACTTGCAATTGCACTGCGATCAAACTGACCGTTACACGGAATAAGATGAGACTCAACACCTTCTCTTACCGCAGTCTCATGTAATTGTAGATTAGGATTCGATGAGTTCAAGAAAACCCCTAGCACACAAAGATGTTCTCTCTCATGCAACGCACGACTCAGATTGAGGATTACGGCCTCTGCACCATACATCCCACCGCTGCTGATGATGTGCAGAATCTTCATTGTGCTTTATCCTCATTGCCACCGTTATCGGCCTCTTTGCGATTGATAAGCGACCATAACTTTTCATAGAGACTGTCGCCTAACAGCAACTTTGCGGATAACTTCAATCTATATTGCCGATGCAGACTTGATAGTGCGCGATTCCTTGGTTGGAGCACGCTGTCAATCCACTCTAACGACATATCCCGCAGAATGTTTAGTCGACCAACCTGAAATCCGAGAGGCACTAACTCAGACCTCGGCTCTGATGTGTAAACGTGCACATAACCCGCCTCGCGGCAGGCCGCCAGAACGCGTTGATTGGCGCGGCCTCCTGGTAAGGACATAGTAGTAATCGAAGTTCCTAACTTATCTTCCAGTGTTTCTTTCGCACCAACTAACTCCCTCTCCAGTTCTCGCGGAGTGCAGTGAGTTAATAATGTATGCGACCATCCATGAGCGCCTATCAATTGACCGGACCGATGCAACTCCCGCAGTTCACTCCAGCCCATGTAACCTGCCTTAGTTCCTGTCCAACCTACAGTAATAAAAAAACGCGCATATATGCCACGTGCTTGTAAAATTGGCAACGCATACTCGAAATCTGAAAAATGCCCATCATCAAAAGTAATCTCTGGATATAAACTGTCGCACTCGACATCCTGCATCTGGGCATAAAGCTTTACATGTTCATCAAACTGTTTTGTTTCAATTATATACAAGTAATCACTAGAGCCTGATCTTAGCTCGTGATACAAAAGATGAAGCCGCGGACGAGGTTGGTTGATTCGTTCCTCAGCTAGTATTTCGACAGACAACTTTCAACCCTCGCTTGAGGCGATATACTGATTACCGCAAGCGTAGTTTAGCATTGCTTCGCTTCATGTATTCAGATAATCGCACAAGGGGTATAGCGGCTTGAATCCAGAGATCGAGTTGCAATCCGATAAGGGTGTCAGTGATTTGGTAAGTGTGATTATCCCCGCATACAATGCTGTTCGCTATATCAAGGAAACCCTGGAGTCGGTATTTTCTCAGACTTACAAACACTATCAGATAATTGTAGTCAACGATGGATCGCCAGATACTCCAGAATTGGATGAGTTACTTCTTCCTTATATGTATCGAATAACTTATATCAAACAGGAAAACCGGGGGCTTGCTGGAGCACGCAACACAGGCTTGCGCGCAGCGACAGGTAACCTCGTTGCATTTCTTGATGCTGATGACATTTGGATGCCAGAATATCTTGCCGAGCAGACTAAGTTCCTTAGCGAACATCCAGAGTATGATCTGGTTTATTGCAACGCTCGCTTCTTCGGCGATTCAGTGTATGACGGCATGGAATACATGAAGGTGTGTCCCTCAGAGGGGGAGGCAACGGCTGTGGCAATTATCTCTCGGCGCTGCCATGTCTTTGTTTCTGCTACAGCGCGGAGAGAGGCAATGCTTGCAGTTGCATTTGATGAGTCGCTTCGCTCCTGTGAGGATTTTGATTGTTGGCTTCGCTTTACTTCAGCAGGTTACCGAATTGGCTATCATCGCAAGATCCTGGTTCGTTATAGAAAACATGGTGCAAGCCTGTCGGCTAGCCCTGTGTGGATGGCAGAGAATAACATTCGAGTCCTGAATAAGTCATCAGTACTTTGGCCAGAAGTATCTGAAGAATGCCGGTTACTGCTTGAGGCCAAGAACAACAAAGTGGCTGAACTGGATACGATCCGCGGAAAGATGGCGATTGACAATCAAGACTTTTCCACGGCCGCAGTGCATCTTGAACAAGCAAACTGTTATTACAAGAGCGCCAAGATCTCGTTGGTTGTTTGGTTACTCAAACGATTGCCGTGGTTGGTAGGTCTTATGTACCGCAGCCGTGCGATGCTTTTTCGATCCTACCGTGATGTGTAACTTGTATCTTTACCAGTGAGAGAAAAGGAGCGATTTGTCCTCATCACTTTGGCAAACCTTGAGAGCTGATCTGTATCGCTATCGCGGTCAAACAGGATGGCGTGCATTTGTATCTGCCTATACTCACGAACCAGGGTTTCGATTTATCTATTACCTTCGCAAAGTTGCTTATTATAGCCATAAAAAGAGATCGCTCGGTATCTTTGGCTACATTTACAACAGAACTCTATTGAATCACTACCGCTTCAAATATGGATTCGATATTTCACCAACAACACAGATTGGTCGCGGGTTCTATCTTGGTCACTTCGGAGGAGTAGTAATCAGTCCATATGCAACTCTAGGATCGAACATCAACATAGGACATGGGGTCACCATCGGAGCCGAAAGCAGAGGGCCGCGCACGGGAGCACCCACACTCGAAGATCGCGTTTGGGTGGGTGCTCATGCGATCATAGTAGGCAAAGTTACGATTGGGCGCGAGGCACTTATCGCTCCCGGCGCATATGTCAATTTCGATGTGCCAGCCAAGGCAATTGTTCTTGGCAATCCCGGAAAGATCGTTTCCCAATCCGGTTCTGAGGGTTACATCAACAGAACCTTGGAGAACGAAGAAGACGACGCGCCCGGCCCGAACTAACAAGGTCGAGTTACTACAGTTGGTCGATCTTTGTTTTCAACAAGGTTGCATCAGTGCGCGAATTGATAGGCACCAATATCTGGTGGCGAGTTCGGCGATCTCATCTTACCGTCGTAGTCTCGATCAAGCCCTTGAATAGCCACTCCCGCACCTCGCGCCGGACTATCGCTTCTTAAATGAAAGTCGATGCTATCCAGGCTCCATTCACCAATCCAGGTGGGAAGATTGACAATCTTCGGATCTACGCAACGTTCTGTCCATCCAGACGGACAACTGCGCATATTGTAGTAAATATTATGGTCTCGCGAGGCAAAGGGATTGATTGGCAAAGATGCAATATAAAAGAGGGCCGCTCGCTTGCCACCGACAGGGTCAGCATAACCTATGTGAAGATTATTTTCATAGATGATGTTGGCCTTGGTGCAGGTTCCGGTACAACCAATGTCGTAACTTGTTGCCCCATAGCCGGCATAACTGTTGTTCTGAAAGGTATAGGTTCCCGAGTCGTTGATGCTGAATGCAATGCCATCGCCGTCCGCTCTGCAAAACAGCGAGAGATGCTTGTTGAATCCCTCCAGAGCGCCGGATATGGGTTCTGACAATCGTCTGCAGTTATGTACGGTTACATTATTTTGAAAGATAACACTGCGCATTGCGCCCATCTTCCACTGTTGCCCCATGTTGCCATAGGCGATCGAGTTAGTCACAGAAATCAGGCTGCCACCTACATGCAACAAATCGAAGCCGTCCTGAGTGTTATAGCGAAAGATACAATGATCGCAAGTGAAATTAAGCGGTGTATTTGGTGTTCCAATACCATCGCCATAACCACCTGAATCCTGATCAAAACAGTTATAAGCTGGAATCGCATGAGTAACGGGGTACTCTTCATTGCACCCATTCCACTCTACCGTTAGATAGGATGCACGGACTGTAGCACCTGGAGCACTCTTGGTTCCACCTCCATCGTCAAAGTCCCACCCTGCAGCGCCGTTGAACGCGATCCGCAAATGGTCGGCAGTTATATCTCCACCTATAGCTCCTAAGATACCCCGCGAGGCAAAGCCGTGAATATCCAGATTCTTCAGAGTTATCCCCGATGTTTCAACATTAGTCACGATGCCTGTTCCTGAATAATCAGATAACGGGTAAGAACTGCTGCACGTATCTGCCGCAGAAAGTCCTCCTCCGACGCGAGAGCATTGGCTATGATCGGTAAGTTCCATACATTCCACGTCTACGTTCTTCGATCCGGCGAGATTGACTACTACCCCTAGACCGTAACCACCAAAGAGTTGTGTCTTCTTGTTGCAACTTAGATAGTTTTCGCCAAGCAACCGAGTCGGATGTTCGGAAGTGCCTGATGGTAGCGGTGGCATGGAGCAATGAAAGGGATCTCCCGGGCAATTACCCCAATAGTCTTTCGGATTGGGGCCTTTGTAACCCATACGATAAGGGCCACCGCGTACGATGATCGTATCGCCGCCCTCAACAATCCAGGCCTTGTTGCCGTACTGTCCATTGGTAAACAGATAATGGGGATGATTGAACGCGCATGGTTGCATCGAGCCGCTCATGCGGTAAGCTGCATCAACCTTTCCTGTGCATTGCTTGCGGTCTCCACCGTCTGGCCGAATGTACCAGGTATGTGCTGACCCAGATGACGATTTTGTTGGTGAAGATGTTTGCCCTTCTACCCGAATTGTCGTGGGAAGAAAAAGAGCCAGCATAAAGAACAAATAAAAATGTCTCACCGATGAAGTCCGTTTGAACAGCATTGCCAACTCCGATTGATCTGCACACTAACTGGTTTTCGTATTTCATCGAAACTTCGTGTAGTCGCTGCGAAAACACTAAACATTGCAGGGATTAGTCTGACACAAAAGTCGAGCAGCTCTATCTTCTGTTAAGACTGCAAGGTGACACTGCTCTGAGAAGGTAGAGAATTCGATTTTGTTGCCGTTACGACCGCAAGACTCAGCAGAATACCAATCAGGGCCACATAGGGAAGATGGTGGCGCGGACCGCTCTCAAAGACACTGTTGATACCCCACTCGTAGAGCAATGGTAGAAAAAGAAGCGCATACCAATGCCGCCAATTTTGTAGCCTGAAGAGACAGGAGCAGCCAAGCAATAGTAACGTCCATACAGCCAACCACCAGAGATTGCAGAAACCCTTGGTGGATGCGAAGAGCAAGACAGATGGATGAAGATCACGTTTCAACGTTTCATATGGCCCCAGTGCATCATCGCCCAGATAAACAATTTGCTTTCTGACCATCAGAATTGCAAACGCGCCCGGATTATGCATGATCCACTCTTCGCCTAATTTGTAACCCAACTTGTCGGTTGCAAGGTCATTCTTGTCGAGCACCACATCTCCCTCTCGCGAGGTATTCGCATTAGCGTACTGGTTGTTAGCGTAATAGAAGACGTATCCACCATTTGTGGATATTGGAATCAAGCGATGAAATGTCAGATAATTTCGGATAGTCCATGGCGAGATAGCGACAATCAATGCAACAGAAAAGACAGCAGTCCGGCAGATCGCTGGCAGAATTTCTTGTCTACGCAAAATTTCGTATCCAAATATGATTGCGGGATAGAGCATATACGAGGGTTGGGTAAGCGTAGTAAACCCCATGCAAATTCCGGCAGCTATAACATAGCCCCAACGAAATCTTGTGTTAGCTGAATCCGAGTCAGGATCCGGTCTTTCGTCGGATGCTTTCATATACAACAGCAGGGTTGCGGGCAAAAGCACGGCAAGCAGATTTTCTCTGAAGTTGATTCCAGCCAGAGTTAGATAACCGGGCCAGATGGCTATCAACATGGGAGCAATGCGTGCAGCTTGATTGCCCTGAATACGCCGTGCAATTGCATAAGTGATAAAGTAAGTTGCCACAAACAATAACTGCGCACAAACCAGAGCAACCCACAGATGCGCACCGAAAACCATGAAGAATGGGGCGAGGAACAACGAGAATCCTGGAGGCCAGAATGCATGCGGAGGATTGTGACCCGCAGCCATGACAGCGGCGTTGTCAAAGAATGCCAAATGGTCGGACTTGAGTGCGACGGGAAAACGAAGGGTCCATGCCACTCGCAAGACCAAGCCGAGGATCAGCCAGAATGCGAGCCATCGTTTGCTACCCGAAGAAGAAACGCTCGCCAGCTTTCCAAATTTTGCCAGAATAGATTGGCGAAATGCAAATAGGACTGCGATGACAGCAAGTGTGCAAACTGCCGCACACGCTGCCAGCGACTTTGAGTTACTGGAAAGATAGACACTGCGATAGGCAACGGAATAGAGTGTCTCAGCACAAAGCAGCACGAAGATACATTGAGCCAGATTGCGTATCCAGCCAGCCTCGGCGACCCACATCCGAGGCTGAGAAATATCATCGCGACACTCTGAGATTTGCATCCACTCTTCCCTTGCGAATGAGTTCTTGTTACAACTTATCCCAGCCCTTGCAGCGCTGCTTTTGCGTTTTTGGCCGCAGGCGAATCGGGTGCGAGTGAGATAGCCTTCTTCAAGTGAGCCAGCGCGTTGCCCTTATCCGAGAGTTTGCTGTAAACCATGCCCAGGTGATACTGCATGGCCGCGTCGTTGGGGTTGGTCTTCGACGCTTCTTCCAACAAATCACGGGCAAAGGCGTAGGTTCCCTTGTGATAGTAAGCCCATGCCAAAGTATCGGCTGTGCTGGGTGAATTCGGCATGAGGCGTCGCGCGGTCTGCGCCAGAGTCAGCGCGACATCCGTATTTTCGCCGGTCTCAAGCATCAGATAGGCCAGGTTGTTGGAGGCAAGAGCTTGCTGCGGTTGCAGTGCGAGAGCTTTTTTGTAATAGGCCTCGGCCTTCGACTTATCTCCGCGCGCTTCTTCGAGAGTGCCAAGTATGGAAAGACATCCGGCATCCAAGGGATGAGTCTTCGACCACTGCTCCCAGACTCCGATGGCATTGGCCGTTTGTCCACGCTGCACCTGCAACTGCGCATAGAGCATCACTGCCTCGCCGTCTCCGGGATTCAGTTGCACGGCCTTCTGGGCCGATGCAGAGGCCTGATCGAGATTCTTGTTCTGCACCTGCAACTGGGCCAGCAGATCGTAGAGATTGCTATTGTTCGGACTCTTGGCAATCTGCCCATTGATGAGGGCAAGAGCCTGATCAGGCTTTTTCTGGCTCAGATCGTAACCGGCCAGCAGGCGCAGGGCTTCAATTGAATTGGGATCGAGTTCCAAAGCCTTCTGCAGCAGCGGAATTCCATCTGGAAAACGCTTCTGCATGAAGCGAAGTTTGCCTAGCATCAAATAGGGTTGCGGGCTTTGCGGTGCAACCTCCATCGCAGTCTTCAGGTCGGCCTCAGCCTTGTCGGGTGCGTTGCGCGCGTTCTCGACTGTTGCCCGCCACACATATCCACCCGGAAAACGCGGCGCAGCGGCAATCGTCTTGTTGGCCACATCCGCAAGCAGGTCGAGTTCGCCGCGTGCGCTGGCAATCCGCGCCAACGCCTCTTCGGCATCAAGACGCGAGGGAGCCAGTTCCACCGCTTGCTCAAAGCTCTTTTCAGCCAGATCAACATCGCCTTTGGCCAGCGCAGCCCTGCCCAGCCAGTCCTGCATGAAGGCATCTTTGGGGTAGTTCTTGACTGCATCCTGGAGCGCCGTGACGGCCTCGTCTGCCTTGCCGTCATTGAGCAATACGATTGCGTTCAAGGCCAGCACCTGCGGGTCTTTGCCGTTCTTCTTCATCAAACCGGCAATCTCGTTGCGGGCATTGGGAAAGTCCTTGACCTGAAGCAGAACCCGGATGTAACTCTCCTGCACGGTCAGGTTCTTGGGATACTTGGCCGAGAGCGCGGCAAACTCCGTTCTGGCTTTGTCGTACTGCCCGGTGCGTTCATAGTAGCTGCCCAGCGCCTGCACGCCCACCGGGTTGTCAGCAAGGTCTATGGTGGCCTGACGGAGAACATTTTCGGCCTGAGCCGGATTGCCTTGCTTGATATAAACCTGCGCCAGCGTTTCACGCGCCGCAATGCTCTTTGGATCAGCGGCAACAGCATCCTTGCAGGCCTGCTCAGCCTCTGGCCAGCGGTTGTCGTGGGCGTACACAGCCGCCAGTTGCAGCCGTGCACTGGCCGACTTCGGATCGAGCGCAATGGACTTCTTCAACTCGCTTTCCACATCCGTCGTTTTGCTGGGGTCGCCTTCTTCGAGCAGAGCAATATCCTGATGAAACGAGGCTCGGTTGGGATCCAGTTGCAATGCGCGTTGCATCTCGGCCAGCGCCTGATCCTTCTTCCCTCTTCTGGCCGCGATGCCACTGAGCAGCGCATGAACTTCAGGGTTATTCGGCTGAGTAGCCATCACCGCGTTGGCCTGCGTCTGCGCGTCGTCAAGCTTGTTGCTGGCAGCAAGCAGATTGCCCAGATCAATGCGCGCTTTTACGTTGGTCGGCTGCAAAGACACCGTCTGCGAAAGTTGGCCGTAGGCCGCGCCAAATTGACCCAGATGCTCGAAGGCCAGACCCAGTTCATAGTGTGCGTCCACATAGCTCTTGTCGATCTTGATTGCGTTCTGAAACTGGATCACAGCTTCGCGATACTTGCCATCGGCGCTATACCGTTTGCCGCTTTCGAGATACTTTTGTTTGCGCACATTGGGATCGGTGTGGCAACCAGCCAACAGCGCAGCGGCAACAAACAGCGCGGCGATGCGAAGAGATCTCCGCCGACTCGGTAGATTCCTGGTGACCTCAACGCTCGATTGCATTTTATGAAACAGGCCTTTCATTCTCTTCCGTCCTTGCCGACTGCCTCTCACTCGGATGCAGCCTGAATTCGTTGTGGTGAAACTAGGGCCTGCTAACACTACCTCAGGCGGATGGCGTTGCGAGCGAAAAACCGCTCAGACGAGGCGGAGTCCGCAGGGTTTGGTTATTCCAAGCTCAAGGGCGACAACGAAGTATGAGCGGTTTTCCACCCCAGCGACGAAGACCTGTCGCCGGGGACCCCGGTTTTCCACCCCAGCGACGAAGACCTGTCGCCGGGGACCCCGGTTTTTCGCCCCAACCCGGGCCCCCATCCCGCGAACTTTGCGTGATGGGGTGGAAGCCGAAGGGACGGGGCCAATTTTCCTCATTTCTTCGTTGCTCGTCGCTTCAGTAACTAGTTACAGCGCGCTCCTCGCGCCTCGAACTGTGAAAAATTGGCTCCCGTCGCCACCACCTGAAGTAGTGTTAACAGGCCCTAAATCTTGCCTTGCCGCTTCCCTGTTCGCTCAATCGGGAATATAACGCGGCAGCAAGGGCAAAAGCTGTGCGGCAAATCTCTCGGCGCGCTGCTTGGCCTCGGCTGTGCTCCGGCTGGAATCAACCGGCGCAATCACTCGCACCAGAGCGCCATCGGTGCGATTCATGCGGATGGCATCCGCCACCAGATAGATTTTGGCCATATACTCATTCGCCACGCTGCGCCCATGCGCCTGATACCAGTAAATGACAAACTGCTTTCGTTCGCCGTCGGCAATCACATACTCGCCCACCCGGTGCGATTTGCCATTCACATCGTTCAGGTTGACATACTGCTGCGATTCGAAGGCCCAGCCCGCTCCGGGCAGGCAATTCTTCGGCGAATGAATGGTAACGCCGGTTCTCTGGGTTGGGAAATAGCCAATGAACAGTTCAACCGGCGGCGTCTTTCGATCCAGAAGATAATAGCGCGAAAGAAAATCTCCCGGCCCCAGTACATCGAGCTGATCCTGCGCGATGGGAAGATCAACCCCCTTCTTTCCGTCGATCAGTTCCGGGAGTTGTGAGAGCGGTTCTCGTGCAGCAAATCGATCCGCGCTGGCACGGGTATGCAGCAGCAGCGCCGTGGCTGCCAGCAGCAGAAATACCATCCAGAAACGAGCAGATTTCATGCCTGCTCCCTTCGCGCTGGTATCAGACTCATCAGCCGATGCAGAATATATAGACAACCCAGCGAAACCAGAAACATTACCCAGCCTGAAAACTCATGAAAGAAGCCCAAAGCCTTATCTGGATCCCAGTATTGGACACAAAGCCCGGTTCCAAGAATACGCACCGTATTAGCCGCAATCGCAATCGGAATGCTGGCCAGAGCAAGCACCACCCGGCGCAGCGTGGACTTCTCCAAAAAGTATCCATAGAAGACCGCGAGTGTAAACAGGCTGACCAGCGAGCGAATCCCGCTACAGGCTTCCGCCACCTCCAGATTCATCACCGGCAACTCAATCACGTTGCCTTCGCGTAGAACCGGCACGCCAAACAACGGAAGCAGATTGCTGGCCGCTTTCGAGGCCAGAATTTGCAATGGAAAGGTGATCTGATTAAAGACAATGGCCGGAATCGGTATCGCCAGCAGCAGAACCAGCAGCACGAAGCGCAGCTCCTTGAGCAGTTGCCAGCCGCCAAAACTGAGCACCAGGCCAGAGAGCAGGATCAGGAGCGAAACCCGCGACAGAAACAATTCAGCACCGTAAATGCCCAACAGCAAAACCGCCAACCCAAGCGCCACAACCGCAACTCCACTCCACGTGGGCACAATCTTCGTCGAGCCAAGGCTCTTGCGCTTTTCCCACAGCAGATAGGCGGCAAAGGGCGGCACCAGAAAGCCGTGCGAGAAGTCGGGAATCTCCCACCAATCGGTGACCAGCTTGCCCAGCACCCGATAGTAGAGCAGCGCCAGTAGCACGCCAATCAACACTAAACCCCACAGCAGTTGGGGGTTGCGCAACCACCAGGGATTTGCTTGAGTATCGACGTCTTGAGTCGCGTCTGGTGTCATAGGATTCAGCGTGGAAACAGCGGGCCTCTCTATCCGCATCTCATTCTATAGCAATCGGATTGCCGAATGTTTGCAGTGCTGGAGCGAGAGATTTCTGATGAGAATGCAATACCAGGACCTATGCCATCCAAAGTAGTGGTAATGATTTTCCACTTTCCAGGAGAATCAATGCTAGACTTTTTCCTATGCGAGGGGAAAAACTTTGTCTCGTTCTGAGACTGTTGTGTCCCCTATCGTGTCAAAAATGGATTAGCCGTCAGGAAAAGCGACTTCTCTTCTCCATTCCTCAGGTTTGGAAGCCGCGTTGCTAATGAAAGAGACAGGTTCTGAAATCCTCATGGCAAGTAGTACTCCCGTCCATAGCGCAAAAACGCCGTTGAAGACGCTCCCGACAGCCGGGACGCAACTTCAGCGTGCGATTGCGCGCATTGCCGACGGCGACTGCCCGGTTTTGATCGCCGGAGAGCGCGGGGTTGGAAAGCGCACCGTTGCCCAGCAGATTCATTCCTACGCCCACCAGCCCAGGGGTCTCTTCAAAGAGATTGACTGCCAGCAGGCGGACCGAGAGACTCTGGAGGCGGCATTCTCAGCCAATGGGACGGTTTATCTCTTCGATATTGCCGATCTGAGCCACTCGATGCAGGAACTGATTCTCAGTTCCTATTTTCATTCGGAAAAGCCTCGCCCCTGCCGCCTGCTCTGCGGCACCAGCCGCGATCTTGCTGAGGAAGTTAGATCGCTGCGGATGAGAGAGAATTTTTATCATCTGGTCTCGGCGGTCACGCTGCGG
>Ga0182030_10009668_pt1 | contig 19714 bp, 17 predicted proteins | sample 812S3MmetaG_FD_121299 | JGI IMG/M metagenome (GOLD analysis project Ga0182030, IMG submission 121299) | Permafrost microbial communities from Stordalen Mire, Sweden - 812S3M metaG (Illumina Assembly) | ecosystem: Environmental > Terrestrial > Soil > Wetlands > Permafrost | place: Sweden... | reverse complement strand
TGTTCCCACGTGTTCCTCACCCGTCTGCCGCTCCCGCATTGCTGCGATCGCTCGACTTGCATGTGTTAGGCCTGCCGCCAGCGTTCGTTCTGAGCCAGGATCAAACTCTCAAGTTGTATGAGAAATTTGTCCCGACTAGTCACTGTCTTAAAACATCCATCCCCAGCCACTACAGCCGAGAACAGAATGTCGACGAGTCCCAAGCACATCCGATCCTGCCTTCACAGGCAAAATCACGATGAACTTGAAAATACGTGACCGTCGGATATTATTTCCTCACGACGACCTACAAACTTGCGTCTGTAGATCCGCAGGGACTTCCGCCGTCCACGTTTCTCTTTCTTCCGATTCAAATGTCAAACAGCAGGGTCGCATAATCTAAAGCATCAGCGCCGAAACGCAACACCCAAATTTAGCGACAGCGAAACCATCCCGGCCTTTCAGCCAGCAGAACCCTCAAGGCTCAAATGGAGACGCGTCAGCAATCGCCGCTCAGTCCGCGGCGACGCCGTCGATGGACGCTGTATAAGACCGCACCGCAGCAACCGTCAAGCGGGATTCTCAAAAAAAACGCGGAACCCGCGACGCTGGAGCCTGAACGCCAGCGGACGCTCGAATATTACAACATATTTTCAATGCGTTATGGCGAACCCCCGGCTCCTGTCCACAGGGGCGAGATTCATACGCCTGTCATATCGGACTGAATTGAAAACGCGCGTGCTGATTTATTTTGGGACGCAAGCGCAAGCGCTCATCCCCCGAACGTCTGACGGATTTCCTGGGCGATCTCGTCGAAAAGCGCCGTCCAGTCATCGCCTTCGCGGCAGCGGAACAGGCGCATGGAGGGATACCAGGGGGAGTCCGCGCGGTCGGTCAGCCATCGCCATTCCGAAACATGGCGCAGGGCGACCCAGACAGGACGCCCCAGCGCCCCGGCGAGATGCGCGATGGATGTGTCGCAGGTCACGACCAGGTCGAGATTGGCCATAAGCGCCGCCGTATCGATGAAGGCGTCTGGACCGCCGTCGAAGGCCTCGCCGAAGTCCGTGAGGCGCTCGGCAAGCGCCGCCGGGATGTCAGAAAGGTCGTAGCCCTTCTGCAAGCTGATCAGACGCGCCGAAGCGAGGCCAGCGAGCGGCAGCAAGGCCCGGGGATGGATCGAGCGGCGCGGATCGACGCGAAAATCGACGTTTCCACGCCAGACAATTCCGATTTTTGGGCGGATTTTCGGGTCAATTTTCGGGCCTGGGCCGTCGAGGCGCTCGCGCCAGAGTGTTACACGCTCGGATTCTGCGGCGAGATAGGAGGCGGAGGGAATTGTGTCGACGCGCGTCTCGCAGGCGCGCGGCAGGCTGGAAATGGCGAGCACAGCGTCAAATTCGCCCGCCAGGTCGTCTTCTTGCCGCCAGGAGATGCTTATGCCGGATGAGGAAAGCAGTCGCCGCATCTTCGCCGGCCCGGCGAAAGTGACGCAGGCCCCCGCCTGCGCGAGGAGCACGAGATAGCGGAAGAACTGGATCGTGTCGCCGAGCCCGTGATCGTTGACCACCAAAATTCGCTTGCCCACGAGGCTTGCGGGATCGTCGAGGTCGAAACGCGCGGGCGAGACGGGAATCGGACGCTGCCCCCGGGTCCAGCGATGTTCGTAACCTTCCCAGCCCTCCGCGAAATCCCCCAGCTGCAATTGCAGACAGCCCCGATTGCTGAGCGCCTCTTCCGATCCCGGCTCGATCCGTAAGGCGTAGTCGAATGCGCGCCTGGCTTCCGGAAAACGACCCAGTTCCTTCTCGACGATGCCAAGGCCCGAGAAAGCGAGGGCGTAATCCGCGCGCAGCGCGATGGCGCGCAAATAGGCCTCCCGGGCGTCGCGGTACCTGCCAAGCCTCATCAGCGCATTGCCAAGATTGAGTTCGGCTTCCGAAAGGTCGCTCTTGAGGCTCAGCGCCTGCCCGTAGGCGTCGGCGGCCTCTTGAAGCCTGCCGAGCGCAAACAGCGCGGCGCCACGGTTGCAGTGGGCGCCGGAATGATCTGGCTGCAAGGCGCAGGCCCGCTCGAAACTTTGCAGGGCGGCTTCCATATTGCCGTGAGCCAGCAGCAGCACACCGCGATTGAACCATGCAATCGCGTATTCGGGCCTGAATTTCAGGGCGCGATCGTAAAAGGCCAGGGCGCCGGCGGCATGTCCATTGTTTTGCAAGATATAGGCGCCAGAGCACAGCGCTTCCGGGAACTCCGGCTTGATCCTGAGAGCGGAGTCGATCAGGGCGATGGCGGCGTCGAGCCGTCCGGCCGCCTGTTCCGCCAGGGCGCGGCGGTACAGCGCATGCGCGCTGTCGGGCGGTTGAGGAGCGGATTGGCGATCGAGCTTCGGGTTCATGCCCGCGCTCAAGAGCCGCCGAGTTGGAAGCTCTGAAGACTCATCAACAGGCTGGTGCTGAAGGTCGTCGTTGAAGAACTTGCGCCGGTCGCACTGACGACATTCGAGGTGCTCGAAGACGTGGAAGAACCGGCATTGTTCAGATCATATTGCGCCGCGAAGCGCTCAAGAAACGTCTGCACCTTCGCCGGGCTTTGAAAATCCTTGTAATTCAGAAGGCTGTCCAGCTGTTTGGACTGCTGGTCGATGTTTTCCGCGGACGTGTAGGAGGAAATGCCCAGCGTGGTCTGCGCTACGGTCAGCAGATTCGAGTCGGCGAGAATGCTGTAGCCACTCGTGATCTTCGAGGCGTTCTGCTGGAAATAGAGCGCGAGCTGCACGCCGGGATCCTGGGAGCCCTGGTTGGTCTCCAGCGTCTGCATCACATATTGGCTGGTCACATCGGTGGTGGCCGCTGTCGTCTGGGTCGTCGCCGTTCCGTAAAGCTTGAAATTGAAGGCATTGGCGAAAGCCAGGATTTTCGGATTGTTGAGCGTGTTGGCGAGCGCGGTCGAGCTGCTCGTCCCCTGCTCCAGCACTTTCTGCATCATGGACTTGGCGTAGGTCATGTCGCCAAGCCCGAAGGCCGTCATCGCATATTTGAATAGGCGCGGATTATTGACCAGTTGGGCGGGGGTCGTGACGCTGGCGATATTGGCCTGGAAATATTTCGTCGCCTGCGCGACGGTCGGGTCCGCGGCCGTCATCGTCTGATAGCGGGTCAGGTTGTTCGCGACGTTCATGTAGCTGGTGAATGTGCTCATCGCCGCTCCCTTTCCGAACGCCGCGTCGTGGTCGTCACGCTGCTCCCGCAGCAAAATTCATCCTGCCGGCTTCGGCTTGCGCGAAACTGGCGGTGGTCGTCAATGCAGGCCCCGATGCCGCGCCAAGTCGCCATCGACGAGCCGGAGATGCATATTTTCGGAGGCCTCGGCGGATTGAGCGGCGATGGCGTGCAGCTCCCGCAGGCAATTGGCGACGGCCTCCACGATGCGCGGATCTCGCCCCGCGGCCCCTGGCGTAGCGCGCAGCAGGCGGTGCAGCGCCTCGAGGCGGCGAATGAGAATGTCCATCGATACTTCCGTCAGCAACTCTTGCAGTGACGGTAGCATCGCCCAAGCGGGTTAAGATCAGCTCAACTTCTGCGTGTATTTTTAAATCATTCATCCCCCGCGGTGTCCCGGCGGCGTCTGGTAGGGTCCGCCGCCGCGAAGGCCGCCGCGTTGGTCGAGCCGTGCGGCGAGCGATTCGGCGAAAGCCGTGGCGATCGCGCCCTGACGCTGGGGCGCATGCGCCGGCATTGCTACGGAGGAGCGCGTCTGCGCAACCGTGGGTTCGCCGTCGGCGACTGGCGCGATGGCGCCCTGCGGGCCCCCAAGGGAAAGCGTATCGCGAAGAATGTCGCAGATTTCCTCGATCGATCGGTCCAGCGCCATCAGCGCGCGATATTCCGGGACCTGCATCAGGCGCTGGCGCATGTCTTCGCGCAGCGAGCGCATGGAATTCAGCATTTCGTGCGGCATCGAATCGGCTCCGTTCAGATTTTACGGATCATCCGACGGAGGGCTGGCGCGAAGCTGGATTGACGCAGGCGCCGCTGCGCAAGCTTCGCAAAAGGATGATGGCGTTCAATCGGGCCTCGACGGAAACGGGCGGCCCGTTACGCCGCCTGAAGCGCAAGGCAAGTCTTCAAATGATCGCAGGTCGTGAAATGATCGCAACCCGTCCGGACGCGCCGTCGCGCGACTATATCGCCAATATCGACAGTCCCGCCATTCTTCGGCTGCGCATGCTGGAAATGAAAACGGCGCTCAAAGGCCCCCTGCCCGAGGCGGAGCGTCGTTCGGCTTTCGACCTCCTCGACCGGCTGAAGCGTTCCATTGCCGAAAAGCCGAGCTTGTCCTTCGCCGACGCCGTCGCAAAGCTGAAGACGCTCGATGAAATCGCCGGGGACCTGATCGGTGAAAAGGCCGATGACAGGCAGAAGGACTCGATCCGGCGGGCCATCGCCGAATTGCGTCGGCAGCGCCTGCAAGCCTGAAGGCAAGTCAGATCGGAGTCCGGCATGGCCGAGCGCGAAATCACCGCATTGAAACAAGCGTACGGGTTGAAGCCATCGGCCCTGGAATGGTTACTGCGCGGAAAAAAGGACGCCGACGTCGTCACCTATTGCGTTCTCCCCTCGCCTACGCCTTCGACGGGAGAAAAGCGTCGTCAACAGCGGCGGCGCACCCGCCTTCGTTCCGGCAAGGTTCTCGATCGCGGCAATCGCTTTCTGGTCGATGCGACAATTCTTGACCGCTCCAGCGGGGGATTGCGACTACGGTTGGCGCGCGACTGCCCGGCGCCCGAATTTTTCCATCTCTTCGACGACGAAACGGGACTGATATTCGCGGCGCGGATCGCATGGCGGCGGCAGGCGCTGTTGGGCGCGCTTGTCGATCCCGGCGGCCCCGTCAACGCCACGCCCCGGCAGATCGCCGCCCTGCGCGGCAAGTTTTACGCCATGCGGGATTAAGGCGTTTTCCAGCGGGGCGCGACCGTCCGTCGGGCAGCCGGAAAAAAAGGGCGGACGCGATCGCGCGTCCGCCCAGTCACAGGAACCTGGAGAATTTCAGTTCAGCGTCAGGCAATAGCCGAGGTAACGCTTTGAATCGATGGGATCGTAGCCGAGGCGATGGCGCAGTTTCTTCCGCAGCTTGCTGATGTGGCTTTCCACCACGTCCTCCTCGACCTCTTCGTCGAACAATCCGTAAATAGCGTTGAAGATCTGCGCCTTGGTGACGCGCTTCGACTGGTTCACCACCAGATATTCGAGAATGCGGCGTTCGCGGCGGGGCAGCGGCAGCGCGACGCCCTTCACTTCGGGATCGCGCCCGTCGAAATAGACCCGCATTTCGCCGACAATCTTGGATTCGGACGGCGGCTCCTTCCGGCGGCGGATCGCCCCGACCCGCGCCATGATCTCACGCACATGCACGGGCTTGCGCACCACGTCGTCGACGCCAGCGGCGAAAAGCTCGAGTGTCTGTTCGAGAGACATGGAATCGTTCAGCGCGATCACCGGCACGTGGCACCGTTCGCGGATCATTTTCGGGAAAGCCTCGCGCTTGCTGCAATCGCCAATCAGAAAGGCTTCGATCGCCTGGAGGTCGGGCTTGCCGACGCCAGCCACCCATTCCTCGAATTCATCTGGGCGCAGGCCGGTCGAGGCGACGCCTTCCCGGTCGAAGCTCGAAGCATAGCCGCTCTTGACGATTTCGCGCTCATCAACGATGACGAACATCTTATTCCCCCCCAATTCGATCAGTCATTTCAGGATCGCGGTCTCGCTTGGCCGACACGTCCGGCGCGAGCTTCGCCATTTAATCAAAACTCAACCAAAAATTGCTGTAGGCGCGACTACACGTATAAGTTGTGTTTGAACCAAGCCTTCATCCACTTTCGACCCTGAAATCCGGCCCTGTCCGGTTTCGCTCCGAGGCAGTGAGCACACGTTTAAGTTGTGCTAAGATGGTTAATTAACCATTAACACCGTCTCCCCTGTGCCAGAAAGGCACGAAGACGCCACCTGCAATACTGTGTGTCCTAAGGTTTTATTGATATTTCCGGGCGCAAGATTTCCGCGCGGTCCGCGAGGCCGCTTTTGACCAATAACGACCATAAGTTGCATATCATGGCCATTGGCGGGGAACGCGCCCGACGGAACAGCCCGTTCGAGCGCATTTTGGACGATCTCGAAAACGCTGATTCGCTTTTCCGGCAAAGCGGTTCCGTCGGCGCTGCGGCGATCTGGCCCGGCGCCGGGCCAACGCCCCGCGGCGACAGCTTTTTCCAGACCGAGGCCGTCGAGAGCCTTTACGCCGAGAGCCAAGACCAGACCGCCGCCGCTCATTTCGCCGAGAAGCTGGAAAAACCGCAACGCAAGCCAAATATTGGCGACATCCGTCGCGAACTCGTCGCCGCCCGAAGTCTCGGCGCGTTGAAAAGCCTGCGCCGCCGCTGCGCTCTCGCGGCGCATCCGGATCGCGTCTCGCCCCAGGAGCGTCCCGGCGCCGAACAGCTCATGGCCGAGGTCAACGCCGCCATTGACCGGGCGATCAAGGACGGCGATTTCGCCCGCTAGATCGTCGTGCGAAAAAGCGGCTGCCGGTTTTTCGTAAAAAACGCCGCGTTATCAAGGACTCTAGAGCATCGGGCGATTCCAAAGGAACGCCCGATGCTCTAGCGCCTGTTCCCGAAACGCATGTGCGATTTTCCGACAAGTCATAAAATGCTCTGAAACCTTTCATGCGCCTCCGGGCGCGCAAAACTTCCGGGCGGCGTCGGTCCAGCCGCCGAAGCCGCTGCGCACCATATTGCCGATCACCGCGCAGACATATTTCTTCTGCGCGTAATTATTGTCTGGCCCGGCGTTGTAACGGGCCACCGCCAGGGTCCAGCTTGGTTCGCGCGCCCGGAGCTCCCTGAGGAAATGCGCGGCGTAGGCGACATTGCGATGCGCGTCGAACATGGCTTCAAGCGAATCGAAATGGCTTGAGTGAAAACGGTGATTGATCTGCATGCAGCCGATGTCGATGAATTTCGCGCCGCGCTGACGCGCCGCCTGGAAGGCGCGCAAGGCCTCGGGAAGGCTGCCCGAGGGCACTGCGGCGCCGTCGACGTTCATCGCATAGGGCTGCAGCCGGCCCCGCTGGCCGGTCTCCGTCAGCCCCACGGAATAGAGCACGGCGAGCGGAATGGTCTCGGCCTGGGCGGCCCGCGCCATCTCCCGCTCGCAGGCGCCCAATCCTTCTTGCGAACGGCTTGCTGCTGGCGGATTGCCTGCTGCGTCCGATCCGGCATGGGCGCCGGAAAGATTAAAGATAAAGGCCGCGACCATTGCCCTGAGGACGCGCATCCTGTGTCGCATCACTTTGGTCATTTGTTTGATCCTGCCTGTTTTGTCCCGCCCTGTCCTGCTTTTGCGCGGTCGATTGGGAGTCGCCGCCCGCGCCGGCGCCGTTCGACGCCGCTCCGCCTGTCGAGGAAGTCCATTCGGGCCCCCCCGCCTGGCTGGCGGCGGAGCTGATGTCGATGCCGCCGAGGCCGATGCCGGCGCCCTGCAATTGGCTTTCGAGCGTGGCGCTCTTGTCGGAGATCATGCGCGCCGTTTCGCCCTTGTCGGCGACAAAGGCGATCTCCAGGCGATCGCCCGCGCTTTTCATCTTGACGGCGAGGCCGCCAAGCTCCTTCGGCTCTAGCGTGATCTCAAGGTCGCGGCGGGGCGTCGCGGCCAGGGGAGGCGCATTCCCGCCTTGCGTCGTGGACGCGGCGGAAGCTTCGGCCGGGATTGCGGCGGTCGCGCCATGAGCCTGACCGCTTCCGGCCCCCGGGGGCGTCGGCGCCCAGACTTGCGCTTCGGACAGAAACGCCACCGGGGCGCTGGGAAGGGGAAGGGCGGCCTGCGGCGCGGCGGCGTCCGAAGCCGCCCCCGCTGCATTTTTGACAGCGTCGACTTTCGCGGAGTCCAATTTCGAGGCTTCGGCGTGCGGCGCATCCAGCGCATCGCGATCCGCGGCCGCCACACGGCTGAGGCCCGGGCTGAAATTGGGGCTGACGGGCTGCAGCCAGGTCTGCTGTGTGACGACATGGATGGAGGTCGTTGCGTCCTCGGCATTGCCGGGCGAAGTCTCCACCCCGGCAGCCGCCCTGGAGGCGGCGCCCGCAAATTTCGAGAGCCCGGCGGGCGCCGAAGGTCGAGCGCCTGTCGAGGCCATGGCCGCGCCAATCAGCGCCACCGCGTCCGCGTCGGCGTCGTTCCCCGGGGATGAAGACGAGGCCGTCGCGGCAGCGGCCGCAGCGGGAGAGGGCGCCGCTTTGGGAAGGGGCGCCGGAATGGCGAGGGGCGCTGCGGCTGAAAGGGACGCCTGCCCGGCAAGGGGCGCTGCGGCGGGAAGGGGCGTAAGGGCCTGGGCCGCCGCGGCCATCGCGGCGTCGCCCGTGGCCGAGGCCGACAAAGCCGGCGCCCGTTCCGCATCCAAGGTTCCGGCTGGCGTCGCGGCCGTTCGCGGCGCGCGCTGGACATTGGCGGCTGTGGTCGCGCTTGGAGCGGTTTTAGACACGGGCCCGGACGTGGCCATAAAGGCCGCCAGAAACGAATCGGTTGCGGCGGGGGGGCGAGGCGAAGCGGCGGCGCCCTTCGCTGCGGTCGGCGCGCGCGACTTGAAGTCGGAGAGGAAATCGGAAAGGGCCGGTTTTGCCGGAGCGGGAGCCTTGGGGACGGCGCTCCCGGACGGCGTTGTCTGCGTGGATGCGACGCCCGCAGCGCTCCCGGCAGGCGCGGAGGAGGAGGCGGCAAAATTTTTCAGGAAACTTTGCAGGCTCGAAACCGGCGGGTCCTCAGCCGCTCCGCTGGCTTGGGGTGAAGCGAAGGCCTCGGCCGGGACAGAGGTGGCGGGCAGGGCTTCCGGGGCCAAGCCGGCTTTCTCCGGATTGGCGCGCGGGGCTGCATTCGAAGGCGGCTGGGCGACGGCTGGCGCGGCGACGTCTGCGGCGGGCTTGTCCACCGAAAACGAGGAAGCGAAGATGGCGAGACGGCTGCGAAAGTCGGACGAAGCGGCGGCGTCATCCGGCGACCTCCCGGCGTCGGCTGAAGCGGCCTGCTTCGAAACGCCGTCGTCCCAAGGCAATGAGCCGTCCGCCGAGCCTTTTGTCGTCGGATCCGACGGCGCCGTATCTGTCAGCGCCGCATCGAAACCCGCCTCCGCGTCGCCGTCGGAACCCGCATCGCGGCCATGCCTGCGCGCGGCCGGCGCGAGGGGACCAGCGGCGTCCTGCGTCGCCACGGCAAAGGCGCTCATCGGGTCTTCCTCTCCATTGTCTTGGTCACGCTGTCCATCACGGAATCGGCGTCGCTCACGCCTTTTTCGGCGCGCGCAAGGCTGGCGTCGATCGCGTTGGGCGCCGCGTTGGGCGCCCTTGGCGGCGGAGCGTCGAAACTTCCCTCGGGATCCCTGTAGATACGCGCCGAGGTCGTCGTCACGGCGTCATAAAGCGGCTGGTCGGCCGCCGGCAGCTTGTCTCTCGCCACATCGACCAGCAGCTTGGGGCCAAGGAGAGAATCCGCGGCGCCGACCCGCGCCGCCGCGCGGTACAGCAAAGCGCGCTGCCGCTCGACAGAACCTTCGGCCGCGAGGTCGGCCGCACGCTGCGCCGCCATCTCGGCGAAACCGATATTGCCGCTGACAGCCGAGGCCTGCGACATCACAAGATAGAGTTTCAGTCGCGTTTCGGGCGTCAGGCTGCTGATAAACTCTTCAAGCTGCGCCCATTCCGACGGCTTGATCAGCAGGCTTATTCGGGCGGCGGCGGCGATGAACTGGCGCAGGAAATTGTCCGCATAGGGCGAACGATGAAACCTTTGCCAATATTGTCGCGCCAGTTCGGCGAATTTATCGAATGCCGAGGTCTCGCTGAGCAAAGCGACCTCTCGCCGCAACGCCGCCTCCTCGACCAGCCCGCCCGGCGCGAGCAGGCGCGCCAGATCAAGACTGGCTATCGCCTTCGGGCGATCCGTGCCCGTCTGAAGGATCGATTGCACGAAGGCGATCTGCGCGCCGAGATCGAGATCGAGTTCGCGCGGGTCGAGGCTGAGCATGTATTCGCGATCGGCGCCCTCGACGCCTTCGAGATAGGCGACCGCCGCCTTGGCCAGATGCTCTTCCGACGGCGCGAATCTATGCTGGCCGAGAACCGTTCGTCCGAGCGTGGAGCCGCCGCCGCTGAGGAGGAACAGCACCAGCGCCCGCGCATTCCCCTTGGTCGACCAGGTTTCCGGCGGCTCATCGGCGAATTTTTGTCCCATCATGTGCAGGAGCCGGGGCATTTCGACATAGGCGGCGGCGTCGCCGGTCGCCACGCGCTCCTGGATGTCCTGCAGGCGCCGAATCAGGCGCTCCACCTCGCTCGGCGGCGGCGGAAGCGGCAATGGCGCCGCGAGTTTCTCTTCCTTCCCGGCTTTTTCGGGTTTTTCGCCTTTCTCGCCCTTTTCCTGCGCTTTCTCTTCCTTGCCCTCCGGCTTCGCCTCAGCCTTCTCGTCAGCCTTTTCTTGCGGCTTCGCCTCAGGCTTCGAGTCCGGCTTCGCCTCGGTCTTCGAGTCCGGCTTCGCCTCTTGCGCCTTGGCGCCATTTTCCTTGGCGACCTCTCCCTGCGGGTCCCCGGCCTTGGTCGCTTCGGGCTTGCTCGCGGCTAGCTTTTGGACTTCCGCCGCGCCGTCCTTCTTCGGCTCTTCCGCGGACTTGTCCTTTGGCGCGTCCTTGGGGCGGTCGCCGGAGCCGTCCTTGGCCTCCTGCGTCTTCGCCGCGTCATCCTGCGGCGCCTGCGCCGGTTTGTCAGCGCCCGCGGCGGCTTCCACGCTCGCCTTGTGCGCAAGCATCGGCCTTACGAAAAAGAAGGCCACGCCGCCTGCGCCAAGCAAAGCCAAGGCGCTCGCGGCGATCAGCAACTGGCGCTTCCCGGGCAAACCAATTTTCGGCAAACTCAATTTGGGCAAGCTCAGTTTGGGCAAGCCGAGTTTGGGAAGCTTGAATTTCATGGCGCAGCCTTGCGCAGCAGGATTTCGATGCGACGGTTTTCAGCCGCCTCCGGCTTGTCGGGCATTTTCAGATTATGGTCGGCATAGCCCTCGACGCGCTCGACGCGCGCCTCAGGCAAGCCGCCGCGCGTCAGCATGTAAAGCGCCATTTGCGCGCGCGAGGCCGAAAGGCGCCAATTGTCGGACGCGCCTCCATGGAAGCGGCGGCCATCGGTATAGCCGCGCAGCACGATTCGACCCGGCTGGTCCTTCAGGCTCTGCGCGATCCGCTCCATCAGATGAACGAGCTTGGATTTGGGCGAGGACGAGCCGACTTCGAACATGCCGAAATTCTCGTTGTCGGTCAGGCTGATCAACAGGCCCTCGTCGGTCGCCTTGACGTTCAGCAGCGGCGCGCCGTCGGCGCCCTCGCCCTTGAGCGTCCTGGCCAGATCCTTCTGCATCGCCTGGGCGCGCGCCTCTTCGGCCGCTTTGCCCTCGGCGGCGGCGGCGGCCGCGCTGTCCACTTTGCCGCCCGCGCCGGCTTCGGCCTTGGCCGCCTGGCCATTGGCTTGCGAATCCTTTGCGCCTTGCGCGCCTTGAGGCGCGGGCGGGGCGCCCGGTGTTTCCGGCGTCGCCTCGGCTTCCATGCCTGAGGCTCGGAAGGGATCGCGGAAGGCGTCGACAGAGCCGGCCTCGGCGGCCGCGCCGCCAGCTTTCTGGTTTTGCGCCGCGGGCGCCTTGCCGGCGATCTGGTCCAGCGCGGCATAGGGATTCTGGAACAGCGTCTCCTCGTTCATCATCGACTTGGCGCTTGCGTCCTTGTCAGGGTCCTTGCCCCGCTGCTGCATCTTGCCCTGCTCCGCCCCGGCAGCGGGCGCCTTGTCGAGCTCGCCCTCGTCGGAACCCGGCTTCTCGTCCTTCGCCTGCTGGGCTTCGCGGATGCCCTTCTTGTTCTTGGCGAAATCCTCCATCTTCACCGGATTGAAATAGCGGGCGATGATGGTCTGCGAGTCCTTGTTGGTCGAATTGAGGATCCAGAGCACCATGAAGAACGCCATCATCGCCGTGACGAAATCCGCATAGGCGATTTTCCAGGCCCCGCCATGATGCCCTTCCTCGCCTTCGACGCGTCGCCGGACGATGATGATTTCCTGATGTGGTTGTTCGTCAGCCATGCCGATCATTTCCTTGGTCGTCATCGGCCGAGAGGGCGCCGAGCGCCTTCATCCAGGCTCCGAGCTGGGTTTCGATGATCGTGTCGTCGACGCACACCCTGATGTCGATGCTGTCGTTCGGCTTGAATTCGAACGCGACGTCGCGGGCGGTGAATTTTTCACGCAAGGCGTCCAGCATGTCCTGCGGGCCGCTGACCTCGAACAGCGCGCGCGTGCGCGAAGCGAAAAGCACTTCGAGATTTTCGACCAGCGATTCGGTCACACAGGCGATGACCAGCTGCGAAAGGAAGGGCCTGAGGATATTGGCCACCGACTGGGCGCAACGCGTCTCGAAACTCTCAAAAGCCAGGCGATGCGACGCCGCCAGCCGCTCGGCCTCTTCCGCGAGCCAAAGCACGCGCGCTTTCTCGATCTCCCCGCCGAGCGATTCATGCAATCGCACGCGCTCCTGCTCGAGTTCCTGCCGCGCGGCGTCGCGCCCTTCCTCGAAAGCCGTCTGCCTGGTCTGGTCGATGTGCTGCGCCAACGCCGGCCGCGGCTCGGCGCCTGGCTTCTCGCGCCTCTGCAACAGCGGCGAATTGCGATGCGTCTTTTGGCTTTCGTCATCACGGTCGTGTGGCGGCCAGATGATCGGCTCGACCGTGGCGCGCGATGCCACCTTCTGCTGACGCTCCAGATATTGCGCGAATGGAACCGGCTTCATAAACGCTCCCCGTGACGTATCCACTGCTTCAGAATTGCGGCGGCCTGCGCCTCGTCAATTTCGACCAATTGTTCGAGCCGCTTCTGCGGCCCCTTGTTGCGCTTGAAATTCGCATCCTCGAGCAGAGGCTGGCCGTCCTGCTCGGTGAGCAGCGCCGGCTCGGTCCGCCCGTCGAGCGCATCGGCGCCGCCGGGCAGGGCCAGCGCGCCCGCCCCCGGGGCTTCGCGCATTTCGATCAGGGCGCGCGTCACCGGGCGCAGGCCGACCATCACGACCAGCAGCGCGACGCCGATCATCGCCAGCGCGCTGAGAATGCTGCCGAACTGGCGCATCAGGGCCTCCATGATCGAAACCGGAGGAACCGGCTCCAACTCCTTGCCGCTGTCGACGAAGTCGACCGCGGAAACCTTGATGATGTCGCCCCGGTCCTTGCGCAAGCCGGCGGCCGATGAGACCAGCTGCTCGATTTCGCCGACCTGCTTGTCGATCTGCTCCGGAGTCGCCTTGTCGCCAAGCGTCGCGGCGAGCCCCGCGCGATTGACCAGCACAGCGACCGAGAGAGTCTCGATGGCGAAGCCATTGCTGCTGGTCGATGTCGTCTTTGACGACAATTCGTAATTGGTCAGCTCCTCCTTCTTGTTGCTGTCCTCCGCCGCCTGCTTGCCGTCGCCCGCCGAGCCGCTGGCCTGCGGCACATTGCGACCCACCGAGGTCGGCGATTGCGTGGAGTTGTTCTGCGACGACTGCGTCTCCTTGACCGTGCGCACCGAGCGCTCGACCCGCGAATCCGGATCATAGGTTGTCTGCGTCGTTTCCTTCTTGTCGGTGTTGATCCGCGCGGCCACGCTGATCTGGAAATTGCGTAGCGAAAGATAGGGGGCGAGCGTCCGCCGAACATTGTTCTGGATTTCGTCGGAAACGCTCTTTTCCAGCGACAGCATCTTGGTTGGACCGGCGTCGGAGCCGTCCGAGCCTGAGGCCAGCAATTGCCCGTCAACATTGAGAACGGTGACCTGGTCGACCGTCATGGACGGAATGGCCGCCGCGACGAGATGCCGGACCGCCTGGGCGACGAGCGCATTGTCGGCGCCTTCCGTGCGCAGCACCACCGAGGCCGAAGGCGGCGTTTTCGAACGGCGGAACGAGCCTTCATCCGGCATGACAAGGTGAACGCGCGCCGCCTTGACGCCCCGCATGGTCTGGATGGTGCGCGCCAGCTCGCCTTCAAGCGCGCGCACCCTTGTGATCTCCTGCATGAAGGACGTCAGCCCGAGCGAGCCGAGCTTGTCGAACAACTCGTATCCAGTGCCCCCAGCGCGCGGAAGACCCTGCTCCGCCAGCAGCATGCGCGCATGCGCCGTGTCGCCATAGGCCACATAGACGCTGGCGCCGTCGGCCGAGACGTCGAAGCCGACGCCGGCGTCCTTCAATGCCGCGCCGATGCGGGAAATATCCTGCTTATCGAGGCCGGAATAGAGGATTTCATTGGCCGGGCGGCTGAGGAAATAGCCGGCCGCGCCGACCAGGCCGAAGACGACGAAGCCGATCGCCGCCAGCAGGCCGAGGCGACGCGGCCCGAGCGCAAGCAGGTTGGAGAACAGGCGTTCGACTTGTTCACGGACGGTCATTCAATTTTCCGGCGCTTGAATAGGATTCTGACCCGCATATTCGTCCGGCAAACTTGCGCGGGGGTTTTGGCGCAACGCTTTGCAAAGGAATTCATGTCGCTGGCGGCAAGGGCCCCGGCTTGGAACGCCCTGATATGATTGGCGCAAGCTTGATGCGATTTGATCGGCCCGGCGCGGCGAATCCTTCGCGCGCCCCGAGCCGCCGGCGATCTCCTTCAGAAACCAGCGAAAATTCGGCTCGGGAGAGCAAGGGAAACCCAATGCTGCCCGTCACGGTCGTCAGCGCCACGCGCTATAATGAGAAAGATTTCCTCGAACAGTCAGCCCTTGGCCGCAGTCTGCGCACCTATGCAACCTTCGGCGTCAAGGCGATGCTGTTTTACGAAAACAAGCGCGGGCTCGGCGCCTGTTACAACGAGGCGGTGGCGCAGACCGTAAATGACGAGGAAATCCTTGTCTTCGTGCATGACGACGTCACGCTCGCCGATTTTTTCTGGGTCGACAAACTGATGTTCGGCTTTACGAAGTTCGAGGTGCTCGGCCTTGCCGGCAACAAGCGGCGCGTCGCGCGCCAGCCGGCCTGGGCCTTCGTGGACGACGCCTTCACCTGGGATGATCGATCCAATCTCAGCGGCATCGTCGGCCACGGCCAAGGCTTTCCTTGCGAATTGACGGTCTACGGCGACGTGATGCAGCCGCTCAAGCTGCTCGACGGGCTGCTGCTCGCGGTCAAGAAGAAGACGCTGGTCTCCAATGACGTCAAATTCGACGAGCAATTCAAGTTTCACTTCTATGACATGGACATTTGCCGGCAATTCGAAGCCAAGAACGTGTCGATGGGAACGGTGCCGCTGGGCGTCATCCACGGCAGCGGCGGCGCCTTCGGCGGACCCGAATGGCGCGCGGGCTACGAGACCTATCTCGAAAAATGGCGCGACTAGAGCGACGGATTTTCTTCACGCGAACTGGCGACCGCTTCGCTTGAAATTTCTTTAAATCAATCAACAAGGCAATGCGGAGACAGAAAATGCAACAGACGCCGGCCCATGATTTCTACAACCCCGACCTGCTCGTCTACATGCCGCCCGACTGCAAGCGCGTCGTCGAAGTCGGCTGCAGCACCGGCGCGCTGGCGCGCGCCTATCTCAAGGTGAATCCTGCTTGCCACTACATTGGCGTCGAAATCGACGCGGACTATGCGGAAGCCGCGCGAAACGTTTGCGCCGAAGCTTTTGTGGGGGACGTCGAGACCCTGCCGGACGCGCAATTCAACAAAATATTCGCCAGCGATTGCGTCGTGTTTGGCGACACCCTGGAGCATCTGCGCGATCCCTGGGCCGTGCTGCGCCGCATTCGCCCGCTTCTGCCCCCCGGCGGCAAGATCATCGGCTGCCTGCCGAACGCCCAGCATTGGAGCGTGCAACTCCGCCTCGCCTGCGGTCTGTTCCGCTACGAGGACGCGGGCCTGCTGGACCGCACCCATCTGCGCTGGTTCACGCGGGTCACGGCGATCGAATTGTTCCAGGCGAGCGGCTATCGCGTCGTCGACGGCCGCCCGCGCCTGTTTCCAGAGCCGCAGCGCGAAGCCTTCCTGCCGGCGATCCACGCGCTGGCGACCGCCGCCGGCGTTGACGCCAATCTGGCGGTTTCCGACGCGCTGCCCTTGCAATTCGTTCTCGTCGCGGTCGCTGACGACCAGGCCTGAGGCGCCGCGCTTTCGCAAAGAAAAACGCCCCTTGCGTCGTAAGGGGCGTTTTTTATGGCCTCAGCATTTTCCAGCGAAAATGCCTCAAAAGCCTGGAGCCACAATCCAATGCAATCGGATCGCGGCTCCAGAACGTCAGGCGTGCCCCGCGATATCGAACGGTTCCGGCTTTTCGCCCTGGACATGGCGGCGCCACATGCGGCGATAGGCGGCTTCGAGGGTCGCCGTGAATTTCGGTCCGTCAAAGAAAGGCGCGTTTTCCATTGCCGGCCGCAGGGCGGCGCGCAATTCGCGCTGCCGCCGCGTGTCGCTGGCGAGCGAAACGGCGCGTGCGACAAAATCCTGCGGCGAACCCGCCGCAAGTTGCTCGAACCCCATGCCATGCAGGAAGCCGAGAGTCTGCCGCGACGCCAGCCGGTCGCTCGGAAGCGTCAGGACGGGAACGCCCATCCAGAGCGCCTCGCAGCTCGTCGTCGCGCCGCCGAAGGGAAAGGGGTCGAGCGCAATGTCGATATCGTTATATTCCTTGAGCATGTCGAAATAGGACGAGGCTCCGCGCAGTTCGATGCGTTCCGCCGGCGCGCCCTCCCTGGCGAAGGCGTCGAGCAGACGTTTCTTGACGCTGTCTTCGCCGAGGCTGCGCCATTTCAGCAGGAGCCGGGAGTTCGGCACGGCCTGCAAGACTTCCGCCCAGAGGCGGATGACGCCCGGCCCCAGCTTGGCGACATTGTTGAAGCAGCCGAAGGTCACGAATCCCTGCTCAAGGCAGGGCGGCTCGGACGGCGTGAGATTGGCGGGCGGCGCCTTGTAGCAGAAGCGCCCATAGGGCAGGCGCACCAGGGATTCCGTATACCATTTGTCGGCGCCCGCGGGAGCCGACACGGGATCGAGAATGAGATAGTCCATCGACTTGAGGCCGGTGGTGCCGAAATAGCCCAGCCATGCCGCCTGGATTGGCGCCGCTTTCAACCCGAAGAGATTGACCCGTGTCTTGTTGGTGTGCCCGGAGAGATCGACGAGAATGTCGATCTCATCCTTGCGGATCATTTCCGCCGCGTCGCCGTCGGATATCCCCACGACCACACGCCAATGGTCGATATGCTCGCGCAATTCGGCGGTCAGTTCGTCTTCGTGCGGCCAATTGGAATAGGCGAAAATCTCGAATTTCTCGCGGTCGTGCGCTTCCAGGCATCGGGCCAGGAAGAAGGCGACGGGGTGGACGTTGAAGTCACCGGAGACATAGCCGATGCGCAACTTGCGCTCCGGCGAAAGATCCCGGCCTGTGAAGGGTCTGGCGTCCGGACGGTCGAAGGCCTTGCCGAAGGCGAGCGCCACCTGCAGCACGTCCTCATTGCTGTATTTTTCGATATAGTGCATCGCCATCAGCTTGTTGCTGTAGGCTCCCGCATAGTCGGGGCTGACGGCCATGACCTCGGCGTAGGCGGCGACAGCGTCCTCAACCTGGCCCTTGTCCTGCAGCGCCACGCCGAGGTTGTTGCGCGCGCCCGCATGTTTCGGATCGGCGACGAGCGCCTTGCCAAGTGAAGTGATGGCGCGATCGAGGATGTGGCGCTCGAGCAGCGAGGTTCCAAGATTGTAATGCGCCTCGGCCTGGCCGCTGCCTTCCGACAGCGCGATCGCCTGTTCAAAAGCGGCGATCGCTTCGTCGGTCATGTTGAGCTGCAGCAGCGTCGTGCCGAGATTGTTATAAGCTGGGATGCATCGCGGATCGAGGGCGATGGCGCGCTTGAAATAGACCACGGAGTCGTCGAGTTTTCCCTGCGCCACCAGCGCCGATCCGTAACTGGCCAAGGCCGCCGGAAAGTCAGGCTTCAGCGCCAAGGCGCAGCGGAAGCAAGCCACGGCGGCGTCGAGCTTCTGCTGCATGAGCAGGACGATGCCTTTGTTGTTGTAGGCGTCAGCGTAATTCGGCCGGCAGGCCAGAGCCTTGTCCAGCGAGACGAGCGCCGCGTCATAGTCGCTCCTGACCCGCAGGAGATTGCCGAGATTATTATGCGCTTCGGCACAATCCGGCTTGATGGCGAGCGCCTTCTCGTAAGCTCGGGCTGCGGCGTCGAAATCGCCTTTTTCCTGCAAGGCCTTGCCGAGATTGGCGTGCGCGTCGGCATAATCGGGCCGAAGCTCCAACGCCTTTTCAAAAGAGGCGATGGCGTCCTCGCGGTTCCCCAGGCTTTCCTGGACATTGCCAAGCGCATTATAGGCTTGGGGATAGGCGGGGCGTATTTGCAACGCCTTGAGGATGGCCGAAAGAGCCTCGTTCGGCTTGCCCAATGCCAGCAAAACCAGCGCGAGATTGTTGTGGAACACCGGCTCTATTCGCTGCGCGAGGGCCTTGCCGATCAACTCCGCGGCGAAGTCGTCGCGCCCCACCTGATGCGCAATGACGCCAAGCCCGTGCAAGGCGTCGGCGTGCAACGGGTTCACGTTGAGAATCTGGCGGTAGATCTGCTCGGCCTCGGTCAGCTGGCCGGCGTTATGATGCTCGGCGGCGATGCCAAAGCATTGTTGCAGGATCTCGCTCGGCGACGGCGACCCCTCGGAAATTTCCCGACCCGCCCGAACCTGGCTCCCGCTCATTTTCTCGTCTCCGCGAACAGAATCAAAAAAGATTTCGACCGTGTAGACTAGCGACCGTAAGCTGGCGCGAGACTGTTCAGCCGGCGCCTATTGCCAATAAAAAGGGCCGCGCTCCTGAAAGCGCGGCCCCTGTCAGGATTGAAAGTCGAAGCCGATTACTGGAACAGCTTCAGGATCATCTGGCTGGACTGGTTGGCGATCGAGAGCGACTGCACGCCGAGCTGCTGCTGCGTCTGCAGGGCCTGCAAGCGGGTCGAGACCTGGTTCATGTTGGCGTCGACCAGCGCAGCGACGCCGTTCGACAGGTTGGTCGACATCGTCGACATGAAGCTCTGCTGCGTCGTGACCTGCGTCTGGGCGGAGCCGATGGTCGAGGCGGCGGTTTCGAGATTCTGGATCGTATTGTTGACCGAGGCCAGCATGTTGGAGAGCGTGGACACGGCAGCGCCGGTCGCGCCGGTGACGTTGATCGCCGCCGTTCCAAGAACCGACGAGGAGAAGCCTGCGCTGGTGGCGCCCAAGATGCCGCCGGTCGCGGTGGCGACGGAGGTGGCGGCGGTGCCCGCTGTGAACATGGTGGCGGCGGAGGCGGTGACCGTAATATAGGACACGCCGGTATTGTTGGTGTAGGAGCCAACGAGATTGGTCGTGGCCTGGAAGCCGCCCGTCGAGCCATTGACGGTGCCGTTCAACCAGTTTTGACCGTTGAAGGCTGCGCCGCCGGTGATCTGCAGCAGTGAGTTCTGCTGTGCTGCGATGTCATTCTGGATCTGGGTCAGGTTGGCGCCCGGGTTCTGGGCGTTGATGAGGTCGTTCTTGATGAGGTTGACGACCGAAATCGTCTGGTTGACCGCCGAGTTGAAGGTCGAGAGCATCGAGGCGCTGGAGCCGAGAGACGACTGGACCGCGCTGAGGGCGCCATTGTCCGAGCT
>Ga0182030_10009667_pt1 | contig 19714 bp, 13 predicted proteins | sample 812S3MmetaG_FD_121299 | JGI IMG/M metagenome (GOLD analysis project Ga0182030, IMG submission 121299) | Permafrost microbial communities from Stordalen Mire, Sweden - 812S3M metaG (Illumina Assembly) | ecosystem: Environmental > Terrestrial > Soil > Wetlands > Permafrost | place: Sweden... | reverse complement strand
AGTTGCAGCACGCCATCGGCCGCCAGTTTCTTGATGGCCGGCGCGCGCAACGCCGTAATCCACTCCAGACCGGGCACCGGCTGGAGATCCTCGCGAATGCGGGCGCTGGTGAGCATGCCGCGATCGCCCACCAGCACTAATCGCTGCAGGCCGAAACGCTCCCGTAGCTTGCGTACTTGCGCGGCGACCGTCTTGGGGTCGGCGGTATTACCCGGGAACACCTCCATGGCTACGGGACAACCTTCGGCATTGGTGAGCAAGCCGCAGACGATTTGCGGATTGCCGCTACGCTCGTCGCGCGAGTGGCCGAAGCGCGCCAGCGGACAGTGATGGCCCTCAAAGTAAGTTGAGGTCACATCGTAGAGCACCAGACAACCATCGGAGAGGTGACGCTTGGCCAGAGCCTGCTCGATGCGCTCCTGTCGCGGCAGCAACCAATCCATGGCCTCGTACAAATCATCGGCCGTGGCCGAGGCCAGATGGAGTAACTCGGCCACGGAACTGGAAGCGGTTTCCTCATCCAATCCGCGGGCCGTGGCCAGTTTGGAGCGCGGGTCGAGGATGCGGGCGGTAATGAGGGCACAGATGAGGTCGCGCTCGGGACAGCGAGAGCGGGAGAGCAGATCGTGGACGCCGAGATGGCGAATGGTACCGAGGACAGCGGCGACATGCCCATGAGGAAGCGAGCGGAGGATCTGAAAGGCTTGCTCGCGGGCGATGAGGTCCTCACCCTTCAAGACGCGACGCAGGAGATCGACTTGAGAGGCGGGCCAGGAGGAGAGATTGGAGAGGGTGCGTTTGTGGACCTTGGAGCCGATGCGGACGGATTCGCGGAGGAGGATGGCAGGGGGAGAGTTACGGTTAGGGACGGATTCCACGTACATGGGTCTACTATACAACATTGATAGCAGTAAAACAAGACTAGTCTGTCCTATTACATGGGTACATAACGCACACCGTTAAAATCGAGATCTACAGAGCTTTCAAGACCTTACGAGGAAAATGGCGTCAAAAAGAGCGGGAACTTCGGATTAGAGTGGCGAAGATCCGTTTTCGTCAATCAATACGGAAGCCCGCTCCGGGCTGCCGGCGTCCGCCTCTAGTTGAAGCAACTACGTCGCGGTGGCTTTCAAAAGGCTCCATCCATCCCTGATCGGCCAGCGAGTCTCCCACCACACCCTCCGACACGCCGCGGCGGTGAGGGCGGGCACAGCACGCTTCGTAGGCAATATCCATACCTTAGCCGTCTTGAGCTGGCCCGCGAAAAAGGCGCAGCCGCTCCACGACAAGTTATACGAGCAGAAGCTAAGTTATGGAAAATAGAGAGAAAACGGTAGTGTCAGATGGGCAAAAGGCTCAAGGTTCAGGGTGGTATCGGTCGTGTCGGTGCCAGCCTGAGAAGCTGGCATTCTAGCACTGAATTACTCCCGCTTGCCTTTGAATCAGCTATTTAGCTGATTAAGAGTCTTTTCAGAGTGTTTTCTGCCTTGAGCTGTTTTGTCTATTTCGTCTATAAGAACCTGTGAATCATGCGCTTGCAGGCAGCCCTTTCTCTCGTGGGTATGACCGAGTTTGGTCACTTCCGGGTGAGTTGGCACACCATTGGCACACTGGATTGGGTGAACTCCTCGTCGAGACTTCTGAAGCATCAGGGCATCTGCCTCCGCTCACAGCAGATGTCGCTGAAGCCAATTTCTCGCACATTTCTCGTACGGCGGCATTCTTTGACGCCCCCCATGACTTGCGTACGGATCGGAAACCGGCTAACTAACTCTCGAGACTTGGTTGCGACGGCGAGTTCCCGATGCTCCTGACGGGTGACGATGGCCTGCACACCCCCACCCGTCCGCTCGGACCAACGGTCGCCTCCGTGGGACCGACACCTCGCAGCAAGCGTCTGATCGTCGAGATGTCTGCCGCTGCGCGCGGGAACAGGCGCATGCGCGAGGGTGCAACTGTTCCGCCCAAAAACACCGGCCAGATCGTGCCTGTGCGGTGTGGGACGAATGCTCCATTTCCGCAACGACAGAGTCGCCGAGCGGGTCATTGGCATGCAACTTGGTTTTTCAGCATGTACGACGTCTGGATGTCGATCAGGCGGCCGGTAGGGGATGCCGGATACAAAAACAGCGTCAGCCAAACCGAAGTAGATGAAGGTTTGGCTGCTGTTCGCCGGACCAGAGTTCCCGGTTGCCCATGCGGGACGGGACTTTCACACGCCAGATCGACACGTCCTTCGATCTCTGGCCAATATCGGCCATACCGGTCTCCGATCAGACCGGGGGCATCCTTAGCCGATACGGGATCCCGCTGGAGGAGGTTGCCGTTGTGGTACAGGCGGAAGGCACGGATGGGAACCCACGATGTGCCATCGAGGGAATAGTACAGCCAGAAAGCCTGGCCGCGTCCGTGAATCTTCAGATACACGAAATCGCCGTCGAGGTAGAATCCCTGGGCATCGCAGCCCCAACACGACGGGTTCTGCCGTGTCCACGGACATGGCGACGAACAGGAACCCCATGGAAACCAGCAGGAGCGTTACGATGCTGCGTTTATGCCCAATCCAGTCGGCCAGGACGCCGCCGAACGCATAGCCCAGCATGGAGCCACAACTCGCGATCGACATGATCCGGCCCATCTGGACCGATGCGTAGCCAATCGACCGCAGATAAGAGGGCAGCAGCGAGAGAAACGGCCACTGCTGCCCGAACAGGGCGAAGGTCGAGAGCAGGACGATGAGCGTCAGAGGCAGCCAGCGCGGTGTCCAAATCTCGAAGAACGAGATGTCACGGGTCTTCCCCGCTGCCTTCACGGCCGTCCACTCCGGCGACTCCGGCATGAAGCAGCGGATGAACACGGTCAGCAACGCGGGCAGGATGCCGGCGAAGAAAAGGGCGCGCCAGCCCCACCGGGGCACGATCAACGTGTAGGCCGAAGCCGCCAGAAAACCTCCCAGGGTGGCGCGGATGGCGTCCTGGGGAATTCCGGCGTAATCCTGGGCGAACACAAAGACGTCGTTCCAAAGGCGCGCCTCCAGGTGGCTTTCCATCTTGGGGAGATAAAAATACGGCGCAGTGCCCTTGGATCTCAGCGCTTTGGCATTGTGGAAGAAGTAAAGACCGAAGTCGAATAGCGAGCCTGAGACCGGCTCTCCGTCGACCGTGATGTGCTTCTCCACCAGGTGCCATCCGCGGGGCCGCACCATCAACGTGGCTACCTTCTCGTTGAGCCGGTACTGCTTGCCTTCCGGGCCGGTGTAGCCGATGGTCCCGGCAATGGCTTCGCGGAGGTTGATCTGGCCCTGGATGTTATTCGCCCACGTCGGTGAGTTGGAATCCTCGAAGTCCGCCATGAACACGCTGGCGCCGGAGTTGAGCGCGTTGATCACCATTTTTCGCTCCACCGGGCCGGTGATTTCGACGCGGCGGTCGGTGAGGTCGGCGGGAATCGGAGCTACCGTCCACTCCGCCTTGCGCACCGCCTCTGTTTCCGGCAGGAAACCTGGGAACTGGCCAGCATCGATCGCTTCCTGCCGTTGCACCCTACGTTCCAGCAGTTCGCGCCTTCGTGCGCCGAAACGCCGCTCGAGTTCCGCAACGAAGGCGACCGCCTCCGGTGTCAGGATGTCGGCGAATTCCCGGCTCACCGGGGCGTGAATCGTCACTTTGTCTGACCTCATGCTTGGAGTGTCCATCCGGCCTGTCCCTTCCTCACAGTGGCGGCTTTCCGCTCATGACAAGATACTGGGGGCTCTGTGTCAACTCCACTTTCAGTCCGTCAGTCTGCCAGGCTATCGCCTTCCGGTTGCCCGCCAAGTCCACCAGCACGCCTTCACCAGGCCCCACGGGTAGCGTCGCGATGTGCTTCCCCTCCATGGTCCAGAAAGCGATTGCCACATCGGCGCCTCTGGTGAATCGTAGTGCATAGTCATAGTCGGTGAATAGACCGAAATCCAGCCGCGCGGCAAACCGGTAGCCGGCCAGGGTGGTATTCAGAGTCCTGGCCGCGGTATAGGCGAGTTTTGGCTGATGGTCCACGGACATGATGCCGAAGTTGTTCTCGCGCTGGTTGGTGGTGTTCATGTCGTACAGCGTGTGCCACAGGCTCACCGGGATGCCGGCGTAAAGGCTGGTCAACATCATTCTTACGAGATAGTCGGCCTTGGTTTCTTCGCTTAGCGTCGTACCGTCCCAGTTCACCAGAGAGTATCCCCACTCGCCTTGCACAATAGGCACCTCCCTGCCGAACTTCCGCATGAGGAGCCGCAGCGCGTTATAGTCTGCCACGGCGGCCTCCGGCGGTTGTTTCTGGTAGGGGTGGGTGCTGAACGCGTCGATCCACTGGAGCAGGCCGTTGCGAAACAACTCCGCCTCGTACCCGCGCTCCAGGCGTATCTCGGAGGTTCCCGGCGCCAGGACGATGCCAGTCGGATCGGCGCTCTTGATCGCCGGCGACACCACTTCGACGAGTTTGCAGAAATCCGCGGCATCCTGCTTCGATGCCGGAGTGGGGCGGATGCCGTAGCGCGGCTTCTCGGTCACCTCCCAGAACGATTCGAAATTCGGCTCGTTCCAGATGTCCCAGAGGATGTTCTTGCCGCGATAACGTTGGGCGGCAGCCTTGGCGTAGGCTGCCAGTCCGCGGCGGGCCTCTTCCGTCCGCATGGATCCATATAGCCGGTTGCGGCTGCCGAGGATCAGCATCATCCGCAGACTGCGGTCCGTGCACCGCTGGACCATCCCGTCATAGCCGGAAGTCACGAAGTCGTAGACGCCCTTCTGCCGTTCGACGGTGCTCCAGCCCATCCCCAACCGGACCACCTTGAACCCCGCGGCGACGGTGTTGTCGAGGTCTTCGGCGGAACTCCACCGCATCAAGTGCAGGCCGAAGCCGTCGGGCGCCACCAAGTCCGGCAGCCGGCCTTGGGCCCATGCAGGGGCCTCGGCGAACAGCGCCAGCATGCCAACGATGAACACAATCCTTTGCTGCATGGGCTGTCGCGGCGCGCAGCCTTGGCCGGCATTCTGTTTCATATGTTCTACTCCAACTCGACTCGGTTCGGACACTTTTAGCGCTGCCGAAATCATGTACCTTTTTGCTCACGATTTCTAGGAAAATCCGACCGGGTTTTCTGACAAGACTCTCATTTCGTCTCCAGCACACCTCACGCGAGCCCGCTGGCCGGCAGCGGCGCAGATGGCGCGGTGGAAACGGGAGTTTTCTAAGAATCTTCGGTCGGATTCTCATAGAATCCTTCGTCCTTGGATGTGTATCCTGGTGCCAGCGATGACTGCGCCATCGGCTCTCGTCATGCGGTACGCGGCGGCACACGTTAGTTTGGCCGGCGCCGCCGGCTACAAGGAGATTTCAATGAAACTCGCGACTTTAATCATCACAACGGTCTTTCTGCTGGCGGGCGCCATCTCCGCTCGGGCGCAGGCGCGCCGCATGCTGCCCCGCCTCAAGGTCAGCGACAATAAGCGCTTCCTGGTTCAGGAAGATGGCAAGCCGTTCTTCTACCTCGGCGACACCGCCTGGGAATTGTTCCATCGCCTGACTCGCGAGGAGGCCGCGGCGTATCTGAAACTGCGGGCGCAGCAGAAATTCACCGTGATTCAAGCCGTCGCGCTGGCGGAACTCGATGGCCTTACCGACCCCAATGCGCACGGTTCCCTGCCTCTTGTGGATCTCGACCCCACGCGTCCGGCGGTGACGCCCGGTGCCGATCCCAAGGATCCCAAGCAGTACGATTACTGGGACCACGTCGAATACATCGTGGACGAGGCCAACCGGCAGGGCTTATACATCGGCCTGTTACCATCCTGGGGCGCGTGGCTGGACGATGGCCGGCCCGGCAAGAACAAGGTGCTCAACGCCGGCAACGCGCAGGCTTACGGCGAGTTCGTCGGCAAGCGCTTCGGCAAAAAGGGCATCATCTGGATTCTGGGTGGCGACCGGAGCGCCGACCAGACCGCCGGCATCTGGCGCGCCATGGCGCGCGGCATCGCCATCGGCGTCAACGGAAAAGAGGACTACAAGGGTCTGGTGATGGGCTTCCACCCCCCCGGCGGCGCAACCTCCTCGCGCTGGTTCCACGAGGATGAGTGGCTGAGCGTGAACATGCAGCAGACCGGCCATGGCCTGGCGGCGGATGTGAGAAGTTGGGAACGCATTGCCAACGACTACAACAAGACGCCGGTGAAGCCGGTGATGGATGCCGAACCGCTCTATGAAGATCACCCGCTCGCCTTCCGGGCGAAAGACAACGGATACTCCTTCGACGCCCACGTGCGGCAGCGCGCTTACTGGGACGTCTTCTCCGGCGCTTTCGGGCATACCTACGGCGACCACTCTGTCTGGCAGATGTACGCCCCCCAACGCAAGCCGGTCAACGGACCGCTGCTCTACTGGAACGAGGCGATCCACCGTCCGGGCGCGGCCGAGATGCAGTGGGTGCGGGCGCTGATCGAATCGCGGCCCTTCCTCAGCCGGGTGCCGGATCAATCGATTGTGGCGAACGCGCTGGAAGGCGCCGACCATGTTGCCGCCACGCGCGGCGACGGATACCTGTTCGTCTACAGCGCGCAGGGACGCCCGTTCACCGTCAACATGGGGAAGATCTCCGGCGATCGGGTCAAAGGCTGGTGGTACAATCCGCGCACCGGAACATCAATGGAGATCGGTCCCTGGGACAATCGCGGCAGCCACGATTTCGAGCCGCCTTCCCAGGGTTTTGGCAGCGATTGGGTGCTGGTGCTGGACGACGCCGGCAAGAACTTCAGAGCGCCCGGAAAGTAGTTCCGACGGAGCCTCCCTGGCGTGCAGGTGACCACAATGTGGTCACCGAAGGCGGCGCGGGCGGGAGGTATTCGGCGCGCGTTCCCTCGCACGGCGGGGCGATGATCAGGCTGTCGCCGCAGTGTCCCGTGCGTTGAGCGGGCGTGGTACTTTCTTCAGAGTTTCCGGCTGCATCCTTATAGATATGGCGGGGCGGCGGGCGTAATCTCAATACGGAGAAGTGTCGTGAAATCGATTCGTCCTATTCTGCTCTTGCTGGCGCTGGGCGCGGACGCTCAGCAGCGGCCGGCGCCGACGGTATCGCCGGAGGTGGCGCCCGACCGGCGGGTGACGTTCCGGCTGAAGGCGCCGAATGCCAAAGAAGTCCGCATGAACAGCGACTTCGGGCCGACACTGCAACTGTCCAAGGATGAGTCCGGCGTGTGGAGCGTGACTACGCCGCCGCTGGCGCCGGACCTGTACTGGTATGTATTCATTGTCGACGGGCAAGGGTTTGCCGACCCGTCGAATCCGCGGATCAAGACACAAAGCGCGCGGGGTCCCGAGAACCTGGTTGCGGTACCGGGCGACACGCCGCAGCCGTGGTTCGAGAGGGACGTGGCGCACGGCGCGATTCACGAGCACTGGTACAAGTCGGCAGCGGTGGGCACGCTGCGCAATGTTCTGGTTTACACGCCACCGGGTTACAACCAGAATCCGCAGGCGCGTTATCCGGTGCTCTACCTGCTGCACGGCATGGGAGACGATGCGCGATCCTGGACCATGGTTGGGCGGGCGCACGTGATTCTGGATAACCTGATCGCTGAAAAGAAGGCCTTACCCATGGTGATTGCCATGCCGGATGGGATGATGCCGCGCGGCGCGGCGGGTGGTGGCGGCGATCAATTGTTCGAACGCGACCTGTTGAATGACGTCAAGCCGCTGGTGGAAAGCGAGTATCGCGTATCCGTGGCGAGGGAGGATCGCGCCATCGCCGGCCTCTCGATGGGCGGCGGGCAGGCGATGTCGGTGGCACTTCAACACCCGGAGCTGTTCGCCTATGTCGGGATCTTCAGTTCGGGTACGATGGCGTCGGGCGGCGTCGACCGGTTCGCCGGCATTCTGGCCGATCCGGAAAAAGCCAACCGGCAGTTCCGCGTGCTGTATCTTAGTTGCGGGCTGGAAGACAGCCGGATCGAGGGAACGCGCAAGGTGGACGCGGCATTGACTGCGAAGGGTGTGCACCACATCTTCAAGGCGGAGCCCGGAGGCCACGCCTTTATCGGGTGGCGGCGCGATCTGACGGTGTTCGCCCCGTTTTTGTTCCGAAAATAGAGGAATGCGAATGCGTGTCCTGATCGTGGGCGGAACGGGAAACATCAGTACGGCGATCAGCCGGGAGTTGATGGCGCGGGGCGTGGACCTGACTCATTTCAACCGTGGGGAACGCAAGCCGGAATGGAGCGCGAACGTGCGCATGATTACCGGAGACCGCACCGAGCGCGCAGGATTTCGCGAGGCGCTGGCCGGCGAGAGAGCATGGGACTGCGTCATCGATATGGTGGGTTACGAACCGGCGGACGCGGCGTGCGATGTCGAAGTTTTTCGGGGGCGCACCGGGCAGCTTATCTTTTGCAGCACGGTGGATGTTTACTCGAAGACGCCGCCGGCTTATCCGGTAAGCGAAGAGAGCGGCGAACTGTGCGCGCTGCCCAGCTTTGCATACGGCTACAAGAAGGTGGAGTGCGAGAAGATTTTGTGGGAAGCGCACCGGCGCGGGGATTTCGCTCTGACAGTGTTGCGGCCGGCGTACACCTATAACGAAACGTGGAGTCCGGGGATCCATAGCTTTGGCACGCAGAAGTACCATCTGGACCGCCTGAGGAAGGGCAAACCGTTTATCCTGCACGGGGACGGCACCACGGTATCGGTGGCGACGCACCGCGACGATGCGGGGGCGGCGTTTGTGGCGGCGATCGGCAATACCCGGGCCTACGGGCAAGCCTACAACCTCACCGGGGACGAATGGATGACGCAGAACCACATCTGGCGAACTGTCGCGCGGCTGATGGGCGCGCCGGAACCGGACTTCGTGTACATCCCCACGGACCTGTTGCACAACCTCGCGCCGAAAGAAGCGGAGTGGTGCGTGGAGAATTTCCAGCACAACATCATCTACGACAATTCGAAAGCCAAGCGCGATCTGGGGTTCCGCTACACGGTGAAGTACGAAGAGGGTGCCTGCCGCTGCATCGAGTGGCTGACCAGCCACAACGCCATCGAGGATTGCGCGGGATATCCCTTCTACGACCGGCTGGTCGAGACATGGAAAAGACACACGGCCGCCATGGCGGCGGAGTTCCGCGTATGAAGCGGCCGCCGCTGTTGTACATGATCTACTTCATTTACTTCTTCTGCGGGATGACGCTGTGCTTCGAGGGCGTTTTTCTGCCGGAGATCAAGGAGTATTTCAAGCTGAACTACCAGGAGCAGATGTACACGATGTTCGCCAAGAACATCTCGTTCGTGCTGGCGGTGGGCATCGGATATCTGCTGCGGTATATCGGTTACAAGAGGTGCCTGACCATCGCGATGACGCTGTTTTCGGCGGGGACGCTGTTGTTGATCCCGGGTCTGCGAGGGGGGCAATACGCCGTGATGTTGCTGGGCTTCCTGACGATCGGGATTGGGTTCAATTTTCAATTGGTGGCGGGGAATCCGCTGCTTTCGGCGCTGGGCCCGGCCAAGGATGCATCGAGCCGGTTGAACCTTGGCAATGCGCTGGGGGCGTTCGCGCAAATTATCGCACCGGCCACGATCTCGTTCATCATACCGGTCGCGGTGGTGACAGTAATCGGCAAGCTGCCGTACATCGAAGGGCTGTTTCTGGTGCTTGGCACCGTGCTGGCCGGCGTGGCGTTGACGACGACCGCGATGAAGGACGTGGACATTTCGGAGAGCTTCCAGGCGACGAGTGCCGCACCGCTGACGGGCAGCCTGTGGTCGCGTCCGAGGGCGGTGCTGGGCTTCGTGGCGATCTTCCTGGTTTTGGGGACGGAGGCGGGCTTGTTCGGTTTCTACCGCAACTATCTGGAGGATCCGGCAATCGCGGGGCTGACGGCGCCGGAATCGCAGCGCATGTTCACGGTTTACTTCGCCGTGTTCGCGATGGGGCGGCTGGTGGCGTCGTGGGTGCAGAAAAAGATTGCTCCGGCGACGCACCTGATTTATCACCTGCTAGGGGCGATGGTGTGCCTGGCGGTGGCGGTGTTCGCAAAGGGGGCTGCGGCGGTAGCGGCGGTAACCGCGATCGGATTTTTCGTCTCGATCCTGTTCCCGACGTTGTACGCCATCGCGATTGAGAATATGGGCGATTTGACCGGGCAGGTTTCGGGATTGCTCACGATGGGGTTCGTGGGGTGTGCGGTTCTTCCCGTATTGCAGGGGAAGCTTGCCGACACCGTGGGCTTGCAGCCTTCATACGCAATTGGGTTTGTGGCGTACCTGTTCGCGGTGTTATACACGTTTCGGTATCGCGGGATGCCGAAGGAGACTGCTTATGAATAGCGAACTGCTGGCGGGGTATGAACTGCTCGTGATTTCCACGCGGACGGGCGAGACGGAGGTGTTCAGCGTGAACCCGGGGACTGGCGATGCGCGAAATCTCTCGCGGCATGCCGGGTCGAACGAGCGCTATGCGGCGTGGTCGCCCGACGGATCGGCGATCTCCTTCACGTCGGACCGCGATGGGGCTTACAGCCTCTACGTGATGGATGCGGATGGCGGCAATGTTCGCCAACTGACACGGGAGCCGGCGCCGATGATCGCGGGAATGCAGAGTTGGACGGCGGATGGTAGCTGGATTTACTTCGGGCTGTTCGGCAAGGCTGAGCCGCTGATGTGCCGGATCGCGCCGGATAGCAGTGGGTTCGAGGTGGTGGCGACGGGAATCGACCCGGCGGTGTCGCCGGATGGCAGGACGCTGGCTTTCGCTCGGGCGCTGGGCGGCGGGCATTGCCTGTTTCGCATGGATACGGATGGCGGCAACCTGCGGCAGTTGACCACGCGGGAGAATCGCTTCGCAGGAGTGCATTGCACGTGGATGCCGGACGGCAGCGGCATTCTCTATTCGGACCAGTGCGGCGATTCGCTGGAACTGTTCCGCTGCGATCCAGAGGGTGGGAATGTGACCCAGTTGACTGACTTCGGAAATGGCGCCGCGAGTACGTCGGCGGCAGTATCGGCGGACATGCGGTGGATCTCGCTGCGAGTCTCCGGGGAGATCTTCTGGCGGGATGCGGCGGCGAGCGAGCGAGCGTACCGGGAGAAGCGCGCGGACTTGCGGCCGGTCTGGGTGATGGGAATCGACGGAGAGAATCCCCGGTTGGTGGAGACGCTGCATTACCAGGTCAGCATCGACGGCAGCCGGGCATGCTGGAGGCCGTGACGATGACGCGTCGTGAGGTGTGCGGGTTGATCGCAGCTGTGCCGCTGGCCGCGGCGGCGGAGGGGCGGCGCGTTCAACTGACGGTGAGCGAGCGGCTGATCCGGTTGGAGACAGGCGAGGTCAGCTATCGATTCACCAAGGCGAATGGCACGTGGGCGTTCGATTCGGTATGGGTGCGGGGAAAAAGGACGGCGTTGCCACTCTCCCGGACGGACAGTTTTTATTTGGGAGGCGGAGAGGCCAGCAGATTCGTGGTGGTCAGCGATTCGCCGCAGAAGAAGGAGATTCGATTCAGCGATGTTGGTCCGGGACAGCTATCGTTCCGGGTGTCGGCAGATGACGGGCTGCCGCGGATTGCGGTGGAGGTGAGCGGAGTGGAAGCGCCTGTTTGCGCCTGGCGGACGGCGGCGGCGGCGCCGGACGAGCAGGGCGCATGGGCGACGCGCGGGGAGACGGCGAGCGACGCGGAAAGCCGCGAGGTATTCATCGATGGCTCGGGGCGGCTGGTGTTCGGCCACAGCCGCGCGGGCGCGCTGGATGCGGCCTATGTGATCCAGGCGGAGGTGCTCGACAACATCAACCGGCGGGGCAAAACCATGCAGCCCTCGGATACGTTCTTCAAGAGCGGGCGCGCCGAAACCGCTGGAGGCTTCTTCGGATACTGGCAGATCCGCATGGGCGCTCGACAGCCCAAACGATTTGCCATTGTGTTCGACCGCGACCTGGGCGGGCGGATGCACGATGTCTGCGAGAAGTATTACGCGGAGGCGGTGGATTCTCAGGTGGATCTGGCGGCGATCGCAAGCGGATACGATCCGTATCTGGCGCTGGAGCGCATGCCGCTGCGGCTCTCTTGTCCGGAATCCCTGATCCCCGGTTACGGATGGCACATGGAGGAGTACTTTCCGGGTTATGCCAAGGCGGCATATCCTTACGGGGAGGATTCGGGGATCCAGACGGCGGCGCTGCTGGCCTACGAGGGGCACGCCACCGGGCGCGATTGGGAGAAGTACTTCGGCGAGCACGTGCTCAGCCAGATGCCGCTGTGGGGAGAAGCGGACGGCAAGGGCTTCTTCGTGCGGCGTCCGGGTGGCTGGACGCGCTGGGCGTATAACACCGACTATCAGACTCCGTTCCCGCTGATGGAGGGCGGTAACTGGACCGATGCGGAGCACCTTTATCAGATCGCCCTGATGTTTCAGGATGCCGAACTGAAACAGCGCGCCATGGACCTGATGCGGCACGACGTGCTGGTGAAGCTCGATCTGGAGAACCTGTTCTTCCCGCCCTGCTGGAATCCGCTGACGGGCAAGCTACAGGACCATCGGGACGACTGGGAGATGACGTCGGGGCTTGCGTATTGCGCAGAGGTCAGCTCCGAAGTGCTCTACGCGGAGACGGGCGATGCGCAATTTCTGAAAATCGCCGACCGGATCACGGACTGGCTGGCATCGATACTGGGGCCGGAGATGCGGATGAACTATCTGCACCCGAAGGTCAACACTTACCACTGTTTCATGGGGCCGCTGGTGCGGTCGCTGGTGCATCGCTTTGACCGGGGCGGCGGGCAGCGTTTCCTGGATATCGCGCAGGACATGGCGTGGGTGATGATTCTGACGCTGGGCACGACGCCGCACCAAGACCCGTCGGGACGGAGTTTCACGGGAGTAACGTGTGTGGGCGTGCGCGGGTGCGTGGATTACGATTGCGCGCCCAATCTGTGCCACGAAAAAGACCTGGCGTTTCTGGAGATCATGGGGGTCTTGCTGAACCACGTGGGCGGGCCGGGCTACGCCAAGTTTCTGGCGATGCAGAAACTGGTGTTGCCGCGGGACAGTTGGAAGGACGCCTTCCGGATACAAGAACAGCGCGACCTGAATCTGCGGACGAACTACGACAACTATGCGCGGGGCATGGCGAATCTGGCGTTCGCGCTGAACCGCGGGAACGACTCGCGGGTAGCCATCTATGAGCGGCTGGCGCCGCGGCGCGACCGGAAAATCAACCACCGCCGCGACATGATACTGGCCAACGGCACGACGACGGACCGGCGGACATCGGTGCAGGCGCGGTTTCTGGAGGCAGGACGCTATCGGGTAGAACTGGATGGCCGGCCGTTGGGGGTTCGGACGGCGGCGGAACTGGAGAAGGGGATTGATGTTGCGGTGCCGCGGAACTCTACGCGCCGCCTAAGGGTGACGGCGGTATCGACACAGCCCGCGGCAACGCCCGCTCGCCAATACGACGACAGCATCACATATTTGAGCAAGGTGGAGGATAACGGTGCGCAGCGAGGGATTGGGCTCCCGACGCCGGTGTACCGGAAGGATAGGAGTTTTCGTGGAAACACGATCACACTGGGCGGCAGGATGTTCGCCAGGGGCTTGGGGCTGACGGCAAACACGGTAATCGTTTACCACCTTGACGGCAAGTACCGGACATTCGCGGCGGTCTTTGGAGTGGACGGGGACGCGGCGGGCGAAGGGCCGAAGCCGTCTGTCTATCTGACCCTGCTGGTGGACGGGCGCGTGAAGTTCACCAGTGGGGGCATGTTTGCCAATACACCGCCGAAGGAGATCGAAGTGGACGTACGGAACGCGCGCGTGCTGGCGCTGCGCATGTCGGGCAACTGGGACGACGGCGGCAACCTGGCTAACGATATGGGAAGCCTGGGTGAGGCCCGGCTGATCGGCAAGGTGGTGTGAGGCGCGGCGCCGTCAGCGGCCGGTGGGCTCGGCGGTCTTTTCCAGCTTGCCCTTGTAATCGCGAGGCGCTACTCCCATCACGCTGCGGAACACCAGCCCGAAGTAGCTCTGATCGCAGAAGCCGACCTCCTGACTGACCTCGGCGATGGACTTATCGGTGGTGGTGAGCAGGACTTCCGCCTTGGCAATGCGGAAGTGATTGAGATAGGCCACGAAGGGTTGGCCAGTCACCTGCTTGAAGAACCGCATGAAGTTAGATTTGCTCATGCGGACCACGAGCGCGGCCTGCTCCACGGTGATTAATTCGCCGAAGCTCCGGTCGATAAACTCGAAGAGTGGCGCGAGGCGTTCGAAATCGCGCTGTTTGCGGATGTAGATATCCTCGCTGCCGCGGAACGCCGAGTAGTGGTTCACCAGCAGCACGAGAATCATTTTCAGGTAGGTCTTGACGGAGAGACGGCCGCGATAGCTTTTCGTGGGCAGTTCCGCCGCGGCGCGCGTCATCAGGTCGAACGCCTGGGCGGGAATGCCGGTCTGAGCGGGAATGACATGGGGGAAGCCATCGTCCTGCACTAGGAAGGGCATCAGGTACTCGATATCGTCTCCGGTCTTTTCCGTGCCGCGGATGAACTCGGGCAAAAAGTAGAGAACGGCGGCCTTGACAGGGGTGCGCACGAAGGAACTCATGCGGTGCAACTGGGTGCTGCCGACGACAAACAGGTCCCCCTGCTTCATGGGCAGGCGGCGGCCTTGTACTTCGTAAACCACTTCACCGGATTGAAGATAGAGGATCTCGAAATAGTCGTGACGATTGAGCCGGATGTCACGCTTGCGGCCGAACTTGAGGAAGCGCACGTCAATCGGGAATTCCGTGAAGAATGGCCAGGCGTGGACCATCTGTGCGTTGATCTGCGGCTCGATGACCGAATATGCGTCCTCCCAATGTGTACGGACGAACGACCGCATGCAGCCTCACACAAACATGGTGTTTTCTTGCAACTCTCAGTATATTCGGTTACATCGACGTGAATACTATGAGGATTACGTCAAAAACTCTGTGAATCCTATCATCGGTAGTGGCTCTGGAATACCTGCTTTAGGTGGGCCAAGCCCTCAAATGCGATGGCTTCCGGGGAGGGGGCAAGGTCGCGCCAGATGGCGGCGGCGGAAGCCAGTTCGCTCCAGGCCCCCAGGCTCTCGATGGTGATCCAGCCGCTGTACTGGATGCTGGCCAGGGCTGCGGCGATGGCGGGAAAGTCCACGTGTCCGGTGCCGGGAATGCCGCGGTCGTTTTCACAGGCTTGGATGTGCTTCAAGTGTCGCCCGGTGGAGCGAAAGGCCGCGGCCACGTCCTTCTCCTCGATATTGGTGTGGAACGTGTCGAGCAGCACGCCGATGCGCGCCAAGCCGATGGCTTCCGAGAGCGCCACAGCGTCGGCCGCCGTATTCAGGAAGTAAGTTTCGAAGCGGTTGAGCGGCTCGATAGCAAGTGTAACGCCGTGCGCTTCGAGCGCGTCACCCAGCGACTGGAAACAATCCACGGCCCACTTCCATTCATCGGCCGTGCGGCGGCGGCCCGGCAGGTACCCGACCGGCGCGTAAATGGGTCCGCCCAGACACTTGGCCCCGAGTTCCGCTGAAACCCGGATGCAATCGATGAGGTGCTGCCGGGTTCGACGCCGCACGGTCTGGTCGTCGCTGGTGGGGCTCAAATCGCCTGGGAGCAGACTGCAAGCCAGCGGTTCCAGCCCGCAACCTTCGATCGCCCGCCGAATGGCCCTGGCGTCGATCTTGAGCGGTTCGAAGAAGGCGACTTCAAATCCGTCAAAACCATGCTCCTTGATCTCGGGCAGCAGGTGGAAGTGCGGCGCGCCGAAGAAAGGTGTCCAGATCAGCGCGCTTACCGAGAATTTCATGCGGCCTCTTATTTGAGCGTGATGGGCGCCCGGCTGCCATCGATGGTGGTATCCCAATGCATGATCTCGATGACGTGGGGGTTGGAGCCGTCGATCCCCATGATCCAGACCGGCCGTTTGTCGGCACGATGCTCGGCGTAAGCCAGGCGGCTACGCTCGCTGTTGCGCCAGTAGACCTCATCGCACTGCCGGAACGTAATCCATTTGCCGTCCGGGGAAACGGTCGGGGATGTGGCGGCCTGTTTGAGGAACGTGAGCTGCTTGCGGTTGGACCCGTCGGGGTCGGACATGAAGAGTTCTTCCGCCTCGCCTACCCGGTCGCCGTAGACGATGTGTTTGCTGTCGGGCGTCCAGGCGGCGTGGACGCCGGCGAAGGCGTTGGGTTCCTGAGTGAGTTGCCGCTCGTTCTTGCCGTCCGCATCGGCTGCGTAGACGTAGTGGCCCTGCCGGTCGTTTTTGGCATAGACCATGGTTTTGCCGTCAGGGGAGATGGCGGGGTCGGTGCCATACGCAACCATTTCGAAACCGCCGCCGTCGGGGTGGATGCGGCACATCTGTGCGGGCCCCTTGCCGAAGATCCCGAAGTAGATCCACTTGCCGTCCGCCGTCCAGCTCATCATGCCGGTCTGGGCGGGCTTCACCTCGTGAGTGAGCTGCTTGAGGTTGTTTCCGTCGGCACCCATCACGTAGAGGTTGTGGGCGCCGTCACGGTCGGAGTTGAAGGCGAGCTTTTTGCCGTCCCACGACCAGGCAGGATAGCGCTCACTGGCGTTCGGGGTTTGGGAGAGGTTGGTCAGGTTGCCGGTATCGCCGTCTACCAGGTAGAGCTCGGAATCGCCGGTGCGAATGCTGATCCAGAGGAATTTGTAACCGGAGAGCTCTCCGGCGATGGCTCCGCTTGTGGCGAGCAGCAGCAGCGAGAGAGAGATCAGGTCGATCTTCAGCGTTCTCATTGTGGTCATTCTCATTTCGTGAAATCGGGCAGCTGCAGCATGGCGCCGCCGCGCATTGCGGACTCGTGGGCGCAGATGCCCGCGCAGGTCCAGTTGACGGACTGGTACACGTCCGGAAAGGAAGGCCGGCGCTCGACGATGCTGGAGACGAACTCGTGCACCAGGTGGGGGTGCGAGCCGCCGTGGCCGCCTCCCTGAATGAACGATAGGTGGGCATGCTCGTCGTCGTAAACGCCCTTGGTGGTGAAACGCTGGATTGGCTGCGGCAGCAGGCGAGCGTAATCGGGGATGGTCACGCGCTCGGGTTTTTCGCCCACATGAATGAGGGATTGCTCGTTCTCCACCAGCGTCCATTCGAAGGCGTTCTTGTCGCCGTACACGTCGAAGCTCTCGATGTACTGCCGCGCGGTTTCAAACAGAGAGCGGGTGACCTCAAAGCAGAGTTGCCGGTTGCGGACTTTGAAGAGGGCGCTTTCCACGGCAAACGGCGATCCGTACTTGGCAGCGAGTCTGTCGGCGATGGCTCCCGAACCGTAGCAGGAGACGTGCTCGGCTTCCCCCTTTACCAGCGCCAGGCAGGGGCTCACGGCGTGGGTGGCGTAATGCGTGGGCGGCAAGCCCTCCCAGTATCCCGGCCAGCCCGCCATCTCCTGCTGATGGCTGCCACGCATGAACTGAATGCGTCCCAGGCGTCCGCTATCGCGCAACTCGCGCACGAAAAGGAACTCGCGCGTGTAGATGGCGGTTTCCATCATCATGTAGTTGCGTCCGGACTCTTCGGCCGCGCGGACAATCTCGCGGCACTCCGCCACGCTGGTGGCGGCCGGCACGGTGCAGGCCACATGCTTGCCGGCGCGCAACGCGGCGATGGATTGCGGTGCGTGCAGGTGGATGGGGGAGTTGATGTGCACGGCATCCACTTCCGGGTCGCGGATCAGCTCTTCGAAACTGGCGTACCGTTTGGCTACACCGAATTGGCCGCCGATCTGGTCCAGCTTTTCGCGCGTTCGCTGGCAGATGGCGTACATGCTGGTGGAGGGGTGCGACTGATAAATGGGAATGAATTCACTGCCAAATCCCAGACCGACAATCGCGATATTCAATTTTCCTTCCGTCATCGGATCTCCCTGACTCAAACACAAGCGCCGGTCCCCGGTGGGGCCGGCGCGTCGACTGAAGGTTCCCGCCTCAAAACTGAATGCGCAGCGCCACTTGCACCAGGCGGGCCGGACGCGCCGCCGTCACCGTGCCGAACAGCGAGTTGACCTGATTGCCGTTCGGATCGAAGCGAGCCGTGCTGTTCACCGCGCTCCATTGCGTGTGATTGAACGCATTGTAACCCTCCCCTCGGATCTGCATCAAGCGGCGCTCGTTACCCAGATGGAAATTCTTGAACAGCGAGATATCCCAATCGTTAATGCCGGGACCGCGGAAGACGTCTTTGGGCGCATTACCGAACGTGCCAACGGCGGGACGCCCAAAGACACTGGTGTTGAAGAATTGCTGGAACGTGCGGCTTCCGAACGGGAGTTCCGCCTTGCCGGTGACCACGACACGGGAGCCATCGCCGCCACCGGTGATATTTGCGCCGTCCGTGGTGGTGTATGAGATGCCTGTGGGGAAGCCGCTGGCAAACGTGGTTACGCCCGAGATCTGCCAATTGTCCAAAACCTGCCGGGAGAACACGTTATTCCAGCGGGGACTCACCTTAGGCAGGTCGTACACGTAATTCGCCACGAACACGTGAGTCTGGTCAAATCCGGCCTTGCCGTAGTTCCAAACCCGGGACGAAATATAAGTGGCGATCGCCGCACCATCGCTGTCGCCCAAATCCATGGTTTTTGAGTAAGTATACGAAATCCCGAACTGCAGGTTCTTCGTAAAGCGGCGGTTCAGAGTGGCTTGGAGCGAATTGTAATTCGAGTTACCGCCATTTTGGACATAGGTAACGTTTCCAAGCCCGGGGAACGGCCGGAAGAAATTGTCGTTTAACGGAAGGCCCGTGGTGGGATCGGTATTCTTCGCCAGGAACTCGGCGCCGTACGGCACTTCGTTGAGCGCCAAATCCTCCATCAAGTGCCGCGCTACGTTGCCGACGTAGCTGGCGGTAAGAACGGTCCCGTGGCTCACGTCCCGCTGCATGGTCAGGCTGTAGTTGTACACCGACGAAACCTTGGGATTCAACTCGTCGCCACGAACGCTCTGCGGGGTCAGTGCGCCGGATAAACCCAGCATGGTGTTCAGGTTGCCGTAGTAGTACACGGGATTCAATTCGGCCGGCGCCATGGTAAGGTTCGCATACGTCGTAGGGTCGGCGGCCGGAACCATCTCCTTGGTGATGCCGAAGCCACCGCGTAGCGATGTCTTGCCATCGCCGAACACATCCCATGCGAAGCCCAACCGCGGCGAGAACTGTACCGGGGGCGTCTTCATGAAAGCGGACGGATAGCTTCCGGGGTTCCCTGAAGTGATCAAGCCATTTAGAGGATTTCCGGTGCCCGCCACAAAGGTGCCGATGAGCGCCTGCGGAACGAGCGCGCCAGTCAGTGGGTTCTGCCCAACGCGGTTCCCATTGGTATCCTTCGCAGGAACGATCAGCAGAGGAGCTTGCCCGGGGACATACGTCCCAAGAGCGAACTCGCTGCCGAAACCGTTTTGCCACGCCCACGGAGTCGCCCAGGAGAACCGCAAACCGTAGTCGAGCGTGAGCCGGCGTGTCGCCTTCCAGCTATCTTGCGCAAACCATTCGGCGAGTACCTTTTGTACCGGGGCCGAAATGCGCGCGCTGGACTCCGTGTATGTATCGAAATTGCCGAGTGCTGCATTGGAGAATGCGTAGTTGGAATCCAGCGGATTGTTGACGTCTTTTGCAAACGAAAACGAGCCGCCGAAATTGCTGTAGTATCCTTTATTGTT
>Ga0182030_10009665_pt1 | contig 19717 bp, 16 predicted proteins | sample 812S3MmetaG_FD_121299 | JGI IMG/M metagenome (GOLD analysis project Ga0182030, IMG submission 121299) | Permafrost microbial communities from Stordalen Mire, Sweden - 812S3M metaG (Illumina Assembly) | ecosystem: Environmental > Terrestrial > Soil > Wetlands > Permafrost | place: Sweden... | reverse complement strand
CACTTTAAGTACTCCCGGACGGAACCTTTAGATGGTTCAGTCATGCGAAATCCAGATTGGTTTTAAGATGCCCAACGTGAAGCTAAGGTGCTGTGCGCTTTTGCGCAGTCCCTCGTGAGCGTAGTGTTAAAGGCAATTCTTCGAGACGTTCTGCAAGCCACACCTTAATAATAGACTGCCGAGTTACGCCAAGTTTTCCAGCCTCGCGATCAAGTGATTCGATCATCCATTTAGGAAAATCAACATTAACGCGTTTTTGTTCCTGTAAAACCCTCTTCGATTTTGACAGGTCTAGCGAAGCGGTAATATCAACGCCCTTATCAAACTGCTGATCAAAAGTTTTAGCTTTCATACAAGGCCACCTCCTCAGGTCGTGAGCGACGAACAGAAATTAGTCGAATGCTTCCTCCTCTATATGTGATAACGGCTGACCAGTGTTTCTTGTTCATCAGTCCGATTACGAGGTATCGTGGCTCATCTTCAGTTTTTGCGGGGATTTCCAATAATCTTGGGTCATCCCATAACAACTGTGCATCAGCAAAGTTGATGCCATGCTTCGAAAGATTTGCCTGACTTTTTGCTTCGTCAAATTCAAAAGTAATCATGGTATAGAAAGTATACCATTATTGGATAAAATTCAAGCGCTATGGAAAAACTCTAACGTGATGTAGAGCCTAATAAACGACTTAATCTTTTATAGAGTATAGAGGCAGGTGGACATTCTGTTTTTCATAAATATAACCCGCTTCATAAGTTAGTAGCGTAAGACGCCTCTTGGTATAGATATTGCCGCCGCGAAACACACCTATATCCGGTTTTGCCACTATCCTGAACACGGTATCAAATAGAACGCCATAAAGCCGCCATTGGCCACTGGCCGTAAATGGCCGACCCTTTCCTGTTGTCTTTGCTAACATCACTGGCCGTTATGCATTCTATTCCTGCCTCTGAATTTAAGCTTCATCATTCGGCAAAAGCTAACCCGAAAGGGACAGTCGATGTCGAAATTGCGTTGCCCGATAAGAGACAGTCAGTGCGTCAGATGAGATGTCCATTCCCATGAGTCCAGAAATCCTAATTTTTGAAAATTGGGCGCATGAACGATTAGCGAACGCAAGATTTGTACTATGGGGGATTATCCCCTGATGCCATAGCCATAATGACTGAAGCTGCTTTTATTTCCTTGCCAAAAAGCGGAAACGCGAAATTTTTTAAATAATATGGAGATTTTCGCAAGCCTCTTTTCAGGACTAGGGCTTTTTTTCATCGGCATCCGGCTGATAGGCAGCAACTTGAAACAACTTGCCGGTCGGCGGATGCGCATGCTGATAACACGCGCGGTATCAGGCAACGGGACTGTTGCCCTGTTTGGCCTCGCAGCCGGTGCCATCATGCAAAGCGTGAATGCCGTCACCTATGTTCTGGTCGCTCTGGTCACAGCAGGCACAATCGAAATCAAGCGCGCATTTCCGGTTATCCGCTGGGCCAATATCGGCACCTCGATGTTGGTCATCGTGGCCGCACTGAATATGCATCTGTTGGTGCTGGTATTGATCGGCATCACCGGTGTTACCTATTACCTCAATCTTGACCAGTCTTCCCGCTACCGGCACGCGGTGGGCGCTTTACTCGGGATAGGGCTGCTGTTCTTGGGCATAGACTTTATCAAGGCCGCTTCTGCAATTCTGAAAAGTGCAGACTGGTTTAAAGTTTTCATCGGCTACTCCGCGCAATACCCCATAGTGAGTTTTATTGCGGGTGTCGGTGTGGCGATGCTTGCACAGTCCTCTACAACCATCACTGTAGTTGCCATGGCTATGGCAGCTTCCGGCCTGCTGATCTTCGAAAGCGGAGCCATGATCGTGCTGGGTGCAGGTCTCGGCTCGGCGTTATCAGCATGGACTTTGGCTGGTCGACTCACGGGTAGCGCACGCCAGCTTATCCTGTATCAGATTGCGCTCAAGGGGCTTGGCGTAATTATCATGCTACTGTTGTTTATGGCCGATTGGGCTAGTGGCATAGGCTATATTCCGGCCGCCATTCATCAAGCCGGATTGTCGCCGTCTGCCCAGTTGGCAGCGGTTTATATGCTTTTGCAAATTGCTTCGGATCTGTCTATGCGACTGGCACATCACCCCATCGAACGTTTAATAGAGCGTCATGCCCCGCCCTCCGATGAGGAAACGCTCGGGCATCCCCGCTATCTGTACGACGAGGCTTTGGCGGAACCGGAAAGTGCACTGTTACTTGTCGACAAAGAGCAGCAACGGTTGCTCAGCAGCTTGCCTGATTATCTCGCTTCGTTGCGCGAAGATGTGAGCGAAGCGAGCCCCGCAGCCGAAGTGCTGCATCCTGCCGAGCGCAATATTTTGCGGCAATGCGATCAGTTTCTAACCGATCTGGCGGATCGTAACAATAGCCGCGAAGTACTCGAGAGAACCATCGTGCTGCGTGACCGCAACGAATTGCTTGGCTCGCTACAAGAGTCGCTCATCGAATTAATTACGGTCGCCAACAGTAATTCACATGCAGGCGAGGTGCGCACATTGATCAACAACTTAGTCGAGAGCTTGCATATGATGCTGGAAACGCTGGCCGATGTGGCCAAGCAGCCGGATGCCGATGATCTCGATATGCTGCGCTTGCTGACCCATGACCGTTCAGAATTGATGGACTCAATACGGCGACGGATGCAGGGTAGCGAAATCGCTGTCGCAGCGGAAGTCCAGCAATCGGTATTTTCAGCGACGGCACTATTCGAGCGCTGCACTTGGCTATTGCGGCGTTACGTTCTGCTCCTGGATGCGCCAACCCGGCAAGAGGCGATCAGTGCCTGAAAGAGATTGCTATCGGCTCAGATAATGAACCGTGCCAATGCAGCTTCGCGAGTATCGGTCACATCCAATATTTTCAGGAATCCGCTAATTTCAAAAACCTCCCGCACATGCGGCTGCAAACCATGCAGAACCAATTGACCGTGCCCTTGTTTTGCACGCTTTGCAGCCATCAGCACAACCCTCAGCCCTGCGCTCGAAATGTAATTCAGCGCGGAAAAGTCCATCATGGCTTTACTGCCAACCGATTGAAAAAGACTTTGCAGTGATTTTTCAAATTCGCCAGAGGTTGCACTGTCCAGACGCCCGCAAAGAGCGACTTGATGCACCCCTTCTGTATTGATCACTTCAGATTGAAACGTCATTATTATTTCCTTAAAAATGCAATTATTGATGTTACTTTAAAGAACCAAAATACACCCGCAGCTTACTGCCTCAATTTTTTCAGCAGCACAATCAGATTGCCGTCGCCAACGTAATGGGCGCTGACATCGTCCATCAGCGTCTTGACCAGATGCACTCCGAGGCCTCCGATGGGGCGTTCTTCCACGCCTAAATCCAAGTCAGGTTTGGGGGCTTCGGCGAACGGATCGAATGGCGGCGCATCATCTTTCAGACGGATCTCCAGCCACTCATCCGAACGACTGATATTCACCATAATTATTCGATCAGACGCGCTATCCAAACCATGCAAGATGGTATTTGTGAGTAACTCATCAAGGCAAAGATTGACTGCAAAAGTAATATCAGAGCGATCCGGGAGCACGGCTTCGATGGCCTTCGCCAAACGGGCAATCTCTTCGAGACGTGAAGGCATCGAGTAATCCAGCAACAGCATTTTGTTACTAAATTTAACGGCTGGCGTGTCCAAAACAAGATTCTTTAATTTTCGACAAAGAACCAGACAAGTTAAATCATCCGAGGCCTCAGCACCATCGACGAAGTCCGCCACACTACGCACCAGACCGTCAACCCGACTGGCGGCCTCCTCTTCTCGCATAGACGTAGCAAGCCAGTCGTGCAGACGGATGTCGCCATAAGCCTCGCCATTGGCCGCGAAGGCTTCGGTAACACCATCCGTATACAGTAGCAAGGTATCGCCTTGCTCCATCATGGCTGAGTGGTTCGAATAGCTCATTTCCGGCATGACGCCCAAGGCAATATCCTGGGGACAGGGCAGCGCTTCTACTGAGCCAATAGCCCTGCGCAGCAGAGGCGGATGATGCCCTGCACTGGCATAAATAAGACTGCCATCTCGCGGATCGTAAATGGCGTAACAGGCGGTAACAAACAACTCCATCGGGTTACGCTGACAGAGCAGGTCATTGGCTCTGACAAAAACCTCTGCGGGGGAGTCTCCTGTCGTGGCCAAATCCAGCAGTACCGTACGGGAGACTGCCATAAAAAAAGCCGCGCCCACGCCTTTGCCGGAAACGTCCGCCACCAATACGCCATAACGACCATCGTCCAGCGGAAAACAATCGTAGAAATCCCCGCCCAGTTCACGCGCCGGAAACATGCAGGCATGTACCGACCAATCCGAATCATTGGGAAAGTTTTGCGGCAGAATGGCAAGCTGCATGTTGCGTGCAAGCTGAATCTCATCCTGAACGCGCTCACCGGCTGCGCGCAGTTGCTCATTTTTTTCAGCCAACTCGGCGGTGCGCGCCAAAACCAGTGTTTCAAGTTCACGCTGGCGTGACTCGTTCTGCTCACGTATCACACCAATCTGTTCCCTCACCCGTTCTTCCAGCTTGAGGTTGTGCTCTTCAATCTGATGCCGGTAGACGACTTCCTGATCGCGCAGGCGCTTTCTTTCCATGCTTGCACCAACGCGCGCTCTGAGCAACACCGGGTCGAATGGCTTGGGAATGTAATCTTCCGCGCCCATTTCGATGCAGCGCACGATGCTGCTTATATCGTCCAGCGCCGAAATCATAATGACCGGAATATGCGTTAACGCCTCGTTCGACTTAATCCGGCTCAGCGTCTCATAGCCGTCCATTCCCGGCATCATGATGTCGAGCAATACTAAGTCGGGCGGTTTTGAGGTGGCGAGTTCGATGGCTTTGAGACCGTTGTTAGCCACAGTGATGTGATATTGCCCCTTGAGCAGATTTGAGAGCAGGCTCAAATTGGCAGGAGTGTCGTCCACCACCAAAATAGTGGGGCGCTCATTTACTAAAGGCTTCACTGGGTGCTCCAAGAAAACATTTCTTTTGATAAGGTTATCTTCTTCTGGCATTATTGGCATAATCCGTATCGTATAAGTCTACCGTTCGCTAATCGTTCATGCCCACACATTCTCCGGATCACTTCCTCGAGCTTAGGTTGCTCGGTGGTTTCGACGCACGCCTGAACGGTCACCCTATTGCCGGTTTTACTTACAACAAGATGCGCGCACTGCTCGCCTACCTCGCCGTAGAGAGAGAGCAAGATCACAACCGCGAAGCTTTGGCCGCATTGTTGTGGGGTAGCAACGACCTCAAAACAGCACGGGGAAATCTGCGCCGAACCTTGTTCGATTTGCGCCGGGTGCTGGAGTTGCCAGGCAATCAAATCATGTTCACCTCTGGCAAGCACACTATCCGTTACATTCAAAATGGTTATGTCGATGCGCTGGATTTCACCGGAAATATGCCTGCCTCGGCGGAAAACCATGTCAAAGCCGGTCAGGATGAAGAAAAAAAAATTGCACTTTATACGGGCGAATTTCTGGCGGGGCTATCGTTGCCCGACAGCCCCGATTTTGAAGACTGGCTCCAGATACAACGCGAGTCCATGCATCGCCGCACGCTCGCCATGTTGGAGCGACTATCAAATCGGTACGAGCAAGCCGCCAACTACAGCAAAGCATTGCAATTTGCTTTGCGCTTTACAGAGCTGGAGCCATGGAACGAGGAAGCTCACCGCAGTGTAATACGCCTTTACGCGCTGGATGGACAAAGCAGCGCGGCCATTGTCCAGTATGAAGCCTGCTGTCGCTTGCTAAGAAATGAGTTGGGCGTATTACCCAGCGAAGAAACACGGATTCTGGTTGGGCGAGTCCGCAGTGGAGAGCTATCCTCCCCCCCTATAACTGGGAAGAAAATCGTGGCGAGCAGATTTCCTGTGTTGCAAGCCACGCCACAGCTACAGGCTGAGCGTCGCCAAGTCACTGTTCTGTATTGCGAATTGACCATTGCCGCGATTGATGATCCCGATGACGCGATGGAGCTGCTACACGCCCCCCAAGCCTGCTGTGTAGAAATTATCCGCCAGTATTCAGGGCATATCGTGCAAACACACGGCGGCGGTTTGCTGGCTTATTTCGGATATCCGCAAGCACGTGAAGATGCCGCGCGCCGTGCGGTGCAAGCTGCTCTGGCTGTCACGCAAGAATCGGCCAAAGGTATTGAAATTCGAGCGGGGGTACACACGGGACTGGTTATCACCGGAGGCGAGTTAGCCATGCCGGACACCTCCGGCAGAACATCAAAACTCGCCATGCAGTTACGTCAAAATGCTACGCATAACGAAGTGGTGATAAGCCAAGAGACGCACGCAATTGTGGCCGGATATTTTGATTGCAAAAGTTTTGGGGTACAATTTTTTTCCAGCATGGCTAAGCCACAGGAAATTTTCAAGGTCTTGCAAGAAAGTGGTGCGCGCACCCGTTTGGATGCTTCCGCACAGTTGACTCCGTTAACCGGACGTAAAACCGAAATAGCCAAGCTGCTAAAACTGTGGAAATCAGCCACGCAAGGCTCTCGCCAAGTAGTACTAATTCAAGGCGAGGCTGGCATCGGCAAGTCCCGTTTGCTACACACCCTGAAAGAACGGCTGGCCGACCAGCCGCATGCGGTACGCGAATTGCGCTGTTTTCCTGAATTCAGCCGGTCGCCTTTTTATCCGCTCATCGTCATGCTCGAAGCCATTTTTGGTTTTGTGCCCGGAGACACGTCCGAGATTAAATTCGGCAAGCTGGCGAATTATCTCGAAGCGCATTATCCGGCAACGGCACAAAAAAGCATCCCCCTGCTCGCCGAGCTACTTTCCCTGCCGCTGGTAGACGATTATCAGGCTCCAGGTTTCTCTCCGCAAAAACAAAAGGAGCAAACGCAAGCCATCCTGCTTGGACTGTTGCAAACATTGGCAATGCGCCAGCCCTTGTTACTCATTTTGGAAGACTTGCACTGGATCGATCCCTCCACGCTGGAATTGCTGACTCTATTCGTCGAGCAAACTGGAAAGGCGCCTATTCTCGTGCTACTCACTGCCCGACCTGAGTTTATTCCGCCTTGGCAGCATTCCATAAAAGTTACGATGACACTTGCACCGCTAGTCGAAGATGAAGTGGCGGAAATGATTGCTTCATTAAGAATCGACATTCCGGCTGAGACCATCCGCCGTATTGCGGAACGCACCGATGGCGTTCCGCTGTTTGTCGAAGAGGTGGCAAAAATTGCAACGCAGGACAGTCGGGCCAGCATTCCAACCACGCTGCACGACCTGCTGGCTACCCGTATAGATCAAATGGGTGAAGCAAAATACACCGCGCAGTTTGCCGCTACGCTCGGACGCGAATTCGATTTGAATTTGCTGCGCAGAGTTTCCTTCTGCGACTCCGCCACACTGGCGCACAACTTGAACGCATTGGCGGAAGCCGGATTAATCCTGAAGCTGAACGAAACTAGCTGTCAATTCAAGCACGCTTTAATTCAGGAAGCCGCCTATCAATCTCAAACCAAAGCTGATCGGCAGGCGGCACATCAACGTATTGCGCAGGCACTGCAAAATGCCTTCGTAGACCTCATCTCAACTCGTCCAGAGCTACTGGCGCAACATCTGGGGGCTGGAGGAGAAACACGTCCAGCCGTCGAATACTGGATCAAAGCCGGGCAACGCGCCGCGCTGCATTCAGCCAACACCGAGGCGATTGAGCACTTCAATAATGGCTTGCAACTCTTGATGACGCTACCGTCGGAAAAAGAGCGTGACCAAGCAGAAGCCGAACTACGCCTCAACTTTGGAACTGTATTGCTTTCAGCACGAGGATACGGCTCCGTCGAGTCGGGTCAGATGTATTCCCGTTCTCTGGAGTTGTGCGAACAATTGTGTGATGGTGTCGGTTTGTATAAAGCCTTGTGGGGGATGTGGTTGACATCAAGTTCGCGCATCGACCATTTACACTCCCTCGAACTCGCGGAAAAACTGCTGCAATTGGCTCAACACAACAACGAACCCTTGTCACTACAGTTTGCCCATTACGCCATAGGCAATAGCCTGCTGTGGGCAGGGCAACTGGAAAAGTCACGTTTCCATTTTGAGCAAGCCATTGCGCTATATCAGCCTTCGCATCATGCAAACATGGTGCGCAATTTTGGGGAAAATGCCTGCGTATCAAACGATTGTTTATTATCGTGGGTTCTGTGGCTTCAGGGTTACCCCGAACAGGCCGTGGCAGTCATCAACCGCGCACTGAGTTTGGCGCGGCAGACCAATCATCCCTATAGCTTGGGTTTTGCACTCTGCTGCTCCGCCATACTTCATCGCTGGTTGCGACAAGTTGAAACAACCAGCCAGTTGGCGCTTGAAGCACTGTCGCTGTCGCAAAAACATGGCTTGCCGTTCAGTCTGGGAGTTAGCGTATCTTCTTACGGTTGGGTGATGGCGATGCTAGGCCAAGTTGCTGGCGTCCCGCAGATACAGCAATGCCTGGCAGCTGCCAGCGCCATCATGAGTGGAACCAAGCTTTTCTTTTATGCAATGTTGATAGAAGCACGTATTCCTCTCGGACAAATTGAACAAGCGCTTGTCGATTTGGATGAAGCTCTCACCGTCGTGAATGAAAAAGAAGATCATTTCTGTGAAAGCGAATTTCATCGGCTCAAGGGCGTGTGCCTGTTGGAAATTTCCGCGAACAATGCGGCGGAAGCCGAGATCTGCTTCGATCGTGCACTCACGATAAGCCGCAGGCAAGGCGCGAAATCGCTGGAGTTGCGCGCGACCATAAGCATGGCACAGCTATGGCAACAGCAAAGCCAGCAAGAGGATGCAAGACGGTCTCTGCAAGATATATATTCGTTGTTCACCGAAGGCCGTGATACGCCTGATCTTCTGGAAGCTGCTATTTTATTGAATACCCTAAGTTAGCAGCAATACAACCGCTCAAGCTCCAACAGCACATGCTCAATCTAGCTCCTTGCGATGTGCGATTAGTCTAATGAAAATTTCAATTCAACGATTATTGAACGCTTAACCTATAGCATGACAATTGTGCTTTGACATCTGTCGGACGCACTTGTCACGCTTCTCCATTTGCACTCTGGGAAGCCCAATAACTTTTTGAAATGGAATTAATATGAAGAAAAACTTACTTCTTGTTGCTTTGCTATCCGCTATTGCCGCACCTGCGTTCGCTGCTGATAACGGCGTGTATGTCGTTGGTTCGGTTGGCAGCACCTCAAATGTGAGCAGCACTGCCTCAGGCACATCTTTCAGCGGCTTGCTAGGCTACCAGCTTGACAAAAACTGGGGTGCAGAAGCGGGTTACGTATCCCTGTTAAACGGGGCAACGGTAGATACCGGAACAGCGGGCGTGACAGGAAAAGCAACGCTTTCCGGCACTGAAGTTGCTGGCATATACACTTTCCCAGTCAGCCAACAATTCAGCGTCATTGCCCGTCTCGGCTATGCCAGCATGACAGCCAAGGCCGATGCCTCCGGTTTGGGCTTCTCGCAATCAACCAGCGCCACACTATCCGGCGCAACCTACGGCTTGGGTGTGCAGTACAACCTGAACGCACAAGTTGGCATTCGCGCAGGCCTCAATGGCTACAACCTTAAAGACAGTTCGGGTGCGACTGGAGAAACGCCAAACAACGTCTACGTTGCCGCAGCCTACAAGTTCTAAGGAAACGCCGATTAAATCCCCCGTTCGCAATGAGCCGCAACTTAAGCCGCCGCTTGGCCTTCACATTGATGGCGTGGCGGAATGACTAGTAGTTTCATCAGGCTCGCTCGAACGGGCTTAATCAAATGTTCCCTGACTCCTTCGCTGTTGTCGCAAGAAGAAAACCAACAACTTATTTAAGTGGAAATGAATATCAATACTTATCGTTTAACCAATCGCCAGGTGCAAGTTTTAGAGTGCCTGACAGAGGGACTAAGCAACAAAGAAATTTCAGAAAAACTTAAAATTGCCGAGGGAACCGTCAAAGTGCATGTGTCAGCAGTGTATCAAGCATTGCGCGTTGAGAGCCGCACCGCAGCGGTGCGAGCTGCCAGTCACTACGGTTTGATCGGCATAGTTCAATCTGTGTTCCCATAAATATTCAGAGGCGTCCGCCCTGCAAACTTGCCATCACAACGCCTGCCATTCCTCTATTCAACGATTATTGAACGCACGGCCTTTAAGCTAACACTTGAGATACGAATGGGCATGAAAGTTTGCTCGGACGCGGAGTCAAATTTTCCCTTTCCCGACAGGGATAGTTCATCTAACGCCGGAAGTCCTGCAGAAATATTGATATAAGTGAGGGTGCGATGACAGTTTCATCTGTAAGTGAAAAACGTCCGAAAATATTGGTAGTGGACGATACGCCAGCCAATCTGACGCTGGTTGCCAATGTATTGAAAGATAATTATCAGATTAATTTGGCCAACAATGGTGCCAAGGCACTTGAACTTGCCTTATCCGTCGCGCCAGATTTGATTCTGCTTGATGTGATGATGCCGGACATGGACGGTTTTGAGGTTTGCCGCCGACTAAAAGCCGATCCGCTGACCATTCAGACTCCCGTGATCTTTTTAACTGCGAAATCACAAGTTGAAGATGAGGAGTTGGGGTTTTCGCTGGGAGCGGTTGACTTTATACACAAGCCAATTAGCCCGCCTATTGTCATCGCGCGCGTTAGAACGCATCTCAACATCAAATTGATGCGCGATTATTTGCAGAAGGAAAACTCAAAGTTGCACGGCGAAGCAAAACAAAATTCGGCGGAGTTGGATCAATTGCGGAGCTATCTGTGGGCTTCCCCACTGGAAAAGCGGTAATACCCCGGTGAAGTTAAAACAATTCTCTGCCGGGTTTTCTGTGATGGTGTTGTGCGCCCTGACCGCAAACGGATTTTTTTTGGTACAAATTCAGCGCGCATATAGTTCAGTGTTGTCCGCGCAGGAGCACAGGCAACAGGCGGTGACGGTAACGCAAAACTTGCGTCTGGAAACCGAGTATCTTACCCGCCTTGTGCGCGCCTATACCAGCACCGCTGAGACGCGCTATCTGATGTTTTACTACGACATCCTGGCTATACGGCAAGGCGACAAACCCGCTCCGGTAGATTTCAATCCCAACACTTATTGGGACAGAGCCATTGCAGGCGAGATTCAACACAAATTGCCCGAGGGTGGTCAGCGTCTGTCGCTTGCCGACAAGATGAAATCTCTGGGGTTTAGCAGTGATGAATTCCAGATGCTGGGCTCGGTGGTGACAGCGACCGAGGCAATGAAGCAGATCGAGCAAATCGCTTTTGCCGCGACTCAGGGACTTTACGATCCGGTCAAAAAAGATTTCGTTTCCGACGGCAGGCCGCAACTTGAATTCGCCAGTCATCTGGTGTACGGCCAGGAATACAACCGGCTCAGGGCCGAGTTGGCAAAGACCGTGGACGACCTGGTTTCGATGACCGATGAGCGCACGCGTATCCAGGTGGATAGTGCGGGCAATGCGCTGCAATACTGGATTTATCTCACGCTACTCAGCATGGCTTTGACCACGGTTCTGGTGGTGGCTGCATTTTTAATCATCCTGCGTAAAGTGTTGCGCCCCATTGACCAGTTGGCCAGTGCGGCTGCCAGTCTGGCTGCAAACGATTACTCGGCGCGTGCCAGTGTGAATGAAGGGGTCGATGAACTGCGTTCTCTCGGCCATACATTTAATGCGATGGCGAAATCTATCTCCAATGACATTGAGTTGCGCGAGGAGGCACAGCTGGAGCTGGAAGAGGCGCATCGCCGGGCGGAAGATGCCACCCAAGCCAAGTCGATGTTCCTTGCCAACATGAGCCACGAGATACGCACGCCGATGAATGCGATCATCGGGCTTGCTTACTTGGCGCTTAAAACGGATTTAAATCCCCGCCAGCTTGATTACCTCAACAAAATTCACAATGCGGGCAAGTCTCTGCTCGGCATCATCAACGACATTCTGGATTTTTCGAAAGTAGAGGCAGGCAAGCTCGATCTGGAGTTGGTGCGTTTCCGTTTGGAAGACGTAGTCGGCAATTCGCTGGCGATGCTGCGCCAGAAAGCACATGAGAATGAAATCGAATTGCTGCTGGATCTTTCCGAGCCAGCCCTGCTAGACAAAAGCAGCGCATTGATGGGTGACTCTCTGCGCTTGGGCCAGATCATCACCAACCTGCTATCCAACTCCGTCAAATTTACCCATCATGGTCATGTGAAAATTACCGTGCGAATTGAGGAGCGATTTGACAATGCCCTCAAGCTGCGTTTCGCCGTGAGCGATACCGGCATCGGTATGACAGCAGAACAGGTCGGCAGATTATTTCAGGAGTTCACCCAGGCCGATGGTTCGACCACGCGCAAGTATGGTGGTACCGGCCTCGGGCTGACTATCAGCAAGAAGTTGGTCGAGTTGATGGGCGGTAAAATTTGGGTCGAGAGCGAAGCCGGTGTCGGCACCACTTTCCTTTTCAACGCCGTATTTCCACTGGTTCCTGCGGCAGAGATTCAGGTCACTCCGCTGACGGGTGTCGATCAATTGCGGGTATTGGTTGTGGACGACAGGCTGGAAGCGCGAACTGTACTCAGTGAATTATTGGGCGCTTTGCGCGTGGGCACGACACGTCGCCCTCTCGGTGTGGTAACGGCATCGTCGGGTGAAGAAGCACTGGCTGCAATCGAGCAGGCAGAGCGGGAAGAAAACCCTTTTAATTTGCTGCTGCTGGACTGGATTATGCCCGGCATGGACGGTATGCAGGTGCTCAAACGGATGCAAACGCTGCCGTTGCGCTATCCGTTGATGCCGGTCATTGTCTCGGCTTACGACTCGGACAATATGCACGATGTTGCGCAAAAACTGGGCGCGACCCAATTCCTGAGCAAACCGGTGTTGCCTGAATCCTTGCGCGGTCTGCTGCGTAAGCTGACCGGCTGCGACGCTCTTGAAGTAAACGAAACCAATAATCAGTCTGGGGCAGACAGTCTCGACGGCATGCGTATCCTGCTGGTCGAGGATAATCCGATCAACCAGCAATTGGCCGTCGAATTGCTATTGTCCAGAGGTGCGCAGATTGACGTTGCAAATCATGGTGAGGAGGCTCTGGCCTGTCTGGATAAGCATGCCGAAGGTCACTACGATGTGGTGCTAATGGACTTGCAGATGCCGGTGATGGACGGCTACGAGGCTACCCGCCGCTTGCGCACCGACCCGCGCCACTTCCGCCTGCCTATCGTCGCCATGACCGCACATGCCATGGCGGAAGAGCGCGAGCGCTGCAAGGCCTTGGGCATGAATGCACATGTTACCAAGCCCATCGAGCCGGAAGAATTTTTTGCTGTCGTCGCGGGATTCCGCGTGCGGGATAAGGTGATACCGGTTTCGCCCCAAGGCAATGCGGCAATCAGTAAAGTTAATGCAGCCACCACGTTGCCGGAAATCTACGGGCTGGATACAGCTTCAGGTTTGCGCCGTGCTGCGGGCATGACCGCGTTGTACCTCAAATTATTGCAGCAGTTTGCGATTGACTACGCCGATGCCGGTTTACGGCTTGAACAGATGATAGCGGCAGATCAATGGCAAGAGGCGGAACGCTATGCCCACACACTCAAGGGGCTGGCCGGAACTCTTGGTGCTGAAATGATACAGGAGCACGCGGGTAGATTGGAGAACGCGCTCGGAAATAAACAAGCCGATTGTCTGGCGATATTGGCAGCAATGGCAGATCAACTGCTTCCGATAATGCTTGCCCTGCAAAACCATTTTGGCATCTCGTCCACAGGCAATGAGTCACCCCAAGCAAGCGAAGCGGAAGCAGACCAAACATCGCCCCGGCGCGAGCGCCCTGTGTGGCTGGATGAATTGGAAAGTCTGCTCAAGGAGGGAGATTTTGCCGCGACGGACCTTTGGCAGGCCAAGGAATCCGAACTGGATGGCGTCATCGACACGTACACCAGAAAAAAGATTGCAACGGCACTGGACAATTTTAACTTCGATGCCGCATTAACGCTGGTGAGGGCGGGCAAGTCCGCAACGTAAAATATGACCAGTACAAAACGCCCCTCGATTCTGGCGGTGGACGATACGCCCACCAACCTTACCCTGCTTGCAAATTTGTTACGCGACAAGTATCAGGTGCGCGTTGCCAATAATGGTAGCAAGGCTCTGGAGTTGGCCTTTGCGCTGCCGCCGGATTTAATTTTGCTGGACATTATGATGCCGGAAATGGACGGCCATGAAGTCATGCGCCGACTTAAAGCCGACCCGCTCACCGCGCACGTGCCGGTGATTTTTCTGACCGCGAAGACCAGTATTGAAGATGAAGAGTTCGGTCTGTCTCTGGGAGCGGTGGATTTTATCCACAAGCCGATCAGCCCGCCGATTGTGATGGCGCGCATCAATGCCCAGTTGCAAATCAAGTCATGGCATGATTTTCTGCAAAATCAAAATGCTTGGTTACAACAAGAGGTTGAACGTCGGCTGGCTGAAGTTTCGCAACAGAGGCTTGCTCTTGATTACGTGCGAAAAGAACTCGACATTGCTCGGCAACTTCAAACCGGCATGTTGCCTTTGAGCCGTCCAATGTTCCCCGGGCGCGACGACATTGAAATCGCGGGCATCATGGAACCCGCATCCGAAGTGGGGGGCGACCTCTTCGACGCTTTTTTTGTCGACACCGGGAAGCTGTTTTTTTGCATCGGCGATGTCTCCGGTCATGGCGTTCCGGCTGCGCTCTTCATGGCGCGCACCATTGGTTTGATACGCATCGCCGCGATGGGCACCGACCAGCCTGATCGCCTGCTTGAACGTATCAACGACCAGCTTTGTACCGGCAACGAAACCAGCATGTTTATTACCCTGTTCTGCGGCTTCCTTGATGTCGCCAGCGGACGCATCATCTACTCCAACGGCGGGCATTGCGCGCCGCTGTTGTTACGCCAAGGCGAAGCATCGCGTCTGCCGATTCCGAAAGGTACGCTAGTCGGTGTGATTCCCGGCGGTAGCTATATTGCGCGCGAAATCGTGCTGGATGTAGGAGATGTTCTCGTCTGCTTCACGGATGGTGTTACCGAAGCGCAGACAGAAACGGGCGAAGAGTTTTCCGAGACTCGGCTGTTGCAGATCGTTAGCGCAAATGCAAATCTGCCGCTCGAAACTTTACTGGATACGGTACGACGCGAAGTAACCAAATTCACCGGCAATCACGCGCTGGATGATGACTGCACACTGCTGGCCTTGCGCCGGCTGCCGAATAACTGATTTTTTTACAACAAGGAACCTGCTATGACTATCAACTTTGAAGATGTTAACGAAAATTTTCGCCGTATCGCTATCACCGGACGCATAGATATTTTAGGTACGGATGCCATTGCCACAAAATTCACCGCGCTGTCTGCAACGGCGAATCGGCGAGTGGTTGTCGACCTGAGCGCAGTCAGCTTCCTCGCTTCGATCGGTATTCGCGCACTCATCTCCAATGCCAAGGCTTTGCAACAACGCGGAGGTCGCATGGTGCTGCTCGTCGGCGACAACGCTGCCGTCGCGAAGACGCTGGAATCCACCGGCATCGATACCTTATTGCCGATGTTTACCGATGCCGTCGAAGCTGACAAAGCAGCGCTTGCCTGATAGCTTGCATGAACGCTTTCATTTCCCATGCAATTGAAGAGTTGTCGATTCGCGCCGATGCGGGCGAAGTTAGGAGTGCTTCGGTTTGGCTTGAAACTGTATGCCTCAAGCATGGCGTACCTGCGGCACTTATAGGTCGGCTTGATTTTTGCATTCACGAAGCGCTGGCAAATGTCATTGCTCATGGCGGCGCTGTCGCGTTGTCCGCTCCGGTCTGTTTGCATTTTGATACGCATCGAAATGCAGGAACAGGTGGGGTTGCGTTGACGATCTCCGATGCCGGTACGGCCTTTGACCCGCTTGCCGCCCGATCAAAAGTCAGGCCGCAAACACTTGCCGGGGCCGAACCCGGCGGACTCGGATTGGCAATGATGCGTAGCAACGCCGACGAACTGAGCTATTGCAATTTCGAGGGGCGCAACCGGCTTACTTTTATTGTGCGTTGGTCGGAGAGCGCAAGGAACAAATGAAATGAGCGGTGCCAAGCCCCCTTCTATTCTGGCAGTAGATGATGCGCCCGCCAACCTCAGGCGGCTCGCGAATTTGTTGCGCAACAAATATCAGATGCGTGTTGCCAACAATGGCAACAAGGCGCTGGAGTTGGCCTTTGCGATGCCGCCGGATTTAATTTTGTTGGACATTATGATGCCCGAGATGGACGGCTACGAAGTCTTGCGCCGCCTGAAAGCCGACCCGCGCACCGCACTTGTGCCGGTTATTTTTTTAACCGCGAAGACAAGTATAGAGGATGAAGAGTTTGGACTATCTCTGGGCGCAGTGGATTTTATCCACAAGCCGATCAGCCCGGCCATTGTGATGGCGCGCATCAATTCGCAGTTGCAGATCAAGTTATGGCAGAGTTTTTTGCAAAATCAAAATAGCTGGTTGCAGCAGGAAGTAGAGCGTCGTCTGGCCACGGTGACCCGACTGCAGGATGCCTCAATTTGGGTAATGGTTTCACTGGCTGAATTTCGCGACGAAAGTACCGGCAACCACATCCGCTGCACGCAGGAATGCATACAGGTACTCGCGCAAGGAATGTCGCTGCTGCCGCAGTATTCAGCCGTGCTGACACCGGAACACATCGAACTGATCGCCAAGACTGCGCCACTTCACGATCTCGGCAAGATCGCTATTCCAGACCATATTCTGCTCAAGCCCGGGAAGCTAACCGATGAAGAGTTTGCCCTGACAAAGACTCATTCACAAAATGGTGACGAAATGCTGGCGCGGGCGGGTGTGCTTATGGGAGATGAAGGTACGTACTTCGAAGTGGCGCGCCAGATCGCCCGTTCCCACCACGAGAAATGGGATGGCAGCGGCTACCCAGACGGTCTGGCAGGCAACGCCATCCCTTTGTCTGCCCGCTTGATGGCGGTGGCCGATGTCTATGACGCATTGATTGCGCGCCTCCCCTACAAAGAACCAATGACTCACGTTCAGGCCGTCGGGGTGCTGGTGAAGGGCTGCGGGCAGCATTTCGATCCCGATGTGATTATGGCTTTTCAGGCAGTACAAGATCGCCTTCAGACCATTGGCGCGAAGTGGCACAACGAATTAAATTCAACCAAGGAGTAAAACGATGAGGAGTAAATTATGAACAATCAAACCACGAAGACTTGCCTTGCCCTATCCGGGGCGATCATGGCAAGTCTGATCAGCATAACAGCATCCGCAGTGGAGACTTCGCTCTCCGGCTTCGGCACGCTGGGCTATGCTCAATCCAACCAATCCTATAATTACGAACGCTTCATCAACAGCAACGGAACCGTCAAAAGGGATAGCATTTTTGGGCTGCAGGCTGACATCAAGTTTACCGATGAGATCGGCGCGACCGTTCAGGGTAAGATCGCCCCCTCTCTGAGCAGCGATTCGGGATGGGCCAGCACCTTGAGTTGGGCATTCGCTTCCTGGCGTCCTGCCAACGATTGGCTCGTTCGCGTGGGCAAGCAGCGCGTGGGACTTTACCTTTACAGCGAAAGCCAGGATGTGGGAGAAACATACGACTTCGCCCATCTGCCAACCGAGATGTACAGCATCTCCCCTTCCACTGATTACGTCGGTGCCTCTGTATCCAAAACTTGGAACCCAAGCATTGGCGAATTTACGCTGGACATCTACTCGGGCACCATATCTACCAACTGGCGGATTTATCAGCGTGACAACGTTCAAATTCCGGGGTCATCTATGCAACCGGGAGCCAATTTCAAAAATATTAGTGTGAATAGCAGCGGATTTGCACTGACTTGGCTGCGGGACGAAGATAAATACCGTGCCAGTGTACAGACACAAACAACTGCGATAGATCCCTCCTCGCCTGCCTATTATTCCCAGCTTACGGGTGCCCAAATTAACTCGCAGTTGACTGGGGCCACTAGCGGATCGGCGTACTCTGCGTTGCCGCAATCACTCACCACAACTGTAAATAGCGTGGTCGTCACTCTGGGTACTGAAATCCATCTGCCGCAAGACTTTAGATTGATTGGAGAATATGGTCGCAGACAGATCACCAATGCATTGAACGGGATCGACACCACTGGCGGATACTTGGCACTGCTAAAAGATGTGGACGCATGGACACCTTATGTTTCCTATGCGCAGATTCAATCCCGTGCCGATGCACTCAGCCTTTATCAGGCAATGAATAGCGACGCTGGCCTGACCGACCTGACCTTCGGGACTGTCCCGCAAGTTACAGGGGCGGTGAATACCATCAACGCTTCCCAACGAGTGTTGGCAGATGGCTTGCTGGCTTATGATCAGAAAACGATCGCATTGGGAACTTCTTACCGGCTTACCCCCACGCAGAAACTCAAGGCGGAATGGGCGCGAACGCATATTGGGGTAGCTTCAAGCTTCGTCGATGCGCCTGCCGGTGGCAATGTCAGCAATCAGAATATTGATGTGCTGTCATTTTCTTATAACTTTGTATTCTAAGGGGGGACGATCATGAAAACGACATTTAAAGTTGTATCACTGGCCGCTTCTCTACTGTTTGCCCAAGCGCATGCAGGTGAAATTGTAGTGATCGGAAACAGCAATGTTCCGAAGATGGACTCAGTGACCATTCAAAAGATTTACACCGGAAAAGTGATTTCTGTATCAGGCATCAGCATCACGCCGGTCGGAGTCAAATCCGGCACGACTGCACGTAATACTTTTCTGCAGGGATTCCTTAATCAGGACGAGGAAAAGTACACGGCCTACTGGACAGTGCGCCGCTATATCGGCAAGGGGGCGCCACCGGCTGAGTTGTCCAGTGATGCGGAGGTCATCAACTATGTGCAATCTACACCGGGTGCAGTCGGCTACATTGACGAAGCTGATCTTAAACCGGGCATGAATGTGATCGCACGTAGTAAAGGTGGTTCACAGTCTGGCTTGGGCGGAGTTCAGGATTTCATCGGCAATCTGCAAGTCAAGCCTAACTCAGAGTATTCGGTCTTATCGATATCAGCGATCTGATGGTGATGAAAGTGATCGCCTGCAAGCAGAATGGCAATTCCCCGAAAGAAGTAACATGAAGCGGAACTGCTGATTTACTGCTTTGCTTCAACGACAAGGCCAGCGTAATGCTGGCCTTGTCGTTTTCCAATACACAAAGTTTGATCGGCGCTTTGGAAGTTGCGTCTCGTTGCCAGGCTATAAGCCGAACTTCATTTAGCAAAATTGGTTGCAGGAAAGCGGCCCGTTATGACTGGCTTTTCATGGCCGACAGTGCTCAATCAACCACCGTAGATTTATATGGCGGCTATGTAAACTACACCGGACGTATCTTTTGTGCAATTGTCATGGTGCGTCAAACGTTCTCCATACCCAAATATCAATCAACTGATTTTTACTATCAAATCCCCAAAATGCTGTAATGTTCATTGGCCCATAATCTCCAATATTTCCTTGTATGGAAGTTACGCCAACAACTTCATCTTTCTTCTTACCGAACTCTTGCTTGAGAAAACCTGTATGCCCAACATAATTCCGAACAAGCCAACCATGTCCATCAACATAAGCACGCACTTCTGTTGAATTT
>Ga0182030_10009664_pt1 | contig 19719 bp, 14 predicted proteins | sample 812S3MmetaG_FD_121299 | JGI IMG/M metagenome (GOLD analysis project Ga0182030, IMG submission 121299) | Permafrost microbial communities from Stordalen Mire, Sweden - 812S3M metaG (Illumina Assembly) | ecosystem: Environmental > Terrestrial > Soil > Wetlands > Permafrost | place: Sweden... | reverse complement strand
TGGGGCTACGCCGTACTACGCGCGCATCGCGGAAGTTTCATTGCGGGACGTGGACCGCAGCCTGATCGAGGCGGTGAAGTCAATGGGTGGCGGCCGTTGGACCATCGTTCGCGAAGTCCTGGTGCCCGAGGCACTGCCCGGACTGTTGGCCGGCTTCACGGTCACACTGGTGACGATGATCGGTGCCTCGGCGATGGCGGGTGCGATCGGTGCCGGCGGACTAGGAGATCTGGCGATCCGTTACGGCTATCAACGTTTCAATACCGGGATCATGTTCGGCGTCATCGTGGTGCTGATCGTTCTGGTGTCCCTGGTGCAAACAGGCGGCGACCGGCTGGCCCGACTTTTCGATCATCGCTGAACGAGGTTTTCGCTGTCATGACCCTGCTCAATCGACGTACGTTCGTCGCGGCGACACTCTTGTTGTCCTCGGTACGCAAATCCTGGGCTGAAGAGCCGCCATTGAAAATTGGCTCGCCGAGCGGACCGTTTGGGGACATCCTGGGGTTCGCCATCCAGGAAGCTGAAAAGCAAGGGCTCAAGGTGAAGAAGATCGAGTTCACCGATTGGATCACGCCGAATGAGGCGCTGGCCGCGGGTGAGATCGATGCCAATCTGTTTCAGCATATCCCTTTCCTGAACGCGGCCATTAAGGCGCGTGGATACAAACTCGTGCCCATTGCGCCCACGACCGTTATGGGGATGGCGCTTTTCTCCCACAAGGTGACATCGTTCGACCAGGTCAAGGACGGCGCGACGGTGGCGATCGCGAACGATCCGGTCAACGGCGCGCGCGGCCTGCAATTGTTTCAGAAGGCGGGGCTGATCACCTTGAAGCCCGAAGTTGGCGACGATGCGACCGTCGAGGACATCGTCGCCAATCCGCGGCATCTGCGGTTTCTGCAACTGGAGGCGGCGCAGTTGCCGCGCGCGCTGGATGACGTCGCGCTGGCGCAGGTCAGCATCAGCTACCTGATGATATCGGGTGGCGACCCGGGTTCGGCTTTGCTGACCGATGGCGAAGGCGATCCGCACTACGCGCTGAACTTTGTCGTGCGGGCGGACCACGAACATGATCCTCGGACCTTGCGGTTCGTGGATATCTATCGGTCACCAGCGGTGAAAGCATTTATTGTCGACCTTTATGGAAAGTACATCCGGCCCGTCTGGTAGCCTGTTTCTCCCGACCTCAATCGGTGGAGCGAACCCTCATCCATCTTGCCCCAAGGGAAAATGGCAGGCGACAAATCGTCCGCTCCCGCGCTCCGCCAGCACCGGTTCAACGGTCCGGCACAACGCGGTGGCGAAGTCGCAGCGTGTGTGAAACCGGCACCCACTCGGCGGGTTCGCTGGCGACGGCAACTCTCCCCTGGGCGGCACCAGGCGCCCCCGCAGCGTTGGATCCGGCACTGGAATCGCTGCCAACAGAGCGCGCGTATACGGATGCGCGGGATCGCGGAACAGGTCTCCGGCCGGCCCGACTTCCACCAGCTTGCCGAGATACATCACACCGATCCGGTCGGAAATATGCCGCACCAGATGCAGCCCATGGCCAATGAACAAATACGTCAGGCCGAGACGCTGCTTCAGGTCGATCAGCAGATTGATGATCTGTGCCTGCACCGAAACGTCCAGCGCCGAGACCGCCTCATCGGCCACGACGAACCGCGGGTTCAAAGCAATGGCCCGGGCGATCGCCACGCGTTGCCGTTGACCGCCGGAGAGTGCGTGCGGATAGCGGTCCTGCCAGGCCGGATCGAGCCCGACCTGTTCAAGCAATTCCCCGACCCGGCGGGTCAGAGTGGCGCCGCGTAACGATAAATGCACGGAGAGCGGCTCGCCGATAATCCGCCGAAGTGTCCAGCGAGGGTCGATGGAGCCGTACGGATCCTGAAACACCATCTGCAAGTGCCGCCGTTCGACCCGGCGAAGCTCCTGCTCCGCGAACCGGATCTGACCCGACGCCGGTGCCTCCAGCCGCATCAGCAGCCGCGCGAGCGTCGACTTGCCACACCCGGATTCACCGACCAGGCCAAAGGTTTCGCCTTCGTCGATGTGAAACGAAACCCCGTCGAGGGCACGCACTGCATCGTAACGTTTGTGCAGCCCGGTGACCGTCAGCAGCCGTTGGCGTTCCCGCGCTACAGGTGCCCTCACCGCCGTCGGCGCGACCGTCGCCGGAGCCTCCCGGTGCGGATGCCAACAGGCGACGTGCCCGCCCTCGCGAACCCGCATCGGCGGCGCGACTTCCCGGCACTGGTACGTCGCGCGCTCGCAGCGTGGGTGAAACCGGCATCCTCCAGGCGGGTCCGCGAGATCGGGGATGGCGCCGGCGATCGTCGGCAGTTTCTCGCCGGGCGATGTTGAAACACCAACGATCGAACGCAACAGCCCGCGCGTATAGGGATGCTCTGGGCGCGCGAACAGGTTCTTGGCCGTCGCATCCTCGACGACGCGGCCGGAGTACATCACCGCGACTCGGTCCGCCATTTCGGCCGCGACGCCGAGGTCGTGCGTGATCAGCAAGATCGCCATACCGTTCAGCGCCTGCAGTTCCCGTAACAAATCCAGCACCTGGGCCTGGATCGTTACGTCCAACGCGGTGGTTGGCTCGTCGGCGATCAGCAACCTTGGTTCACAGGCCAGGGCCATCGCGATCATCGCCCGTTGCCGCATGCCGCCGGACAACTGATGCGGATACTGATCTACCCGCAGCTCCGGGTCCGGCATGTGCACCCGTCGCAGCAACGCGATCGCCGCCGCGCGCGCTTTGGCTCCGCCGAGACCGAGATGGCGGCGAACCACTTCCATGATCTGCTGACCGATGCTGAACACCGGATCGAATGCGGTCATCGGCTCCTGAAAAACGATGCCGATGCGGCGGCCGCGCAGATTGCTCATGTCACGCTGGGACAGCGAGGCCAGATCGCGGCCTTCAAGACGGATCGCACCCTCGGTGATCGTTCCGTCCTTGAAATCGATCAATCGCATGACGGACAGCGCGGTGACGGTCTTGCCGCTGCCGGATTCACCCACCAGGCAAACGGTATCGCCGGCGGCGATCGTCAGGTCGACCCGATGCAGCAGCCTGACCGCGGCATCGCCATGATCGACGGACATTCCGTCGATTTCCAGCAAGGCGGTCACGAACGCAGCCGGGGATCGAGCCGGTTGCGCAACGCATCGCCCAATACGTTGACGGCGATCATCAGCGCGGTGATCGCGAGGCCGGGAAAGGTCGCGAACCACCATGCCACCGTCACGTAGCTACGCCCCTGGCTGAGCAGAAAACCCCAGTCCGGACGGTCGTCGATCACGCCCAGACCGATGAAGCTCAACGCGGCGCCCATGAGAATGGCGGTACCTACGCCAAGGGTGGTGATGACCAGCATCGTGGCGAACGTGTGCGGCAGGACGTGCTGCACCACGATGCGCGCATGGGATGTGCCGATCGAACGCGAGGCCTCGATGAAGGGTCGGTGGCAGACGGATATGGTCTGCGCGCGCATCACGCGGGCATAGCGCGGGATCGTAACGAATCCGACAGCGAGGATGGTATGGCCAAAGCTCGCGCCAAGCCCGGCGGCGACGATGATGGCGAGCAACATATCCGGCACCGACATCCAGATATCCAGCAGGCGCATCAGGATCATATCCATCGTGCGGCCCGCGTAGCCGGCGACGAGGCCGATCAGTCCGCCGGCGAGACCGCCAACCGCCACCGCGCAGCCTCCCATCAGTAGCGACGCCCTGGCGCCGTAGATGACCAGCGAGAGGATGTCGCGGCCGAAATGATCCGTTCCCAGCAAATGCGGCCAGCTGGGCGGCCGCAGGATCGCGTCGCCGTCCATGTCAGTCGGATCGAAGGGCGCGAGCAGGCCCGGCGCGATGGCCGCGACGATCATCGCCACCACCACGAGTGCCGAGAGCGGAAACGCCAGGGCGGGCAGGCGGCGCCTCGGCGGTCCCTTGGCCGGAACGTCATCCTGGATCAGGAAGCCGGGTGATGCGTCCATTCAGGATCGCACGCGCCGGTCGATCCAGCCATATGACATATCGACCATCATGTTGATGAGCACGAAGAACATCGACGCCAGCAGCACCGCGCCCTGCACCACCGGGATGTCCTTGACGTTGAGCGCGTCGACCAGCATGCGGCCAATGCCCTGACGGGCGAACAGCGTCTCCACCACCACCGTGCCCGAGAGCAATTCGCCGACCAGAACGCCCAGTACTGTGACAACCGGGATCAGCGCGTTGCGCAGGACATGGGTGAACAGCACCTGCCGCTCGCGCAGGCCCTTGCCGCGGAGCGTCATGACGAACGGCTCTTCCAGCACATCGAGCACGCCGCTACGGACCATGCGCATCAGCCGCCCGGAGGTGATCAGGCCGAGGCAGACGACGGGCAGCACCAGCTGCCGCCACGATCCGTTGCCGATCGCCGGCAGCCAGCGCAACGTGACGGAGAACACCAGGATCAGCAGGATGCCCAGAAAGAACGACGGCAACGAGGTCAGGAACAGCATGACGAACTGAATCGTCCGATCCTGCCACTTGTCCCGATGAACCGCGGCAACGACGCCAAGAGCCACCCCGGCGGCGAGCGCGACCGCGGAGGAGAACAACGTCAGCACCATTGTCGTCGGCACCTGTGCCCAAAGCCGACTCAGCACCGGCTCTCGCGTCGCGAAGGACGTGCCGAGATCGCCGTGCAGAAGTCCGGCGATATACGCGACGTACTGACTCCAGAGCGGGCGGTCGGTGCCGAGTTGCGCGCGGATGTTCGCGATCGTTTCGGCGGTCGCGGTATCGCCGGCGACCAACGCCGCCGGGTCGCCAGGCAGCCAGTGCAGGATCAGGAATACCAGAGTGACGGTGCCGGCGATCACGAACAGCGCGCCGCCGATCCGCCTCAAGGCAAATCCAACGATGTCAGGCACTCAACCACGCGCCGTGGAATTCCGGAAAGCCATGCGTATCGACCGTCAGGCCTTGCACCGTGTCAGTCGTGCCGATCGTGTAAAGCAGGACGTAGATCGGGAAGGCGTAGGCCTGCTCGACCAGTTTCCGTTGCACGCGGTGATACAGCTCGGCACGGGTTTCGCCATCAGGCTCGCGCGTGGCCTGCCTGAGCCAGGCGCTGATCTCCGCATCGTCCACTTTCGACACGGACGTCTCCGGGCGCCCATCCGGTAAATGCAGGCGGCGTAGAACGTCGGGGTCCGGAGCAAACTGACTGGCACCGCTGAGATCGAAGTCGTTGGACGCCAGCTTCTGATTATAGGCACCGGCGGTCTGGCTCTCGATACTCAGTTCGATGCCGTTGCGGGCAAGCTGGCGGCGCGCCAGTTGCATCACGTCCAATCGCTTCTCGCGATTGCCCTGGGTATCGGGGAAGTTGATCGACAGACGCTTGCTGTCCTTCACCCGGATCCCATCGGGACCTGTGGTCCAGCCCTTCGCGTCGAGGACGGCGGCGGCCTGCTTCGGGTCAGGCTTCCACACATTGGTCAGAGCCTTTTCATCCGAGGCGAACAGCGAGGGCGATAGCGGTGCCCAGGCTCGCGGGGCGGTACCGAGGTAGATCACCTTGACCAGCGCTGCGATGTCCAGGGATTGCTGAACGGCCTTGCGGATATCGGGGTCGGTCCAGGGAGCTCTCGCGGCATTCAGGTAGAGCGTGTAGTTGTTATTCAGCAACTCCTTTTGCAGCACGCGGAACGCGGGATCGGAACGCAACGAAACGATGTTCTGCGGCGGGATGCCGTCGGCCGCGTGAACCTGCCGGCTTTGCAGTGCCGCGACCCGAGTGGATTCCTCCGGGACGTTCCGGAACACGACACTGTCCAGATACGCGGATCCCGTGTGCGTGGCTGTCGGAGGAGCCCAGGCGTAGAGCTCGTTGCGGGCCAGGTGTATTTCGATGCCCTGGGTCAGCGAGACGAAGCGGAATGGCCCGGTGCCCACCGGGTTCTGGCCGATCGAGGAGCCGTAACGTTGCAGCGCGGTGGGCGAAACAATCCCCAGCGTGGTCTTCGAGAGGTTGCGCAACAGCGGCGTGAACGGTTCCGAGAGGTCGATGCGGACGGTGTCCGGCGCCAGCACCGTCGCGCCAGCGTAAGGCCCGATATCCGGCAGCGCCACCAGCGCGTTATGGGGATCGTGGATGCGGTCCAGGTTAGCTTTCACCGCCGCCGCGTCGAATTTCGATCCGTCGTGGAACGTCACGTCGGTTCGGAGTCGGAAGGTGTACGAGCGCTGATCCGGAGAAATCTCCCAGGACGTCGCGAGCCAGGGACCGACGGATTGGTCCGGACGCAGCACCACAAGGCTGTCGAAGATCGAGCGGAACACGCGGTTGTGGGGCGCGAAGCCGGAGTTGTGCGGATCCAGAACGAAGGTGACGACCGCCGCCCCGTCCAGTCCGAACTGCAATTCGCCGCCGCGCTTCGGTTGCTGCTGTTGCGCCCTGGCGGCGGGCGTCGCCAGCCCGGCCGCCACCAGCATGCCGGCAAAGCCGCGTCGCGTGGGCATCATAGGTCCGCGTAAAGCCGCTCGTCGGCGATCAACACCCGCTCCATCAGGCGCGGGAAATCGCCGTAGTTGCGCACGGCGTAATGGACCGCGGCACGGTTGTCCCAGAATGCCAACGAACCGGGACGCCAACTGAAGCGCACCTGATATTCCGGCCGGCGATACTGATCGAGGATGATGGTCAGCAGTTCCAGATTTTCCGCGCGGTCCAGGCCAAGGATTTGCGGCTTCTGCGTGTAGTTGACCCAGAGGATCTTTTGCCCGGTTTCCCGGTGCACGCGCACGACCTTGTGGGCGACGATCGGATAGTCGTGGCCGGTGCGCAGCAGGGCATTCCGGTAATCGTGCGTGACGTGCAGGCCCTCGAGGCGCTGCTTCACGGCGTCGGGCAGCCCCTCATAGGCCAGGTTCGCATCGACCCAGATCGTGTCGCCTCCGGCATCCGGCAGGTTGACCGGGCGGAGCACCGCGCCCCAGGCCGGCACGAGGCGCCAGCTTGTGTCCGTGTGGTAGCTGTCGCGCAGAGTGTCGCCATTGCGGACGGTCAGATCCTCGGGCTTCAACTGATCGTGCGGCACGATGTGGTGGATCGCCGGCAGCGCGTCCTGGTCGGGGCGGTTGGTGCTGGGATGTTCATACAGTGGGCCAAACTGGCGGGCGAAATCGGCTTGCTGGGTGCGTGAGATCGCCTGGTCACGGAAGAAGACGACCTTATACCGCAGCACCGCGTCCTTGATCGCATCGCGGACATCGGTCGGCAGAGGATTGCGCAGGTCCACCCCCTCGATCTCAGCGCCGATCGTTGGTTGCAGCGAGCGGATGGCGATCGGCGCGACGCGCGGCGGGGCGATGTCGAGAGTGACGCTCATGTCGTTGGTGTCTCCAGTCTTACTTTTTTAGAACGCTATTATATAAATTATCCGCTCAAGCGGCGCGAGAAGAATTCCACAGCCCACGCCCACCGTCAATCGGCCATCGCGGGATGATTCACGACGTCAGTGTATCAACGGGATTGACCCACTCTAAATATAAGTGAATTATGCTCGTCTCGGCTTTACAGGAACCGCCATGAGCGTCGAATTCATTGGGATGATCGCAACCCAGGACCGATCGGAGACGCGTCCGCCCTCGGGTCCGGCGATCGATCCGGCGTATGTTGCCCAGGCGGCTCAGGCGCACGAAGCGGCGGGGTTCGACCGCATCCTCGTCGCCCATAACTCGCACGATGCGGATGCTGTGTTGGTCGCGTCGCAAGCCGCTGCTGCCACCAGTCGCATCGGCTTCATGATCGCCCACCGCCCCGGATTCCTGCAGCCCACGTGGGCTGCCCGGCAATTCGCCACGCTGGATGTGTTTACCGGCGGGCGCACCGCGATCCATGTCATCACCGGCGGCAGTCCAGCCGAACAAAAGGCTGACGGCGACTTCCTGGATCACGACGACCGATATCGCCGTACCGACGAATATGTCGGCCTGCTGCGCCGAATCTGGACGAGCGAGCAGCCGTTCGATCACCAGGGCGAGTTCTACCGCTACGAGAGTGCGTTCTCGCGCGTGAAGCCACTGCAAAAACCGCATATCCCGGTCTATTTCGGCGGATCATCCGACATCGCGATCAACGTGGCCGCGCGTCATGCCGATGTCTACGCATTCTGGGGCGAGACGCTGGAGCAGGCACGCGACACCATCGCCAGGGTTCGCGCCGCCGCCGAGGCCGCCGGACGCAAGCCCGACAGCATTCGCTTCAGCCTCTCGTTGCGGCCGGTACTCGCCGAGACCGAGACGGTCGCCTGGGAGCGGGCGCGGGATATCCTGGAACGCATTCGCCACCTCCGCGGCGAGTCGTTCGGACGCGGCAGCCCCAAACCTCAAAGCGTCGGCTCACAACGACTGCTGGAGGCGGCGAGCGGCGGCAAAATCCGCGACAAGCGCCTGTGGACCGAGGTCGCCGCCGCCGTTGGCGCGGGTTCGAACACCACCGGTCTGGTGGGCACGCCAGAGCAAGTGGCCGAGGCCCTGTTGGATTATTACAAACTGGGCGTCACCACGTTCCTGATCCGTGGTTTCGATCCGATCGATGACGCCCTGGACTATGGGAAACGCCTGCTGCCCCTGGTTCGCGACGAAGTATCGCGCGGCCCGGACTCTATCGCCGCCTGAACAGGGCTGGATTCAGGGGTCATACATGATGGATGGTATCGCGGACCGAATAGCGGACACCCAGCCGAACGAGCAACGCTTGCACGCCCTGCGCGACGTGCTGGCGGCCAACGCGTCCCGCTATGACAAACTTGGCTGCTTCCCGGCCGACAATTTCGGTGCACTGCGACAATCGGGCGTGCTGGCTTTGACCGTGCCCAGACGCCATGGCGGCGGTGGCGGCGGGCTGCGCGCGGCGGCGCAAGTACTCGGTATCCTCGCGGAAGGTTGCTCCGGCACGGCGCTGATCGTGGCCATGCAACTGATGAAGCAGTCGGCGCTGGCACGTGGCGACCTTTGGCCGGAACAAACACGCGCGCGCATTTTCGACGACGCGGTCACTCGGGGAGGGCTTATCAACGCTTTGCGCGTGGAACCGGAACTCGGCTCGCCAACCCGGGGCGGATTGCCAGCGGCCACGGTTCGCCGTTCGGCCGACGGCTGGCTTCTGTCGGGACACAAGATCTTCTCCACCGGCGCGCCCGGCTTGCGCTGGATGGATGTCTGGGCTCGTACTGAAGACGAACCGGCGCGGGTGGGACACGTGATCGTGCCCGCCGATGCGCCGGGGATCAGCATTGTCGAGACGTGGGACCATCTGGGAATGCGCGCGAGCTGCAGTCACGACGTGATCTTCGACGACGTCCCCGTCGATGGTGATTTCATCGCGCTCCGTCCGCCTGTGGAATGGCCGCCGGCTGACCTTTCGCAAGGCGCGTGGAATGCCGGCTGCATCGGCGCCGTTTACACCGGCATCGCTCGGGCCACGCGCGATTGGGTCGCCGATTTCTTGCGCCATCGCGTCCCCAGCGCTTTGGGCGTGCCGCTCGCCACTCTGCCGCGCGCCCAGGAGAAGGTGGGCGAGATCGAAATGCTGTTGTCGGCCAATGCGCGCCTCATCGGATCGGTGGCCTCGGACACCGATAACGGCAATCCGCCGCACCCGAATGAAAGCGCACTGCTCAAGGTGATGATCATCGAGAACGCGGTGCGCGCGGTGGAGCTCGCCGCGGGATTGGCAGGCAATCATGCGCATGCGCGCGTCAATCCCATCGAGCGGTATATTCGCGATGTCCGTTGCGGCCGAATACAGGCGCCACAGGCCGATGCCGCATACGTCGCTTCTGGGCGGGCGCTTTTGTCGCCGGCGTGATCCGGGTGGTTACGCGGACGCGAGCACTTCGGAGCAGGCCAGCGCGCGATAGCTTCGAGTATTACCCGCCCGACGGCGGATCGTACGCTCGGATCGGGGGCAGGTTGCCGGTAAAGCGCGTTACCTGAACGCAGGTAAGTTGGCCGGTGCATCCCTGACTCAGCCGGGAGGTTCCAACATCCCGAGTCAGCACATTGGGATTACCATGGACACAGAGCGGGTTGTCCGCCTCGGCATCCTCCGGATCGTACCAGGCGCCGGTGGCCAATTGGACAACGCCGGGGCGCAACGCGTCATCCAGCACCGCGGCGGCGAGGCAGGCGCCGCGATCGTTATGAATGCGCACGATATCCCCGTCTTCGATGGCACGCTCCGCCGCGTCCGCCGGATGAATCCGCATCGGTTCACGACCGTGAATTTTCGAGGCGCCGCTGTATGCCGCGAAATCCAACTGGCTATGCAGCCGTGTGGCCGGTTGATTGGCGATTAGTTGCAACGGAAACGTCCGCATCACGGCTGAGCCATGCCCATCGGATGGCGGTAGCCAACTCGGGTGGCCTGGGCAGTCCTCATAACCAAAACCCGCGATCGTGGCGGAACAGATTTCGATCTTGCCACTGGGCGTCCTCAGCCTTGCTTGTTCCGGATCGGCACGGAACGCCCGCATGGGCCCGTTGTCGTCCGAAGAGAGCGGCAGTTCGAGTTCACCGCGTTGCCAGAACTCCGCGAATTCCGGCACGTCATGGCCCTGATGACGCAGTGCCGCCGCGCTTCGTTGATAGAGCACAAGTAGCCATTCGGCGGATGAACGGCCTTCGGTGAAGACGTCCACGACGCCAAGTCGCCGCGCGACGTCGCTGAAAATGTCGTAGTCGTCGCGCGCCAGCCCGTAGGGGTTCACCAGTCGATGCATCGCCACCAGCAGCGGATCATAGGCCGCGCCGCCGAGGTCATCGCGCTCCATGCTCATCGTACTGGGCAGAACGATGTCGGCGTGTCGCGCCGTCGCGGTCCACGCGACCTCATGCACGACGATGGTTTCAGGCCGTGCGAACGCTGCTCGCAGGCGACCAATGTCCTGATGATGATGGAACGGATTGCCGCCGGCCCAGTACACCATCCTGATATCGGGATAGGTGAGGCGCTCGCCGTTATAATCGAATACTTCCCCGGGGTTCAGCAGCATGTCGGCGATCCGTGCCACCGGGATGAAGGTCTCGACGGGATTGCGGCCCTGCGACAACGTCGGGAGCGACACCGCGAGAGCCGGCTTGCCGAGATTGGCCAATGCGCCAAGGCTATAGGCGAAACCTCCGCCGGGCAGCCCGATCTGGCCCAGAATCGCGGCGAGCGCGACAGCGGCCCAGACCGGTTGCTCCCCATGTTCGGCGCGCTGCAGGGAGTGACTGACCGTGATCACCGTCCGCCGGCCAGGCAAAGCATGCGCGAGCGAAACGATGTCATCCCGTGCGATGCCGGTGATCGCGGATGCCCATACCGCGTCTTTCGGCTGCCCGTCGTTACGCCCGAGAAGATAGGCTTCGAACACGTCGTAGCCTTCGCAGTATCGGTTCAGGAACACTGTGTCATGCCGGTTTTCCACGACGAGTGTATGGGCCAGCGCAAGCATCAACGCCGTGTCGGTGCCGGGGATGATCGAGCACCATTCGGCCTCGGATTCCTCTGGCATGTCGCCGCGTTGCGGGCTGACCGAAATGAACCGCGTGCCGCGCGCACGTGACGCGGCCATCGCGCTTCGGACGATATGCCGGCTCGTTCCGCCCCCACTCACCATGGAGTTCTTCGCCGCCATGCCGCCGAAGGCAAGCACAACGTCGGTGTATTGGGCTATGTCCGACCATAAGACATCGCGTCGGCCGGCGTCTTCGTAACTGCCCAGTACATGCGGCAGAATGATCGAGGCGGCCCCGGCGCTGTAGGTATTTACCGATCGCACATAACCACCAAGTGTGTTCAGGAAACGGTGCACCTGGCTCTGTGCATGGTGGAACCTGCCGGCGCTGGCCCAACCATAGGAACCGCCGAACACGGCACCCGCGCCATACTTGGCGTAGACACGCCGCAATTCCTCGGCGAGCAGGGCGATGACCTCCGGCCAGTCCATGGGCACGAATTCATCGCGTCCGCGTCGGCGGCTGGCGCCCGGTCCACGTTCCAGCCAACCACGACGAACCATCGGCCGCGCAATGCGCGCCGGATGGCGTAGCGCCGACGGGATATTTTGCAACAACGGCGACGGAGCCGGGTCGTTCGGGTGAGGTACCAGCACCAGTTTTTCGCCGTCGGAGCGCGCGGAAAACGCTCCCCAATGCGAACTGTGTGGCAGCATCACCGTTTCATCGTCAATCATCATCAGCTCTCCGTGGCATGAGACGCGCGGCCGATGCAGCCCGCCACGTTCGTTCGCCATATTCATATTGACCACGCCGATGCCACGGCCGTTCCATGGCCCGCACTCCGCGACAATCGATGCGTTGGTGATCGCCGGACGCACGTGGCCGGCGCGGACATTGATAGTCGGCGGCGGGCGACCGATCAGCGCCACCATCGCATAATCTCCCACCGTTCGATGACCGAGGCGATCGACCCGCCACGCCATCGCCCGGTGCCACGTCCACCCTCGAACTCCGTACGTATCGGCGATCGTATCAAGAGGCCATCCGGATGTCAGGCGTCACGACACCAATGCTGGTTCCTTCCGCCCGCCGCCGATCTCTGCCTTCCTAAAAGAAGACATAGGCCCGCACCACGACGTTCTTGCGGCATGGCGCGTCGATGGGCACGGTTGGATCGATGCAAGCGGTATGGAAAGACCAGCGCGAGACGGAGCCGTCGGTTACGGAGTCATAGCACTTCAGCATCGAGACTTCGGTAGGTGTCTGCCGGGGAAACCAGTACCACTCATGGTCGGGACGGTAGGTAAAGCGAGTGGTTTCTCCGACGCGGTCGTCGTAAATCCGATAGTTGGTGATGTACGGCTGATCCGCGAACGAGGGCCAGGCGCAGAGCACGAAGGGAAACTGCTCGACCGTCTCCATCGGCTTGGCGAGATTGATCGACATGAACCGCCGCGACATCTTCTCGTCGGCCTCCGCCTCCGTGTAGTGCTGCTCGCGCCCGAAGTTCCGCAGGTTCTTCGTGAGCAGCTCGCGGCAACGCACGCGACCACTGTTGTCGTTCAGGTCGTTGTGCACGAGTGTCGCGTAACGGGCGTTGACACCCGGGTTCTTGTTGTCCTGATCTTCCGTCCGGTCGCCCGTGTAGTCCTTGTCGAAGACGTCGTGGTTGTAGACCAGGGCGTCAGTGGCATCCGGGAAGAATTCAAGGAGAAGCTGCTCGATCTCGGGGTAGAACACGCGTTCCACCTCCGCCGAATCGTAGAAATTCGAGCATTTGGACTCGAGGTGCGCCAGAGAGACGCCGAGTCGGTCCATGCATTCGGGGCTGTTGGGCGAAAGGCCCGGATAGTACTCGCCGATGCGCCGCGCGTCGCGCATCACCTGCGGAAACCACAGGTCCCGCTTCCGGTTGTTCTCCTCGTTCTTGCGCAGGATCAGCGCCGTCTCGGCGCGCGCCGGATCCCGCCAAACCGCGTTCGAAGGGACCACGGAGTATGTCGGCTGCTCGTAGACGGTATAGGGCATCGGCAGCGCCAGGCCGCCTTCGGGGGCCTTAATGGCGTTGTTCTTGCGAATGTAGTCCGCGCACTCTTCGAATTTGCGGAATCCGATGCCCCATTTGGTCTTGATCGGCGCTCCGGGTGGCGCGTTGGTAACCATGTCGGCAACGCGCTGGCCCTCGCCCTCGGCGATCAAGGCGAGCGCGTCCTCGACCGCCTTGGCGGTTCCCGCATCGCCATCCTGGTCGAACGACATGTAGGACAGGCCACCGTTCGCCGCGACCGGCGGAGGCTGCCCCGCCGTGCGTTGCAGCGGCGGCACATAGGCCGACGAAGCTCTCTCGGTATCCGGCGCGACGTTGTTGTCGCTGATGCTGAACTGGCTCATGGCAAGCCTCCGATTATGTCGGGTCACCGTGCCATTAAAAGCCCACCTTTTCCAGACGTGATATTCTGGTTATGCGAACATGCGCCGTACCTGCCGCGAAACCACTCGAATCGATCCTTTAGCGGCAAGCGAGGTTACCTCACCAAAACGGGCATTTCGGGTTCCGGTGGCGAGAACAAGCAACCTGTCGAAATCTCGGTGCGGTGGTCCCCACGCAGAGATTTCGACAGGTCGCGGTAACGACTGCAGAGAGTCTTGACACTGCACGACCCCGTTCAGCCGTGCGGCAAATTCCTTCGGCGCGGTCGACTGGGGCGGGATGAACGGTTCGCACGCGGGGGCGGACCGGCCGTGTATAATTCAAGATTATTGCAGATATTCTCCGATTTCGCCCGCGCGGGCCAGACGCACGAACCATCCCGCCAAAGTATCGTTGGTGTGTCGGATGATCTGGTCAGCCGTCAGCGTGGCATTATCCCATGTGCTGTGTCCATCTGAGACCAATGTCACGCCGAAGCCGAGACTAAAAGCACGCCGGCAAGTCGTGTCCACGCAAACCTCTGTCTGCGCTCCCATGACAATCAGCCGGTCTATGCCATCGACGGCGAGGTCGGACGAAAGTGAAGTCTCATGGAACGAATCCGGCGTGCGTTTGTCGATGACTCTTTCCCCGCTTCGCGGTGCGATCGCGGGATGAATTCGCCAATCCGGCGTCCCCTGTTCGAGAAGGTGTCCCACCGGTCCGGCATGCCGGACGAAGATGACCGGAACGCGAACGTGGTTCGCGCGTTCGATAACCATTCGCGTATTCAGCAGTAGCGTTTCGCCCGCGTGAATCGGCGCGAGCCTTTTCCCATTGAACATGCCGAGCTGAAGGTCAACGATCAGCAGCGCGGACCTGGAACGAGATGGTGAAACCGCCATCCGCGCCTCGTTTCAAAGATGTTGGGCGCGCATGGTACGATCACCCCCCTCGATTGGCGAGCCCGGCCTGACATCCGGCCTGGCCGCCGCTTCCGCCGCTCGACGGAAGACGGTTTCCATCAGCCACTGTTCATTCGGAAACGCACCTTCCCACTCGTGCCAGCCCGAGTGGCGTCGGTATTGTCCAACCGTGCCGCCCGCCAGCACCGCGCCTGCCTCAACCGTCACGGACTGGTCGCAATCCGGCGCGACGTAAAGCGCATCGGCCTCGCAGTAGAGTTCACAGTGGAAGCAGGTTTGGCAGTCGCCGGGGCGAGCGATCTCCGGCGGGCCCTGGGGATGTGCGTCGAACACATTGGCCGGGCAGATCCGCACGCAAACATTGCAAGCGGTGCAGCGATCCGCCAGCAAAAGGCTGATCATGACACGGCCTCCACTGACACTTGCCGGGTCCGCGTCACCGGGTTCTCCCAGCGCGTCCATACGTCGTCGGGGCCGCCTGACAGCAGCCGTTTGCTGAACTCATCCCGCGCTTCCGTCGCATCCATGCGCAGATGCATGCCGCGGCTTTCCCGCCGCGTCAGTGCCGAGGCGACGGACCAACGGGCGGTGGCCAGCAGCGCCGCCGCCTCACGCGTCTTCAAATTATCGCCCTGGGCATGCGCCGCGATCTCCTGCCATGCCGCATCCAGCGTCCGGCGCGATGCTTCCAGTCCGGCGGCGGAGCGGAACAGCGCGCGATCGAACTCCCGCATTTCGCGCCGTAGCGTGGCCTCCACGGGCTCGAGATCTATCGGTCGCGCCGAACCCGACGGCAGCAGCCCCGCTCGGCCTAGTCCAATCGGGTGGCCCGACGTCGCGCGCGGGCGCCTGGATCGTGCGGTGGCGGCCCGGCCGGCGAGCAGGCCCGACGACAACGCCCAGGCCGAATTGACATTGCCACCGCCCGAGATCGCACCGGCCACGTGCTCGCGTGCGGCATTGTCACCGGCCACGAACAGCCCCGGCACCGCGGTCTCGCAGTCGTCGCCAACTGTTTTGACGCCGCCCAGACCGCGGATGGTGCCGTCGGTATGAAGGGTGATCTCGAACCGGTCACGGAACGGATCAATCCCCCAGCGATCGAACACCAGCGGCACGTTGGGCGAAATCTGGTGTAGCCGTGCCTTGATGTCGTCAGGCACGCGGTGCAGCGAGCACAGCACCGGGCCGTTCTGAAGTGCACTCGCCAGGAACCGCGTCTGCGCCGGGCCGTATGGCGGTGCGTTCAGTTCCCGCCCGTCCACGTCGTAATAGGTGGCGAAGGAATAGGACATCGTCCGCGTCATGTTGGAACGTGCGGGGGCGATGGTGAACGCGGCGGTGAATTCCATGCCGGACAGTTCGGCGCCCGCCTCGGCCGCCATCAGGTAGCCATCGCCGGTGTTGTTACGGGACCCCAACAGGCCGGACAGGAAGGCGGTGCCGCCGGCGGCGAGCACGACGGCGCCGGCGTGAATTTCCCAGGCGCTGTTGCCATGCTGACGCCGAATGCCACGCGCTCCGGCGATGCTGCCATCGGACCAGGCAAGCAACTCCAGCGCCGGGTGGTGATCCAGCACCCGCACGCCGAGATTGTCGATCCGTGCGCGCAGCGCCCGCATGTATTCCGGTCCGCGCACGGCTCGGTAATTGGTCGCACCGTCATCGGTTTGGGGGAACCGGTACTCCGGCGCCAGCGTCGGAAGGGTGCACCACGTCAGATCGAGGATGCGATGCATCCAGGCGCCATCTCCCAGGCCCTGTCCGGCACGCAGTCGTGCCGCAACGGCCTCCTGCCTCGCCGAGGCTGGATCGGGCGGCACCCACCAATGGCCGGGCCCGGCCGAGGCAGTAACGCCGGAGGTGCCGCAATAGCCTTTCTCGACCAACGTCACCGACGCACCCGCCTGGGTCGCGGCGATCGCCGCCCAGGCACCGGCCATGCCTCCGCCAATAATCAGGACGTCCGTGCGTGCGGTCGCGGTCATCAAACGTCCTTTACAGCGCCGCGCGCTCGTCTCATGTTCGTGGTCCCGTAAATCCGCCTTTCGCTTGCCTCGGAGGGCTCGTTTGGAGGGCCCGGCAATCGTGGTGGCACCCGGTATTCACGTGTGCTGGCCGGAATGTCAATAGATAACACCTCCTCAAAACGTTATATAATCCGACCATTCGGCGGCCTTTAGCACTGGAGCAGCCGAGAATCGGAGCGTGGCAGCCGGATGGCGATCGGGCAGCCACGCCGAACCGGACCGCTTTTGCCGCGGCGGCCCGGGTGCGTAGCCCGTCCTGAACCCACCCCACGACAGCAGTCCCGCCACCAGAAGATCGACCGGCCATTCAAAAGAAGTTGGGGCACTGTCATATCCGGCAACCCATAAGACCTGATCAGCGCCGCGCGGTGTACGGAGCGCGTCCTCCGATGCGAACATGAGCATCAGACGATGTTCGGCGGCATCGTCCCTCTCGCCCGTCTGGATGTCGGCGGGACAGAGACGGTGCGATGGATGCATGCGCGTATCGTGTTCCGGGAGCATCCGATTCAGGCGATGATGGGTTATGATCCGGCGGCAGCCGCGGAAACGGCAATAACACTATTTGTGTCCGTAATTATACAGCGGGATACATTGCAATCGCTCGCTGAAAATATCATACTCCAAAAAATCGTATATTCTACCGTTAGGATCGCCTCGTATGAACGTGGAACCGCGCCCACAAGCAGACCTGCATGCCCGGGCGGTGGTTTCCCCCGCACCGCCGCTCGCCAGGACAGCGGAGGGGATCAGCAGTCCTTACCGTCCCAATACGTAAGCCCAGCCATCAGGATATCTTTATGACCGAACGCCTCTCTCAGCTTTCCCGTCGCCATCTGCTGATCGCCACCTCAGCGGCGGCGACTGCTACTCTGGTGACGACTATGGATAGCAATCCGGCGCGGAGTGCCGGCAGGCCGAATGCCGGTGGTGACATCACCTTCCTGATCGACTCCCTCGGCAACACCTGGATTCCAAACAACAGCGCGATCTCCAGCTTCCAGGGCCACATCTGGGGCCATGTGACCGACAAACTCATTTACGTTGACGCTGACGGCAAGGTCAGCCCCTGGATCGCCGAGAGCTGGGAGCAGAACGACACCGCCACCGTTTTCACCCTCCACCTCAAGAAGGGCGTGACCTTCTCCGACGGAACCCAGCTCGACGCGTCGGCCGTCGTGGCCAACCTCGACATCTGGTACGCCGGCCGCCGGAACGAGGGCATCAACCCGATTGGCCTGTTTCCGAAGACCTACGACCATGCGGAGGCGGTCGACGCGGCCACGGTGAAGGTCGTCTTCAAGACCCCGACGCTCAGCTTCATCCCGACTCTGGGCTACCACGGCTCGATCCTCATCTCCCCAAAGACCATCGCGCAGCCCGCCGTTCAGCAGGCCGACCTGGGCAAGACCTCCGGCAGCGGCCCGTACTTGGTCGATTCCTGGAAAGAGGGCGACTTCGTCAAGCTGGCCAGGCGCAAAGACTATAACTGGGGTCCACCCGCGGTCGGCCACACTGGTCCGGCCTTTCTCGGCTCGATCACCTACAAGCTGGTGTCGGAGCAGTCGCTGCGGATATCCGCCGTCCAATCCGATCAGGCCGACGTCGCCTATAATCCCTCGCCGCTGGAACTGCGGTCCCTCAAGGACGCGGGCTTCACCGTCGCGACACCTCGCTATCTCGGCTTCGTGAATGGTTTCGCGATCAACACAAAACTGGCACCGTACGATGACGTGAAGGTACGGCAGGCCCTTCAGGCCGGCATCAACCGCCAGGAGATCATCGACACCGTTTACACGCCGGACTGGCAGCTCGCGACGTCCTTCATTCAGAGCAACGTGCCAGGGGCCACCGACCACGGCGACCTATTGGATTATGATCCAACCAGGTCCGGGAAGCTGCTGGACGAGGCCGGCTGGACAAAGGGCGCCGGCGGAATCCGTACGAAGGACGGCAAGCAACTTTCGCTCACACTCTACTCCAACCCTTACCTCGCGACCTCGAAAGCGGTTGACGAACTCACCGCCCAGCAACTCGGCAAAATCGGCTGGAAGGTTCTCATCCGGGATTATGACGTGGTGACTTACGGCGAGAAGGTTCGCATCGGCGGCCCGACCGTGCCGGCCTACGAGGTAACGCGCAGCTTTATCGACGCCGGCACCGTCGCAAGCATCCTGACTGACGCCAACAACGGCGAGAACTGGTTCGCCCTCGGCGAGAGCGATCCGCGGATCAACGAATTGCGCGACAGGATCGCCAGCGCCGGCTCCGCCAAAATCCGTGACCCGCTTTTGGACGAGTTGCAGAAATACGTCCTCGAGCAGGGCTACTTCATCCCACTCACGCAGATCGTCCAGCGGATCTACGTGCAGACGCCGAAGCTCAGAGGCGAGGTTTACAACGGCATCGCTTATGCCAGCTATTATGCCGCCACGAAGACCGAATGACCGGGCACATGAAGAGAGCACCGGCATGAGGAACGCCTACCGCGCCTATGCGGCGAAGCGCCTCGTCCAGGCCGTGATCGTCATCCTGTTGGCATACGTCCTCACCTTCGTTGTCGTCAGCGTCTTGCCAGGCGATCCAATCACCAGCGTCCTGCGCGACCCCCAGAACGGGTTCACCGAGGAGCAGATTAAGGAGATCATCGCCGCCCAGGGCCTGGACAGGCCGATCCCGGTGCGGTTGGGGATATCCTTGTCCCGCTTCCTGATCGGCGACCTTGGCCTGTCGATGCGGTCCAGCCGGCCCGTGACAACCCTGATCGCCGAGGTGCTGCCCTCGACCCTGGTTCTCGCGTCAACAGGGCTCGTCGTCGCGCTCCTAC
>Ga0182030_10009663_pt1 | contig 19721 bp, 15 predicted proteins | sample 812S3MmetaG_FD_121299 | JGI IMG/M metagenome (GOLD analysis project Ga0182030, IMG submission 121299) | Permafrost microbial communities from Stordalen Mire, Sweden - 812S3M metaG (Illumina Assembly) | ecosystem: Environmental > Terrestrial > Soil > Wetlands > Permafrost | place: Sweden... | reverse complement strand
TCACGAACAGTCTCGGCCGCCCCGGTGTCTCGGCGGCGATCGAACGGCTGTCACCGAGATTCGCGACCTCGTTGCTCAAATTCTTGCCGACGAGCGCCACCTCGAAGGACCCCCGTTCGAGCGCGGCGCGGGCATTGATCAGGCGGTACGCGGGCCTCAACCGGGGATCCTGCGGATCGTTGTTGCCGCTGTAGCTTCTGCCGATGTAGGAGTAGTCGGCGCCGCTGACCAACTTCCAGTCGGCGGTGACTTGGGTCGTGTACGAGACCGACCCGTTGCCCGTCCAATCGGGAACCTGGTAGACGGGGGACCCCACCGTCTGGGGCGATTCCGCGCTGGACTGCGTAATCTTGGCATCTTGATAACCCAGGCCGAGCGACAACTCGAGCGGTTCCGTCGGCCGCGCGCGAATTTCGAGCTCCGCCCCCTTGCTGGAGGCGGCGCCCGCATTCGCCGTGTATTGGAATCCGCAGGAGAGCAGCACTTCCTGCTGAATGTTCTTCCAATCGATGTAGAAGGCGGCCCCATCGACGCTCAGGCGGTGATCGAACCATGCCGACTTCGCGCCGAGCTCGTAGTTCCACAGCGAGTCCGATTTGAAGCTCCTCGTGTCTGCGAGCGAGATGTTCGGATCGACGGCCTTGAGCGCCGCGACGCAGTCCGTGCCGGTGCCCGGCGCGCCGGCCGGCACGATGGGCACGATCCCTCCCGGTCGGTATCCCTTGGCCACGTTGGCGTACAGCATCATGTCCGGTGTCAGGTGATAATCCGCCTCGAATTTCGGGTTGACGCCGCTTTCGGTCTGGGCCGCGGGAGGACTGACCACCGCCGGGCCGCCGCCGGCGGCCAGCCCCAGCTCATAGCCCTGCGAATTGGTCTTCACCTGATACCAGCGCAAACCGGCGGTCACCTTGAACGCATCGACCGGCTGGTACGAGACCTCGGAGAATACTGCCGGTTCTTTGATGTCCGAATGAAAGTCCTGCGCGAATATCAAGTCCGGGTAGCCGGGCGTGAGCTCGCCGCCGCCCGGCCCGAGCAGCGTGGCATCGAGCCCCGGCGCCGTCGCCCCGGGATAGTAGGCGGCGAACGGCAACCGGCCGTGGGTGTCCGAATAGAATGCGCCCGCGACGAACTGCACGGGCCCCTGGAGCGCGGATACGAAGCGCACTTCCTGAACGAATTCCTGGTAATCCTTCTCTTCGCTGATGGCGCTCGGCTCGGGAACGCCCCCCGCACCCGACGTGATCGCGGCGTAGACGAAATCACTCTCGTCTTCCGTCTCGACCACTTTGCGCGAGAAGTACGAACTCGAGGACACCAATTCCCCAAGGCTCGTCTTCCAGTGGACGGCAATGGAAGTCAATCCCCAGTCGTCCCATCCCCCTTCCTGGACGTTGAACCACCGGCTCTGGGTGAAATCGCTGGGCACCATTCGACTCGGGGTGAAAGCACCCGTCGGAGGGGTGGGAACCGGATAACCGATGCCGTTCGACGTCGCCGTCAAGAAATCCGACATCGGGAATCCATTGTAACCCGTGCGCTGCAACATGAAACGCGGGGTGATGGTGAGCGAATCGGTGGCCTTCACCGTCAGGCTGGCGGCGAAGCCCGAAGAGTCGATGGCGCCGACGTTGCCGACCGTGGTGATGCCCGTGGTGGACAATGGTGTGCAGGTCGAAGCCATCGCCGCCGCGGGGCTGGTGCAGTAGCTGCGTTTGAAGTAGCCAGCTTCTTCGTCGTAGAAACCGCTCAACCGCAGAGCCATCGTGTCCTTGATCAGCGGAATATTGACCACCGCATCGCCGGTATAATTCGGCTGATCGGTGCGCGCCGTGTCGGACACACCGCCATGGAGGGTCGCACTCAGATCATTGAGGTCCGGTTCCTTGGTGACGGTTCGTACCAGGCCCCCCATCGAACGGGCACCGTACAAGGTGCCCTGGGGCCCGCGCAACACCTCGATATGGTCGATGTCGAGGATGCGCGGATCGATCGAGTCCGGCAGCGGGGTGTCATCGACGTAGAAACTGGTGACATTGTTGCCGGAAATACCGCGGATCGAGATGGTACGAGCGGTGCCCACACCGTCCCCCGTCGGCGCGAAGGCCAGGTTCGGCACCTTGGTCGCGTAGTCAAAGAATGAAGTGATCGCCTTTTCCTCGAGCGCGGCGCCCCCGAACGTCGTCATCGAGAGGGCGACGTTCTGCTCGCTCTCGGCGCGTTTCGTCGCGGTCACGGTGATTTGCTCGAGTTCAGCCGGAGCCCCGGACTCGGCCAGGCTGGCCGCGGCCGATGCTCCGGCTCCGAGCATCAGCAGGGCGGCGCCCTGAACCGAAAGCCACTCAGTCTTTTTCATAAAGCTCCCTCGTGTAGACGTTCGAATCGTGCGGGTCGCTGGACGTACGGCCATCGCCGGCCCTAATGCGGTTTCCGTCGATCAATCACCCGCCGCGCCTTTCCCTGCGAACGGTCCAGACTTTTGGCCCCGACCACGTTGACCTGCACGGAAATGCCGACCGCCGACTTTACATGGTGGGCCAGGAGCCGGGCCGCGTCTTCGCGCGACATGGTGGGACTCCGGTGCTCTGCCGCCCACTCCACGTGCACCGTGAGCGTGTCCACATGCGCTTCACGCGTCACTTCCAGTTGATAGATGGGCTCGAACAGCCGATCACGCAGTATGATTTCTTCAATCTGACTCGGAAACACATTGACGCCCCGGATGATCAACATGTCATCGGTGCGTCCACTTATTCGCGCGAGTCGGCGCATCGACCGCGCCGTCGGGGGCAGCAGGCGGGTGCGATCGCGAGTCCGGTAACGAATGACCGGCAGCGCTTCCTTGGTCAGCGACGTCAAGACCAATTCCCCCTCCTCGCCGTCGGGCAGGACCACGCCGGTCTCGGGATCGATGATCTCCGGCAGAAAGTGGTCCTCCCACACCACCGGACCATCTTTCGATTCGACGCACTCGCTCGCCACGCCGGGACCCATGACCTCCGACAGACCGTAGATATCGACCGCGTCGAGTCCCATGCGGGTCTCGATTTCCCCGCGCATGCTTGCAGTCCAGGGCTCCGCCCCGAAAATCCCCACTTTCAGCGAACAACCGGCCGCGTCCAAACCCTGGCGCTCGAATTCCTCCGCGATGGTGAGCATGTAGGACGGCGTCACCATGATGACATCGGGCTGAAAATCAATGATAAGTTGTACCTGCTTTTCGGTTTGACCTCCCGACATGGGTACGACGCTGCAACCCAGCCGCTCGGCGCCGTAGTGCGCCCCGAGGCCGCCGGTGAACAATCCGTAGCCGTACGCGATGTGCACGATGTGCCCTGGTCGGCCGCCGGCGGCATGGATGGATCTGGCCACCAATCCCGCCCAGGTCTCAAGGTCCTTCCTCGTGTAACCGACCACCGTCGGGCGTCCGGTCGTTCCACTGGATGCATGTATCCGGGACACTTGAGTCCGAGGCACGGCATACAGCCCGAACGGATAATGATCGCGCAGATCACTCTTCTGAAGAAACGGAAACGACTTCAGGTCCGACAGCTGCCTGATGTCATCCGGATGCACGCCGGCGTGATCGAATATCTTGCGGTAATGCTCGACATTCCGATAAGCATGACCGACGGACCACTTCAAGCGTGCGAGCTGCAATGCGTTCAACTCGTCCCGGCTGGCCGTTTCGATGGCATCGAGCCCGGCGCGCCGAAAGCTTTGACCCGTTTCATGCGGCGCCGACATAGCCTCCCCCAATGGCGTTTTTTTTGTTCGATCGCCGTTCTGAATCGATGCGTGCCCGGGCGCGCACTGCACGGCGTGCTCCAGGCGATGTCTGCCGAAAACTGACACAGAATTTGATCCGGCGCAAGTATTTCCTGTGTTACGTTATCCGCGAGGTAGAATCGAACCGACATGCCCACTCGATCATCCGACGTAGCCGCCGCCCTGGTGTCGCGGTTCCAGCGCCAGAGGCCGGTACGGGGCGGTTCATTGCTCGTCACGATTTTCGGCGACGCCATCGCCCCGCGTGGGGGTGCCATCACGCTTCAAAGTCTGATCGGACTGGCCGAGCCCTTCGGTTTGAAACACCGTCTGGTTCGCACCGCCATCAATCGGCTCGCGTACGAGGGCTGGTTTCGCTGTCGCCGTTCCGGACGATTGAGCGAATTCCACCTGTCGCGGGAGGGCGGTGAGCGATTCGCGGACGCAACGCGCCAGATCTACGGACTGCCCCCGCAGGCCTGGTCCCGGACGTGGACCTTGGTGGTCCTACCGCGGCACGTGCGCGGCGTCCGCGAGATCGCGCGCGCGGAATTTGCCTGGGCCGGATTCGGCGAATTGTCGCCGGAACTCTTCGTCCATCCGACCATGGCGCTTGCCGACGCGCAACGCCTGGTGCACCGCACGCCTGCCCTGGCGGATGCCATCGTGATGACCACGGCGCAAAACTCCGTAGAGACTGATCGGCAGCTGGCCGCCCTGGGATGGGATCTCGCGGAGTTGATCGAGCGATACAGCCGTTTCATTGCGACGTTCGAGCCCGTCCTGGCGGCCCTCCGGGCGCGCAAGCGGCCGGCGCCGGAATCCTGCTTCGTGATCCGCACCCTCGTCATCAATCAGTACCGGAAGATCCACTTGCGCGACCCCCTGTTGCCGAGCACCCTGCTCCCGGCCGACTGGGTGGGCTCCGAGGCCTATGCGCTGTGCCGCGCGATCTACGAGCGCGCCGTGGTGCCGGCCGAGGATTACCTGTCCGGGAATGCCGTCACATTCAATGGCCCGCTTCCCGCGGCCGGCGCCGCGTTGATGGGCCGGTTCGGCGGTTTGAGGCTTTGACCGGGAGCGGTTGACAACCGCGCGATCAGGTCCCTGCGTGTTCGCGCCAGCTGTGCGAGAGGCCGGCGCCTGCGCGTCGCAACCTCCTCCACCGTGTAGTCCCTGAACGCCGCCGGCAACGGGTCACGGCTGATATTCCGGGCCATCCAGTTGAGGAGAGCCGCAAGATCCTCGTCAGACAGCGGTGATTGGGCGACTCCGGGCACGCGCATGACGAATTCGCGTCCGTCCTGCATCATCGACAACGGAACGAGTGTTTCCCGGACGGAGGGCACACGGTCCACCTGCCCGCTGCCGTCGGCCAGGTGGCAGCCCATGCAATGTATCTGATAATTGACCTTCGGTTCGTAACAGTGACCCGCCAGCGGCACCCCGATCGCCAAGAGCGTGCCGAGGAGCCGCTTCATCAGCTCGCAGTGCCCACGATGCGTGCGGTGGAACAATGGTACGGGATGTTGGCCTTGCTGTTGCCGGAACACCAGTCGTAGTCATTGGATTGTCCCGGCTGGAAGAGGGGAGTATCCCTTTCGTTGCGGTTGCAGAAGCACCGGCCGCAGGAGGATTTCCCGCAGCAGTCGTTATAGGAAATGACGTAATCCTTGCCGTCGCCCGGGTTATGGCAGGTGCCCACCCAGGTAATGGCCGACATGTCGGTGCCGGGAGGGCAGCTCGTGGCGCTTCCGCCGCAACAACCGCACAAGAAGCCGTCGATGGCGCAATGGCGCCAGTAGTCACAGGAGCTCTGGTCGTTGACGCCTTCGGCCTTCGACATGCCTTCGGCGCGGCCGCGCGCCACCGGGAGAAGCGGCAGGACTGCGGCGCCCACCATGAAGGTACCTAGAGAGCTCACGACATGACGGCGTGACATGCGTCGCGCCAGGCCGCGCGCCGCCCGTTCGGTGATCGAATCAAACCATGTCATTGCGTCCCTCTCCTACGCCGCTTCATGCCGCGATACGGATTCGAAATAGTCCTGGATGGTTGCCAGCCCCAACCGCTTGGCTTCGAAAAGGCTTTCCAAATGTTCCCGGGAATTCACGATTCCGCGAGCCCGCAGGATCCCGTCGGCATCGATCAACACCGCGAACGGCAGACGGCTGACCTGGTAGGTCAGTCCGAGCGGTGTGGACAGAACGTAGGGAAACGCCTGAAGCTTCTGGGCCTGGACGTAGTCGCGCTGCGACTGCAGGTCGCCGTCACTCGCCAGAACGACATCGAGCCAATCCCGTTCGGAATCCCGGCTCGACTTCAACACGGGGAGCAACGATTTGCAGACCGGACAGGTGGGCGAGACGAACATCACCAAGGTCGCACGGCCTGCTGTGTTGGGCGCGCCGACGCGCCGGTGCTGGCCGTCGAGATCCAGCACGTCAACCTGCGGGGCGGCCAGCCCCGTCTTCAGCCCTTTTGCCAGCATCAAGGCGCCGGTGGGCGCAATGCGCTCGTGAAGGACGCCGATCTGCCTGATGGCCGCCATCAGCGCCACCAGCAGTCCCAGCACCGCGATCCAAAGGACGGCATTGGATATGATCAACGCCGTCATGGGGCTCCCACCGCTTCCAATCGATTGTCTCCCCGGCCCAGCAACAGTTCCGCGCAGGCGTAGAGAATGACGGCCGCAAGCACCCCGCCGGCGACGGTCATCCAGTCGATCCCGCTCAGGGTTCTCGGCGACCATGCCCCGGCAGCGATCCCAGCGGCCCCGGCGAGCAGCGCATTTCGTACCAGCATCCATCCGCCGATGGGGCGACGGTTCCGGGCGAATCCACAACCGCAATCGAGGTCGCGCCGACCCCGCCGAAGGTTGATCGCAAGGGCGACGGCATACGTCAGAAAGAGCGCCGACGCGACGGCACTTGCGTAGCGCACCGCGGTGGATAGAAGCCCAAGTGCGGTGGCGATTTCGAGCATGCCCAGCAAATACCCGACGGGGCGGACCGCCGGGGCCGGCAGCAGCCGGTAGGCCGCCAGAATGGCCTGAAACTCCCGCCGGGCCCACCATTTATGCAGGCCGGCAGACCCAAGCAGGAGCGCGAGACTGATGGCCAGGAGATGGCCGATCGCGGGGTCGACCATGTCAGGGCGTCACGAGAAGCATGGGGGTCGTACCCACCTGGCCGACCGCGCGCAAGAACCGTCCGGCATGAGCGTCATAGACATTGAGCGTCGGGTTGTCGGCGAACGTGGTGAACAGGAGCGGCCTTGCGTCCCGGGTGACTTGGATCGAACCGGCGGGTTCCTGGAGCTTGATCTCGTCGATCCGTTTATGTGAGTTGACGTCGAAAACCCATACATCCTTGCCCGGATCCTTGTGAGTGAACGGACCTCCCTGGTGGACGATGGCATAGAGGTGCGCATTCGAATCGATTGCGAGCTGTTGCAGTCCTCCCGGCCGCCAGCCTTGGTTTCGCTCCTCGGCCGATGTCAACCACCAAGGCGACCCTTTGGACACCTGGTTTCCGGAGACGGTCACGGGCTCGATTTGGCCATTGAAAGTGACGAAATACCAAGTGTTGCCGAGCCGAACGGCCTTCTCGGTCACCGGGTCCGTCTGGAGCGCGAAGATGGGCTCGCTGCGAGACAACGTGACGCCACCGGACTCGTCGAGCTGACCGAGCGCCAGGGACCCGTCACCGCAAACGGAGAAGAAGCTCCGGGGACCGGTGGGATAAACAAGCGCACACCCGGGCGTCTCGACCTCGCTGGCAAACTTCTGGGCCTTCATGTCCACGACGGTCACCGATTGAGCCGGGGTGAAGTTGTAGATCAGCAGGAACCGGTCGTCGTCGGTCAGCACGTCGTTTGCCATCATCGGCAGGTTCGAGGATCGCTTGGGCGGAATCTGGATCTCGTTGACCGGGCTTAAGGTCTTGGCGTCGTAGATGGTTACGACGTCGGTGCGCACACCGCGCGTACCCCGGGAGAAGTAGGTCTCCGGGGAATATACGTATTTGCCATCCCGCGGCAGCAGCACGTGAACAAAGCCGAATCCCGTACTCAGTGTGCCGAGGTAATGACCGGAATCGCCGTCGATCAGCATCGCCGTTCCGTCTGACATGTGCGGAAACACCAGATCATTGACCCACACCCAATGACTGGAGGGGGCGCCGAGGGTCGCTACTTCAGGGCCGGCACCCAGTTCCGACGGCAAGTCTGCCCTGGCTTGCAGGGCCATGACCGAGACGAGCCACAGTGCCATCCGATGTCTCGCGCGGCCGGTCATCGATGCTCCTCTCCATCCCTCATCGACATATATCTTCACGAAACTGCGCCCACGGGCACCTCGCTGTCAAGGGCGGCGCCCGGTCCGTTCGCATCGCTTCGAGGTCATTCAGCCCAAAAGCCCAATTTCTTCCGCGTCCGCCCAGTTTCCATGCAGACCGAAACGCAATCGGATAGGAATTTGGATGGTCGCGATCGGACCCTTGGCAATTTCCAACGCATCGAACAACAGGAGGTCCGACCGATGCTCGTCGAGCCGGTTGCATACCTGCACGATCCAACCGTCGCCCTCCGGTGCACCGTCGCTCCGCGGAATGAAGCACGGCTCCTGCAACGACGACACCGGCCCGCACCACCAATGCTGTTCCGCGCCCGTTTGATGGTCCTTCAGAAACAGGCAATTCATCAGAAACCCGCCGGCGCTCCCGCCTTTCAACTCGACCGGCCGCTTGACGTCCATCTCGAGCATCCAACCATAGCGATACGGAAGGCCCGTGAATCGCTCGTCGATCCGCGGGAATTCCGCGGCGGTATCGGTGAGCGGTGTGATCGACTCGAAGGCGTCGGTCTCCGAATTCAAATCGACGGTCCAGCGCGTGAGGTGGCTCATGGCCTCGGCCGTGTTGAACGGCGCGCCGTGCACATCCGGGAAAAACGGGAACATATTGTTGCGGGCTTCCGGAGTGTCGAAGTGGATCTTCGACCCTTCCTGAAACGCGTTCATGACGTGGCTCGCGAAGCAATTGTCGCGCTTGAACCAGCGAACGCCGGCGCTTTGCGCGGCCGTGCTCCTGGGCAACACGCCGAGGTATACGGGCAGCGTGGTGTCGAAGCCGAAATGTGGCAGCCCGGCGCGCAGACGATCCCAGTTCCCGATCGACGGGACGATGTGAAACAGCGCATAGTCTTTCGTGATGGCGAAATCATGCATCATGCAGTAGTACGGCGCCTTGAACCACACCTCACGAAGCAGCGTGCCCGAGGGCGACACTTCGTAGTAGGTGCAATCGTCGCTGCACAGGCCCGAGGCGGCGTAGCCGAAGGCGATCATGTTCCCGGTCTCGGGATCCCGCTTCGGATGGGCTGTGAACGTCTGCCCCGTCATTTTTCCACCGAACCGGGTGTATCCGATCGTTTCCAGGGTCGCCGGATCCATCACGAGCGCGGGCGAATCCTCCTTCAACGCCCATAGTTTTCCACCGAAGAGATAGGCATTGGTGTTTGCCGTGCCGCGGATCGCGCCGGCCACCTCGGGTGAATCGGTCAACGGATTGCGGTACGCGCCAAACAACCCCTGGCCGGCCGCATGTTCCTTTTTCCACTTATCCGTCCGCGCCCAGCGTTGCCGGAAATCACAGCGACCATCGTGAAAACGGAACCGCGTGATCATGCCGTCGCCATTGAACGAAATATCGTCGCCCAGGCGGGGTGGAAATTGGGGGTCCGGCTGTACGCGGAAAAACGCTCCGTTCAGTTCCGGCGGAATGCGACCGGCGACGTCCAGGTCGGCAATATCCGCCTCGATTCGCGAGGGCGTGTTGAATCCGGTAAACGACGGCGTCGCGGGGAAATGGCTCATGACAAACCCTCCAAACAGTGCATTTCAAAAACGCGTCGAAACGGCGCGTCCAAGTCGCCGGCCGTCTGGCTCGAGCGGCCGTCCGTCAGCCCACCGGGATGCTGGCGCGGAGCGTTGCGTGAACGGTGAAGTATAGGACAACTCAGAGCGATTCCAAATGCCCTGGCGTCGACGATCAATTTCCGGCCGCACCGCCCGCACGTGCCGGCACTTGCCGGTGAAACATAACGTAGAAAGCTCGCCAGCTCTCGCCAGAGATCCGGGCGGCACGTGTAGGAGGCGACCCACAACACTTGTCGTCGGGTCCCGCTCTACCGGACGCCAGCGTTCGGGCGAACATGACCCGCATAAAAGTTCCAATAAAAGCAGAAATAACATGACATCTAAAAACACAGGCGCGGCTTCTGGCGGTAAGGACGATCGGTCGCCGGTTGCCGGGATGCTGGCACTCGGCGCCCTGGGTGTGCTGCTCTTCCTCGCCCACGAAGCATTCATCCCGATCGCCATGGCGCTACTGTTTGCCCTGGTGTTGTCCGGACCCGTCGAAGCGCTGCACCAGTGGCACGTACCGCGCAGCGCGAGTGCCGCCCTGATACTCGTTCTCGTGCTGTCGGGGGTGGGCGGCACAGTGGATTTGATGTGGGAGCCGGCACAGCATTGGTTCAGCACCGCGCCGGAAACCCTGCAAACCGTCAAGCGAAAGCTTGCCCCTGCGTTCAAATTGGTGGCCCACGTCGAAGATCTGTTTGCCAACGCGAGCAACATCGGCGCGGAGGGACGAACGCACCGACCTGCGCAAAGCAGCGCCGCCCCGCCCATTCCCGGCGGCGCCCCGGCTCTGATACTCGATGCGACGCGTGAATTCATCGCGGGCTTGCTGACGTTCGTCATCATCACGCTGTTCCTGCTCGCCGGCGGACCGCCGATGCTTGCGAGAATGACGGCGGCGTTCGTCGATGATCTGAATTCGGCGCACGTACTCGACGTGATAGCAAAAAATGCGCGGCGAGGTGGGGCGGTTCTACGTCGCCACCACCCTCATCAATCTGTGCCTTGGCTGCGCCACCGCGGGGGTCATGACGCTATTCGGCATGCCCACTCCCTACCTGTGGGGAATACTCGCCGCGGTTCTGAATTTCATCCCCTATGCGGGATCGCTGGTGACGCTGACGGTGGTGACGCTGGTCGCAATCGTCACCTTCGATGGCATCGCACACGTGGCCCTGGTGGCCGGGAGCTACGTGGGTCTCGCGGCGATCGAGGGGCAGATCGTCCAACCTCTGTTCGTGGGGCGACGCTTGGAGGTCAATCCGCTGCTGATTTTTCTGGCCCTGTGGTTTGGGGGCCTCTTCTGGGGCATTGCCGGAATCATTCTCGCCACTCCATCGCTGGTGGCGCTCAAGGTCGTCGCCGAGCACGCCAACAACGGCGGGGCCATTCTGCGCTTTCTCGGTCCCAACGATCAGCGTCCCGACAAAGAGCGGGGCGTCGGCAGGATTCTGCGCCCGGTGATCCGGGCTGCCGGCGTCGGATAAGGCGGCGTCACCCCCCGGCCGCCGCCACCCGCCCCTCGGGCGCCGCGACCCGACCGAGCCAGCGGCTGATCTCGACCGGGAGGTGCTCCACCGGAAAGGGCCGCCCGATGAAATAGCCCTGGGCGAAATCGACCCCGAGACCCGTCACGAGGTCCATTGTCGCGGCATCCTCGACGAATTCCGCCACCGTTTGTTTGCCGAACAAATGGCCCACATCGTTCACCGCGCGCAGCAGCTGCTCGCGCCGGGACTGCCCGTTCACGCCCCGCACCAGCGAGCCGTCGATTTTCAACAGGTCCGCCGGCACGCTCTCCAGGTACGTGAATGAGGAAAATCCGGCGCCGAAATCATCCAGACTGAAACACACGCCGCGCGCCTGCAGCCGTCCGATGAACGACGCGACCGCCGTCGATTGGCCCAGCGCGGCGGTTTCCGTGATCTCGATGCAGAGGCGACCGGGCGCGAGCTGGGCGTCCGCCACCCGCTCCTCGATCCACGCCAGCGCCGCCGGATCGTTCAGGGTCAGGCCGCTGAGGTTGACGGACACGTGGCCCAGCGACGCAGGCGCGTGGGTCCAGCCCGTCAACAGCGCAAGCACATGGTCGAGCACCCAGTAATCGATGCGGCCGACGATGCCGTAGCGCTCCGCCGCGGCAATGAAGGTCGCGGGAGATTTAATCGACCCGTCCCGACCCACCATGCGAAGCAGCATCTCGGCATGCACCGGCCCCCGGCCTTGCGTCGGCACGATGAGCTGCGCATACAGTGCAAAGCGTTGTTCGTTGAGGGCCGCCTCGATTTCCGGCAGCGATTGTTCGAGGCTCAGGCGATTCAGGACCTCCGGGTCGTCGTCGCGGAATTCACAGACCCGGTCGCCGGCGCTGCCGGCTGCCACGTCGAGGGCGATGCTCGCGGACCGCAGGGTGTCGAGCGCCGTTGCGTGGCGCGCTTCGATGCGCGCGAGGCCCGCGCTCGCGGTCAGTGTCAGCGAATCGTTCGCGACTCGCACGGGTGACGCCCGGATGACGGCGATTGCCGCCTCTGCCAACCGGCGCGCCTCGGCCAGCGGCGTACGGGGGAGGCAGATCCCGATGGCCCCGTCCGCCAGCATTCCGATGCAGGTGCCCCGCGGCATAAATTGCACGATCCGGTCGCGCACCTGGCGCAGCGCCGACTCCCGCGCCGCCGCTCCCCGGGGATCGAGCAACGGTCGACAGCGATCCACCGCGATCACGCACGCGCAGTGCACGCCTCCGCTGCGCTTGGCATCGCGCAACAGCTCCTGCAGCGCCCGTTCCAAGGTCCAGCGACTGGACACTCCGGAGGCGTCCTCCACCGCCGAGGTCCATTGCAACGGCGCGAGTCCCGCACCCGTGGGCGCGTCCGCGCTGGCGGCGCCCGCGCTGGTGACGGGAGCACCCGTGCCGACCGTCCCACCCGCGATCGTCTCGAGCAGCTGGAGAAGTTCAACCGGTGCGCAGGGCAGCTCGATTTGCAGGACTCGGTTCCCGAACCGGTCGGCGGTCAAGGATCGCGCACCAGACGCCGCCGCAGCGCTGTCGCGTAGCCGCGTGCTCGCAACGATCACACGTACCCCCGGGAAGCGCTGACGAATTCGTTCCACGATCCGCCAGCGATCCGCCCCCGGCCCCGCCCACGGATCGAGGGCGATGGCATCCACGCGACCCTGAGGGCCGACGGCGTCCGAGAGCCGTCTGAACGCGGATTCCGGCGTGTCCACGCGCTCGACGATCCAGTGTTGGAGCACGTGCGGCGCCGCTTCGCCCACGTCGGCAAAGGCCTGCAACAATTCGCCGGAGTTCGCCTCGACCACCACCACCCTGAACGTCGGAGTGTCCATCGCCGGTGACATTACGGAGAAGCCGGCTGAATGCGCACGCGCTGGCACAGCACGGCACTGCTGAAATTTTCCAAGCGTTGCAGGAAGCTGGCGCTGATCTCATAGCCGGGGGGCACCAGTAAAGTGCCCTTCTCGTTGCGCAATTCGTCGAGCAACACCATTCCCACCGTCACGTCGCGCAGCAACAACTCGCGCGCCGTCGCGTCTGCGTCGGGTGTCCCCCGGAGGCGCACCAGATGATCGAGCAGATCCGGTGCGACCGGCGGCTCGTGCGCCCGAAGTGCGGCAAGGGCGGACGCCGGCGTTTCCCCGCGCGACACCCAGCCGTCGAACAAGACGGCCCCCGCCAGGATGGCGCCCGCGCGGGCGAGTCGCGGCTCCATCGGCGACGACGCGGTGCCCGCGGCTGCTCCGGGCGTCGCGGGCGTTCCACCCGCCGCCGTCAGAATCTGCACCACGCCTTCGAGACGCGGAATGCGCGCCAGCAGGCTCCGAGTGATCGACGGGACCTTCGCCATCTGCTTCATTTCGAGAGCGGTGAGCGAAGCGCCTGAATACACCTTGTCCGCAAGCTCCGGCGTCAGCGACACGAAACCCAGTTGCGACACCAATGCCGCTGCCTCCAGCTCCCAGCCGGCTGCCGTGTCCTCGAGCGCGGCGAGTTCCAGGCACAGACGCCGGATTCGTCCCGTGCGGCCGAAAGCCGACGGATTCGTGAGCGCCAGAATGTCGACGAGCGCGCGCAGGCTTCCGATCACGGTTTCGCGCAGCAGGACCCGCTCGCTGACCACGAGATCGTGATGCTTCACCGCGGCAGCGACGGCCGCGAGGAGGGACTCGGTTGCACACGGCTTCGTCAGGAACCGGAAGATCTGTCCATCATTGATGGCCGCCGCCGCCGCCTCGCGGCCGCTGTCCCCCGTGAGCAGCATGCGCGTCGACTCGGGCCAGCGCCGGTGTACCTGGGACAGGAATTTGGCCCCATCCATCACCGGCATGCGCATGTCCGAGATCACGACCGGCACGCCGCCCAACGACGCGAGTTGCTCGAGTGCCTCGCGCCCGCTGCCCACGGCGATCACCTCGTACGATCGGCGCAGACTCAACTGCAGACCCTCGAGCACCCGGGGCTCGTCGTCGACGCACATGATCTTCGCCCTGCTCTGCACAACCGTCATAGCGCCCCCCCGACGGCCAAACCGGCCCCGGTACGCGCGCACACCCGATCCCAGGACTCCTTTGAGCCCACGCACCGGCACAGTTCAGGCCCCGCCAGCGGATCCGGCATTTCGTACGGGGGCATAAGATCCGGCCGTACGGCGCCCACGGCGGCTTCCGCCAGCCTCACGCAACCGCGCATGTCGAGTTCGGCGTGACACTCGTCATCGCGCCCATGATGATGGGCGACCGCATCCACCACCCCATAGCCACACCCCCAGAGACCGAGCAGGTAACCGCCCGCCGTCGCATGATCGATCCCGAGTTCCTGCTCCATGGCGATCAACCCCGGCCCCGTCCCGGCCGCCGACAACACCCGCTGAAGCGGTTCGCAGTACACCCGCGCCATCACCAGCAGCCCGACATCGTGGAGTAGAGCGGCGAGAAACGCCTCGTCGGAGAAGAGCCGCCCGGACGCCAGCATCCGCGCCGTGCGCGCCACCGCCATCGCATGCGCCTGCAGCTGACCGAGATCCAATGCCTTCGGCAACGGGTTCGCATCGCTGAAGATCTCCGCGCACAGCGTGAGACTCATGATGGCCGGCAATCCCAGATAACTCACGGCCTGTTCGATGCGTTCCACCCGCCGCGGCAGGCGAAAGAAGGCCGAATTGACCACCTGTAGAATCTTCGCCACGATGGCGGGATCGGACTCGATGACCCGCGCCACCGTCTTGGCGTCCGCCGCCGGGTCGGCGAGCGCGCTCTGCAGCCTGGCGAAGGTGGCCGGCACCGAGGGCAGCGCCCCCAGGCCGCCCAGTTTCGCACGGACCGCTGCCGAGCCGATCAGCGCTTGAACCACGAGGCAGCGGTCAATGGTGAGTTCGAGCACCGACGTCGCACAGGGTTTGAGCAGAAAGCGATGCGCCAGAGACACCGTGCGCAGCGCCAGCCGCTCATCCGCGTAGCCCGAGAGCATGATTCGCACCGTCGTCGGCGACCGGGCACGGACCTGCTCCATCAAAGTGGCGCCGTCACCACCCGCCATGCGCAGATCCGACACCAGCACGTCAACCGGGGAATCGCGCCCGAGCTGGGCCAGCGCATCGCCCGCATTCGACACGAAGTGCATGTCCCATTCGTTCCGCCGCTTGCGCAACGAGGCGCGGATCGCGTCGAGAATGCCCGGTTCGTCATCCACGAAGAGCACGCGCTTCATGAGACGGTCTCCGCGGAGGATTGCACCGGCAGCCAGACGTGAAACGCCGTCCCTACGCCCACCTCGCTGTCGACCGCCAACCGCCCGCCGTGGCGGTCGACCACGATCGATCGGACGAGCGCCAGACCCTGCCCCGTGCCCCGGCCTACGTCCTTGGTGGTGAAGAAGGGGTCGAAGATCTTGCTCCGATGGTCCGGCGCAATTCCACAGCCGTTGTCCGCCACCACGATCTCGGCGAACTCCCCGTCGAGCCGGGTGGAGATTGTGATCGTTCCCGTGGTCGCATCCCGCCCGGCATCCGCAATCGCATGCGAGGCGTTGACGATGAGATTGAGCACGACCTGGTTGATCTCTCCAATGTTGCAGCAGATCTCCGGCAGCGCATCGAACGTCGTGAGCGGCATCGCGGCGTATTTATACTCATTGCGCGCGATCAGCAGGGTCGTTTCGATGGCATGATTCAGATCCGCGGCCGCGTGGACCGATGCGGGCGGATGGGCAAACTCCTTCATGGCGCGCACGATGTCCGCCACCCGATCCACGCCCTCGCGGGTCCTGGTGAAGGATTTGGGCACCTCCTCGCTGAGGAATTCGAGATCCGCCGCAGATTCCCGCTCGGCGAGCGACTCCACCAGGCTGGCGGACGCCGGCGGCTGCATCTCCTGAATGGCAGCCCGGTACGCCCCGAGCAGTGCCTGCATTTCACCCACCGCCGAATGCAAAAAATTGATGCTGTCGCCGATGTATTGGACCGGCGTGTTGATTTCGTGCGCGATTCCCGCCGCGAGGCGCCCGATGGACTCGAGCTTCTGTGCCAGCTGCAACTCCGCCTGCAGGGCCTCGCGACGCCGCCGCTCCTCGCCGATGCGCTCCCGGGCCTCCGTCAACGAGACCGCGCCCGCCTGCACCTCCTTCTCGAGACTGTCGATGTGGGCCTCGACGATGCGTTCGCTGTCCCACTTGTGCGCCAGGGCGGTGGCACATTGGAGCACCTCTGACGGATCGAAGGGCTTCTTGAGGATAAGCAGCCGGTCGCTCACTCCCAGTCGCTCGATGATGTCCCGCCAGTCGTGGTCCGAATACGCCGAGCAAATCACGACCTGAATCCGCGGATCGGCCCGCCACAGGTGTTCGATGGTCTCGAGGCCGTCCCATCCCGGGGGCATGCGCATGTCGATAAACGCCACCGCAAACGGCCGATGCTCGGCAAGTGACTGCAACACACAGGTCTCGGCCGCCTGTCCCTGCAACGCCGACGTGAGCTCGAAGGCCGTGGTCGCAACCGCCGGCCGGCTTTCCGGGCCGAAGATCGCCGCCTGCAGGTCGGCGAGGCCGGTGTCGACCGCCGCCGGGCACAATATTTTCACGTAGTCCTCGTGGATGGCCGGTGTGTCGTCGGCGATGAGCACCCGTGTGCGGACGGTGGTCATGCGCGTCGCAGCTCCTGTTCCGGCGCGCCCACGCCAATGTCCAGCGTAAAAGTCGCGCCGCGCCCCGGGCCGTCGCTCTTCGCGCCCAATGCGCCCCCCATTTCCTTCGCCAGGTTGGCACACGCGTGCAGGCCGAAGCCATGGCCGTTGCTCTTGGTGGTGAACCCGAACTCGAACAGCCGCTGCATGACCTCGGGGGCGATACCCGAACCCGAATCCTCGATCGCGAGCGCCAGCCGGCCGGTGGCCGGCTGGGAAGCCGTGATCGTCACCATGCGCTCCTCCGACGGCCGCCCCTCGAGTGCGTGGCGCGCATTTCCCAGCAGATTGCTGATGATCTGCAGGACGCGGTGCCGGTCGAATACCAGCGGCCCCACGTCGTGATAACGACGGATCACCCGCAGTCCCTGCAGCCCGGTTAGATGCAGCGCCACCGCGCTGTCCAACAGCTCCGCCACGTCCACGATCTCGAGGCTGCCGCCCCGACGCGCGGAATCCTGCTGGGCCGCGATCACCCGCCGGATGTGATCCACATGCGTCATCATCGATTGCGCCTCCCCCTGCAACGACGCGATTTCCGCGCCGACTTGCGCCGTCAACTGCGACAGGAATTTCGGTACCTGGCGGCCCCGTGGATCACTCGTCAAGAAAGTGCCCACGGCCTCTCCCTGGTCCAGCAACAACGCCGCCGTCCTCGACAGCGGCTCCACCCCGATTTTCTTGAGGCGGTCATGCATCAAGGAGGCCGAGACCCCGAGGCTGTTGAGCACGTTCCCCACATTGTGCAGCACTCCCGTGGCCACTTCCGCCATGCCCGCCTCGCGCGAGGCTTCGCGCAACTGGGCCTGCAGCTCCCGCCGCCGCGACTCCTGCGCCACCGCGCCGCTGACGTCCCACGAGACTCCGAGCAGCCGCAACGGTCGCCGTTCGCTGTCCAGAATGATCCGCGCATGCGACTGCAGGTGAACGATTTCACCGTCGGGAGCGATCACGCGCAGGCAGTACGCACAGACATCCTCCCCCGCGTTGAGCGCCTGCTTCACTGTGTCGAACAGCATGGCCCGATCCTCCGGATGGACCAGGGTCCCGATCGGATCGCGCAATTGTTCCGACCCGTCCACGAGCCCGAGCGCCGGCAGCGGATTTTCCTGCCACACCATCGCCTTGGAGGCAAGGTCGTACTCCCAGCAGGAAATACCGGCCGCGCTGGTCGCCAGCGAGAACAGTTCCTTGGAATGCCGCAGATCGGCGTTGACGCCGGCCAGGCGTTCCGCGTCATGACGCGCTTGGGAATTGAGGTGTGCATCGTAGACCGCGGTGATGAGCGTCACCGCCATCACCGACAGCGCGATCAGGGCGATGAACATCGCCGCGCGGCTGGGCTCGAGCGATATGCCGCCGCTGCAGAGTGCGCCCGCCGCAAATCGGCTGGCGCGCATACCCGTGTAGTGCATGCCGCTGATTGCCAGTCCCATCACCACCGACGAGGCAAAGCGGGCCGCGGAGAGCGACGTGGAAGTGCCCTCGCGGAGCCGGAAGGCCAGCCACAGCGCAACGAATGACGCACTGATCGCGATCGCGACGGATACCCCGACCCAGAGCGCGCTGTAGCCGATGCCGGGCCTGACCGGGATCGCCGCCATCCCGCAATAGTGCATCGCAACAATACCCGCGCCCATAATCAGCGACCCGACGGCCAGATCCCCCAGCGCGAGGTTGGGTCGGCTCGCGATGCGAATCGCGAAGCCCGAGGTCAGGACGGCAATGAGGAGAGAGAGGAGCGTGGTCCCCACGTCGTAACGCAGCGCGATGGGCACCGAATACGCCATCATCCCGATGAAGTGCATCGACCAGATGCCGACTCCCATGGCGAGCGCGCCGCACATCAACCACAGCCGCTCGTGACCCTGACCGCCCGCCGCCACCCGGCCCGCGAGCTGCAGCGACGTATAGGACACCGCGATCGCCACGACGATCGAGAGCCACACCAGCCAGGCGTTGTACGTGGCCAACATGAGGACTACCGAGCGCGAGGGATGCGAGCCATTCATGGGCATCGGCTGGCAGCTTCGATCCTTGAGTAGCCGACTGATATCGGGTATTCCCCTGGACGCCAACCGCTGCTCTCGTGTATAGAAATACCGCAACCGCATCGAGAGTGCCCATGGCAGAACCTCCCTACCGCTGGGTGATTGTCGCCGCCGGCGCGGTGATGGGCTGCATCGCGCTGGGCGCAATGTTTTCGCTCCCCGTGCTGCTGCGGCCGATCACGGCCGGCACCGGTTGGTCCACGACCGGCGTGTCGGCCGCCATGACCGTGGGATTCCTGGCCATGGCCGTTGGAAGTGCGGCGTGGGGCGCCCTGAGCGATCGAATCGGCGCCCGCTGGACCTGCCTGATCGGCTCGCTTCTGCTGGGCGCCGGACTCACGCTCGCGAGCATGGCGCCATCGCTCACAGGATTCCAATTGGCATTCGGGCTGCTGGTGGGCCTCGCCACCTCGGCGATCTTCGCCCCGATGATGGCCTGCGTCACCGGATGGTTCGCGACGCAGCGCAGCCTGGCCGTCTCACTGGTATCCGCCGGATTCGGGATGGCGCCCCTGACGATGTCACCGTGGGTCGCCCGGCTCGCCGCCTCACATGACTGGCGGCAGGTGCTGCAGATCGTGGCGATTCTGGTGGTGGCCGTGACCGTGCCGACTTCACTCCTGGTGCGCCGTCCGCCTGCGCTCGACCGCCTGCCTGCGCGGCAGGACGGCCCGGAGACCGCTGAACCCACGATGCCCATCGGGCAACTCATACGATCGCCGCCGTTCATCGTCCTGGTCCTCACCAATTTTTTTTGCTGCGCGACGCACTCCGGACCCATC
>Ga0182030_10009661_pt1 | contig 19723 bp, 15 predicted proteins | sample 812S3MmetaG_FD_121299 | JGI IMG/M metagenome (GOLD analysis project Ga0182030, IMG submission 121299) | Permafrost microbial communities from Stordalen Mire, Sweden - 812S3M metaG (Illumina Assembly) | ecosystem: Environmental > Terrestrial > Soil > Wetlands > Permafrost | place: Sweden... | reverse complement strand
GAATCGAAATGGCGCTTGCCGTCGGTATAGTTGGCCACCATGAAAGCCGGGTTGCCGGAAGGCGTCCGGCGCCGATAGACTCTGATCACGGCGCGTCCGGGTTGCACTTTTCGGGGCCAAACCTCTTCTTCTTGGGCCTTTCGCTTCGGGGGTGTCTTCATGCATGACAGTGTTGCATAGTTGTTGCAACTTGTCAACACCATTCGCGAAAAACGACACATTTTCCGCCGGGCGAGGATCGCCAAAACCCTTGAATTTATTGGGGAAAATGGCGGAGAGAGGGGGATTCGAACCCCCGATACGGTTTAACCCGTATAACGGTTTAGCAAACCGTCGCCTTCAGCCACTCGGCCATCTCTCCCGCCCCTGGTCATTCCCATCCGACCATCGGCGCGATCCCCGGGGTGAGCCGGGAAAAACCGCCAGGGCCGCGGAAAACCATCCCGAACTTTGGCCCAACGGGCGGCGGCAAGTCAAGCGGGGAAAGCGGGTTTTTCCAGCCCCGCGGGCACGCGGCGGGCTTTCCGCCGGGGCCGCGGTCGCCCATGGCGGCCCTGCCGGCAGGGATGTCGGCGCTCCCGGGGTGGGGCATTCCACCCCCGCCTCGATATGCGTCGAAAGTCTCGCGTTTGTCGCTGGCTATCCGGGCACGGAGCCTCCAACGTAGGAGCAAGCAGGGCGGCCCCGGCACCGGGGCCGCCCCGGATCAAGATGGTCAACCGATCACAACTGGCACTCCGCGACGCGGCTGAATGGCTCGGGGACTGGCATCCGCTGGCCGAGCAACTCGGCTCGGCCGACGGCTTGCTCGCGAACACCCCCGTCACCGCTCTGCTCGGGCTGCCGCCCGTGGTGGACCTTCCCGCCCTGCGCGGCCTGCTGGCCGCGTACCATGAGCGGATCCTCTTTCCGCTCGAACTGCCCGCCATTTTCTCGGCGCACAAGTTCGCCGGCTTCAACGGTCTGCGGGAACTGGTGGCCTTGGATCGCGAGGTGTCCCTGGACGCCAAGGTGCGGGATTTCGCGGCGGCCAGCCGACGGGTGGGGCAGGCCCAGTTGGACAAGTTGCGCCCCCTGAAGGACGAGCGGCTGCTGCGGCGTTACATCGCGGCGGTGGAGGAGGGGAGGGCGGACGGATGGCACACGCTGGTCTATGGCGTGACGCTGGCGGTGTATTCGCTCCCGCTGCGCCAAGGGCTGCTCGGCTACGCCCACCAGACCACGAGGGGCTTCATCTACGCCTCGGCTCGGCCGCTGCGCCTGTCGGAGCACTTGTGCCGCCAGGTCTTCGACGAGGTGGCACCCGGGCTGTCCGCGGGGGTGGGGAAGATGATCGCGATGGCCCCGGCCCTCGCTCAGTGAGTCTTGGAGCGTGGTGGAAAAATGCCCCGGGACTCTGGGAGCTTTCGCCTCCACGCACCACCTATTCGGGTGGTTGCTGCATCCGACCGGTAGTCGGGGAAGATGCCGGGCACACGCTGTGGGCAGGCGGCGTGATGATCAACGCAGAGACGCAGAGGCGCAAAGGCGCAGAGATTGAATTGCGTTTCTTTCCCCTTGCGACTTTGCGTCTCGGCGTCTCTGCGTTAAATCACCCCCCGGATCCGCCCCCAAGCTCTCGCCGGGGTCGTTGGCGTCTCCCGCAGACAGGTCGTAACCCGCTCAGTGGGCCTTGGAGATGGATGCCATGAGGGCGCGGAACAGGGCCCCGAGGGCGGCGAACCCGAGCGTGTAGGCGATCCAGATGCCGAACACCCAGGTGGCGGCTTTCGCGAACGAAATCCGGGCCAGGCGGGAGAGACCCACCGCGCGGACCGCCAGGGCCCAAAGGCTGAAGAGTTCCACCGACGCCAGCACCCCGTGGATGGCGTTGTTTTGCGGGTCGAAATCCTTCACCAGCCACATCAAGCTGGGGCCGGCAAACAGGTTCCCCGTGGTGAGGACCAAGAGCGCCCGAACGACGGCGTCAACGGTTGAGATCAGGAGGCTGAGGCCGACCACCTCCGCCGCTTTCAAGTAGGTGAACCCCCCTTTGCATATTTTGGCACCCACAATCCAGAGGAAGAACGCCCACACGAAGGTGAGGCCGAACGCCTGGATGGGCGGCACGGCATAGGCGGCCACCGCGATACCGACTTCGCTGAAGTTGGCGGCCATCTTGCGGGCGGCCTCCTGCTGCTGGGCCGGCACGGGGTGGTCGGCGAAGCTCTTGTCGAGCGCCTTCTGGCTCATTTCCGCGATCTGGTGCTTGATGGCGGGGTTGGCCAGCACGATGGTGGAGGTGATCCAGCCGATGAGGATGAGGATCAACGCCGGGACCAGCCAGTTGGCCATCGTGGGGCGGGAGGCCCGCACGTCGTCGAACACCTCGCCCGGGCTGTGGAGCAGGTTGGTCATGCGGGAGACGAGGGACATCGGCGGGGGGGCGTCGCCGGAGGGCGGCAGCGGGGCGGAATCGGTGGGAAGGTCCATAATGTGAGTTGTTTTGCCTGGTCGGCGGGAGGCCGCCGACGACTGAACATGACGCCGGGGGCGGACTTTGTCCAGCGTCCACCAGCGTAAAACTGGCCGATTATAAACTGGACGCGGCCTTATAATGACCCCGGCCACCGGGCCGCCTGCCGCGTCGGCGGCGTCGGTGGTTTCGGGGGGGACGGCTGTCCCCCGGAGCCGGAGGGCGGCGCGATTTCGGTTGCGCTGCCAGACGCCGGGGTGGTTAAACTCCGCTTGTTATGGCAGAGAAAACGGTCAATGAAATTCCGCGGGATGTGCGCGCGCTCTACGTCAAGGGGAATGAGGCCCTGGCGCGCGAGAACCCCGACTACGCGATCAGTCTGTACAACCAGGTGCTGTCCCGCGAGCCGGCCTTTTATGAATGCCGCGAGCGGCTGCACCGGACCCAGGCGCAAAAGGTCGGCACCGGCGGTGGTTTTTTCAAGAAGGTGATGAACATGGGCGGTTCCTCGCCGGCCCTCGCGAAAGCCCAACTCGTCCTGCACAAGGATCCCGGCGGGGCCATGGAACTGGCGGAGCAGGCGCTGAACACCGACCCGACCAGTTCGCTCGCGCACAAGATCATTGTCGAGGCGGCCGGCATCCTGGAACTTCCCAAGACGGCGGTGCTCTCGCTCGAAGCCCTGGCCAAGAGCCACCCCAAAGACCGGGACATCGCGATCAAATTCGCCAACGCACTGGCGGCGATCGGCCAGGCCCACCGGGCCGAGGAGGTGCTCACCGAGATGTCCCGGGCCTTTCCCTACGACCAGGAGCTGGCCCAGGCGGCCAAGGACATCTCCGCGCGGAAGACGCTCGACGAGGGGGGCTACGAGGCCCTCGCGGACGGCTCCGGCTCCTACCGGGATATCCTGAAGGACAAGGACGCGTCCGTCGCGCTGGAACAGGAGCAGCGCCAGGTCAAGACCGAGGATGTGACCGAGAAGCTGATCCGCGAGTATGAGGCCCGCCTGGCCAACGAGCCGAAGAACCTGAAGCTGATCCGCTCGCTCGCGGAGCTTTACACCTCGAAGAAGGCATTCGACAAGGCAATGGGTTATTACGACCTGATCAAGGCCTCCGACCTGGGCGCCGACGCGTCACTCGACCAGGCGATGGCGGAGACGGTTTCGCGCAAGTACGACCACCAGATTGCACAACTCGATCCGGCCTCGCCGGAATACAGCGACCAGCTCGCGGCCTTGCAGGCCGAAAAGCAGGCATACCAGGTGGCCGAGTGCCAGAAGCGGGTGGAGCGGTTTCCGACGGACCTCGGCTTCCGGTTTGAACTGGGCCAGTTGTATTTCCAGGCCGGGAAGCTGGGCGAGGCGATCCAGGAGCTCCAGAAGGCGCAGGGCAACCCCCACAAGCGCATCGCCGCCATGAGCCTGCTCGCCCAGTGCTTCGCCCGCCGGAAAATGTACGACCTCGCGGCCCGCCAGTTCCAGAACGCCCTGAAGGAGAAGCCGGTGTTCGATGACGAAAAGAAGGAACTGGTTTACCACTTAGGTTGCGTCCTTGAGAGCATGGGGAAGAAGGAAGAGGCGTTCGAGCAACTCAAGCTGATCTACGAGGTGGACATCGGCTATCGGGACGTTTCGGCGAAGGTGGATGCGTATTATTCGAGCCAGGGTTGAGCGGGATGGCCGACGGGAGTGTGCGCCGGGGCAGCCTCAGGCCGCGACTTGGGTTGGAGGGCGAGCCTTCAATCCACCCTCGAACCTGCGCGCCTCAACGCGCCACCGTGGTTGGCGTCCGCCGCTGGCAAGTCGTCGCGCCCCGCACTCCGCGTTCCGGACTTTTTCCAGACACGCACTCAGCTCCCGGCCACCCTCTGGCAGCCCTCCGGGTTGCGGCCCTCGATAGCCTTCCCCCCGCCCTACTTCTTCACATCGTAACAGAACAGGTTGTCCTCATCGCGCACGTAGAGTTTGCCGTTGGCGATGGTGGTGTGGGGCCAGGCTTTTTCCTTGGCGCGGTCGGGCTGGGTGAACCGGCCTTTCTCCACGTAGGCGGTCGGGGAAGCCTCCACCAGCACCAGGGTGCCGGTGTCCTCCTCGCGGCAATAGAGCCGGTCGTCGGCGTAGGAGACCGCCCCCTTTTTGATGGTCTCTTTGTTGCTCCAGACCAGCTTGCCGGTCTTGAACTCCTGGCAGGTCAGGCCTTTGCTGTCGCACGAGCCGTAGAGGTAATCACCCACCTTCACCACGCCGCCGTGCTGGTTGATCATGGTCCGCGCGGCGAAGATCGGCGTGGCGGTGAAGGCACCATCCGCGGCGCCGATCTTGAAGAGGTGCGAGCCGATGTTGTAGCCGGAGCAGACATAGACAAAGTCGCCGTCCACGATCGGGGTGGGGATCACGGCGGTGGCGCCTTTGCATTTGGCCTTCCAGAGCACCGCGCCGGTCTTGGGCGAGAGGCCCACCACGTTTTCCATGGTGAGCTGGACGAGCTGGCGGGTCCCGGCGATGTCCGCGGCGATGATGGAGGAGTACTGGGCGCCGTCGGTGAAGTCTTTGCTCTGCCAGACGACCTTGCCAGTCCGCTTTTCAAGCGCGGCCACGGCACCCGCGTCGCCGCCGGGGGTGCACACCACCAGATCGCCCTCGACGAGGGGGGACTCGGAGAAGCCCCACTCGGGCCGGTGGCCGCCGAGGTCTTTCTCGAAATGCTTGTGCCAGAGTTCCTTGCCGTCCGCCGCGTCCAAGCAGGCCAACTGGCCCCATTGGTCCACTGCGACGACGAGGTCGCCCGCCACCGTTGGAGTGCAGCGCGGTCCGCTGAAGCCGCCCCAGCCGGGCGCGCCCGGAGTGCCCACGTCGGTGGCCCAGACGATTTTCCCGTCCGCGGCGTCGAGTGCGAGGAGACGGCAAGCTTTATCGTTATCGCCGAGCGTGTAGAGGCGTTTTGCCACAGCCGAGATGCCGCTGTAGCCCTTGCCGAGACCGGAGGCCTTCCAAGCCAGCTTCGGGCCGGCGGCGGGCCATTCCTGGAGCAGGCCGGTGTCAGTGGAGCGGCCGTCGCGGTGTTCGCCGCGCCATTGCGGCCAATCGCCAGCGCGGAGCGAGGCTTGGCCGAGCAAGGCGGCGAGGCAGAGGGGGGCGGAAATCTGGGACAGGACATTCTGTTTCATGCGGTTACCATTTCTCCGTTGTCGGCGGCGCGTTGTCAAGCGGGCTCGCCCGATAAAGCGGCCCGATAGACCGCACGGCCGGCATCGGGAGGTGGCGCCCTGACCCTCGTCGGGCGGGCCATGGACAAAGAAGGGGTTGAACTGGGTGCGACCTTTTCCCTATAGTAGGAGGCTGGCCGAGCCAAAAAGAGAGAATATGCCCTTTACCGCCGTCGAAATTGCCCAACATCTGGATGCTGAAGTGCTGGGGGACGCCACCTTGGTGATCCAAGGGTTCGCGCCCGCCGACCGGGCCAGGGCGGGGGATCTGACGTTCGCGGAAAATGCGGACTATTTTGCCCGGGCCTGCGAGAGCGCCGCTTCGGGGATCATCGTGGAGGGGGTGCAGGCAGCCCAGGCCGTGCCGGGGAAGGTGTTGTTCCGGGTGAAAAAGGCCCGGGTGGCGTTCGCCAAGGCGCTCCAGCTTTTCTTTCCCGAGCCGGCGGCTGCGCCTGGCATCCACCCCACCGCGATCATCGATCCGGGGGCCAAGGTGGATCCCACGGCCCACATCGGGCCCTATTGCGTGGTTGGACCCCACGTGGTCATTGGCGCCGGGAGCGCGCTGGATGGGGCGAACCATGTCGGGGCGGGTTGCCGTCTGGGTGAGGGGGTGCGGCTGTTTCCCCGGGTGACACTTTACGCGGGCACGGTGCTGGGAAACCGGGTCCGGATCCACGCCGGTGCGGTGATCGGGGCCGACGGCTTCGGCTATGTGATGGAGGCGGGGCAGCATCTCAAGGTGCCGCAGGTGGGCAACGTCATCATCCACGACGATGTTGAGATCGGGGCGAACGTGACGGTGGATCGCGGCGCGTTGGGGCCGACCGTCATCGGGCGGGGGACCAAGATCGACAATCTGGTACAGGTGGCGCACAACGTGATCATCGGCGACCACTCGCTGCTGATCGCGCAGTCAGGGATTGCCGGCAGCTCGAAGCTGGGCAGCTATGTGGTGCTCGCCGGCCAGGCGGGCATTGCCGGCCACCTGCGGATCGGCAGCCAGGTTACCATCGGCGCCCAAGCCGGGGTGATGACGAACATCCCGGACGGGGAAAGATGGCTGGGCTCGCCGGCCAGCCCGGACCGGCAGGCCAAGCGGCAGATGGTGGCCACCGTGCAGCTTCCGGAGTTGCTCCGGCGGGTGACCGAACTCGAGCGGCGCTTGGCGGCGGTTGCGGTCGGCGCGGGGCAGGCCGGTTGAACCGGGCTCATTTTCTCCACTTAACCAAGATTCTGGATCACACGTATGGCGGGACACAGCAGGTGGGCGAAGGTCAAGCACTTCAAAGGGGCGATTGACGCCAAGCGCGGGAAGATCTTCTCGAAGCTGGGGAAGGAGATCTCGATCTCGGTGAAGATCGCCGGCAAGGACCCCGACATGAACCCGCGGCTGCGGATGGTGCTGCTCAAGTGCCGCAGCGCGAACATGCCGAATGACAACATCGACCGCGCCATCAAGAAGGGGCTTGGGGCGGGCGAGACGGCCAACTTCGAGGATTTGACCTACGAGATCTTCGCGCCCCACGGCGTGGCGGTGCTGGCGGAAATCAGCACCGACAACCGGAACCGGACCGCCTCCGAGATTCGGAGCATCGTCACCAAGGCGGGCGGCAGCATCGCCACCCAGGGCTCGGTCAGCCGGTTGTTCCAGCGCAAGGGCCAGATCATCGTCGCCCGCGACGCTGCCGGGGAGGATGCCCTAATGGAGCTCGCCCTCGAGGCGGGCGCCGAAGATTTCAAGGCGGAAGCCGACGGGTTCGAGATCATCACCGCCCCCGCCCAGTTCGAGGCGGTCCACAAGCAGATCGAGGCGAAGGGGATCAAACCGGCCGGGGCGGAGGTGACGGGGATTCCCACCGTCCTGGCGCCGTTGAGCGCCGAGCAGGCGGCGGCGGTGAGCCGGTTGCTGGAGGCTTTGGAAGACCACGAGGACGTCAAGGAGGTCTATTCCAACGGTGATTTCCCTGACGAGGCCACAGGGTCATAGGGTCGGCCCGGCCGGGCGGTATGAAGCGACTTACTGACACCAACCCGGTCGCGCTGGGCCTTGCCTGGCTGGCGCGGGCGGTGTGCCGGCACCGCGCCCTTTTCTTCTATCCCCAGCTCGTCCTGAGCGGCCTGTGCGTGTGGTACTCGGCCACGCACCTGAATTTCGATCTCCGCCAGGACAACCTGGTGGGGGGGGACAAGAAGTACCACCAGAACTTCCTGCGGTTCAAGCGGGAGTTCCCCACCCAGGACGATCTGGTGGTGGTGGCCGAGAGCGAGAGCCCGGAGAAGAACCGGCAGTTCATCGAGCGGCTGGGCGCGCGGTTGGAGGCCGAGACCAACCTCTTCCGGGACGTGATGTACCGGAACGACTTCAACATGCTCGGCTCGAAAGCCCTGCTGTTCGTGGGGGAACAGGATCTGGCGGGGCTGCGCAAGACCCTGGGCGATTACCGGCCCTTCATTGAGCAGTTCTCGCACACCACCAACCTGGACTCGCTGTTCGGGATGATGAACAGCCAGTTTGGCAACGCCAAACGCGAGGAAAACGACCAGAACAAGGCGATGCTGAAGGCGCTGCCGATGCTGGAGCACATCATCGATCAGGCGCGGGATTCGATGGTGCGGCCGGGCCGGCCGCCTTCACCGGGGGTGGCGGGTTTTTTTGACGCCGGGGACCAGGTCTATATCAATTATGCGGGCGGACGGCTTTTTCTGCTGACCACGCAGGCACCGACCGAGGAGTTGAACGACGCGGCGGTGGAGCGCCTGCGGGTGCTTGTGGAGCAGGTGAGGATGGAGGTGCCCGGGGTGAACATCGGCCTGACCGGGGAGCCGGTGCTGGACCACGACCAAATGGGGCAGTCCCAGACGGACGCGACGATGGCGAGCGTCGTCTCGTTGTTTCTCTGCGCCTTGATTTTCATCTACGGGTACCAGCAGACCGGCCGTCCGGTGAAGGCGACGTTCTGCCTGCTGGTCGGCCTGACCTATACGCTGGCCTTTGCGTTCGCGCCGTGGCCGGTAGGCCACCTGAACATCCTCACCATCACGTTCGTGCCGATCCTGATCGGTCTGGCGATTGATTACGGCGTGCACCTCATCTCCCGTTTCGAGGAGGAGTTGCGGCACGGGCGGACGGAGGAGGAGGCCATGGAGAAGGCGATGGTCTTCACGGGGCAGGGGATCTTCAGCGGGGCTTTCACCACGGCGGGCGCCTTTCTGGCGATGTACTTCACCGACTTCAAGGGCATTCAGGAAATGGGGGTCATTTGCGGGGGCGGGTTGCTGATCTGTTTCATCCCGATGATGACCATGCTGCCGGTGCTCCTGCTTCGCGGACGGCAGAATGTCATCGACCTCAGCCAGGGGGAGGCGGAATTGCGACGGGCGCGCATCGAGCGCCTCTGGCTCGGGCGGCCGGTCACCACGCTGGCGGTGGTTGGCGCCCTCTGCGTCCTGGCCGCGACGCAGCTCCGGAAGGTGAGCTTCGATTACAACCTGCTCCACATGCAGAGCGCGGGGCTGCCGGCGGTGGTTTACGAGCAAAAGCTGATCGATTCGACGCCCAAGTCGGTGCTTTACGCGGCGGTGGTGGCCACGAATCTGGCGCATGCCGCCGCGCTCGAACACCAGATCACCAACCTCCCGGCCGTGTCGGGCGTTGCTTCGCTCACCCGGTTCCTGGTCGAGGATCAGCAGCGGAAGCTCGAGCTGATCCGCGAAATCAAGGCCGGTTTGGCGGGCGTTTCCTTCCCCGCTCCCGACTGCCGCCCGGTGGATCTGTCGGCCTTGAGCCAGACGTTGTACAGCCTGTACGGGTTCCTAGGCGCCGCCGGCGAGGAGGTTCGGAAGGGCGATGCGGTCCTGGGTCGGCAGTTGGACGGCCTGCGTACCAAGGTGGCCGATTTGCGGAAGACCATGTTCCAGGGGAGCGCTTCCGACGCCCCCCAGCACGCCGCCCAGCTCGCCGCCTTCCAAACCGCCTTTTTCCGGGATATCGGCTCGACGTTCGAGGGCCTGAAGAACCAGGATACCAGCGGTCCGATGGGGGTGAAGGATCTGCCCGCCGTGCTCCGCGACCGGTTTGTGGGCGTCACCGGCAAGTATCTGCTGATGGTCAACCCGAAGGAGGATGTCTGGAAACGCGAGGCCCAGAAGACCTTCATCGAACAACTGCGCACAGTGGACCCGAACGTGACGGGCACGCCGGTGCAGCTTTACGAATACACCAACCTGTTGAAGGACAGCTACGTGCAGGCGGCGTATTATGCCCTGGCCGCCATTGTGGTGCTGGTGTTGTTCCATTTCCGCAGCCTCTGGTCGGTGGTGCTGGCGCTCCTGCCGGTGTTGGTGGGGACGCTGTGGCTGGCGGGGTTGATGGGCTGGCTCGGGATCCAGGTGAACCCCGCCAACATCATGACGCTGCCGCTGGTGATCGGGATCGGGGTGACCAACGGGATTCACATTCTGAACCGTTTCGCCGAGGAGCAGACCCCCAGCATTCTGGCGCGGAGCACGGGCAAGGCGGTGCTGGTCTCCGGGTTGACCACCATTGCGGGGTTTGGGAGTCTGGCGCTGGGGAAGCATCAGGGGCTCATGAGCCTCGGCTACGTGATGGCCACCGGGCTGGCCACCTGCATGATTGCGGCCTTGACGCTGTTGCCCGCCATCCTGGTGCTGCTGTACCGCCAGCCGGGCGGTGCGGTGCGGGCCGGGGAAGAAACAACCCAGCGCCAACGAGCCATCGTCGACGCCGGGTCGGGAGGAACCGAGGCTAACGCCTCGAGTGTAAAGGAAGCATAGTCCCATGCGGCTCCAAGTCAATGTTTATCGCGCGGCGGCAAGAACCGCCTGCCTGCCTGCGGCCACCCTGGCGGCCCTCCTGGGGGCCGCGGTGGCTGCCCGGGCTGCTGCCGCTCCGGCGCCCGACGTCGCGCCCCGCCTGCCCGCCAACGCGACGCATGCCGGGCCGATCCTGGATGACTTCCAGCTCACGCTCGAACCGGGGTGGCGCCGGGAGGCGGCGGGGCCGTTCTATTTCGACGAACACGCCGAGACGGCTGAGACGTGGGCATTCCCGCCGTTTGTCTCCGGCCTCCGCTCCCCGGGCGCGCAGGCCTCGGAGTTCAGCTTCCTTTACCCGGTGATGACCAGCAACCGGTACGGGCAGCAGTATCGGTGGCAGTTTTTTCAGTTGCTCAGTTTCGCCGGCGGCCCGAGCCCGACCGAGGAGTTCCGGGATCGGTTCACCCTCTTTCCGCTGTATTTCCAGCAGCGCTCCTCGGTGACCGGGGAAAACTACACCGCCTACGGCCCGTTCTACGGCCACCTCCAGCACCGGCTGTTCCGGGATGAAATCTCGTACGTCATGTTTCCGCTCTACAGCGAGACCCGGAAGGCTGACGTCGTGACGGACAATTATCTTTATCCGATCTTCCATTGGCGGCACGGGGACGGGCTCAGCGGCTGGCAGATGTTTCCGTTCGTCGGCCACGAGCACAAGGAGCCGACCACGCGGACAAATTACCTTCAAATGGTCGAAGACGTTCCCGGGCATGACCGTGCGTTTCTGATGTGGCCGTTCCTGTTCGACTCGGTGGCGGGCATCGGCTCGACGAACCAGGAACATCACACGGGCGCCCTGCCGTTCTTTGAGGTCGCCCGGTCGCCGGTGCGGGACTCAACGACCGTGGCATGGCCATTCCTTTCGCACGTGGTGGACCGCGGCCAGCAATACGAGGAGTGGAACGCCCCCTGGCCGCTGGTGGAGTTCGCCCGCGGCCCGGCCAAGGAGACCACGAGGATCTGGCCTCTTTTCAGCCATGCCGCCAACTCGAATCTGGTCAGCGACTTCGTCCTCTGGCCGGTTTACAAGCTCAACCGGATCATGTCCCCGCCCTTGGACCGGCGCGACGTGCGGATTCTGTTTTTCGAGTACCGGGATGTGATCGACCGGAACACGGAAACCGGCCTGTCACGCCGGCACTCGACCCTCTGGCCGCTGTACAGCTACCACCGGGATCTCAAGGGGAACCGGCGCCTGCAGGTGCTGGCCATCCTCGAGCCGTTCGTGCCGGAAAACCCGGTGGTGGAGCGGGAATACGCCCCGATCTACTCCTTCTGGCGCTCCGAGGAGAACGCCCGCACCGGCGCCTCGAGCCGCTCGCTGCTCTGGAATCTCTACCGGGAGGACCGCACGCCGCTCACCCGGCGCACCTCGTTCTTCTTCGGTCTCTGGCAGCATGAATCCGGCCCGGAAGGGCGGCACTCACGCCTCTTTTTTGTGCCGCTCGGGCCGTCCCCGCTGGCGGCCGGCCCCGCCAAGCCTTGATTTCGCTCTTTTCTCCCGTTCCCCGATCCGCAACTCTATTGTCCAGCATGAAGACCACACACATCCTTGGATTCCGCCTCGGCCTCGTCGCGGCGCTCGCGATCTGGGCCGGCGCCGCGCGCGTCGGCGCGGCCGAACTCAACCAGCCTCCGCCCGGCTTCCAGCCGCTGTTCAATGGCCGCGACCTGACCGGCTGGCGGGGCGGCGAAACCTTCGACCCGCGGAAGCTCCAGTCCATGCCCGCTGCGGAACGCGACGCGCAGATCGCCAAGTGGAACGAAACCATGCGCGCGCACTGGAGCGTCCAAAACGGCGAGTTGGTGAACGATGGCGAGGGTGCCTATGCCACCACCGAGAAGGACTACGGCGATTTCGAGCTGCTCGTCGAGTACAAGACCGTCCCGCTGGCCGACTCGGGGATCTACCTCCGCGGCTGCCCGCAGGTCCAGATCTGGGATTATACCGAGAAAGCCAAGTTTCCGCTCGGCTCCGACAAGGGATCCGGCGGCCTGTGGAACAACAGCCCGGGCGCGCCGGGCAAGGATCCGCTGGTCCTGGCCGACAAGCCGTTCGGCGAGTGGAACGCCGTGCGGGTGCTCATGACTGGCGCCCGGGTCAGTGTCTGGCTCAACCAGAAGTTGGTGGTCGACCACGCGCTGCTGGAGAATTATTACGACCGCAAGACGCCGATCCCCGCCAAGGGCCCGCTCGAACTCCAGACCCACGGCGGTGAAATCCGCTGGCGGAACGTCTTCATCCGCGAGATCCGCTCCGACGAGGCCAACCGGATTCTCCAGGGTCGCGAGGAAACCGGCTTTGCCTCCGTCTTCAACGGGCGCGACTTCACCGGCTGGGCCGGTCCCACGAACGAGTACGAGGTGGTCCAGGGTGCCATCCAATGCCGGCCCAGCAAGGGCGGGACCATCTTCACGACGGAGGACTACGCGGACTTCGTGGCGCGGCTGGAGATCAAACTGCCGCCCGGCGGCAACAACGGGCTCGCGATCCGCTACCCCGGCTCCGGGGACACCGCCTATGTCGGCATGTGCGAGTGCCAGGTGCTGGATGATAATTACGAGAAGGCGACGGGTGAGAAGATCGACCCGCGCCAGGCGCATGCCTCGGCCTATGGCATGGTCGCCGCCGCCCGTGGCTACCAGCATCCGATCGGTGAGTGGAACTACGAGGAGGTCACGGTCCGCGGCTCGACCATGAAGGTGGAGCTGAACGGGACGGTGATCCTCGATTGCGACCTTTCCAAGGTCACAGAGTACATGGGCGGCCACGCCCATCCGGGCAAGGATCGCACCACCGGCTCGTTCGGGTTCGCCGGCCACAACGACCCGGTCGCGTTCCGCAACATCCGGATCAAGCGGCTGTGAGTGGGTGGTGATTCCTCCGGCCGTGCGGCGCGCGCAGGCGTTCCGCACGGCCGGTTCGTCCCGCCCCAGGGCGGGGCCTTGATTGAGACCGCGGTGCTTGCCTTATGGCCCTGAAGTTGTTCAATACGCTCTCCCGTTCGGTGGAGGAATTCACCCCGCTCGATCCCGCGGGGCGGCGGGTGGGCCTGTATTGCTGCGGCCCGACGGTTTACGACTACGCCCACATCGGCAACTGGCGGACCTTCGTGTTCGCCGACCTGGTCCGCCGGACGCTCGAGCTGAAGGGTTACGAAGTCCGCCACGTGATGAACATCACGGACGTGGATGACAAGATCATCCGCCGCGTGCGCGAATTGAACGTCCCGCTGCCCTTGTTCACGGCCCCCTTCGAGGAGGCGTTCTTCGCGGATCTCCAGCGGTTGAACTGTCGCCGACCCCACGATACCCCGCGGGCGACGGCGCACATCCCCGGGATTCTGGATCTAATCGGCCGCCTGACCGCCGCCGGCCTCGCCTACCAGACCCCGGACGGTTCGGTCTGGTTCAGCATCGAGAAGTACCGCGCCTCCGGCCGGCAGTACGGGCAGTTGGTGAAGCTCAATTTCGACGAAATGCGCGTGGGCGACCGCGTCCGCAGCGACGAGTATGAGAAGGAGGCGGTGGCTGACTTCGCGCTGTGGAAGGCGCGGGTGCTGGAGGATGGGGCGGTTTTCTGGCCCAGCCCGTGGGGCGAGGGGCGTCCCGGCTGGCACATCGAGTGCAGCGCGATGAGCACCGAACTTCTGGGGCCGGCCATTGACCTGCATCTGGGGGGCGAGGATTTGGTGTTCCCGCACCACGAGGACGAGATCGCGCAGAGCGAGGGGGCCTGCGCGCCCGGCTGCGGGCATCGGTTCGTGAAGTACTGGATGCACGGCGCCCACTTGCTGGTCGAAGGCCGGAAGATGAGCAAGTCCCTCGGCAACTTCTTCGTGCTGAAGGATCTGATGGAGAGAGGCTACACCGGGCGGGAGATCCGCCGGCTCCTGCTCAGCGCGCACTACCGCGACACCTTCAATTTCACGCTCGATGGCCTGGCGGACGCGCGCACCTCGCTGCAGCGATTGGACGAGTGCCTTGGGAAGCTGCGCGATCTCGCGGCGGGGGCCACCGCCGCGCCGGATGCCGCGCTGGTGGAGGCCTTCACCGCGGCGCTGGAGGATGATCTCAACGTCTCCCGCGCGTGGGCGGTGGTGTTCGACTGGGTCCGCGACACGAACCGCGCGCTGGCGGAGGGCGCGGTGGATGCCGCAGGCGCGGCGTCGCGACTGGCCGCCTGGGAGCGGATGGATTCCGTGCTGGGGGTCGGGGCTGCGGCCGCGGCGTTGGAAATCCCGGCCGACGTGGCGGCGCTGCTCGAGGCGCGGCAGGCGGCCAGAAAGGCGCGCGATTTCAAACAGGCCGACGCCGCGCGCGACGCGCTCAAGGCCAAAGGGTGGGTCATCGAGGACACCCCCAAGGGACCGCGGCTGAAGAAGGTCTCCACGTGAGGGGTTGGTTCATCACCTTCGAGGGCGGCGAGGGGAGTGGCAAATCCACCCAACTCGCCCAGCTTGCCCGGCGGTACCACGCCTTCGGCCGCGAGGTGGTGACCCTGCGGGAGCCGGGGGGAACGCCCATCGGCGAGGAAATCCGCCACACTCTCAAGCACAGTGCCGCCGGGCAGGCGATGACGCCGGAGGCGGAGTTGCTGCTCATGAATGCCAGCCGCGCCCAAATTGTCCGCCAGGTGATCCGCCCCGCGCTCGCGGCCGGCAAGGTGGTCCTGTGCGACCGGTTTTACGATTCCACCACCGCCTACCAGGGGTACGGGCGCGGGCTCGACCTCGGGGTGGTGAAGGCGGTGATTGACTTCGCGGTCGGTCCCACGCGGCCCGATCTGACGCTGCTGCTCGGGGTCGCGCCCGAGGTGAGCGCCCGGCGTTTGCGCGCCCGGCAATCGACCCTCCCCTTCGTCCGCGACCGGATCGAGGAGGCGGGCAACGAGTTTTTCGCGCGGGTGGCAGGCGGGTTCGAGGCGATCCTGGCGGCCGAGCCGGCGCGCGTCACGGCGGTCGATGCGGCCGGTTCCGTCGAGGAGATTGCCGCCACGATCTGGGCGCTGGCCGAGCGGCGCTGCCCGCCGGCCTAATCCGGAACGATTCAGTTAAAACGCTAATCTGCGCTAATAAACGCTGATAAGAACAGGCCGCTGGGCGGTGTTCGCCGCGTCCGCGAACGCTCACCAAGTGGTGGGCGGACGGTTGGGCTCGCGATCCGGAGCGTGCTCCACCCATTAGCGCATATCAGCGTTTATCAGTGGTTTCTCTTTTTAATGGCTGCGGCTAATCCATGTCGTCGGTGATCTGCTCCATCGGGATCGGCTTCGCGCTCTGGATCCCCTTGGCCCAGGTCTTCCCCTTGTCGCTGACGTGGAAGAGGGCAATGAGTTCATCGGTCACGTCCACGGTTTCGACCTCGGAGGAGGAAAAGTTCAGCTCCCACTTGCTGACGATCGCGCGGACGCCGGCGTGTTCGGCCACACCGGGCAGCTTGTCACTGACTTTGGCCATGATGCCCGCGACCGAGCCGGTGCTGAACGCCTGCTCGTGTGCCCGGCGCTGGCCGAGCTTCATGCGCGCCTCGATCTCCTTCATCTTCCTCGTGTCGTTGTCGGCCTTGGCCCGCTCGTGCTCCGCCCGGGTCGCCTTGAGTTCCTCGCGAAACTCCGTGGAGTTGGCGTACGCCACGGCCACGGCGCGTGAATCATAAACCCCCAGGCGCGGCTTGACCGGCTGCGTCTGGGCGGGCGCGCCCGCGCTGGCGAGCAGCCAGATCGCCAGCGTTGCGGCGGGGAGGAACCGGAGGGCGAGAATAGAAGTTGCTTTCATGTGTCGATACTATCATGCAAGCTCCGGGAATGGTGCATTGATAATTCCGGCCGGATCATCGGTTGGTTCAATGCGGCCGGAGGCCGGCGGGAAAAGAAAAACGGCGGCCCGTCGCCGGGCCGCCGTGGCCATGAAGAGGAGCGGGATGGGGGTGGCTTAGAGCCCCTTCGCGAGCATGAACTTCACCAGATCCGACACGCGGCAGCTATAGCCCCACTCGTTGTCGTACCAGCTCACCAGCTTGAAGAAGCGGCTGTTCAGCTCGATGCCGGAGCCGGCGTCGAAGATCGAGGAGGACTTGCAGTGGATGAAGTCGGAGCTGACGACCTCGTCACTGGTGTATTCGAGGATGCCCTTGAGGTAGGTCTCGCTGGCCTTCTTCATGGCGGCGCTGATCTCCTTGTAGCTGGTCTCCTTCACGGTGCGGACCGTGAGGTCCACCACGGACACGGTCGGCGTGGGGACGCGGAACGCCATGCCGGTGAGCTTGCCCTTGACCTCGGGCAGCACCAAGCCGACGGCCTTGGCGGCCCCGGTGGTCGAGGGGATCAGGTTCAGGGCCGCGGTCCGGCCGCCCTTCCAATCCTTCTTGCTCGGGCCGTCCACGGTTTTCTGCGTGGCGGTGTAGGAGTGGACGGTGGTCATGAGGCCTTCCTCGATGCCGAACCCTTCCTTGAGGAGCACATAGACGATCGGCGCGAGGCAGTTCGTAGTGCAGGAGGCGTTCGAGACCACATGGTGGACGGCGGGGTCATACTTCCCCTCGTTGACGCCCATGACGATCGTCGGGCAGTCGCCCTTGGCCGGCGCGCTGATGATCACCTTCTTGGCCCCCGCCGTGAGGTGGCCCTTGGCCTTGTCCACATCGGTGAACAACCCGGTCGACTCGATGACCAAGTCAACGCCCATCGCCTTCCACGGCAGATCGGCCGGGGTCTTGGCGCTCACCACCCGGATCTCGGCGCCATTGACGATCAGGATGTCCGGCTCGGCCTCTTCGGCCTTCTTGCCCGCGGCCGTCGCCTTGGCCACGGCTTCGGGGGAGACCTTGCTGTCGACCGTGCCGGCGAAACGGCCCTGGGTCGAATCGTACTTCAGCAGATACGCCAGATTGTCCGCCGGGACGATGTCGCCCACAGCCACCACCTGAATGTCCTTGCCGACCAAACCTTGTTCGACCATCGCCCGGAAAACCAGGCGTCCAATGCGACCGAACCCGTTGATTGCTACTTTAACAGCCATATTTCAAGTTCAAGTTCAATTCCGATGCGGTCTGGTGATCCACCAAACCGGCCGGTAAATCATAACCGCTGCTCTTTCCGGGTCAATTCTGAAATAAACTCCCGTGAAACCGTCGGCCGTCCGGCCGGGATCCCCTGCGGCGGGCAGGGGCGGCCCACGCCGGGAAATGCCGCGCGCGCGGCGGCCCACTTGCCGGGATGCCCCTTCGGTGCGATCTTCGCGGCGACTCGGAACCCGGGACCAACCACATGATGTCCGCACCACCAGAGACCGTGGCAATCATCGGCGGGGGATTCAGCGGGGTGATGACGGGAGTCAACCTCGCACGCCTCACCCGGCGCCCGCTCTCGATCACGCTCATCAACCACCAGTGTCCGGCGGGGCGCGGGGTCGCGTATGGCACCCGGCGCGGCGAGCATTTGCTCAATGTGGCGGCGCGGAACATGTCGGCCTTTCCCGACCGTCCGGACCATTTCCTCCAGTGGCTGCGCACGCGCTCGGAGTTCGACACGGTGCGGGACGTCGAGCTGCGGGAGCGTTTCATCCCGCGTCTGGTGTACGGCGATTATCTGCGCGGGTTGATGCAGCAGAGCCTCCAGTCTCCAGCAGAGTCCGCGCCTGTGCGGGCCGCGTTCATCGAAGGCGAGGCCGTCGATGTGGAGCCGGACGGCGACGGCGCGAAGGTCCGGTTGGCGGATGGCAACTGGGTGGGGGCCGACCGCGTCGTGCTGGCGACGGGTCATGAGCGCCCGGCCGGGTTCCCCGGCGTCGCTGAGGTGGAGGGGCATCCGGCCTGGATCGGGAACCCCTGGCAGGCCTGGGAGAACCGGCTTCCCTCGTCCGACGGTACGGTGGTGTTGCTCGGCACCGGTCTGAGCACCGTGGACGCCGTCATCACCCTGCGCTCGCTCGGGTGGCGGGGGCTCGTCCACGCCGTCTCGCGCAACGGCTGGCTGCCCCAAGCGCATTTCCGCGGCATCGAGTACCTCGACTTCCCTCCCCAAGGCGTGGATCTGGCCGCCCTCGGGCTGGACGGTTTGGCGGCCCTCGTCGAGCACCATTGCGCCCGGCTGCGGGAGTTGGGCGCCAATCCGGCCATCGTCGTGGACAAGTTGCGGCCCCACACGCAGCGGATCTGGCAGGCGTTCACCGTCGCGGAACGCCGGGAATTCGTCCGCTGCCACGCGGCCCGCTGGAACGTGCTCCGGCACCGGATCGCGCCGGAAATCCACGCCCAGTTGACCACCGCCCAGCTCACGGGCCAGTTGCAGGTTCACGCGGCGGCCATCGACCGCGTCGAGCCGCGGGGAAGCCGGTTGTGCGTGCATCTGGGCGGCGGCAAGAGCCTCACCGGCGACCTCGTCGTCAACGCGACCGGCCCGCACACGCGTTTCCGTGACACCAGTTCGGTGCTGTTGCGGAATCTGCTCCGCCGGGGGTTGGTGACGCCCGACGACTTGGACATGGGTGTGCGGGTAAGGCCCGACCACACGGCGATTGGTGCGGATGGCAAACGCTCCCGGTTCATGCTCGCCCTCGGGCCGCTGCTGCGGGGCACCCTGTGGGAGACGATCGCCGTGCCCGAACTGCGGGATCAAGCCCGGCGCGTGGCGGAGACCGTGCTGGACCACCCCAACCTCTCCGAAACGCTGCTGCCCGTGGTGGTGACGGAGTATATGATATGATTCCCGGGAAACGGGAATCCCAACGATTCCGGCGTCAAAGCCCAAGGCTGCCCCCTCGGCGGGCCGCTCACCCAAATCGGCACGTAAGGACCGGCGTTTCGTTTTTGGGTGACTTTGCCGGCCTCGCCGACCTTTCCAGCGGGTTTTGAAGCGAGGTAAGGGCACCAATCCGGCGTGGGATCGCGTTTCTTGGGGTGGAACAGCCGCCCGCCGCGTCCTCAGACCCCGATAACACAATTGCCGAAGGCAGCCCGGAAGGGCCTTCGGCATCCGCAACCGCAGTTAATCAGCGGCCAGTCTCAGGTGAACGCCGTGGCCTGCGTTGCCAGCGCGAACACCTCCCATATCCTCTGCACCCGCGCAATCGCCTCCTTGCTGGCCCGCAGCCGCAGCCGCAGCTTGCACTGAAACCGGCTCATCCGGCCCGCCAGGTTCACCACCATCAACCGATACTTCTTGAAGCGCGCCGTCCGCTCCTCCGGGCTGAAGCACAGCCCCTTGATCGCGCTGGCAAT
>Ga0182030_10009659_pt1 | contig 19730 bp, 9 predicted proteins | sample 812S3MmetaG_FD_121299 | JGI IMG/M metagenome (GOLD analysis project Ga0182030, IMG submission 121299) | Permafrost microbial communities from Stordalen Mire, Sweden - 812S3M metaG (Illumina Assembly) | ecosystem: Environmental > Terrestrial > Soil > Wetlands > Permafrost | place: Sweden... | reverse complement strand
TCCGGGCAAGGGTGCTGGAAAAGGCCAAAGCCCGTCGCGAACGTAGCGACGATCAAGGCAGAACTGCGCAGGATATTGTTTGCTCGCGTTCCGTTCCCTTCTGGCGACACGTCAAGCATTTGGCAAAAACCGCACCTCTGACGGTCGGTTGGGTTATAGCGGCAGTTCTTCTTTTTCGTACCCTTGAAACAACTCGTCCATTCCCAGAACTCGATACCAAGACAGCCACGCCGATCACGGCACATGCGTACATCCCAACCGAAGTACGAGTGCTCGAGGGTCGTGCGTTCATTGCCGAAAGAGAGAGGGACGACGCGGCCCGCAAACTAAAGGAAGCTGATCGACGTAATCGCGATAACACGGTTACCTTAGCTAGGCTAATTTCACAGAATGATGCGCTAAACAGTACATACGTCGCGCTCAAAACCGAGTTGCTACAGCGAGATGATCTACTTAAGCAGCGAACAGCGGAACTGGAATTGACTCGCAGTAACCTCAACGAACAACTAATTTCAAAGGACTCGTTGCAGGGACAGTTGTCTGAGGCTTATGAGCGTCTTCAAAAGAACGGCTCTGAAGTTGCACGTCTGGAGAGAATTGCGGCAACAACCCCTCCCAGGCTTCCTGTGTCTGAGCCGACAGTTGATGGAAACGAAGCGAAGGATATTCTTGGCGCGCGCGAACTACATATTGTAGACGTCTACGATGTCGATAATGCGGGCAAATCTTCTCGAGCGTATGGAAGAGTCTACTATGTAAATCGTAGCCTGCTCGTTTTCTATGCGTTCGACCTTTCTAAACTCGAGAGGGATCATATGGCAGTTGCATTCCAGGCTTGGGGCTTCCGCCAACCGCAATCGACGACTGCCGAGAGCCTCGGACTGTTCTCTATGGACAACGCAACACTTAATCGATGGACACTTCGTGTCTCAGATCCCCAGCTTTTGGCGCGAATCGACACGCTTTTTGTGACAGTCGAACCTCCCGGAGGTAGCCGGTTCCCAAAGGGGCGACGACTTCTCATGGCTTCTCTCGCGGGGCCGGCGAACCACCCTTAACTAGGCGTTCGCATCTTCCAAGAGATGCAGGTTCAGCTCAAAGTGCTAGTTCTGCGCTCAGCCGAGAACGATGTAGTCTTCGACGAGCACCTAGTCTGGCGGGGGAAACATCGAGAAGACAAAAGACAATCGGATCCTGTCAACGGTGCCAGATATTCCTTTAGGTTCATCGACCAAAAATAATCATCTCGTACGGAGGCGTGTAACTAAATCCTTTTGAGTGTCTTTGTCTATCTGTTTCGATCGACAGACTAGTTCCCCAAGTGCCCTATACAAGTTAATTAGAATTGTTGCTCTATGTATGAGAATATCTAGTGCTCTCACCCCAAGTCCTCTGTGAATGTTCTTTTGGAGGGCAGGGATGAGGGTGAGGGTTCTTCGAAACGTGTTCTGTTTGTTCTTCATTGCTTGTGTTGTTTCGGCACTAGCCTTCGGCCAAACCACGTCGGCAACAGTCACTGGCGCAGTTTCGGATCCAAACGGAGCCGCTATTCCCGGCGCTTCGGTTGTTCTCGAGAATCTTGAGACCCATTTGAAGTCGGCGGTCGTGAGCAATTCAGCAGGGTTCTACCGTATCTCCGGACTCTTACCGGGATATTACAGAGCGACAGTGGCGAGAGAAGGTTTCAAGTCCATCGTGCGGGATGAAATTGAGCTTCATGGCCAGGACGAAATCGCCATCAACTACAGTCTGCAGGTCGGCTCGATCACAGAGAGCGTTACGGTGACGAGCGCCGAACCGCTGCTGCAATCGGAATCGTCTACTGTCAGTACGGTTATTGAGTCCCAACAGATCGAGAACACTCCACTGAATGGGCGAAATGTAATGAACCTGAGCGCTCTGACGCCAGGAGTGGTACCTCAAGGCGCGACAAGCGGAAACCCACTAAACAATCAAGCCTCGATTGGCAACTACACGAACCCCGCAGGATGGGGTAACTACCAAGTCGGCGGCGCGGTGACGGGACAGAATATTACCTATGTCGACGGCGCCCCGCTTAACCTGATGGCGCAGAACTGGATGGGTTTCATTCCCGCCCAGGATTCTATTCAGGAGTTCCGCGTAGAGACCAACAATATCAGCTCCGAGTACGGCGAATACTACGGCGGCGTGCTCAACTTTTCGACGAAATCTGGATCGAACGAGTTGCACGGCTCGGCCTACGAGTATTTCCGGAATACGGTGTTCGATGCAAATAGCTACTTCAACAATCAGACCAATGTCAACCGTCCTCCTGTTCAGCAGAATCAATACGGCATCTCGCTCGGCGGTCCGCTGAAGAAGAACAAGGTCTTTCTCTTCGGCAACTGGGAGGGATTTCGCGACGCCATAGGGTTGCCTTATCAGACAGTGGTGCCGTCCGTTGCAGAAACTACGGGAGATTTTACCGCCGACTACTCGCCGGAAAATCCTCTCATCAATAACTTTACTGGTCAGCCAGTATCGTGCAATGGCATCGTGAACACGGTTTGTCCGGATCCGACGGCCTTGTATATGGCCAATGGGTACAAATACTGGGCGCAGCCGAACATTCCGGGCGCTCCTCATGGTGCCATCAATTTCTCAACCAATGCGGCTTCGGGTGGGAGCAGCAACCAATATGTTATTCGTGGCGACTATAGCTTGGGATCCAAGCAGCAGCTCTTTGGACGGTATACCACGTGGAGGACGGACACACTCGGCACGAACTACTACCACAACAACGTGCCACAGCCCGAAGTGCTTAGCACCACCCAACAGGCGGTCGTGGGAGACACGATAACTCTTAATTCCACGACGGTGGCGGACCTCAGAGCGTCCTACCTGAGGTTTAACTTTATTTCCCAGCCGCCCAACCTTGGAAAAGTAGATCTTTCAAAGTTCGGACCAGCCTACGCCGCACTGACTGGCCAGGTAACCTACAATGCTCTTCCGGTGCCATACCTGATTGGATACGGAAGCGAGTTCCCACTTCTGATCATCAATGTGATCCAATTCTACGATTTTGACAAGTACGCACTTTCAGGGAACATTACCAAGACCTTTGGCAGGCATGCTCTCAAAGTTGGCGCCGAGCTCATGCGTAATGAAGGCTACTTTTCGGGCGGGGGACTTGGACCGGACGGATTATTCGCTTTTCTCACTGGGGTTCCGACGAACGATGTCTTCGCGAACTTCATGCTCGGGTCTAATGTTCCAATTGCCGGACTGAGCGGCATCGAAACCTCGCGGAAGGTGTCTGCGGTTAACTTTACGCAAGGGTATTATGTTTCCGATTCGTACCAGATGAATCCCAGGCTGACACTGACCGGAGGTGTACGGTGGGACTTGCCCGGCGGCGTCCTCGAGAAACACGATGTGAACACGGTGCTCTTGCCAAATGTTGCGAGTCCCTTGGGCACGATTCAGAACCCAGCGACAGCTGGTTCCCAGACGCTGAAAGGCGATCTCGCATTGGTGCATTCGCCGGCATATCCAAGCCGATATGACGACATCCTTCACAATCATCTGTTTGCTCCGCGCCTCGGCTTCTCAGCAAGAGTCCTGAACAATACAGTGGTACGCGGCGGCTTCGGGATGTCGTTTATTTCTTACACGGATTTTAATGGGGTTCCGTCACCGGTCAGCTCACCCATTACAGCAGCGAGTACTCCGGACACGGGCAACCTCAGCAATCCGTTTCCACAAACCAATGGTGTGCTGCCTCAACCAATTGGCCGAAATCCGGCCTTTGATGCCCAGATTCAGGGGCTCACGATTAGCGGGATCGTGGCTGGCGCAAGATATCCCTACGTCGAACAGTGGAACCTGAACGTCCAGCACCAGCTCTCCTCGAACTCGGTCTTTCAGATCGGCTATCAGGGATCGAAGGGCACGCACATTCGAAACGCACGGAACCTGAATCAATTGCCGGATAGCACAGCAGCCCAAGCCGCCACGCAGTATCAGACCCTGGTGGCCGGGGGCGCCAGTCCAGCGCAGGCCGATGCTCAAACGTTTGTGAATGTAAAGGTCGCGAATCCGCTTGCGGGCAAGTTGACATCGGTCAGCGCCTATAACGGGCCCACAATCTCCCAAGGGCAACTCCTGATGCCCTATCCCCAATTTTCCACCAGCGCGTCGAACTCGTCTAACAATGAAGGAAGCTCGATCTATCATTCCTTACAAGCCACCTATCAGTTACGATTTCACTCCGCAGGTGCGTTCTTCGCTGCGTATACATGGTCAAAACTCATTGGAACTGTCGATTCGACGACAGGCTTCCTGGAAGGGAACACGGTTGGGGGAGCTCAGGATAACTATAACCCGGCCGCCGATCGGTCGCTTGAAAGCTTCGACGTTCCTCAGCGCCTGGTCTTGAATTACTCTCTGGCACTTCCGGTAGGCAAGGGACAACATTGGCTATCGAATGCCGGGGAGGGGCTGGATCGAGTGATTGGCGGCTGGCGCGTAAGTAGCGTCACCAGCTTCCAGGTGGGCTATCCGCTCGCTCTTACGGCAACAGCGAATGACCTTTCAAATGATTTCGGCGCTGGCACCATCCGGCCTGACCGAGTATCAGGTTGCAATGCAAAGAAGACGGGAGGTGCGATCCCGAGGCTGAATGCGTGGTTTAATACTTCCTGTTTCGTTCAGCCTCCGACTCCCTTCAGCTTCGGCAACGAAGGCCGTGTGGATTCTCAATTGCGCGGTGAAGGCGTCGACAACTGGGATCTTTCGTTTTCAAAAGACACGCACATCACGGAGCGCGTACATGCACTCTTTGAAGGAGAGTTTCTCAACGCATTCAACCGTGTCCAATTTGGACCTCCTGGGCTTCAGGTGGGTTCGTCGCTGTTCGGCGTAGTCAGCAGTACTTTGAATAACCCGAGAGAGGTTCAGTTCGCCCTGCGTTTTCTTTTCTGAGAATCGCGGCGGTTAACGATCACTCGCCATTGTGAACAGATGCAGAAGGACTGCGCGCCGGTTGGCAAGTTAGCTGGCCGGCACGTGGTATTACGCCTAGCGAACTGCGGGATCATCTTTGGAAGGGAATCAATGGGATCCGAATTGAAAAGACGGGACATCCTCCGGGGGATAGCAGTTGCATCTGCTAGCGCGATTTCCGCAACTACGCCCATGTTGGCGATTCCGAAGCCTTTGGTCAACACGAGTTTGCTCTCAACGAAAAACAGTCGGATTGTTGCAGGCGTTCACGAGGCAACCACCGAAACTACGTGCGGCAAGGTAAGTGGGTACGTCGATCGCGGAGTTTTTGTATTCAAGGGAATCCCATACGGAGCAGATACGTCGGGCGAAGGACGATTTAAGCGGCCCGTCTCGCCAAAGCCTTGGTCAGGCACTCGAAGCTGTCGCGCTTTCGGGCCGCAAGCTCCGCAAGCGCCCAGATCCATCTGGGACAGCGACGAAGAAGGGTTTCTGTTTCAGTGGGATTTCGGCCGCAACAGTGAAGACTGTCTACGATTGAACATCTGGACGCCAGGTATCGATGGGAAGAAGCGCCCCGTCATGTTCTGGATCCACGGAGGCGGATATGCGGTAGGATCTGGAAACGAACTGCGCATGTTCGACGGCGTGAATATGGCTACGCGCGGCGACGTATTGCTGATCACCATCAATCATCGGCTAAATGTCCTCGGCTATCTCAACCTCGCAGCTTATGGCAGCGAATATGCCGATTCCGGGAATGCCGGAATGCTCGACATCGTGCAGGCGCTCAAATGGGTCCGAGACAACATCGGTAACTTCGGTGGCGACCCAGGCAACGTAACTATCTTTGGCCAGTCCGGTGGCGGAGGCAAGGTATGCACCCTGATGGCGATGCCGTCGGCACAAGGCCTCCTCCACAAGGCGATCGTGGAAAGCGGCCCTACGCTCACAGTAGGGAGCGATGAAGCATCGAGAGCGCTAGCCGCTGCGGTTTTGGAAAAGCTCGGCCTCACCCCGTCGCAAGTAGGCAAGCTACAAGAGATTCCTTACCGGGAGCTCGAAAGCGCAGCGAGCAAAGTAATCCCGCCCATGAATATTGGACCGTTCATTGACTTTCGGGCTCTCGCAAGACGACCTGGATTGGCTCCAGTCATGGACGGCAGAGTTGTCACCCAAGAACCATTTGAGCCCACCGCGCCAGCGAGTGCTTCAGCAATTCCGCTTCTGATCGGTTCGACTCTCAACGAGTTCACAAACGGTATCAATCATCCCGATGCTTTTGAAATGACGGAGGGTCAATTGCAGTCTCGCGCCGAGTCGTCGCTGCATGATCGTGCTGCAGAGGTGATCTCGAGTTATCGTGCGATCTATCCCAACGCCAATCCATTTCAGTTGTGGTCCATCATTGCCACGAGCGGTGTGCGAGGTTCGACGCTTCTCTTGGCTGAGCGAAAAGCCTCGCAATCCGCCCCGGTGTACTGCTATCAGTTTGCTTGGCAGACCCCGATCCTGGATGGTCGCCCGATGGCGTTCCACTGTTCGGAGATGCCGTTTGTCTTCGACAATCCCGATTTATGTGAGCATATGACCGGCGGTGGCGAAGCTGCACATGTGCTGGCGAGCCAGGTCAGCACGGCATGGATGAATTTTGCTAGGAGTGGAGATCCCAACCACGCCGGAATTCCATTCTGGAAGCGATTCAACGCAAAGGACAAGACGACGATGATTTTCGATGGTCGCTGTAAAGCTGAGGACAATCTTGATACAGCTCAACAACAGATTGTAACCAAGGCGCTTGGTTGATCGACGCAAGCGATAAGTTGAACATGGCTCTTCATTGTCGGAGAATTCCAGCCGATACTTTTCGAAGGCGAAAGTCACAATTAACTTGATGCATTTTCCGACAAGCGGACATGGCGCCTTTTCCGCTTGTAACAAGCGCAGGACCGTTTTCGCCTGCGATTGGAGTCGCAGAGGCGCACCGAGTAAGCCATGGCGCAATATGAGGGAGATTGTGGTGGATTTGTCAGCACAGCCACTTGGAATCGGAAAAAGTTGTATATGGAGGTAGAGTCTTCCTATAGAAGATGCTTTTCGGTAGAGACTTCGTCCTTCGTTACTTCGTCTCTACTTAACAGTTCCATCGCAGATAAGCGGTTTGACGGCTCGATTCGCTTTGCCGTCAACCCGGTATTGATCTTAGGCAGAAAGAGGCAAAAAATGGGATCGCAAGTCTTAGCCGCCATGATCTTAATATTTGTTTTGTCTCCGTATGTGTTGGCTCAGCAAACATCCGCCTGCGTCAATATGATGAACTTCAAATCCGCCGGCATTGAGATTACAAAGGCTGTGCCGCTCCCAGACGGAAATACCGAGCCGAATCCCTTTGGCATGCCCGGCCGCACCGCGCCGCGGCCCGCATATTGCCGCGTCGAGGGTGTCATCAATCGACGTAGAGGAGCGGAAGGAGAGGAATTCGGCATAAATTTCGCCCTTGCATTACCTGACAAGTGGAACGGAGATTTCTTAATGCAGGGAGGGGGCGGAGGAAATGGAGTTGTTCTGCCGCCGATTGGCCAAGTAGCCACTGGAGATACCCCGGGGCTCATGCGCGGATTCGCTGTTGTGAGCACAGACACGGGCCATCGAAGCCATCGCGGCCCCTTCGATTTCGGCTTTATGAAAGACGAACAGGCCTATTTGGATTTTGCATATCTCGCCAATGCGCAAGTAGCGTTGGTCGCGAAACAGCTCATCGCGCAGTACTACGGAAAGCCTGCTGCCTATTCGTATTTTGCCGGATGCTCAACGGGAGGCCGTGAAGGGATGATTCTATCGCAACGCTACCCGACGGTTTTCAACGGCATTATCTCCGGTGACCCGGCCATGCGCACCGGCCTTTCAAATCTGGCCATCGGCGAATGGATGCCGGTCGCGTTTAACCAAATTGCTCCAAAAGACACAAATGGCAAGCCGATTATTGAGCAAGCCATTACCGACAAGGACCGGAAGTTGATCGGAGATGCGCTCTTGAAGGAGTGCGATGCTACGGACGGGGTGGCGGATGGATTGATCTCCGATCCTCTTGCCTGCAATTTCGATCCTGCCGTGCTGACCTGCAAGAACAATAAGACTGATTCCTGCCTCTCTGAAAAGAAGGTAGCTGCGATTGAGAAGGCCATGGGCGGCCCCAAGACCTCGGAAGGAATACAGGTATACCCGGGGTACCTATATGATACGGGGATAACTGTAGATACTCCAACGACTCGCGGCCTCTTGGCGCCCGGCGCGGGCGTTTTCGGGCCGGCCCCCGCTTCTATGGAAATAGATGTCGAGAAACGGGCTCTAGCCGCTTCACAACCGCTCGTGGACTCAATTTCCACGAGTTTATCAACTTTCGCTCAGAACGGAGGGAAGCTGATCTTCTATCACGGTGACAGCGATCCCTGGTTCTCGCCGTTGGACACTTTCGATTACTACAAGGACATTGCTGCAGCCAACGGCGGACTTGAGGCCGTCTCCAAATGGAGTCAGTTCTACTTTGTTCCGGGCATGACTCACTGCGAAGGCGGTCTGGCCCTTGACCGGTTTGATTTGCTAGGCGCCATAGTCAATTGGACGGAAAAGGGTACAGAACCCCAGTCAGTGATCGCCACCGGCAAGGCATTTCCGGGCCGAAGCCGCCCACTTTGTGCCTATCCAAAGTACGCTCATTACAAGGGACAAGGTGACACGGAGGACGCAAAGAACTTCGAGTGTCGTTGATTGGAACCAGACATCTGGCCACGGCCTGTGCCGATTCAGAGGAACGCGGAAAATGCAGGAGGTGTCGCACCGAATAAGATGGATCGAACGTCGTGCAGTCATCCGTCAGCGGCTATCTTCGATCATGCGAACGAATCGGTTCAGAATCTGCAACGGTTTCAAGCCTGCGAGTCCTGGGTCACGCCGCCTAGCGGTGCTGTCGTCAGCTCAACGATGCGACGCTTCTCCGCGGTAGACCATCCTCGCCGCAAACGTCGACCCGGCACTCTTTCTTCAGACTCAACCATGAGCACATCCTGCTCACAATCTCTCCACCCCCATTGGGTAATGCTAAACCGAAGACCGGGGAGAGCAGCAGGAATCACGGGGTCTACATACCAGACACTCCGGTCTCTCGTTTCATGTTTAGGCAGCGACATCCGAGTCGCATTTCCGATGGCACTTCCTTGGCGGAGTTTAGCGCTTTGCTGTGCGCTTTGATTGAGAAGGTGAGCCTGAAGACTGTCGAACGACCAATCTTCCGTTCAGTTGAATGGACCGAGCAGGCAGATCGGGATTCTTAATTCGCTCAAGCATCGTCGCAATACTAACGGCACCAATCTCATCGCAAGGCTGCCTATATGTGGTCAATGGCACAGGCATCAAGGCAGCGTACCGGAAGTCATCAATGCCTGCGATCCGAATATCGTCCGGGATACGCACTCCTAATCCAATCAAGGTCTGCATGAGGGTCGCAGCGACGTAGTCATTTGCGCACATGATCGAGTCGATCTTTTGCTTTCGAAGCACCCTTTCAACAAACTGTCGGTCCCCAGGATCGCCGCGAATGACGAGTTTTTTCGAGATAATCAAGTTGTGTTCGAGTAGCGCTGCATGAAAACCGGCAATTCGATCATCCACTGTTTCGTTATAGGTGCCCGAGGTATAGAAGGCGAAATTAACCCCACCCTGGCGGACGAGGTGATCAGTCACAATGAAGCCGGCTCGGCGATTGTCTATCCCGACGAGATCGCGATCACTGTGTTCAGGGTATTTAAGACTGCAGCGATCGAGAAGAACGACAGGAATGCCCGCTTTGTCCAATTCAAGTAATACGCGTGCATTGGCTTCCGGGCAAGGCGGCTTGTATGGGGGGCTAAAAAAAACGCCGGACACTTCTTGCTCTATGAACTGCGCGCACAATTGCTCCGCAACTTCCCCCCCATTCTTGCCGGATGAGTTGCTAGGACCCCAAGACAGCGAGTGCGACGCCGCGAGGGGCGATCTTACCATACCGCGACAAATCAGTTCGAATATCTCTGTCTGGCCGAGTTCCGGGATCAGAAGCCCGAACACATAACCATTCGCCTTGTTGGCCGCCGACACGTATGTACCGGACCCGACTTTCCGTTCCACGGTACCCAATGTTTGCAATTCGCGCATTGCCCTGAAAATCGTCATCCTGGAGGCCGCAAACCGACTCACCAGTTCGCCTTCACTAGGTAAACGGTCGCCGGGCTTATAGCGACCTGAGGAAATGTCATTTTGGAGGCTGCGGAAGATCTCCCGATACTTTTGATTCGCCACACTTTCCCTCAGCTTGCTAATGTCCCACAGTCGGAAAACATCTATTAAAATTCCGAAGTGTGGAGCGGCACGACAGATTAGTATATACAACTTCGAATCGCAGTCTGTCACCGATATCCTTGACAATCAAGTTCACCGGCCCGTAAAAAGTTCTCAGCCCGTCCCCGCGCCCCAAGCCGTCATCTGTGCTCGTAACCACTGTCTATGAGTGAGAGAACTCGAAATGGGAATCGAGCTCAAACACCGATTTGTTTGCGACTGCTCTGAACATCTAACAAATCGAACACGAGGAGAAAATCCAACATTGGGTTTTCTAGCAGAACTCAACGACGGCTTGTAGGCGATGTGAGCCTCATTCCGCATCTCCACCAACAGAAAGTTTGATTTGATGTTCATCTTCGATCAGCTGAAGGTTCGCCTCAGTTACTCAAGAGTTGAACGCGTTAGTACCCTTGAAGTTCTGATCCAGCAAAACCAAGGATCCGAAGTGTGCACTCATTTTTCCTCATTTAAGGACGCTGATGTCTTCCATTCCCGTGTCACCGCTCGCCAACCAGGACCTCGACTCGACTCTGCGCGAGCATCGCGTCTTCCCACCGCCGCCAGAGTTCAGCGCCAAAGCCCAGATCAAGAGCCTCGAAGAGTACGAAACCCTTTATAAGCAATCCATTGAGGATCCCGAGATGTTCTGGGCCAACGCAGCGAAGGAACTCCATTGGTTCAAGCCGTGGGACAAGGTTTTGGAGTGGAATCTGCCCTGGGCCAAGTGGTTTGTGGGTGGCAAAATCAACCTCAGCTACAACTGCGTTGACCGGCACGCTCTCGGACCTCACGCGGGCAAAACCGCAGTCATCTGGGAAGGCGAGCCGGGCGAAATCCGGCGCCTGACTTACCGGGAATTGCACACCGAAGTGCAGAAGTTTGCCAACGCCCTGAAGTCTCTCGGCATCAAGAAGGGCGACCGCGTTGCGATCTATATGGGCATGACCCCCGAGCTTGCGATCGCCCTGCTGGCCTGCGCGCGCATCGGCGCTGTGCACTCGGTCGTCTTCGGCGGATTTGCCGCGACCGCGCTTGCGGACCGCGTCAACGACTCTGGCTGCGTTGCGATCCTCACACAGGATTCGAGCTACCGGCGGGGCGGCGAAATTCAACTGAAGCGTACTGTCGACGAAGCGCTGCCCGGTTGCCCCACAGTAAAGCACGTTGTCGTCTACAAGCGAACAGGTTCCCCCATTGCCATGGTTGAAGGACGCGATCATTGGTGGCACGATTTGGTCGCCAAAGTGTCTGCCGAGTGCGCTGCGGAACCCTTGGACTCGGAGGATCCGCTCTACATTCTCTATACGTCCGGAACCACGGGGAAATCCAAGGGTCTGGTGCATACGACTGGCGGCTACTCTGTCGGCACTTATCTCACTACGAAATACGTCTTCGATCTGCGCGACGACGACATCTACTGGTGCACAGCGGATATCGGCTGGGTTACCGGCCATTCTTATGTTGTCTACGGGCCACTGCAAAACGGCGCGACGGTGTTGATGTACGAGGGCGCGCCGAACTGGCCTGATTTTTCGCGTCTCTGGAAGATCGTCGACGACCACAAGGTCACCGTCTTCTATACCGCGCCCACCGCGATTCGCGCCTTTATGAAGTGGGGCGACCAGCACGTAATCAAACACAAGCTCGATTCGCTGCGCTTGCTCGGCACCGTTGGTGAGCCAATCAATCCCGAAGCGTGGATGTGGTATCGCGAGAAGATCGGCCACAATCGTTGCCCGATCGTCGACACGTGGTGGCAGACCGAGACCGGCGCTATCATGATCGCTCCCATTCCTGGCGCGGTGCCCACCAAGCCGGGTTCGGCGACGCGGCCCTTTTTCGGCATTCAGCCGGAGGTCGTCACGAAGCCGGACGCCGATGGTAATTTCCATATCGTGCCTGCAGGCTCGGGCGGACTGCTCATCATTCGCCAACCATGGCCCTCGATGGCGCGCACGGTCTACGGCGACCCCGAGCGCTATCAGAAGACTTACTGGTCCGATGTGCCCGGCTGCTACTTCACCGGCGACGGCGCGCGTCAGGACGCCGACGGCTACTTCTGGCTGATGGGGCGCGTCGACGATGTCATCAACGTCAGTGGCCACCGACTTGGGACTATGGAGGTCGAGTCGGCTCTGGTGGCGCATCCCAAGGTCGCCGAAGCCGCAGTAGTGGGCCGGTCGGACGATCTAAAGGGGCAAGCCATCGCCGCGTTTGTTTCACTTGAAAGCGGCAACGAACCCAGCGAAGCGCTGAAAGACGAGTTGCGCAGGTGGGTATCGAAGGAGATCGGTTCGCTGGCTCGGCCAGACGATATTCGCTTCACCGAAGCTCTGCCCAAAACACGCAGCGGCAAAATTATGCGTCGCTTGCTTCGCGAGCTAGCGACGCATGGAGAAATCAAGGGCGACACTACCACACTCGAAGACTTCACTGTCATCGCCAAGCTGCGCGAAGCCGAGGAAGGGTAGGGAAGTACACTGCCGTTCGCCGCGGACAGCAATCTAACAGAATTATCGCAACGGACGTCAACGTTGATTCAACCACGCACTCGTGCAAGTCAGAAGCCGAGCTGAGTGCAAAAGGAAGATAACAATTGCCGCAATTGCGAGACTGGGACCTGCAGTCTCCGCGCCAATCGGAGAGTGCTCGGCCAGTCCATTCACCCGTAAATGAGGCCTCATTCCACCTCTTCATCTGACGCGCCCTCACGACTATCTTCACCGTCGGCGAAACTCAATGAGACTTTGGCAGGGGGCCGCGCTGATTTATCTTCGATTCCAACTCGTCTTCAATTGCGTACAGGGGTGCAACAACTTGATCAAGGGCATTCGAGTATCTGAGGGATATGAGATCCGCGCGATTGTAAGATAGTCGTCTAGAAGCTGTATAGGATAATATGCGTCTGAACTCTTGACGCCGATCTCGCTTGATCTTCGTCTAGCGAGAACGCGGAGTGACAGGGAAGAAGGACACGGTGGCAATTCACAAGTACAGAGAAATACTGGAAAAGATCCAAGAGGACATCTCATCTGGCCGCTACAGACCAGGACAGAGGCTGCCAAGCGAAGCTGAACTCGTCCGGCGTTACGGTACCTCAAGGATGACGGTGTTTAGGGCAATGCATGAGCTGCAGACGATGGGACTTGTAGTCCGTCGCGTCGGCTCGGGATCTTTTGTATCTAGGGATATCGGCTCCACCAGCCATGTGTTCGGGCTTTTGATTCCAGAACTTGGTCAAACGGAGATTTTCGAAGTGATCTGCAAGGGCATGATGGAGGCCCCACAAGCTATTCATCACTCTCTTCTTTGGGGAAATACGGCGTCACAGGAGGATGCCAAAGAAGAAGTTGCAGAGCAGCTGTGCCGACATTACATTTCCAGAAAAGTGTCCGGCGTCTTTTTTGCCCCGGTAGAGTTCTCGCCTGGAAGATACGAAGCGAATCAACGAATTGCACTTGCACTCGCGAACGCGCACATACCCGTTGTCCTATTGGATAGATGCATTGAGCGATACCCAAGGCGGAGCAACTACGATCTGGTCGGGATTGACAATCGGCGCGCAGGGCATTTAGCCACGGAACACCTGGTCAATTGTGGCGCGAAACGGATCGCTTTTTTTGCTCGGCCGAATTCTGCTCCAACTGTAGATGCCCGTATCGCCGGGTACCGTGAGGCTCTACAGTCGCTGTCAAAGCAATCCGGCCGGGATTTGGTTCGATGGGGGGACGGATCAGATTCGAAATTCGTCAAAGATGTGCTAAAGAAAGACCGCCCCGATGCATTCATCTGCGGAAATGACCATACAGCTGGAATTCTGATGCACACATTGCTTGCGATTGGCGAAAGCATACCTGGAGATATCCGGATCGCTGGAATCGATGACGTGAAATACGCACGTCTCTTGCCCGTGCCGCTCACGACCTTGCACCAACCCTGCAAGGACATAGGTAGAACAGCGCTCGCCGTGATGCTCGAAAGGATCTCAAATCCAGACCTGCCTCCCAGAGACGTCCTCCTCGGATGCCAACTGATCGTACGCGGATCTTCCGGCGCTCATCTGAGCACGGTTAAGGAAGATTGAGCAAATATCGCCCGGGATGAGGCGCTGCCCCGTGAATGTGTCAATGAAGGAGGTCGGTCTGAGCTCAGGCAATAAAACCATCGTCGCATTGTCTGCTCGAACCGAACTCCTTCGCGATGCTTGGCGTTTGAGACTTCAGGTCCCAAGGATAAACATGAATGTGCGGGCTATTTCGAACGATACCTATGTGTGAAACAACTCTTCTCTCGAAGTCAGCCGGTTCTTTGAGGTCGACGCAAGCGCCCACACTGTCATTGAGCGAAGATTGGCAGTGCCACCTATTGAGAAGATCCCTAATCTAAGAACTAGACGGATTTGAGGGATGGGCTCGATCAGAGAGACAGCAACTCTCGATCTTGAACCGTATTTCTCGGCGGGGGCGGAAAGGTCTGCCTCGTTTGGACAAGTTGTCTATACCATGTTTCGATGCCCCAGTGAGTGCGAACGGCTCAGCGAGGCGTGACACTAATTTTCATTCGGCCGGGATGCTGATAGATTGTTCGCCAATTCTGCGAAGTGCGCACAGTCGACAAGAGAGAGAAGTGAGAATCGCTTCAGTCTTACTTGCAGTATTCTGCTAGCCAACTATTGGCTCCCGCTCGTGAGTTCTCTTCCTCACGACTTGCTTATCGTCGGCCCGCGGTTCCGGGAATGGAAGCCGCGACGCAACTCGCGGCCCGCTGATTCAGATGACCTTCACTGCGATTTACCGCCCTAGCTCGCACTTTTGAAATCGCATTCAACGCGAGCTATCCCTATTTGTTGTCGCAAATGTATAGGTAACTTTTATTGAATGCCCTACGTAAATCGTTGACAATCATCTATCGCGACGCATAAAAGTTCTCTTCGGGAATGTTGAGCACGAGAGATGTCTAGGAATCAAGGCGCATCAAGTTGGCAGAGCGCGGTACACGAGGATCAATACCTCTAGGAGGCAAGTATGCAAGAGTTCGCGCAGACTCTTTCTTCACCAGAGAGTCGAAAGAAATTCACTTGGCACAAATCCGTATCGAGCTACTTTTGGATGGCAGTCGTTGCGATCAGCTGCACGATGAGTCCGCATTCCCTGAGAGCTCAAACGAGCTATGGGAGCGTGGTCGGAACCGTGACAGACTCCGCGGGAGCCGTCATTGCAGGCGCTCATGTTCGATTGACGAACAAAGGGACGAACGCAGAGCAGATAGCCGTCACCGGGACTGCCGGTACTTACACGTTCATCAACTTGAATCCCGGGGGATACAGCATCACAGTCACAAACAAGGGTTTCAAGTCCGCCACAAACAGTCAGCTCGATGTAACTATTGGCGGAACAACTCGAGCTGACCTGGCCTTACCGGTTGGCGACGTTTCCGAATCGATCACGGTGACCACAGCAAACACTGATATCCAAACCGATAGCGCATCGCTCGGCGGAGTGATCGAGGGACAGCAGGTAGAGGAGGCGCCCCTGAACGGGCGTGACGTCAATAATCTTCTTGATTTCGTTCCGGGCGTTATACCCGGCGGGGGAACGGCCTCCAGCACAGTGGGCAACGGCGGCACCGGCCAAGTGAGTTCGAATACGCAGGCAATCGCCTACGGAAACTACCAGATCGGCGGCTCGTTCAGCGGACAGAACCTGTTCTTTATCGACGGCGTGGGCTCCAACATCTCCGAGAACAATGTGAACACGCTCGTCCCGACGCAGGATGCCGTCCAGGAATTCCGCGTTTCGACCAGCGATGTCAGCGCGGAGTTCGGCGGATACGGCGGCGGTGTGATTCAGATCTCGACCAAAAGCGGCACCAATAACTTTCATGGAAGCGCTTACGAATATCTTCGCAATACTGCCCTTGACGCAAATGATTGGTTCTTCAAAAACCAAGGTCTGGGCAAGATACCTCTCCACCAGAACCAATACGGAGCCAATCTTGGCGGCCCCGCGCTGAAGAACAAGGTCTTCTTCTTCTTCTCCTGGGAACACGAATCTCTAAGTTCTGCCTCTCCGGCCAGTTACGTTGAGCCGACGACAGCGGAGCTAAACGGAGATTTTTCTGGCGACCCACAGACCATCTACAACCCAAACACGGGATTGCCGTTTCCTGGGAACAGCATTGCCGGCCAGATTGACCCGGCCGCCCTGAAGATTCTTCAACTTGTAACGCCCAAGGAATCGTTGATCAATCAGGCTCTTCCCGACGCCGTTAATACGCATGTGTCGAACCCCGCAATCGGAGTTCAAACGCAGTACAACGCGCGCATCGACGCTACCCTGGGCAAGGATACCGTCTTCACGCGCTACACGTTCTGGAACCCGCACAACCAGCCGGTCGATCCTTTTGGTAACAAGACCGGCGCAGGGCCAACCGGCAACTATACCCAGGAAGCCGTCCTTGGAGACAGTCACGTATTCACTCCGACAACCATTGCGGACCTTCGACTCTCCTATTTGGAAAACTACAACTTCCAGGATGTGCTGAGCAATGGCTTCCAGATGTCGACGATCGACGCGGACTGGGGCGCGCTCCAAGCCGATAACCCCACTTGGTCTCTTCCTTCATTGTCGATCCAGGGGTACAGCGTGGGACCTAACCTCTCCCAACTGCATTGGAACAACAATGTCTGGGCTGTTGTCGGCAGCTTCACCAAAATCATAGGAAAACACACCATTAAGGCGGGCGGTAATTGGCGGCAAGTGCTCTGGGAAGCCTATGGCGGTAGCAGCGGGTTCGGTCTCTACTCGATCCCCGGTTTTACCGCGGGCGGTACGTCGCCGGGCAATGCCTTGGCCTCATTCATGCTTGGCATCCCTTCGGAAACGAATACAACGCTCTTCCTTCCAACCTATGCATTCCTGCATAACTACGGACTGTTCGCCGAAGACACTTATCAGGTTACGCCGGCCTTGACGGCCACTGCAGGGGTCCGTTGGGAACAGCCCGGTTCGTTCTCGGAAGAACATAACATCGGCGCGGTTTTTGTCCCCAATGCGCCCTTGAACATCGGCGGTGTCAGCTCTTATACCAATCCGCTCGGCAACAGCGTACAACTCACGGGTCAGGCCGCGCTGTTGGATTCACCACTGCATCCTTCACGCAGAGAAGAGTCGCTTCATTGGAAGACGTTTTCACCGCGTCTGGGCATCGCATACCGCTTCGATTCCAAGAGTGTCGTTCGCGCGGGCTATGGCATCTCTTTCTTCCCGGCCGTTCTCGATCAGGACGGTCCTCAGTTGAGCTCACTCACGCGATCCGCAACAACCAACCTGAATTCGCCAGGCTCACCGATCGGCGCCACCGTCTCCAACCCCTTTCCGACCGGACTTTCGCCGGCTCTCGGTCACTCCCAGACGGGCATAGACAATCTGCTCGGAAACGGCGTGTGGGCGCGCGCCGGGGACCAGCCGCTTGGTTATTCGCAACAATGGAACCTTGCGCTGGAACGGAACCTGGGCGGCAGCTCATTGGCAAGTCTTGCCTACGCTGGATCCAAAGGAACCCACCTGATTATTGCCTCGCCCTATACCGGTTCCGGCCTGCAACTCAATCAGATTCCTGACCAGTACCTCTCGATGGGCAACGCCCTGTTGACGCAGGTCCCCAACCCGTTTTACGGTGTGCTGCCCGCCGGATCTCCAAACGGTGGCCAGACCACCCTCGAGGGCAGGCTGTTGATGCCCTACCCTCAATATCCTGTGGGCGTCCTGCAGCAGGATGCTCGCCTCGGCGACTCGATTTATCACGCGCTCCAGGCAAGTTTTACCAAGCGCTTCAGCCACGCGGGGGAAGTTCAGGCTGCATATACCTGGGGCAAGCTTATCAGCAATACGGATAACACCAGCTCCTTCCTGGATGGACAAGGCGGCACAGGCCTGGTCCAGGACCGGTATAACTTAAAAGCCGAGAGGTCGGTCAGCGAACAGGATATCCGGCACAACTTTGTCGCGAACTATGGGCTGGATTTACCCTTTGGGCGCGGTGAGCTGTACCTCTCCCACATCAACGCGGTGACAAACGCCTTCTTGGGTGGTTGGCGGGTGAATGGAATCACAACTCTGAGGAGCGGTGTTCCGATCGCCCTCACTGGGAATGCGAATATACTGTCCGAAGACTTTGGCGGCGGTACACCGGGGTTTGGTCCGGGGACCGGCATTATCCGTCCAAACTACACGGCGGGATGCTCGAAGAGCGTGTCGGGCGGCCGTAGTGTCAGGGCCAAGGAATGGTTCAACACAAGCTGCTTCTCAGAGCCCGGACCGTTCTCGTTCGGCAATGAATCCAGAGTTGACTCGGGCTTGCGGGCTGCGGGAGTCGCGAATTTCGACTTCTCAGCGAACAAGTCCTTCAACATAACCGAACAGGCCAGGCTGAAGTTCAGCGCCGAAATCTTCGATCTGTTTAACCATCCCCAGTTCGGTCAACCCGGAACCAACTTGGGGCCTTCTCTCGGCGTGGTGACTAATCAAGATAGCATTCCACGCGTAGTCCAGCTTGCTTTGCGATTTACTTATTGAAAACGGACCATCAATCGTAAAGGCGCACCGATGCGGCGCACCGAGGTTCCAGCTGCGCCGCATTCGGACACCATCGAGCTCCCCAACCAGCTACCTCAGCTAAAGAAGTGAGAACCCCAATGTCTATTCGAGCGCTCGTTCTCGTCGTTGCTTGCAGTGTTTTCGGATTCTTAAGCGAGGCAAGTTGCGCTCTCGCGCAAGATCCAGCGCAGTCTCCGAAGGTCACGGTGGAGTCGGACGGCACTGTACAGATTCCGGGTTACTCGGTCCCACTATCTACCTTTCTCAGTCCCGAAGCTAAAGCCTACGTTACGGAACACCTGAAAGATATGCAGGATCCGGAACTCCTGAAGCAGGATCAGGGGGTGCCTCGCTTTATGAAGCACTATCTGGAACGCGACCGGGCGATTTTTGCCGTCGGCCGGATAGACGGGACCGTGGGAGGCGTGCATGAGTACACCTACGTACCTCAGTCCGGTGTCTCCGACGGGAACAAAGCTCGCGTCCTGATCAATCTGCATGGAGGCGGATTCTCAGGATGCTGGCCTGGCTGTGCGGAGCTTGAATCGATTCCGATTTCTGCGCTTATGCGAATCAAAGTCATCAGCGTGGATTACCGTGAGGGCCCAGACAATAAGTTTCCCGCCGCCAGTGAGGATGTGGCGAGTGTCTACCGCGAGCTGCTCAAGAGCTACGATCCGCAGAGTATCGGTATCTACGGATGCTCGGCCGGCGGCATGCTCACTGCGATGTCACTGGCGTGGTTCCAGACGCACGGACTGCCGACCCCAGGAGCTGTTGGCATCTACTGCG
>Ga0182030_10009658_pt1 | contig 19731 bp, 33 predicted proteins | sample 812S3MmetaG_FD_121299 | JGI IMG/M metagenome (GOLD analysis project Ga0182030, IMG submission 121299) | Permafrost microbial communities from Stordalen Mire, Sweden - 812S3M metaG (Illumina Assembly) | ecosystem: Environmental > Terrestrial > Soil > Wetlands > Permafrost | place: Sweden... | reverse complement strand
GGTGGAGATTTAGACAACAAGGAACTAACGAGAGTAGTTCCATTGAGATTCCATAGACGGCAACTCCATATGTTCCAACCATCTGTGGGTGGATTGCGAAGACCTTATGGTGGAACGATGTCACTGGGATTTAAGCGTGGGTCTTTGGTTCGGCATCCAAAATATGATTTGTGTTATGTAGGTGGAACTTTGGGAGACCGAGTTTCTCTACATAACTTGAAAGATGGAAAGCGATTATGCCAGAACGCCAAACCATCAGACATTAAGTTTCTGGCATACAACTATTTTCGTTGCTCCTTCCCTACCCTAAAGGGATAGGGGTTTCCGCAACGATAGAAAATATGAAAAATGTACTATTTAGCATTCTTTTAGCGGTGTTTGTTGCTGGTTGTGCCACACAATCTACACCTACTAAACCCGTCCGTCCTCAGCCTCCAATGCCTCCGGCACCGGGAATGGCGATACAGAGCAAGATAGCAGTCATACAAGCCCCGAAAAAGCCCACTGTTACAATTACGGTGGAAACTAATAATCAGATTTTGTCTCTCTGTCAACGCACGGCAGCACCCACGGTGAATGTTTGGTGGTGTCCCGTTATCTTTACCAATGGGTTGGCGGCAAGTGGATACAAGGTCTATTGGGGTATTGGTCCAACTATTACGAACTGGCAAAGTAATGTTTATGATACTAATGTTCAATGTGGACTTCCTATTACTGTGGGCACCAATTGGTGTCGGTGTTATAGTAACTCTGTGGATGTTGGAAATACAACGAACACCACGCTCACAAATATCCCCGTGGGTGTTACTGTCTATTTTGCTTGCACGTCGTATGATGTGAGTAACAATGAGAGTGCTTATTCGGAAGAAGTGTATAGGTATATACCTCAGTATCTTCCACTTACCAATTCTTTCTCTGTCACTATAACCTCGGCAGGACCGAACGAAGTACAATTAATTGCTAAAGTATGTCCCGACTCTTTGGTCACAGTGCAAGCCAGTCCAGTAATCCCGCCTCAATGGAGTGTGATTGCTACGAACCAGACGCCAGATTCGTATGGAAACTTTGTGTTTGTATATACTGTTCCATCAACGAATCAAATGGTGTTCTTCCGACTGGCATTACAATAACATTTTATGCATGAAATAAGATACGAAACTCCGCTTGAATCAGTTGATTGCAATTATCCAACTATATTCCTTGCTGGTCCCACTGTGCGTGGTAATCAGACACATTTGACTTCCTGGCGCAATGAGGCAGTTGATATATTCAAACGACTAGAATTTGATGGTAATTTGATTATCCCCGAATTTACTGATCGCAAGGAGTCCGATCAATTTCGATATGATATTCCGGTGTGGGAATACAATGGTTTACAGAAGTCACACGTTATTTTGTTTTGGATTCCTCGCACTCGGGAACTTATAGGACTTACTACTAATCATGAGCATGGCTATTGGATGGCATTGCATCGGGAAAAGATGGTGTATGGAAGACCGAATGATGCTTATCGTATGACCTACCTTGACATTATGTGGGTGGAAGATGCCAAGCGCCGGAGCAAAGAATCGAAAGTCTATGTTCCATGTCCGATTTACACCACTCTCGACCGCACAGTGACGGCAAGCATTCAACTATTAAATAACATATATGTTATACATAATCGCTAACACACTAAGGGAAGGTATAGAGTGGGCAGAGTCTTTTCTTCTTCAAGAGGAAAAGTATAAGGTTCTTTATACTCCTAACCAACTGCGGGGTAAATGTTTTATATAAAAACGAAAATGTGTTTGGCTAGTTTGCACAATATTTATGTGACAGACGGGTTATGAAAACATGGGTGGAAAAGCTTTTATTATAAAAGACTTGACAACTTTCCTTCGCTGTGCTATAGTTATCGCAACAGTAAAATACAATCAACATTATGAAAAAATACATGCTCCTACTCATTGCTGCTGTGGCCCTTGCGGTAACATCAGTTCAAGCAACTCCCACCGTGACCCTCACATGGGCACCAAACCATTCGACCGACGCTGGGGAGTTCATCATGACCCCAAATAGCGGTCCTACCTTCGATACATTCTGTGTGGAATTATCACAATACGTGACTATTGGAAACACATATACATATGTGGTTTCCCCCGAATCTGATGGTGGAATTCATGGTCCCGCCCCCGTTGCTCTTGGCACGGCATGGCTCTATGAAAACTTCCTCAATAACACATTGAGTGGATTTACCGGCACATTCGGTAATCAGACTGATCTTCAAAATGCCATTTGGTATTTCCAAGGTGAACTATCCTCTTTGAGTGGTGATCCCTATGTTGCACTTGCCGATGCCGCTGTCGGTGGTAATACTGCCGCACTTGCCAATGGCAATGGTGCGTATGGCATTGACATATGGAATCTATACAATCCAGACGGATCGGAGGCTCAGTCTCAACTTGGCTCAGTGCCTGAACATGGAACCATGCTTGTCAGTCTTGCGATGCTCTTGCCCCTTGGCTTACTTCGCATGAAGTCATTGTTTCCCACAGCTTAATGCTAACTACTAACCAAACGCCATTCCTTCGGGGATGGCGTTTTTTATTTGACAATCTGCTGATAGATGTTATATTAACCTCACATGAAACCTTGCATATTGTTTGCTGGCCAATCAAGCTTACGCCTTGCTTCTGAAATCGTCTCCATACCCGATATGGGAATTCACTTGGGAAACATTTATCACCACAAATATCCATCGGGAGAATGGTATTGTCAGCTTAAGGAAAATGTCCGTGGGGCTGATGTGTTTTTGATACAAGCTGTCTGTGAACCCGCAAATGACAATCTAATGCAATTACTCATAATGGCTGACGCCGCCCGCCGGGCCTCCGCAGGGCGCATTACAGCGGTTATGCCGTATTATGGGTATTCTCGCCAAGACCGCAAGGATAAGCCTCGTGTCCCCATTTCGGCGAAGTTAGTAGCCAATATGCTCGTTGCAGCGGGAGTCAATCGTGTGTTGACTATGGACCTTCATGCCCAACAAATTCAGGGCTTCTTCGACATTCCATTCGATCATCTGTATTTTCAGCCGTCATTGATTAAAGCCCTCGATGGATTGAATATTCAAGTCGTGGTTGCCCCCGATGAAGGCGGTATTAAGAAAGCATTGGCGTTCTCGAAGACTGCCAAACTCCCATTTGCCTTTATCGTCAAGGAACGGAAAAGTGATACTCATGTGGAAGTGGCACAGTTTGTAGGGGATGTCAAGGGCAAGAGTGTCTTGTTGCTTGATGACCTTACGGAGTCTATGGGGACTTTGATTGCTGGTACAACCGAGTGTCGTAGGAATGGTGCTACTCATGTCTATGCCGCTGTTACACATGGATGTCTTACTCCTATGGGAATAACAAAGTTGAATGATGCCGTGGCTACCGGGGTTATCAACCGCTTTTTTTGTTCCAATACAGTGAGTGAGAATATCCTTAAGGTGGGAGTGAATGCAAGCATCGTCAGCGTGGCAGATATGTTTGCCAAGGCGATCTATTGTATCAATACCAATCAAAGTGTAACGGAACTTTTCAAATGATACTAGTTAATACTATTGACAAGTCATGGTATGATCTTTACCGCAAACTCGAAGATTTATGAAAGTTACAAGTGTTCTCAACCAACAATCAGTTGTGGTGGCAAAATCGCAAGATGTTCCCACACTCAAACCTTCATGGCTTTCTTTCCGTATGTTTTTCTTTGGTCGGAACAAGAAACCTGATGACATCATTGATGCTCAAATCGTAGGATTTGCCAAGTGGAAAGGGATAGCCGCCTCTTACATTCAGCGCATTGGACGATGCATTGCAGCTACGGACCCCGGAGTATGGTTTGTCATTGTCATAGGAGGAGTCGTTGGTTCTATATTTGGAATGGGAATGTTTATGGATATGGATATTCATAATCAATCTCCGTCATTTTTAGTAGTTATAAGTCACCTTATAGGAATGATTATCAAATGTATTTTGGTGGGATGGTTTCTACTCTATTTTGGATGGGAATTTGTTCAAGGATGGCGATGGTTAACATCATGGTCGGAGCGAGTTAAAAAAGAAGAACAGCAATATGGCGAAAAATAAGCCCGACCCCGACACAATGGACATAGCACAGATTGCTGAGGATGTTCAAGAAGACAATCGCACTAAGCCCAAGCGTCCCAAATCGATAATTAACTCATTACGAGCACATACAGCATGGCTCAATCGAACCACAAAAGAGGAATTGCTTAGGCAGAAGCTTAAGGATGCATGGAATAAACGTAAAAAAATATGATGGATCACTTAAAAACAATGATGTATTCCGGTGGTGGACTTGCTGCTATAGCAGCGGGTTTTATTGCCGCATGGGGATATATTCAAACTGGAATTCGTTATCTCGTCGGTATCTTTATTGGAACTGCGATATTAAAAGATGAAGTTGGTGCGGCGACGATGGCGTTTGCTTTCAATAGAGCTATTAAATCACCATTGGGAATGCGAGTTTTTGGTGGATACGAAAGCTATGTGCATCCCAAACGTTGGCGGGAAGCCGTAGCATATGAAGGATTGAGTTCCGATCCAATAATCATAAAATACGGACGCCAGTTTGTATTAGTATCTTTGCGCAGCAATACAAGTAATGGGAACGTTGGGAATTTTGATAGAAATGATAACCTTATTACCATTAGATATTTACGTTGGAGCTTCAATGTAGAACAGTTCACTATTGATGCGTTGGATTTCTACAATTCTGAAAAACGTCAGCGTAATGGTAATTCTAATAATAAAAACCATCGGATTCGTTTCAAAATCATTCGTTGTTCGGGAAGTACTGGTGGTAAAACATCTATTTCCGAGGAAGGGGAGGCATCTCTTAAAGATAATTATACATCCACGGCACCTAAAAGTTCAGATGCAGTTGAACAGATGATTATGACGGGAGCTTATCGTTTATTGAAATGGAATAGAGATGATCTTCAGATGAAGCCCGAGGAAGGACAGTCGGCATTTACAGGCTATCCATTTCCTGACGAAGTATCGGAGGCCATTCAAGAATTGAATTGTTGGCTCGCCAATGAGAAGTGGTTTCGTTCTAAATCTATTCCTTGGCGTCGTGGATGGTTACTTTATGGACCTCCCGGCACTGGAAAATCTACGCTGGTTCGTGCATTAGGTATGTCATTCGATATTCCCGTGGTAGTATTTGATTTATCCAGTATGACTAATAATGATTTTGTTCGATCATGGGAACAAATGATGTCGAATACTCCATGTATAGCGTTGGTTGAGGATATGGATGCAGTATTCAATGGTCGAGAATATGTAGGAAGCACCTCCCAAGGAGTGGCACATCTTACTTACGATTGTATATTGAACTGTATAAGTGGAGTCAAAGCGGCTGACGGTGTATTCTTGGTTGTTACCACGAACCATGTGGGAAAGATGGATGCTGCTTTGGGCATTCCAAACAAAGAAGGGAAGAGTACTCGTCCCGGACGCATTGATAAAGCCATTCATCTTGGAAATATGGCAGAACCTCAGCGGTTATTACTTGCTAAACACATTCTGTCAGACTTCCCAGAGTTAATAGAAGAGACTGTTAAACTTGGGGATGGAGAAACTGCGGCACAGTTTCAAAGTCGGTGTGCTGCTTTAGCCCTCAGTAGATTCTGGACTGAGGATAAGTTTAAGAATAAAACTATTGAAGTCATGCATTTTGATAGTAATAGACCCGTACCTGTACGGATAATATGACTCGCTCCGAAGGAAAACAATGTCGGTCGTGGGCAATACAATTTGTGTCATCCGATGATCCACCGATTGATTCTCCTGCTCAACTTGTTCTATTGGCAAGAAAGTATTCACAAGAGGATAAGAATATTTATACTGGTCGTCGAATGAAACATCTTCGGGATAAATGGATGAAACTCCAAATGAAAACACCAGATGCAGCGGGAGGTCTAACTTGTCAGCATTGTGGTAGGAAAGGATTACAACCGTGGGCACCCGATATTCGTGACAAAGCCGTGCTAGATCACATCGTTGAAATTACTAACAATGGTTCGTGGAGAGACCCGAGTAATTTTCAAGTGCTCTGCGACGAGTGTAACTCTCGTAAAAACAGCCACATGCGAAAGATTGTAAAAGCCGCTTGACTTTTTATAAAGGCGTGAGATATTAGTGTCAATGAACAACCTTGACCAGTTCTACACGGAACCGAAAGTTGCATCGAACTGTTACGATTTTATGCTGGAGACGTTGCCATTTTGGGCTGGTCACCATATCTTTCTTGAACCATCGGCTGGAAATGGAGCCTTCTATAAGCTATTGCCTCCGACTCGCCGCATTGGTATTGACCTCAAACCCAAGGCTCCTGGCATTCGGAAACATAATTTCTTTAAATATAGTTATGGGACTTGTTGGAGAGTGATTGTTATAGGAAATCCTCCCTTTGGAAAGAACTCGTCGATTGCAGTGAAGTTCTTCAATCATGCGGCGTCATTTCTCCAAGTGGATGTTATTGCATTCATCATCCCCAAGACCTTTCGTAAGAACTCTATTCAGAACCGTTTGTCGATGGACTTCCATCTGATTGGAGAACTCAACTTGCCCGATAATAGCTTTATCAAAGACGGGAAACCTTATAATGTGCCCGCTTGCTTCCAAGTATGGGAACGCCGATTGGTCAAGCGGACTCCTATCCAAGTCAACCTCGATAATGATTGGTTTGAATTTGTAAAGAAATCCGATAACCCCGATTTGGCTGTTCGGCGTGTGGGGTTCACGGTCGGCAAGTGCTTGGCTGATCTTAAGCCATGCAAGGAACACTCCTTCTACTTCCTAAAACTACGGAAGGGCATTAATCGTCGTAGTTTTAGTGCCCATATCAATAGCATTCGCCAAGGTCCATTATTGGTCGCCATGGCAGCAAATACAGTGGGTGCCCGAAGCCTATCCCAAGGTGAGTTTGTTGAAATTTTGCGGCAATATCCATTTCCCGCTTGACTTTTTATACAATGGTGTTATCTTACAGCATATGAAAAACGCTTTACTTCCTCGGATTCTTGCTCTCGCCAAACGTGCGCTTGCTACCCACAACGCTATGCTCAAATCCAAAGTCCAGATTGATTGGGATGAGTGCAACAAACAAGAGACTGAAATGTATGCCGAAATGGATTCGATTGACAAAGCCGCTGGGTCAGGACTTGTGGTTGGTCGTCATTTGAGTTTCAGCGTTGGCGATGGTAGTGCCGACTATATCATCACCAAGGTTTGCAAGAACCATGTGGTGGTTGAATGGATTCCTCTTTGTGATGGTTATTCCTCCCGAGTCGTGGGATTGAATGCCAACAAAACCCAATGCATCATGCTGCGGTCTACTGCGGAACAGGAATGCCGTGCGACTTTATTTTTCTCCAATATATGATTATCGACGGATTACCAAGATATGGGGTATCAATGGTTGGAGGCATGTGGGACATAACTGTTGTTTATGACCGCTCCATTAATACACGGTGTTCTCCTACCCCAGAGAACTGGGTGGCTAGGTTTAGAGACAATGCCGAAGGCTATAAAGCTGCCGAACAAAAGGCTAAGGAATTAAATGCCTTAGACTCACAGAATGGAACCCAATGATCGAAGAATATGTTGTCGAAGGTGTTAACTTTGTGGCTATTGTGCCAATTGACACGGAGGTATGTAATTCTCCACATATGGAGGCGGCAACGATTACCGTGGAAAGTTCGTTTCGTAAAACTGTTCCTCTTGATGGATTCAAACTACTTAAAGAGCGGAATGTTACACCCGGAGTTGGAGCCAACCTTTTTGTTTGGAAAAATGGTTACATCGGGGATGATAAAGAAATGAAAACCATACGATATGTGGATGCTGCCAAAAACGCTGGACTTCCGACAAACTATGTTCAAGGGTTGATATGATTATCGACGGATTGCCAAGATATGGTGTATCAATGGTTGGAGGCGGGTGGGACATAACTGTTGTTTATGACCGCTCCATTAATACACGGTGTTCTGTTCTTAATACAGAGAACTGGGTAGCTAGATTTAAAGATAATTCCGAAGGCTATAACGCTGCCGAACAAAAGGCTAAGGAATTGAATGCCTTATATGTTCAAGGGTTGGAAAGTATTTGACATTTTATAAGCGTGTGCTATATTGGTGGTATGATACATAAAAATTCCATAGTGTTGTGCGAAATGGATAACAGTACAGTTAATGTATATGTTAATGGAGTTGCAATTTTTGTTGATAAAACACAAATCGGGCGTCCCGATAAAATCGCAAATAATTCACTTTCGTTAAAAGAAATGGAAGCGATTTTAAATGCGGCATTGGCATTGGTGACATCATCCAAAAATTAAAATATGAGACCCGATAAACCCGGTGTGTGGGAGTGGTTCGAAGAAGACGGCACCAAGCGTCTCGTTCATGTCTGTGACGTGGGAGTCCCAATGGGCGAGAAATGTTTGCGAGTGGCGTGGTGGGGAGGTTTTTATAACGTGCATGACCTTGTGAATGAACCGATTTACGATTGCAACATGAGGCAAGTCCGCACCATCAGTCATCCTGCTGAATGGCCCGACCGTTGGGGTAAATACGTTGGTCCGCTTGAGAGTGTGCTCAATGACCAACTCTATCAAGCACCAACGGCTGACCAATTGGAAGAAATTTTTAAATTGAATAGACAACATTGAATTATGTTTTTTCGTAGCCCTCCTCCAAACCCTCCAGTGATACCAAATTGGAGACTCATGTTTGCCATGTGGATTCGACGATTTTCCCGGTTTGTTGACGTAGCTGATGAGGAAATGGTACTTATTCTAATAATTGCAGTCATAGGATCATTAATGTGGACAGCTTTTAGTTTCGGCGTTCATGATACTATTCCGCCTCTATATCAATTGGTCTTAATTGGTAGTTGGCGGGCGGCAAAAATAATATTATTTGGATGGAGCATTATGTATGCAGCGTGGGAATTCTTCCAAGCATGGAAGTGGTTGTTAAATTGGGCGGAGAAGGTTCGCTATGAAAACGAAAAGCATTAAAAAATAGATGCAACACAACACTGCCGACCGTGATCAAATCATTGGTGTAGTATTAAAATGAATTTATTGTATGAGAAAAATGGATAAAGTATCAATCTTTGTCATAGTCACGTGTATTTATTTATATGGCTACAAAAATCGATACCAATACTTATTTTCAGCGGTATAACATTTCCGAAGAATATCTTCGAGATGCATATTTAACTCGTCAACTTAGTCTTCCAGACATTGAAACGGAACGCAATATTCCAATTCATACTATAATTACGCTATTTAAGCGACTTGGGATTTCTACTCGTAGCATTAGTGATTCGAAAAAATTAGCATCCTCAACTGAGAAATTTAAACAATCATGTCTTAAAAAGTATGGAGTTGAAAATCCAAGTCAAGTGGAGGACGTGAAGAATAAAAAGAAACAAACATTTATAACTCATTATGGAGTGGACAACGTGTGGAAATCCGATTGGTTTCAGAAACAGATAAATGGCATAATGATGGCTAAATACGGAGTGTTGAGAAGAACCAATGGAGAGAAAGTTAGTCAAACATTATTATCTAAAACAGAGGATGAAAATGCAGATGCTTTGATAAAACGAAAACATACTAACAAGGAACGATATGGAATAGAATTCCCAAATTCATCTCCGAAAAATATAGCCGTGTCATCGAACCGACAAAAGATGTTTTGGGAAAATTTAACCGATGAGGCTAGAGAAGAACTGATTTCCAAGTTCAAATTAGCAAAAACAAACCCGGAATGGAAAGCATTAAAGAAAACACAAAATATTGAATATTGGAATTCTTTATCCGATGATGAAAAACAATTGCGTCTAAAAAAATTACATTCGGGTATTAAATATGTTTCGTCACTCGAAACAAGAATTAATCAGATTTTTTCTTCGTGGAGGTCCATTGATAAAAAATTTGAATATAAACATTTGTTTTATATTGGTCATAGAAATTACGATTTTCTAATACATAAAAAATTATTACTCGAAGTACAAGGGGATTATTGGCATGCAAACCCTACAATTTATAATCATACCGATGTAATTGACATGGGGAATACAAAAATGACTGCTGCGGAAGTGTGGGAGCGAGATACGATAAAAAAGAAAATAGCCGTTGACAATGGGTTTACGATTGTGTATATTTGGGAAAACGAAATGCGTCAGTTATCTGATGAAGATTTAGAACAATTATTGATTAGCCGATTGAATATATGAAAATAAACTTTGAAGATTATGATTTGACTGAGTTCGCCGTAAAAGAGGGCGTTTTCGGTGGAATATGGTCTAAATTAATTACTCCTATCCATATTGGAACCAAATTCACGCAGCACAACAAAATATTTAGGAGTTCAATTTGGTCGATTGACGGTGTACTTTTGAGTGGCGGATTGAAAAAATTCGTAAATTTCGGAGAAAATCCATCTGAATTTCCAGTCCCGTTGACAATTAATAATTGTGCGTTCGTCGAAAAAATTGATGGGTCATTATGTTGTATAGACTATATTAATGGCCAAATTTCTATGCGGACTCGTGGAACTTTATCTTATGATTCGCTGGAAAATTCCGCTGACTTCGAATATTGTCTTACTCAATATCCATTAATCACGGAATGGTTGACCACTCATTCTAATTGTACGTTGTTATGTGAACTCACTACCCCAAATCTTAAGGTCGTGTTAGATTATGGCCCAACGCCTCAGTTTTGGTTGGTTGGTGTTGTGAATAAGGATGATTATTCTTTGATGCCCCAGAATGAATTGGACACGCTCGGAATTGATTTGGGATTGTCACGTCCCAATTCATTTTCATTCGACTCGTTAGATCAATTATTGTCAGAAGTTTCTAATTGGATTGGGCGTGAGGGGATTTGTCTTTATTCTAAAAGCGGACAAGAAATTCATAAAATTAAAGCCGAAGCCTATTTACGATTACACCGCATGAAGTCTGAACTCAGTTCACTTGAAAAAGTAATTGATGTATGGATTTCCCAAGGTTATCCATCCTATACAGATTTCTATAACTATATTCAGACCACATTTGATTATGAACTAGCTGAATACTGTCGGGGCAACATCAGCGACATTTGTGATGGATATAAAGAGGTTCAGAAAATCATTGCACACATGACTGCATTCGTGGAACCACTCAAAGGGTTTCCTAGAAAAGATGCAGCATTAAAAATCATTTCTAGTTATGGTGGAGAGTTGAACAACCGGGCGGCATTTTGTTTTCGTTTGCTCGATTGTAAGCCTTTGCAATCAGATGACATAAAAAAGTTGTTATTTCAAGTCCTTAAAAAATAAATAATTATGACTATTTATCCAATCATACTCATCATCGTCTTATGTGTCATGTGGACACGCATGGTCCTCTCAATAGGCAAAGACGATGACATCAACATATTTTTCAGTCTGGCATGGAGTGTGGTCTTTGGCACACTGCTATGGCTATGTGGATTTTTTCATGCATTACATTGGCCACAAATCACATGGATATGTTTGACCACCATCGGATGTGTAATTTCTTTATACCGACATGGAGGAACTGTCAAGAACACATTGGGAACCTATGTATTCACTTTAGCATTTATGCTTTTTATATACATAAAAGGTGGGGCGTTTCAATATCTTAACAATTAATATCTAAACTATTATGGGATGCTGGAATGGAACATGTGGTATCAGTCAACTGCCAATCTTGGCAGGTCAGAAGGTGAAAGCCTTCTTGATGTTACAATCAAGATATAATGCCGAAATTGGCGGAGCGGGAGTGTGCTATTCAACAGCATACTTTCGCCCGTGGTTTTTTCCTGTCACGGCAGATTACAATGACTATGGCAGCATAGAAAACATTAAGAAGGATTGGAACTCTGAATTCATGCTTAAGACCTTCCGTAAATGGTTGATGGAGGGCAAGGTGAGAATCCTTGGACATGATGAGGCGGAAATTAATTCTCCCGACATTAAGAAGTTCAAAACATTGGACGATGTATTTGACTGTGTGGAACGTGGTGCTTTGTTGTACAAACATCTCGGTGAGAAGTTGAATGCCCAAAAAACTGCGTGGGAGCCACAGGAGGATGAATTGAGGATTGGTATATTTATGGTATTGGATCATGTATTCGATGCCCTGGTTGCCGAGAGTAATCGCTTTTTGAATCTCAAAGAGAATTCTTATTATAATACTGATGATGTAGAAAATGAGGAGAAGTTTGTCGAAGCCGTTACCAAGGTTCGCCTGATGACCGCACAGACTGAACAGTCGGAGTTGAAGCGTGTGATGTATAGTATTCCAATTGATATGTTATTAGGGGGCTTGATTGTGATGTATAGTATTCCAATTGATATGTTATTAGGGGGCTTGATTGAAGAGCATTATGCTTTGCAGCATTATAAAAGTATTCTATTTGCCCCCGACAAAGTAACCGTAGGTGATTTCATATCTAAATTGAATGAGACACGACGTATTGGGACCGCCATGTCATATCTTCGTAAAATATGGATACCGCAGACAGGACGAGGAAGTCAATCTGAAGAGTTATCTTTTAACAAGGCATTAATTGCGGCAATGCAAGAGAGTATTGCTGTGCGGGATGCCGAAATTGAACAGTATGCCCGTGAAGAGGCTGAGGAAGAAGCGAAAGACGCAGCCGAAGAAGCAGCCAAGAAGGCGGCAAAGAAAAAGAAATAAAAATATGAATAAAGACACCATTCCATTAGCCACGATTCGTGGAACATTTTCGACTTACGAGGACAGCAAGCAACAAGATTTGGTATCCAAACTTGGGCATTGCGTTGACTTCACTATGGAAAATATGGTGAAAGTTGAACTTGGTGGGTGGGGCACTATGTTAAAATTTCATTGTCTCAATGGAGCAGTTCCATTTATAAGTGCGAATAAAGATGGGTCTTTCAGTGTCCGTATTACTCCCTCGGATGAGTCTGTTCGAACCTTGGAGAATAAAATTATGACCGTACTTACTCATAAGAAAGCGATGCCTTTTTTGGAGATCGCCGGAGACACCGGTTCAGGAATTGGAGAACTGATAAAAACAATCCAAGAGATGAAGAATAAGGATTACGTCAAAGTTTTGGGTGACTACGAGGATTTATCCAATATGATAGTTAGCATTGGAATCTTTTCCCAAGCATCTATTTGACAAATAACAATGATGTGCTACATTATTGACATATGAACATTACATTATTTTTCTTCATCTCGTTAACAGTCTGCATCATCGGCCTTATTCTCGCCATCTTCAACATTGTCGGTCGGCCCGGCGCAGCCCTCTTTTATGCCCTTGGTGGCATGGGCACGGTTGGGTTCGGAATTGCTTGGATCGTAACCTACCTCAAACACGCTTAAATCATATGCTCGCCCCTTTATTTTCATTTGACTTTTTATAAAAGCGTGGTATATTTCCCATATGAATGCACTTGAAAAAGCTCTTAACGGATCGAATGACGATGTGGACTTCTATTTGGAAAACACTTCGATTGAACAATTTCGTACCGACATCAAGGATATGATGGACAGACACACTGACACGGAGGTAATCAAAGAGAAAATCATCGCCTTGATTAAGGCTTTTCACGCTGACACGGAGGTAATCAAAGAGAAAATCATCGCCTTGATTAAGACTTTTTAGTATGAATATTCATTTACAAATAAGCGACAAATTCATGGAAAATCTGATTGCGACTCTATCAGTCAAGCAATTAGGGACTCCTACCCCCCAAAAAGTTGTTCAAGAAGCTTTGGCATTATTACAATTCTCGGCGAATGAAACGAATCAAGGACGTTATATTTGTTCATGTAACGCTGATGGCAGCGAAGTATTCAAAATCAATTTGCCCTCATTGAAAGTATTATGAAACTCAAAGTATGTCCCAAGTGTGGTAGTAAAAATCTAGGAGATAGATGGACCAATGGTCGTAAATTGGAGCAATACTGTAATGGTAAATCAGAATGGGAAGATGAAGTGTGTTTATGGGTAGGTGAGCCTCGTACTCCTGAGAAGATTCGTATTACAAATACGAAAGACCTTCGGATTGATAATTTCTACGGATGGGACTATATTGAATTGAAGCAAGTTCATCAACCTGTTCTTATAGAATATGTCAGAGAAGCGGGCGATCCATTAGATTAAGTTCTTGACTGTAAGTTCATACTGTGTTATCATAACTTTGTGCAAAATGAAAATACATTGACCCCCGACCAATTGAATGCGATTATTCGCACTCTCCCACTCAATGATATGGTTGAAACACCATTTCCCCCACCAAAGAAATGGACACGAGTCGATTGTGGAGAGATTGAGGTATATGTTGCCGACCGATTGTTTGTGGTGGCATTACTTGAAAGGCAACACAAAGACGTTGCTACACTCACAAGTGCCCATCTTAGCAGTGAAGACGCCATCGTCAAGTATTTGCGGAGTGAGGGATTCATTGATGCTGAGTATGCTTATATAGGTATGCAAAAGTTCGAGGTGGATGACCTTATTGACGGGTTAGATGGCATGGGCGACTTGGGTGGATTGGAATGAAATGATACCTAACAACAACGATGACAAAATAAATGAACTGCTCAAAAAGATGGGCAGTCCTCATAAGCGGTCGATCCATACTCTGCAAGAGTGGTATGCATCACAAGACCCCGATTCGATGGAAAAACTCCCCCAAGAAGTGCAGGATATGCGGATGCTTGCTCGGTATTCAATGCTGACCTGTGTGGTTGGACTAATGCCTCTTGAAATTGCCCTCAGCACAATTGAGATGGCTATAGAAGCCGCATATAATCTCGGTAAATCTGCTCCCAAAGCATGACTAGTACATTCATATTTATAGATATTCGGGCTGAAAATAAGACTGAAATTATGGACTGTATCTGTGATACTATAGAGTTTATGCCGGGGTGGAGTCTATCTTCCGAGATTAAATCGGTTTGGTTTAATATTGATGAACGCATGTTGGCGTTCAATCTCACTACCCACAGATTTGAATACTGGCGTTCTAATGAATCTTATTCCGACACGATGGATGCGGATGAGATGGTCATTAATAACTTGGAAGACATATCAAGGTTACTCGAATTTGTATATCTTAACGCTGATCGTCTTAAAGTTGACACCGAGTTTATTGAGGACAATCCTTGTTCCGAGATTCCATTGAGTGGTAAGCTTGGGAATTGTAAAAGTTTGAAAGAAATGATAAGTGAAATGGAATACTCATCAACTGATGATGATGAGAACCAAATGGTTTTTAACACGGCAATGTTGGAAAAACTTAAAGCGATGGCAAAGGAAGGTAAGGTTCAGTTTGTTACGACCGCCGAGCAGAAGGCTCCTACGCAAACTATGCCTATGTCAGCGTGGGATGCTCACGTAGCAAATGTTCAATATCACTATAATAAATCGTATATCAATGAGTTTATAGGGGAACCTTCGGCTGCGAATGCAATGAAACTCGAAAAGGCGTTTAAAGCGGAAACAGCTAAGATATACGCCAATACCAAGGTCAATCCAGATTTTTAACTCTACACACAGACTAATAATAATGAATATACTTATCACAGGCGGTCCCGTCCATGCTTACTTGGACGCAGTTAAGATCATCACTAACAAGTTTAAGGGTGGACTTATGTGTGATATGGCAGAACGCTTCTTATTTGCTCCCGAAAGTAATGTTCAAGTGACTTACTTGACCTCTAAAGGTGCCAAGGTTCCCAAGGATGTTTATCCAGTCGTCTACCACGATGGATTTGAAGACTATCAGAAGAAAGTATTAGAAATGGCTCCCAAGTTTGATGGGGTCATCCTTGGGGCAGCGGTGGCTAATCTTATTCCATTGCATCCATTGAAGGGTAAGTTTCCCTCGCACAACTATAAGCCCGGCGATGTCATTCCCATTGAATTTACGATTGCACCCCGCATCATTGACCAAGTGAAGAAGGTTGCCCCACACACAAACTTGTTTGGCTTTAAGCTGCTCTCAGGTGTGCCTCATGACGAACTTATCAGTGCTGCCTATGGTGTGTTGCTTGAATCTCATGCTACAGCGGTAATAGCTAATGACGCCAAGGATTTGCTTACAAAATACGTTGTGACCAAAGAGCGTGGGGTTCATAAGATGAACATTGCTGACATTGTAGGGTTCGTTCATAGGTGTGTGGAATCACAATATTATAAGACGGTCATTTGCCCAAGTTTTGAGCTTTATGATTCGGAATACCTTCTAAAAACCTTTCATATATTGGCAAACAAATTTGCTAGTGACTTCACACAGACTCCAGAGGGATATGTATTTGGAAGTATAGCGGTGAAGAACCCCGATGGTTCTTTTCTTACGACTGGCAGAGGAAAGCATGAACTGGATGATACTGTGATGGTGTATAATGTAAATCAAATAGACTACACAGTCGAAGTTCATGGAGACAAAAAAGCATCTTTAAATGCCCCATTGATGGATTGGATATTTAAAACTAATCCTAAAATTCATGCCATTGTCCATACTCATAAGATAGACAACACTTTTCCTACCAAGCAATACGCTATTCCCGGCACCGTGCGTGATTCAAAACGAGATGTAAAAGGATCATTCAATGTCGAAAACCACGGGTGCTTTATCCTCTTGGACAATACCTTACAAGTCATCATATGAACGACTATCCCGACTACCAAACATATACTAAACTCTATGGTCGTTACTTGACTAAGAGTATTGAACCATTCTTTGACGGTATTGACCTCAAAGGTAAGCGAGTGCTCGACCTATGCGCTGGTGCGGGACAGTTATCGAAGTATGCTCTTGAGCACGGTGCCTCTACTGTATTTATGGTTGACACCGCACCTCAAATGTTAAATCCTGATTTCAAATCAACGGAGAACATACTTCAAGTACCTTGGGATGTTGTTGACTATATACGAAGTTTCCATAACACTCTACGAAGTTTCCATAACACTCCAGTTAATGAAATTAGAAGATTTGACATTGTTACATGCCGACAAGCAGTGAATTATTGGTTTACATCCGTTACTGGAGAAGAAATTGCATCGTTAGTTAAGACTGGCGGGCGTCTCATATTCAACACTTTTGGCAACAAACCATCCGAGAAGCCCACGTCAAGAGAATACTTCCACGGCGGGGTGGCTTATACCGAAGTCAGTTATCTCATTGATGATACAGTCTTCCACGTTCAAACTGCTGCTGGTATGGCCCCACACTTTACACAGTTCAAATGGATTGACCGTGAAGAATTTCAGAAGAAGCTTACGCCATATTTTATACTCAACGAAATGATTGACGGTCCATCATCCATGTGGTATTGCACAAAGATATGAATAAACAATTACAAGCCTATGCACGGAAGACCCTTAAAGAGGAGTTAGCCAAACTTCCCGAGGAGTGGCAGAACAAATTTAAACAAATGTATGCCCACACTCATTTAGATTGGCCAATTGATAAAGTCGTAGATAAGATGGATGAAGATAAACTTGATTGGGCAATGTTTCAAGTGGAAAATTCACGCATAAAATTCTCCGCTCATGTCGATTCGGTTACTGACTATACGGGGGGATACTAATGTATATGAGCTTACCAAAATATATAGCGGTTATTACCATAGTCAATGTCAAGACTCAGGAATCACATGTGATATGGATAGAGCATCAAGAACAGATCGTTGAGTATGAGGAATGTCTCGAAGAAGACGAAGATATGTTTGTTAATGACCTTCATGGTTTAGATGAGCATGATTGGAACGATTAATAACCTTCGATTTTGGTTGTTGCATCCATATGTATGGATATGCAACAGCGCACAATCATTAATAACGGACGGAAGTTTCTTGTCAACGTAGCTACCAATGACGACGGTGTAGGTCCAGGGTTTGCGGTGGGGCAGTTGGTGATGAAGAGTTCAGATGGTTCATGGTATATGCTCACGTCTAGTGGCTCTTCCCCTACGGCAACGTTGTTTATAAGCCAGTCAGCCTTACCATTTACTTCCGGTCCTATCTATGCTCAGAATGCTTATACAGCATCCATTGTAGGATATATGGATTTCTACGAGCAAAATTTTCCTTATCAAATTCTCGGGTCAACAGATGGTAATGCGTATGCTATTTATCTCACAGGAACAGCACCAACTGTAACACTTGTGGTGAGTCAATCAGTGTGGGGTCCAGCTTACATTACTACGAGCTACAACGCAGTAATAAACACCTCTAAGCCCGGATTAATCTTACAGAACATTTCGGATGGAAACTACTACAATGCTGCTTTGACCACGAGTGGTAGCACAACTACTCTCTCTATGAGTCAAACCGTTATACCATCATACTTGGTTCAGCCGTTTTATTAACGGCTGTAAAAGTCATCCAGAATTTGGCGATCTCTTTCCGATATTCCAAATGGAATTAAATCTCCATCGCTTTTATGCACAGGTGGACTTTGGGCATCTCTTCCATTGACGAAGTTTCCTGCTGGCAGATGCTTCTGATTAGCTTTGGCATACTCAACTAAACGTCTTTCATTCTCCGCACTCAAACGTGCTTCTCTCTCAGCCTTACGTTCTTCACGGTCGGCTAACAGTAATGCGATGATGGTGTCCAGTCTTTTAAATAATGCTTTCATATGTCCATATATACGTGTCATTGGTCAATTGATTTTACAATGACCAACACCGTTTTCGTCCTGCTGTTGGTCGTGTCTCCGTTGGTTGTGTCATTGGTCAATTGATTTTACAATGACCAACACGAGGTAGTCACAAATTGTGACCACCTTGCACGGCTTAGTGTCATTGGTCAATTGATTTTACAATGACCAACACTCCAATACATTGTTGGTGGCACATTGTTTATTGTTGGTGTCATTGGTCAATTGATTTTACAATGACCAACACCGTTTTCGTCCTGCTGTTGGTCGTGTCTCCGTTGGTTGTGTCATTGGTCAATTGATTTTACAATGACCAACACCGTTCTGGGGAAGTTACGATTTCAATCCTCTGAGCTGTGTCATTGGTCAATTGATTTTACAATGACCAACACTTTTGGCATTGCTTTCTCAAAGAATATATATCTTTGTGTCATTGGTCAATTGATTTTACAATGACCAACACCGCCTGCCCGTGCTCACGAAAATCAAGGCGGCACTCGTGTCATTGGTCAATTGATTTTACAATGACCAACACTTGGCGATCTCTTGATAGTTTAATTCCTCGTGTCATTGGTCAATTGATTTTACAATGACCAACACAATGTTTTTTGGATCAATACCATAATCATGCATGAGGTGTCATTGGTCAATTGATTTTACAATGACCAACACTTTGCCACATCGGTGCCGCTCCACCAGTATCTTGCGTGTCATTGGTCAATTGATTTTACAATGACCAACACATGAAGGCATCGTCAAAATCTGCATTTGAGGATGCTGTGTCATTGGTCAATTGATTTTACAATGACCAACACAGTTTATTCTTAAACTCTTGATTTAGTGACAGATGCCAAGCTATTTGCGAGACCGTTCCTCTAAACTTACAAAAATCTAAACTCATATTTTTAAAGTATAAGTAAATTTTCCGTTAGATTCCTTTTTCAACGACGGGCTAGATTTATCCATTGCTGGACAAATCGAACTCCC
>Ga0182030_10009656_pt1 | contig 19731 bp, 13 predicted proteins | sample 812S3MmetaG_FD_121299 | JGI IMG/M metagenome (GOLD analysis project Ga0182030, IMG submission 121299) | Permafrost microbial communities from Stordalen Mire, Sweden - 812S3M metaG (Illumina Assembly) | ecosystem: Environmental > Terrestrial > Soil > Wetlands > Permafrost | place: Sweden... | reverse complement strand
TCCTGATTTCGTTTGGCAACGGCTTGATCCAGCGCTGCCTGATACGGTGCGGGATCAATTTCCACCAGCGGGTCGCCCGCATGAACCAGCTGTCCCTCCTGATAATTCACTTTCACGAGCTGTCCGTCCACGCGGCTTTTCACCGATACCGTGTTGAGCGGCGTCACCACGCCCAGCGCGTTGACATAAATCCCGATGTCGCCGGTCTGCGCCTTCGCCGTGCTCACCATGAGGGTTGCCAGACCAGCACCACCGTGTCCGGATGTAGATTGTGTTCCGGCTGGCGATTGTTCCCGGTGTCGCCAAAAGAAAAAGCTTCCCGCCCCGAGCAGTATCACAACCGCAATCCATAACCCATGGCGGCGCTTTCTGCTGGATGCCGGCCGCGAAAGTGCAGTTGGGGATTTGTCAGAGTGCGCTGGATGTGGTGCCGGATCAGACATTTGTTGCTCCATTTGATTTTGTTCCGTAAGTCTTAAACCTTTGAAAGGCGTTGAGTAATGTTATGTGGTATTGAAACAATGAAATTGAGTATGGGGTTCGCATGTCGAGATTGCGCGACGTTCAAGGTTAAAATTGTAGTCCGTATTGTATCTGTTCATTTATTAAATGAAACCCTCATGACTCCTCCACAGCAACCGTCTCCGTTTGAAGGCTACGCCGGTTTCGGGTGAAGTCCAAACATTCCCAAAACTTCCATTCGTTAACGCTGGTGTTGGGCATGCGAAGGCGCGGGCAGTCAAATTGTTCCTAGCGGTTGCGTGTGCGTGGCGACTGACAGTTGCGGTGTCTGACACGAATCTTCGGGCAAATCAAGAAACCAACCCTTTGCCGAACCAAACAGTCGCGCAAGAATCCAGCATCGCGGCGCGGATTCCGTGGCCGCCAAAATTTCCAAAAGATATAGCGCCTTTGAAAAACTAGATCCCATATCTCCTGCTCGCCGCAATGTCAGGATGATTCCCGAAATTTTGAAGGGCACCAGCACCGCCGAACGCGTCTCATTCAGCTCAGATTTGATGGAACAGTCAACTTCCATTGCTTTATTTCTGGATTGGGTGAATCAACAGTGTCCTTGAAAAGACAACTAAACCTAAAAGCAGCAACCCCAATCCTTCAACCGACAAACATAGATAGAGCAACTTAAAGTGCGGTTGCAATTTGAATTCCACCGTGTGTGTGCCGGCATTCAGATAGACACCGCGCATGATGAAATTACAACGCAACAAAGGCTCGGGCCGGCCATCCACTGACACTTTCCAATTTGGATCGTAGTGATCATTCAGCAGCAACACGGTCGGAGAAGGGGCGTCGCTTTTGAGCACGATGGTTTTGGACGAATAACTGGCGAATTTCACCGTGCCGGCATTCGGATTGCGGCTGGCTGACGGCAAGGCGGCTGGCAATTCGCTTGCCACCAAGACACTTTGATTAGGATCGAAGTCCGGGTTCACAAGCTGTTCCAATAAATCTTGAGCATTGGTGTTGCTCTCCCAGTTGGAATAAAGTTTCACCCGCGGCAATGCTCCGGTGAATTCAAGCAGGACATAGGGGCCGTTGTTGTCGGGCACGGCGGTCATATCGTCTTCGGTCAGCGGGGCGACCCTTCCCGGTTTGGGCACAATGTTGAATTGAGCCATGATGCGGAACTGTTGGTTCGTCTGACGAATGGCTTGATTCAAGGGTTCAAGCACGCTGGGATACCCCAGCACAAAGCGCGCATTGGTTAGTTGCCAGTAGCGCAACAGCCCCGCCATCTCCGTGGGGTCAGGCATTGATTTCAGGGCTTTTTGATATTCAACCAAATCTGTCGGTTTGCGTGGCATATTCGAGATATCCAACGCTTGAATATTATAATAAGGAAACAGTTGCTGCGTCCAACCAACCTTATAAAGCCTGTTTAACCAAGAGAATTCGGGCGGTGTTTGGCCGGGACAAATGACCACCCGGTGCTGGTAAGGCTCGGTTCTTAAAAGATCAATGATCGGGTTGCTGGCATATTTTTCTGGATAATTCCAATAGACAATCCATGGCAGATTTGCCCGGCCCAGATCCGCCAACAATAACAAGCCGAGTGCAACACCGCCCCATCTGGCCCGGGCTCCGGAAAACACCCCTCCGAAAATTGCGGTGATCAAGCCAAATGAAAGGAGCAAATACAGGATGAACCACCCAACTTGCCGGATACTAAAGCTGGCAATGGTATCGGCGTCGGAAAAGTTGAAGAATACGGATTGCAGGTAGTCCACCAGGGTTTGACGTTCGGAATCATATTGCATCCAAGCGAGCAAGCTTAGCCCCAAGACTATCCCGAACCCGTACAGCCAAGATTTATCCATTTTCCAGACATTGAGCCAGCTGGCTTTCAACCCAGTCCAACGAGGTGCAATCATTGTCCCTGATGACTGCATATATTTCCGCCCTAGACCATCAATTCCATAGGCAAAAAGCGTGATGATAGCAAAGCTGACCAGATAGATGAATTTCACCGGATTGCGAATCGTGGAAAAGTAAGGCAGTGCATAGACAAATCGATAGAAAGGTGCGAAACGGCCAAAGCATAACAGGATTGAGACAATAATTACCGTCGACCAAAACCAAAGCCACCGGCGTTGAGCAAGGTTGAAAACCGGATTTCTCGAACGCAATGACTGGGCGACAGCCCAAAATGCCAATACAGCCACGAGGACTCCGGCGTAACTTCCGCCGCCGGAAAAGCGCATCAATCCTTGAGTTGGTGGCGAACCTTGTCGGCCGTTTTCAATATAATGTGACACAGCCGGATCTCGCCCAGTCTCACCCCAATAACAGCCGCCAGCCGGCGTATCCATGCGATAACCAAACAATCCTGGCACAATCAATCCGGTCGTCTCCCTGATTGGCAGGCTCCATTGCGTGGCCCAATCCCAGCGCGCTTTTTTGGTTTGAGTGTCTTGCTGGGTTCCAGCCACTCCCTTAATATTGGTATCTATCAACGACGAAATGGCTGGAGCTGCCATTAAAGCGGCACACAACGCAACTAATGCGACCCGGCTGAAGCCGAGTGCTGCTCGTTTAGCCAGCGAACCGGTGCTAATCCATGCTTGATAAAGGATGAAGGCAGCGACATACAGGCTGAAAATCGCCCCGACGTCAGCACCTTCCATCACGCCCATCCCCACCGCCAGTCCCGCTAAAACCACGCGCAGCCAGCGCTGACACGAAGTCGTGTCGGTTAAAGCGGCCAGCGCAAAGAAACACATGCCGGCCGTGATGGGATGAGCCGCCATGCCCCAGCATGCCGTTGAAAAGAAACATGAATTCAACGCGGCTGCCATGCCGCCTAAAATGCATGCAGCGGGAGTCAGCCGAGATTGCGCAAAAAAACACCAGGCTCCCAGACCTAGGATGACCAACGCGACGAGTGCGTAGAGTTTGGAAAACCAAATTGGTTTCAGTAGGAATTGCAGTCCCAAACTGATGCTCGGAGAAGCTGTCCCGCCATTGAAACCGATGTTGTTCAAGTCTTCCCAGCAACCGGTGAACCTGCCTGGCAACTGATGACCTTCTGTCATCAACCGCCCCAGCGGACCATCATTGGAAAAAAGCGTTTGATCCGGCCGATAAACGCCATGCAATAATATTGAGAGCAACGCCAGCAGCAACGCCAGCATTCCAACAAACTCAAAACTGATTTTTCTTTTTAAAATTAAGGGTTTCATATCATTTACTGTCCACCTTGGGCAGACCGAAGCGCAGGAAGCGCCGCAACTCCCGCCACCGGTTAATGTGTCCACGCAGGATGCGAGGCATCCCAAAGCTGCGGCGGCAGCTTAAATTTTGCTGCCACTGGTGCGCCGCTGGCGTGCGCCGATGCGTATCCATCACGACAGAGGTGCTGGGATATTTCGGGAAGCGCATGTAAAGTTCAAGAGTCAGTCAATTCTTTTTGGCATACTGGTGATGCCACCGGTTCCGTTTCGCGGGTCCAATGCGTTAAATCACGGTCTAACAGTTCGCTCAACCGCTCTACTTCCGGCGCGAATTCACGCTTGAGCCTGGCATCCAAGTCAGGATCAAGTCGCGAGCGTTTTGCTGGACTGACGTTCAAAGTCGCAAGCAATGATTCCAGGTTTTGCAGCGCGTTGAAAGCCGGGCGAGGCAGCCATGAACGCATGGCAATCGCGGTTCCGCGCACCAGTGGGTCACACATCACGGCCTGCAAAAACCGGCTTTTCACCGATTTATTCTCGTTGATTATATTGAAGGAATTCCCGATTTTAGTCGAATCCACTTCGAGAAAATCCAAAACCCGGGCGAAAGCAACCTCGGTTTCCGCCTTGAAATCATCATAAATGACCACATGGACTCGCTCACGTCCGAAAACCTCAAAGTAACGGCGGATTTGTTCCGTGTAACCAGCGACCTCATCGTAGATCAACCCCTGGCGGAAGTAAGTTCGGCGCGCAATGTGACGTCCGGCACGGCGATCATCCTGGTTTGCCAGGGCCGACTGAAACGTGGACAGGTTTTCGTTGCCATCGGAACGAAACTGATGATAAAGCGAATGGAGCACCTCCACCGGATCACGCAGCATGACGATGATCCGTGAATTGGGATTGAACGCCTTGATTTCGGCGGCGGCGGTTTTGGATAAAAGATACCAGACCGACGCCTCGCCGATCCGGCGCTGGCCGTTCCACCCGCCGAATTCCGCGAGATACTCCCGTTTGGCACGACGGTAGAAATTGGCGGCAAAATGCAAATCGCTACCGAAGAAATGCATCTCCTTGCGCGCCATGAAAATTTCCGGATGCCTTGCCAGATAGGCCGACATCGCAGTAGTTCCGCATTTCGGGGCGCCGACGATAAAAAAATCCGGGCGCGCTTGCGGGTTGATGGTCGGGCTTGCGTGGCGGTTGCAATCGGTTTCCATGATTGGTTCCTTGGCTGATCAATTCAATGGCGCTTGGCCGGGTGACTGCACTCACAAAGCGTCGTTGCCGCCTTGTAATGGAATTCTGTTTCCATGCCGACCAGACGCGCCAATTTTTGCTCGGCGGATTCCGCCAGCAGTTTTGCCATCGTTCGCAACAGCGTAGGGATGTCCATCGGTTTTTCGAGCAACGCCCCGGCTCCGGCACCGAGCGCCGTGAAAAGTTGATCCGGGCGCGCAGTGGCAATGATGACGGGAATGAGTGGATGCTCGGAAGTGAGTTGCTGAAATGTATCCCACCCGTTCTTGACCGGCATATTCAGGTCAAGGACTGCCAGATCAACCGGTAAGCGAGCAGCGAGATCAATCGCTTCCTGCCCATTCTCAGCGGGAATGACGCAGTAGCCTTCACCCAAGAGCACGTCTTTCAGGGAATCGCGCACGGTCGGATCGTCGTCCACGAGCAGGATGCGCTTGCCAGTGCGGGAACGCCCGGTTGAATGATGAATGACAGGTTTGCGAGACGAATCAGCGTGGCCGGAGCGATGCGCTGGGCGGGCGTGATGGGCGGAAATTGGAATGATGGATGATTTCATAGTGGAAATAAATACGCATGGGATTTTGGTTTGCATGTCAGTTTTGATCCCCCAAAGTTTCGGCATTAAGGATCATTACTGCGGAGCATTTGGGTGACAAACGCGCGGTTGGTGATGCGATTGTCATGGCGATGTTCATCTTCGTTGGTGAGCCGTTTTACGGCCTTCACCAGAACTGGGATGTTCAACGGTTTCTCCATGAAGGCATCCATGCCCACCCGCACGGCTTCCTGATATTGGTTGGGCCGGGCGGTAATCACGATAACCGGCAACAATGGCGTGACCCGGTCAAGCTCGCTAAAAACAGTCCAGCCGTCGGCGTGCGGCATATTTAGGTCGAGCAAGACCAAATCCGGCTTATGTTTAATGGCATGGTCAACGGCTTCGATGCCATTGGACGCTTCATACACCTCGTAACCTTCGGATTGCAGCACCGCAGCTAGGCTGCCGCGCACCACCGCGTCGTCGTCGGCAATCAACACATGGTTGTGGAGTGGAAGGTTTTTAGTTGCATGCGCCATGATATGTGGTGCGTGCGCGTCAACATAATGATGGCTACGCTTTGCATCGGTGTCTCTTTCTGACGCCCGTAAAGCAATTTTGACCATGGTCAGAAATTCCCAGTGGTTGAAAGGCTTCGGAATGATCGCTGCGATTTGAAGTTCCGCATAATCATGCACGGCCTCAACTGAAAGAGATCCTGAAACAATGATCACCGGTATAATCTTTCCCGCCTCGCGAATTTGCTTAATGAGTTCAAGTCCCGCAAGACACGGCATTTCGTTGTCGGTGACGAGCAGGTCGTAGTGTTCCTGCTGCAATTCGTCCCACGCATTTTCACCGTCGGATACCACGTTCACATCGAAGCCTGCGCGGGTTAGCATTGAGGATATTGCCTTGCGGAAACTTTCGTTGTCGTCTGCGACGAGAATCTTTTGCAGGCGAACCAAAGTTGGTGGACGCGTTGAGGCAATGGCGTCCGAAGTTGTGCGCTGGGCATCTGCGGAGAGAGATTGGTCTTTCATATTTTTGCTTATCTTTTTCTGGTGGACTGGTCTTCGATCGTCCTGGGGCTAGCTACGCACCTGCCATGCCATGGGTGTCAAAGATTGATTCGCTAGGATTTTGGGGGGAATTCTGCAATGGATGCCGAACAGTGGAGAAGTTGCTTACCACATTCGCGATAAGCCATTGACCGGTTTTGCCGGACAAACGGATTTAGCTTCGGCAACCGACTATATTTTCAAGGTGCTGCTATACCGCAATCCTGCTATTTTTCCCGGCACGGCACTTGCGTTGTCTGCCATCGAAGCGTTGGTCACGGACGGCGCGGCACACCAAAAAATTATGAAATCTCCATTTAGTTTTCGCATCTGGGCTTTGATCGCCGCCCTTGTCCTGGTAGCTGGCGGCACCATTTACGCGCTCTCCTTCGCGTGGCATCGGGTGCAGCAGCTTGAAACCCGGCTCACCAGTTCCCAACTGGAAAGTTTCCAGCTCGCCAGAGAAGCCAGCCGAAGTCTCCAAAGCCTGAACAATTCCATGCTCAACTACGTTTTGGTGCGGGATCCGCAGCAGTGGGTGCAGTTTGACAAAGCCAGCGACGATCTCAATCATTGGATTGATGACCACGATGTCAGCCTGAATCCTCATACGATTCTCACCACGGAACTTGAGCGCCAGATATTCAAGGAGATCAATGTTGCCTACGACGATTATTTAAGCGTCGCCAGCGCCGTGCATACCAACACCCAGCCGGCCTTGGTGAGTTCGGCACAACTCGCGCAACTCGACGCCTTCAACACCCAGGCCCAGCGGATGCGCGATCTGGTGCGAAAATTGTCCGACGCTCACCGTGCAGCGGAGAAGGACTTCATTGCCAGCTCAACCGCTTCGCTCAATAGTCTTCGCAATATTCTCACGGGGAGTGTCGTGCTGCTGTTGATTTTGATCGCGGCTATGGGGCAGATCATTTACCGGGACATGATCGCGCCGCTACGAACCAAGCTGGTGCATAGCCAAAACCAGCTCGAAAAACAGGAAAAGCTGGCTACGCTCGGCACTTTGGCCGCTGGGATCGCCCACGAAATTCGCAACCCGCTCACTTCGCTCAAAGCGCGCCTCTACACTTTGGAAAAACATCTGGTGGTCGTGCCCGCCGCGCGCAAGGACACGGACATCATTAGCGCCGAGATTTCCCGGCTCGAACGCATTGTGCAGGACGTGTTGAGCTTTGCGCGGCCAGCTGATCCCAATCTGGAAACCATCGCCACCGACACACTGCTCCGCGAAGTTCAGGGATTGATGTCTCCGAATCTGGAGAGCCGCGCAGTGCAACTGGTGGTGGAAGTCAGCCCGGAGTTGTTCGTCCGCGCCGACAGCGGCCATTTGAAGCAGGTGCTGATCAACCTTGCCCGCAATGCCGCCGAAGCCATTGACGGTGCCGGCACGATCACGCTCCGCGCCCGCGCCACGCGCGCGCAACTTGAGGGACGGGAAACGGAAACGGTAGTTCTTGAAATAATCGACACCGGCAAGGGCATTTCGCCCGAAGTGGAGAGACGTTTGTTCGATCCGTTCTTCAGCACCAAGGAAACTGGCACCGGTCTTGGCCTGCCAATCTCCGCGCGGCTTATCCAAAAGCAAGGTGGCACGATCCAGTATCAGACGCAGCCCGGTCACGGCACGACCTTCGGCGTTGTTTTGCCGCGCGTAATCAACGACACTGTCGGAAATGCGAAAAGCAGCGCGAGCAACTCGTCCGATGGCATTGAAGTCAGCCGCTGATTTCATCCCGACTCGCCGGACGAAAAGCAGAGCATTGCCTGATTTTATTTCACTATCGTAACCCCCTTCATGCCCAAAGCCGCTCACATACTGCTCATTGAAGACGACACCAGTCTGGCCGCGAACTTGTGCGACGTGCTCAAGGATGATGGCTTTAAAGTCACCGTCTGCCATCGCGGTGACGAGGGATTACGCCGCGCCGGCAAAGAGGAATGCGACGTGGTTTTGACCGATCTGCGCCTGCCCGGACTCGGCGGTTTGGAACTCGTGAAGCAACTTCACGAAACCCAACCGCGTCTGCCGGTCCTGCTGATGACCGCGCACGGCACGATTGAGACGGCCATCGATGCTACCAAGCTCGGCGCTTACGATTACCTGCAAAAACCATTCGAGATGCCGGAGCTTCTACGCGTGCTGCAACGCGCCGTGGATGCCAGCCGTCTCATGCGCGAACCGGTGGCTTTGGTTGATGCCCCGGCAGAAAGCCGCACCGCTCTCGTCGGTGCCAGCCGGGCGATGCAGGACGTGTGCAAGGAAATCGGCCGCGTCGCCGCCAAGCCCGTCACCGTGCTCATCCGGGGCGAAACAGGAACGGGAAAGGAACTGATCGCCCGCGCGATCTACCAGCACAGTCCCCGCGCCAAAGCATCGTTTATTGCGATCAACTGCGCCGCAATCCCGGAAAATTTATTGGAAAGTGAACTGTTTGGCCATGAACGCGGTGCATTCACCGGTGCTGACCAGCGGCGCATCGGTCGCTTCGAGCAAGCAAATAAGGGCACACTTTTCCTCGATGAAATCGGCGACCTGCCGCCCAGCACGCAGGTGAAACTGCTGCGCGTGCTCCAACAACAAACCTTTCAACGCGTCGGTGGAACGGAAGCGATTTCCGTGGATGTCCGTGTCCTTGCCGCCACACATCGCAATCTGGAAGCGATGCTCCGTGATGGGAAATTCCGCGAAGACCTTTTCCATCGCCTCAACGTGGTTTGCCTCCAACTCCCGCCGTTGCGCGAACGGCGCGAGGACATTCCGGTATTGGTGCAACATTTTCTCCACAAATACGCCGGCGACTTTGGAGTGGAAAGCCCGACGATCTCATCCGACGCATTGGCTGTGTTACAAGCCGACTCATGGCCGGGTAACGTCCGCGAACTGGAGAACATGACCTGTCGCCTGTTTCTTGGCGCGCGCGGACTTTCCATCAACGCCGATGCCGTTCGGCAGACTCTTGCCGCCCGCAACGCCGAATCAGCCCAGATTGGTCACTCCTTCACGGCCTACGCGGGTGATTTGCTAGTGCGTGCGCAAAAAGGTGAACTGCCGGATGCTCATGCACGGATGCTCACCGAAGCCGAACGCGAAATCCTGACGCAAGCCATCACGCTGGCCGAAGGCAACCAGGCGAAAGCCGCACGCTGGTTAGGTTTGTCCCGATTTACCCTGCGCGAAAAACTCAAGCAGCTTGGTTTGCACCCAGACTCAACCCGAACTCCGAAGTAGCGCGATAAATTCCGGGTATCGCCGCCCTTGAGATCAGATCAAACCGCCACCGATGGGCAGGCGGTCTTCGGGTGGGATCAACTTCGGCGAAGCGCTATTGAGCCAGTTCAAGGTGGCGTCCACCAGCGGCTTGTGTTTGCGTAAGCTGCTGCTCTGCCGGTTTCATTTGCTGGCTTTTTGAAGAACCTTGACCGATTTCCGCAAGTCCTGGACTTTAGGCGGTTTGGAAAATGCGCCGCGTTTCAAAGCCGCATCGGGATCGAAGGCAAATTTCAATGGCTCGTTCGCCCAGTCGGGCAACTTGGTTTTTACTTTGGACATATTGATTATGGCTAATTATCTCACCACGGGCGTTTTGTTTGCGTTCTTTGTGCCTTTGGCTTGCGAATAAACGCCGCCGATAACCGCTTCGTCCACTTCCACGATGCCCGAAAGTTTCTCGGCAAACTCGGTATCGCGCAACGCATGGCGGATGCGATGCGCCATGAATAACGCCGTGCCATAACATCCGATTTCCAGAATGCGCTTTAATTGGAGCGAGCTAATTCCCTTTTTGGAACTGCAAAGCAGATACCAAGCAATCAGCCATTTCCGCAGGGGAATTTTACTGTCCTCAAAAATGGTGCCGACCGTGACGGTAAACTGGCTTTTGCAGTTGGAACAATAGCGCAATCCGGCGCGGATTTTCTTGGCTGGATTCGCGGCGATGGTGGAGAACTTCGCCTTGTCATTGCACTTGCAATGCGGGCAGACAATGCCGCCAGCCCAGAGGACGGCTTCAAGGTGTTTCCGCGCCGTGGCGTCGTCAGGGAAGCGGTCAATGATTTGAATGAGCGTTAAATCCTTGAGTGGTGATTTGGCTTTCATGCGTCAAATATCACGCAAGGACAATTGTTTGTAAAGTAGATAATCCAAAAAGGTTTCAATATAGCTTGCATAAGGCACGCGATTTGCTTAAAGCAAATGGTTTGCAACCCATGAATCGGTATTCCCAGCGTTCCGGCCGGGCAGTCATTGCCTCGTTGCTGGCGTGTGTTGTCCTGCTTCTGGAAGCGATGGCGGCATGTCCTGATCTGCACGAACTCATCCATCATGACGCGGATGAATCAGGCCATGTATGCGCCGTTACAATGTTCGCGCACGGTCAGGTGGATTCACCGGTCTTGGAAGTGGCGGCCATAATCCCGGTTGCTCCCGTTGAATTTCTCCCGCTGACTTCAGATTCAGTTTTCAACGCGCTGGTGGAAAAGCTTCCGCCAAGCTGCGGTCCGCCGGCCTCGCTTCTCAATTCCTGACAGTTCGCCGGTCTTCACAGGCCGGATTTCGTTGGTTTATTTAACCTGAATTATTTCGGTGCAATGCCTTGGGGCATGGGATTTTTGGAACATTGAGAAGTCGTGTAGACATGAAAAATTTAAGAATTGGACTGGTGGAATTCTCCACCAAAAACATATGAGCGGGTTCAGCAAATATCGGCAGCGTCAGATGATCGCTAATTTTCAAGCATCGCGTGTTTTGCTTTTCTTTGCGTGCTTGACCTGCTTGCTGATGGCCGGCTGTGCGGTGGGGCCAAACTTTAAGCGTCCGGCGGTTCCTGCCGTAAACGATTATATCGACCATCCAATCTCGAACACCATCACCACGACGAATGTCACTGGCGGGGAAGCCCAGCACTTTGCCAAAGGGAGCGACATTGCCGGAGATTGGTGGACGTTGTTTCATTCCCAGCCGCTCAACGAGTTGATCGAACTCGCCCTCACCAACAATCCCGACCTCAAGGCGGCGCATGCAGCCTTGTCGGTTGCACGGGAAAATGTCCTTGCTCAACGCGGTGTTTACTTTCCCAGCGTCACGGGAAGTTTTTCGGCCGCCCGCCAAAAACAACCCGAGACGCTCGCACCGGTGCCAAGTTCAAACGCTTTTCAATACAATCTTTTTACACCGCAGGTGAGCGTTTCGTATTCGCCCGACGTGTTCGGCTTGAACCGTCGCACTGTGGAGTCGGTGAAGGCGCAGGAACAAAACATCCGGTTTCAGATGATCGCGGCCTACACCACGCTGACGGCGAACGTGGTGGTCACGGCGATCCAGTCGGCGGCGGTGCAGGCGCAGATTGACGCGACGCGCCAGCTCGTGGACCTCAATTCCAACATGGTGGAAATCCTGCGCTATCAATACACGAAAGGCTACGCCGGCCGGCTGGACGTCGTCGCGCAGGAATCCCAACTAGCACAAGTTGTCGCCACGCTGCCGCCGCTTATCAAACAAGCCGCCCAACTACGCGACTTGCTGGCGGTGTTGGCGGGGCGTTTTCCGAATCAGTCGCAGGCGGAAAACTTTGAGCTGTCGAGTTTGCAACTGCCGGTGGAAATTCCGGTGAGCCTGCCTTCGCAATTGGTGGCGCAACGGCCGGACGTTTTGCAGGCCGAGGCGAACCTCCACGCCGCGAGCGCGCAGATCGGCATCGCCATCGCGAACCGGCTGCCGAACATCACGCTCACCGCCGACGCCGGCAGCACGGAGCTGTCGCTGGACAAAGTATTCTCGTCCGGCACCGGCTTTTGGGGATTAGGTGCCGCCGCGACCGCACCACTTTTTCAAGGTGGTCAACTGCTGCACCAAGAGCGTGCGGCGAAGGCGGCTTACACGCAGGCGGCGGAACAATATCGCAGCACGGTGCTGACCGCGTTTCAAAACGTCGCCGACACCTTGGCCGCGCTGGAACAGGACGCCGATGGCCTGAAGGCCGCCGCGACAGCTGCGGATGATGCCAAGGAAACTTTGGATTTGTCGCAGCGACAGTGGAAGGACGGCTACATCAGCTATCTGGCGTTGTTGAGCGCGGAGCAGGCGTATCAGCAGGCGCGCATCAACCTCGTGCAGGCGCAGGCGAATCGTTTCGCCGACACGGCGGCTCTGTTTCAGGCGCTTGGCGGTGGCTGGTGGCATCGTGCGGATTTAACCAAGGATAAAAATGAAAAGTAAATTATTTTACACATTGGCACTGGCAGCGATCGCGACATTCACCGGCTGTTCATCCAAGGTTGACAGCAGTGCGCAGACTCCTTCCGTAACGGTCAGCAACGTGACGCTGACGGCGGAGCAGCGGCAGAAGATCCAGTTTTACACCGTCGCGCCGAGCAAGTTTCACAAGACCACGGAGACGACTGGCACGGTGGATTTCGACAACGATCAGGCCACGAGTGTGCTCGCGCCATTCGGGGGGCCGGTGTCGAAGCTGCTCGTCAATCCTGGCGACAAAGTGAAGGCCGGAGATCCGCTGGCGGAAGTGGATTCGCCGGACTTCGCGGCGGCCATCAGCGCGTATCGCAAGGCGCTCGCCACGGCCCAGACGCTCCGGCGCGTGGCCGACATGGACAAGGATCTGATCCAGCACAACGGCGTGGCACAACGCGAAGAAGAGCAGGCCCAAACCGACGCTGCCAACGCCGAGGCGGATCGTGATGCGGCACTGCAAACGCTCGTCTCGCTGAATCTCGATCAGCAAGTCATCAAAGACCTGCAAGCCGGCCGGCCGGTGTCGCGTCCCGGCGGCCGGATCAACTCGCCCATCGCGGGCACCGTGGTGGAAAAACTCATCACGCCCGGCGAACTGCTGACGGCCGGCACCACACCGTGTTTCACCGTGGCCGACCTTTCGCGCGTCTGGGTCATGACTCAAATTTTCGGCACCGACCTCGCGTCGGTCAGCGTCGGCGACGCGGCGGAAATTGAAACCGGCATCGCGACGAATAGTTTTTCCGGAATAGTGGATAACATTTCGGCGTTGGTAGATCCCAACACGCGTTCGGTGATGGTGCGCGTGGTCGTTGAAAATCCCGGCGACTTTCTGAAGAAGCAAATGTATGTCCGCGTGAGAATCCAAGCGCATCAGGAAAGCACCGGGCTGCTGGTGCCGGTCTCGGCGATTTTGCACGACGATGTGAACCTGCCGTTCGTCTATGTGGTTCAGCCGGATGGCAGTTTCGCGCGGCGGCACGTGACGCTGGGTTATCGCACCGGCGACCAATACGACATTCCCGACGGCCTGCAAGTCGGCGATCAGATTGTCGTGGACGGCGCGATCTTTGTTCAATTCCTGCAAAACCAATGAGCGAGCCATTGCCACCCATTGAATCCGCGCCGCGAACAGCTTCGATGATGAACCGCGTCGTCGCGTCGTCGTTGCGGCAGCGTTTCCTCGTCGTTCTGCTGACGCTCGTCCTCATCGGCGCGGGCACGCGCTCGCTCGAACGCCTGCCGGTGGATGCTTATCCCGACCTGTCGCCGCCGATCGTCGAGATCATAACGCAATGGCCCGGCCACGCCGCCGAGGAGGTGGAGCGCCTCATCACCGTGCCCGTCGAAGTCGGGATGAACGGCATTCCGCAAATGACCACGCAACGCTCGATCACGCTCTACGGCTTGTCGGACGTCATCCTCACATATCACGATGGCACGGACAATAATTTCGCCCGGCAGGAAGTTTTCAACCGGCTGTCCAGTTTAAGCCTGCCGACCGGCGTGACGCCTTCGGTATCGCCGCTGTCGTCACCTTCGGGTTTGATTTATCGCTACGTGCTGCAAAGTTCCGACCGCTCGCCGATGGAACTGAAAACTTTCGAGGACTGGATCATCGAGCCTGCCTACAAATCGCTCGCGGGCGTTGCGGATGATTCGGGTTTCGGCGGCGGCACAATGCAATACCAGGTGCTGCTCGATCCGGCCAAGATTGCCGGCGTCGGTCTGTCGGTGTTGCAGGTGGAAGCCGCGCTCGCGGCCAACAACGGCAACGCGGGCGGCGGGTTTTATTCGCAAGGCGGACAATTTTATTATGTGCGTGGCCTTGGTCGCTTGGAGACCTTGGAGGATATCGGCAACGTGGTGTTGGCCGTGAACAATGGCACGCCGGTCTTGCTGAAGAACGTCGGCCGCGTGGTCATCGGCATCGCGCCGCGTCTCGGCGAATTCGGTTTCGAGAAGCAGGATGATTGCGTTGAAGGGGTCATCCTGCTGCGCACGGGTGATAAAACCCAGGATGTGTTGAAGCGCGTCGAGGTGAAGACCAAGCAACTCAACGAGCAAGTCCTGCCCAAGGATGTCAAAATCGTTCCGTTCTACGACCGCACCGATTTGATCAAGCTGACGACGAAGGTTGTGGAGCAAAATCTTTTGCGCGGCATGTTGCTCGTTGTCGTGATTCTCATCTTCTTTCTCTACGATTTCCGCGCGGGCTTGATCGTCGCGGTCACCATACCGCTGGCGCTGCTGTTCGCGTTCATCTGTCTCGATGTGCAAAAGGCATCCGCCAATTTGCTGTCTATCGGCGCGGTGGACTTCGGCATCCTCGTGGACGGCGCGGTCGTGATGGTGGAAAACATTTTCCGCCAGATCGCCCTGCGCAAGGGCACCCGGCACAACGTCCTGGAAATTGTGAAGGATGCCGCCGCCGAAGTGGACCGCCCGCTGTTCTACGCGGTTGCGGTGATCGTCGCCAGTTTCCTGCCGATCTACGTTTTAGCCGGACCGTCCGGCACGCTGTTCAAGCCGATGGCGGACACGATGGTCTTCGCGCTGATCGGTTCGTTGATTGTCACGCTGACGCTGCTGCCGGTGCTGTGTGCGTGGTTCATGCGCGACGGCGTGCGCGAGCGCCGCAGCGCCGCGTTTGAAGCCATTAAGTCCGTTTACACGAAGGGCCTCGATCTTTGCCTCGCGCATCCATGGGCCACGACGTTTGCCTCGGCCCTGCTGCTCGCCGGCTCGCTGCTGCTAATCCCGCGCATCGGCGCGGAGTTCATGCCGCAATTGGATGAAGGCGCGCTCTGGGTGCGCGCGACGATGCCCTACACCATTTCCTACGATGAATCAGCGAAGATCACGCCGCAGATCCGCGCGGTGCTGAAATCCTTCCCCGAGGTCACCACCGTCGCCTCCGAACTGGCGCGGCCCGACGACGGCACGGATTCCACCGGCTTTTTCAACGTCGAGTTTTACGTCGGCCTGAAACCTTACGCAGATTGGATGGGAGCTTATCGCACCAAGACAAAATTAATCGAGGCCATCAACACGAAGCTTCAGCAGTTTCCCGGAATCATCTTCAACTACACGCAGCCCGCTGAAGATGCGGTGGACGAAGCCGAATCCGGTTTGAAAAGCGCGCTCGCGGTCAAAGTCTTCGGCTCCGACCTCGACGTGCTGGAACAAAAGGGCAAGGCCATAAAAAAAATTCTAGAGCAGGTGCGCGGCATCAAAAACGTGACGCTGGTGAAGGAACTCGGCCAGCCCAGCCTGGACATCAAAATCAACCGCGCGATGATCGCCCGTTACGGCGTGAACGTCGCCGACGTTAACGCGCTCATCACCACCGCCATCGGCGGCGACGTGGCCACGCAGGTGCAGCAGGGCGAAAAGCAGTTCGACCTCGTCGTCCGCCTCGAACGCCAATACCGCGACAACCCCGAGGAGATCGCCAACATTCTCGTGCCGACGCCCGGCGGCCAGCAGATTCCGCTGAAAGAATTTGCGGACATTCGCGTGATGAACGGCGCGTCGTTCATTTATCGCCAGGACAATTCGCGTTACATCGGTGTGCAGTTTTCTGTGGCCGGACGCGACCTCGCCGGCGCGGTGGAAGACGCCATGCAGCAGATCAACGGCAAGGTCACCATGCCGGAGGGCTACCACATGGATTGGGGCGGGGAATATACGGAATACACACAATCGCGCGCACAACTTAACGTGATTCTGCCGCTGACCTTGTGTTTGATTTTCTTCCTGCTGTTTGCGCTCTACAGCAATTTGAAATTCCCATTTATCACCGTGCTCGGCGTGGTGTTGTCCGCGCCCGTGGGTGGACTCGTGGCGCTCTGGCTCACCGGCACGCCTTTCTCGGTCTCGTCCGGCATCGGCTTCCTCGCCTTGTTCGGCGTCTCGGTGCAGACGGCCGTCGTTTATATTTCCTACGTCAACGAACTGCGACTCAACGGCACCAAGCTCAACGAAGCCATCCGTGAAGGCGCGATCCTGCGCCTGCGCCCGATCATGATGACCGCGCTGGTGGCGGCGTTGGGCCTGTTGCCGGCGGCGCTGGCCACCGGCGTGGGCACGGACACGCAACGGCCGTTTGCGCTGGTTATCGTCAGCGGCCTGTTCACGCGGTTGTTGATCAGCGTATTCCTGATGCCCGCGCTCTACGCCCTCGTCGCGCGTTCAGGCGATCGATTAGAGGTTTGATGCCGTATATTATTGAGATTGGTCATAAAATCACGCTGGTGTTGTCTGATTCAGCCTCACAATTTGCTGGCGCAGGCACGGATCCCGAAACGAGCATTGTCGAGTTGGAAGTCGAATCCGCATTTCCTGATTTGCATCTGCAAAGGCTGACTCCGGCGCGTCTCGTTTCGTTTATTGTATGGCTCGACTGCGCCTGTCAAGGTTGTCCAGATTAGAACAAGGCGCTTCGCGCTGGGTTTTCTTTTTGTGGCTCCACCTGGACAGTGCTCGTCGAGCCGGGAAGATGGCTGGTTAGGAAGGCGCGCCGGGATTTGAAGCCGGAGATTTCTGCAAGCACATTCAATCGCAAGCTGGACGCAAGCTGGCATCCAAGCCGACGGCGGGATTTTCAAAAACACTCTTGCGCTTTTAGGTTGACAGTTGCATCTGTTGTGTTATGCTGGGGTATGCCGTTCATTCAATTTCCGTTCATCGAGGTGCCGCCAGAACTTCGCAAGATGGTCGGCGATCCAACACACGGCACCCGCGCCTATCGGCGGGAGGGAACCTTCAAGGAATGCGGCGCATGGTTTGAAACCCTCGGCGAGTATTACAAAGGGGATGTGGGGCTTTCGACCAACGGCGTCATCATGTTCGTGCCGGTTTCCCGCGCGGGTGTCCATAAACGCATCCGGGAAGGCAAATTGACGGCCTTTTTCTTTTACGTCACCCACGACGAAACCACGCTGTTCGGCGCAACGCGCAAAGCCAAGGAGCGGCCTTTCATTGTGGTTTCTGTGAGCGAATGCAAAGCCTGGGCAGAGGAGTTGAAGCGCCGGGTGGGTTTTGTGGATGATCCAAATGAGACTCCCCTTGAGCAGAGTTATCGCCTGCTGCCGGCGTCAAAGGAGGATGAGCCGCAAACCGATGAGGAAATGCTGGCCGCCGAGGAGTTTGCGGAGAAAGACCCCAAGGACAAGGGCAACCGGAAAGTCAGGTATCAAAAAGAAAAGAACGCCATCATCGAAAGGTATCGGCAACAGGATATGCAATACCTGCTGGCGGCGGCAATGGCGGCGATGTTGAAGGGCGGCAAGAGGGCCGAGCTTTACCGGAAGCGGATGCAAAACGGGGTGGAGTGGGACAAGGAACTGAAAGCTTGGAAATGGAAGGATTGATTCTATGCCAATGGAACCTCAATTTAACGACCGTTTGATACGGTTCCCGGAATTGGAGAAGATATTCGGCGTGTGCAAGCGGACGGTGAGACGGAGGGTGGAAAGTGGCGAGTTGCCACCGTTGCGGCGGATTGGCCGGGCGGTGGGGATGCTGGAAAGCCAGGTCAAAGCGTATTTTCAAAAATTGAGTCAACCGAGTTAATCGAAAGGACACGATATGATTGATTTTATTTACAAGCCAAAGGATTCGCGGATTTGGCGCTGGAAGTTTCGCCAGCAGTCCGAGGATAAGAAAATTGTAGATGTTTCACTCAAAACGTCTGATAAGCGATGTGCGGAGAAACGCCGGGACAAATTGCGGGAAGAAAAACTTCACGAGCGCGACGGGCTAATTTTGCCAAAGATGGCAAGGGAAGCGGCACAACGCAGTTTGTCGGATCATCTGAATGATTTCCTCGGCGATATGCGTCGCCGTGGCAAATCTGACAAATATCTGGCAAATATCGAATTTCGTGTGAACAGACTGATTGCGGAGTGCGATTGGAAATTGGCGAAGGACGTAACGGCAGATTCATTTCAAGCATGGCTGCGGGAACATCGTGAACTAAAAGATAAAACTGCTAACGATTATTTGGAGGCAACCCGGTGTTTTTTCAACTGGATGTTAAAGCTCGGTCGCGCCGGTTCTAATCCCCTGCTTTCGGTGGAAAAGGCAAAAACAAAAGAAGGCAAGGCCGCAGAGCGGCGGGCATTAAGTGATGATGAAATGCTGCGCTTGCTGGCCGTGGCTGGCGAACGCAAGCCGGTTTATTTGATGGCGGTGCATACTGGTCTTCGGAGTTCGGAACTGGCGGCGCTCAAATGGAGTGATTTGCACCTGAATGCGGTCACCCCGTTCGTAAAAATTCGGGCTTCTACCACCAAGAATGGCAAATCAGCCGATATGCGTTTGCACCCTGAATTGGCGGCAGCATTGTGGGATTTTAAAGGCAGTGGGGTGTTGGATGATGAATCGGTCTTTAAGCGGATTCCGCGAATCGAGCGGTTTCGCAGGGATTTGATCAAAGCTGGCATTCCCCTTCAAGACATGCTTGGACGCAAAGCAGTTTTTCATTCACTGCGTCATACGTTCGGAACTAATTTGGCGCGCGGAGGTGTGGCCAGCCGGGTGGCCATGACGCTGATGCGACATAGTGACCGGCGGCTGACAGATAAAGTTTACACCGATGAAAACCTGCTCGGCACATGGGCGGCGTTTGATGCATTACCAAACTATGCGGAACGAGCCTCACAAGGAGCCTCACAAAGATTGTTCGCAAAGGGTCAAAACGAGTCATCGCCTGTCACCACGAATGGGGGCTTAAAAACGAATAAAACCATTGCAATCATTGATGAAAGTCCCATTCTGACACTACTTGTCACGAGTAGTCCAAACTATGAAAATGGCGGGAGTGGCGGGGCTCGAACCCGTAACCTCTGCCGTGACAGGGCAGCGCTCTAACCAATTGAGCTACACCCCCGCAAAAAGGGGGACGTG
>Ga0182030_10009655_pt1 | contig 19732 bp, 12 predicted proteins | sample 812S3MmetaG_FD_121299 | JGI IMG/M metagenome (GOLD analysis project Ga0182030, IMG submission 121299) | Permafrost microbial communities from Stordalen Mire, Sweden - 812S3M metaG (Illumina Assembly) | ecosystem: Environmental > Terrestrial > Soil > Wetlands > Permafrost | place: Sweden... | reverse complement strand
TGGCAGGACCAGTGCCAGATCTCAGGTGGGGTTTGCGAAAAAGCCACGATCACCTTTGGGGTGCAGATGGGCAGCGTAGCGCTTGAAACGGCTGACGGCAATGGCTCGGCGACGGTCGAGGATGGCGACGACAACGTGACGCTCGCGGCGGTGCCTGCCGCGCTTGGCCAGGGGCAGGATACGCTCCTCTTTGCCGGGGGTAACGACTTGTGGAAGTGCAGCCTGGCCAATGGCTGCGCATGGCGGAATACGACCAATTCGACGACCTGCATGAGCGCGCAGGTGGCGGAGTACCAGCACGGCTTTGCCTGGGACACGGGCAATCCATCGCTCGTGTATGTGGGTACCGACAGCGGTCTCTGGAGGTCTGAGGATCTGGTGGGCGAGACGGGACTGCCTTGCGCTTCGACGGACGCCGCGCACTGGCAGAATCTGAACGCAAGTCTAGGCTCGCTGGCGGAGGTGGATTCCCTCGCGGAAGCGGCATCTACGGCGACGACGATCCTGGCCGGACTGGGCGCGAATGGCGTAGCGGGGATTGTGAATGCTCCGGCGACGGCGGGCGATTGGAACGAAGTGCTGGGCGGCGAGGGTGGTCCTGTGGCGGTGGACCCGACAACCACCGCGAATAACTGGTATGCGAACAATGCGGCCGGGGTCTCGATTTTGAATTGCGACTCGACCACGCTTTGCACACCGGCGGGGTTTGGAACGGCGCCCGCGGTTGGGGAAACGCAGGTGGAGGGCGACGGGTATTCGATGTCTTATCCGGCGGAGTTCAAGCTGGATCTGCTCGCTCCCTCCGACGTCGTGGTTGGGACCTGCCGGGTTTGGAGGGGTCCAGCGACGGGCGCGGGATGGACGGCGGCGAATGCGATTTCGCCGATCCTGGATGGAACCGATGCGGCGGTCTGCGATGGAAATGCCCTGATCCGGTCGATGGCGATCGGGAGCGTGACCGGAGCGGGCGAGGTGATTTATGTGGGAATGGCAGGGTTGGAGGATGGCGGCGGAACGGTTCCGGGGCATGTGTTTTCAGCGACCGTCTCTGCCGCCGGGGTGGTGAGCAGTTGGACGGATCTGGAGCTTTCTCCGGTCTTGAACAACGGGCTGGCCTTCAACGCCTTTGGGCTGGACGTAAGCAGTCTGTATGTGGACCCCCACGATGCAACCGGGGCGACCGTTTACGCGACCATTTCAGGATTTTCAGATACATCGGAGCAGGTGCTGCAGGTCTACCGCTCAACGGACGGCGGGGCGCACTGGACTTCCATTGTCGCGAATCTGCCCAATGCTCCGGTGAATGCCGTGGCGGTGGATCCGAACGATGCAAATACGGTGTACGTGGCGACCGATGTAGGAGTGTTTGCCACGCGGTCGGTTTCCACTTGCGGGCAGATTCCCACGACCGCGTGCTGGTCGCAGTATGGCGCAGGCCTGCCGTTGGCTCCGGTGACGACGCTGGTGGCAACGACAGCAAGCGCGGTCACCCCGATGTTGACGGCAGGGACCTACGGGCGGGGGATCTGGCAGATTGCGCCGGCTACCGCCGGGGCGACAGCGACCACGGCGACGGTGAGCCCCGTCTCGTTGACTTTTGCAAGCACCACAGTGGGGGTTACGACGGCGTCCCAGACGCTGACGGTGAAGGCGACGGGGACGGCCTCGCTTACGGTGACCGGCGTGGTCTTTACCGGGACGGCAGCGGGAGATTTCAGCGAAACCGATACCTGCGTCGGGGCTGCGGTAGCCAAGAACGCGACCTGCCTGGTGAAGGTGAGCTTCACGCCGACGCAGACTGGAGCGCGGGCAGCTACCCTGGTAATTCAAGCAAACGTTACCGGTGGAGAGCTGCTGGTGCCGCTCACCGGAACCGGTCTCTCGACCGCCAGTGTAACGCTGACGCCGGCGACCGCCAATTTTGGAACGGTGGCCGTAGGTGCGACCTCGGCGACGCAAAGCTTTAACGTGCAGAACACGGGTGGGAGTCCGCTTTCAATTACTTCCATCGTTGCGAGCGCACCGTTTACTCGTGTTACGAACAGTTGCGGAACCACGTTGGCGACCAACACCGGCTGTGCGGTAACGGTCGATTTTGTACCCAAGACCGCAGGAGCAGCCACCGGGACGCTCACTGTCACCGACAGCGTGGGTGTGCAGACCGCCAGTCTGAGCGGAATAGGGGTAACTGCGGCTACGGATACGCTTTCGACGACGAGTCTGACCTTTGCTTCGACGGTCGTGGGGCAGGTATCGCCCTCCTTGACAGTGACAATTACAAATACCGGCGGACTACCGCTGACGTCCATTGGAACTTCGGTGAGCGATACGCTCTCGAATCAGGATTTCCAGGCGGTTAATAATTGCGGAAGCCAGCTCGCGCCAAATTCTTCGTGCAGTATCACGATGGTTTTCGCTCCAACGGTGGCCCAGGTGGAGGTTGGCACTTTGTTGATCACGGACGCGATTCGGGCGCAGAGTGTCACCTTGTCGGGGAGCGGGTTAAGACCGGCGGTGATCAGCCTCTCGACCGCATCCCTCACGTTTTCGAGTCAACAGATCCTGACGCCAAGCGCCGCGAAGACGATCACTCTAACGAACAAGGGCGGTTCGCCGCTGGCCAATGCTGCCTTCTCGACTTCCGGGGTTGGGGCGTCTAGTTTTTCGGCGGGCACGTCAACTTGCGGCGTGAGTCTGGCGGCGGGGAGTTCCTGCACGCTAGCGGTGATTTTTACGCCGCAGGCGGTGGGCGCGACGACAGCGACGCTGACGGTGACGTCAAGCAGTCCGGGGGTCGCTCCTGCGCAGGTGGCATTGAGCGGAACGGGGCTGTCCCCGCCCATGCTGGGGGTCGCTCCGGCAGTCTTGAACCTGGGTACTGAAATCGTGGGCAATACCAGTCTGCCGTTTACGGTGCAGGTAACGAATGTCGGACAGGTGGCGATGGCCATCCCGACATTTGCGTTGAGCGGGTATTCAGGGCCAAGCGGAGGCGGCATCGGCGATTTTGTGCTGAGCGCGCCTACGGATATCACAGCCTGCATAGCGACCGTGGCGCCAGGAGCAATCTGCAATATTCAGGTAACATACGGTCCCTCGGTGGTGGGAGTGGAGAGCGCGACGTTGACGGTGACGGCGAGCAATGCGATTCCGCCTACGGCAACGGTGACACTGACGGGAACAGGTTCGCCTCCAATCATCCTGCAGACGGACGTGTCGACGCTGCAGTTTCCGTCGACGCCGGTTGGGACGACCAGCGCCGCTCAGACGGTGACCGTGAGCAACGTCGGCCGGCAGCCGGCAAATGGGCTGGCATTTACTCTGAGCGGGCCGTACAGCCTGGTGCCGGGCAACACGACGTGCACGGCGAAGCTACTGGGAGTTTCTTCCTGCACGGTGGGGGTGAGCTTTACGCCCACCGCGAGCGGGCAACAGCCGGGGACGCTGACAGTGAGCGTGAGCAATCTCGGAGTGCCGCCGTTGACAGTGTCACTGACTGGCGTCGGGCAGGCGGTGGGCGGAATTGCGCCCAGCCCTACGGAAATTACATTTGGAAGCGTGGTTCTGGGGCAAACTTCAGCGGCGCAGACTCTGACCGTGACTAACTCAGGGCAGGCGGCGCTGGCAGGCGTGCAGATTTCAACTACCGGAAGCTTTCAACTCGCAGGGAACCTGTGTACGTCGACCCTGGCGCCAGGAGCCACTTGCACCGTCGGCGTGACGATGACGCCGAAGACGACGGGTATCCAAAGCGGGGCGCTGACTATCCTGACCACTTCGGCTGGAGTGGCGCCGGCGGTGGTGCCTCTGACTGGCAACGGGGTTCCGGCGGGGGTGATGACGGTCGCTCCAACGGTGGTCAGCTTCGGGGCGCTGACGGTGGGGCAGACGAGTCCGCCGCAGAAGGTAACGGTGACCAATGCGGGCGCGACCACGCTCGCGGGGCTGACGTATCAGTTGGCGGGTGATTACAGTTTGACGCAGAATGAGTGCGGAGCACAGCTGATAAGCGAGGCGCTGTGTACTTTTACCGTGGCATTTACGCCCTCGACGCCGGGGACGCGGATCGGTTCGGTGACGATTCGGTCGACTTCGGCCGGTTTCACTCCCGTGGTAGTGGGCCTGACCGGCAGCGGCATACCGCCCGCGCAGCTGGTTGTCACGCCGTCGCGACTCGCGTTCGGCACCGTTACCGTCGGCAGCAACAGCGTGGCGCAGACGCTGACCATAAGCAATCCTGGGACGGGGATACTAACGGGGCTTTCGATCACCTGGGCACCTCCGTTCAGCGTGGGGTCCGGCAGTTGCGGAACGAGTCTGGCCGCGGGTGCCAGTTGCAGCGTGCCGGTGACGTTTACACCCCAGGTGGGCGGCGCTCAAAGCGGTGCAGTGACGGTGTCGGCAAGCAGCGTGGGCGTGACTTCGGTGCAAGTGGACGTCTCCGGCTCTGGCCTGGTGCCGGCTTCGCTCAGTCTAAGTCCGGCGACCCTCACGTTTGCCGGGACCACGATTGGGACGGCCAGCGCGGGGCAGACAGTGACGATTTCGAATCCGGGGGGAGCAGGCTTGGCAGGGCTTTCGCTGGCGATCGCGGGAACGGCTGCTAAGGATTTTTCAATTGTCTCCTCCGGTTGCGGCACAGCACTGGGCGCGGGCGGAAGCTGTGTTGTGCAGATAAGTTTTGCGCCGGCAGTCGCAGGCGGAAGGCAGGCTTTTCTGCAGGCGACCAGCAGCACGGCAGGAGTGGCTCTTGCCTCCACCACTCTGAATGGAACTGGGCTGACGCAGGCTGCGCTGAGTGTCACCCCGGTATCGCTTAGTTTTGCTTCGACGCTGTTAGGACAGTCGAGTACGACCCAGACGGTTACGGTGAAAAACTCCGGGCAAAGCGGAATTACCGACCTGAAACTGTCAGTAATTGGCGAATTTACGCTGGATGCGACAAAGACTACCTGCACGGCGGCCCTGGCAGCAGGCGCCAACTGCGCGGTGGGCGTGGTGTTTGCGCCTACCGGTGCGGGGGCTCAGACGGGTTCGCTGACGGCCAGTTCCCTGCTCTCGGGTGGACCTGCTGCTACATCTTCGCTGAGTGGCACCGGGGCCCTTCCACCTGGGATCGTGACGTCACCGGGCGCGTTAGTACAGTTTGGGACGACCGGAGTGGGACAGTCCGCGCAGCCAGTGACAGTGACGGTGACCAATACCGGTACGCTCGCGGCGTTAACAGGCCTGACGCTGGCAGTGGACACAACAGGAGCGGGCAATGGGTTCGGTCTGAGCGGAAATACCTGCGGGGCCACCCTCGCGGCCGGCGCCAGTTGCACCGTCCAAGTTACGTTTAAGCCTATCTTCGCGCCCCAGTTGTCGAAGGCGTTGACGGGAACTCTGGACATCGACAGCGGGAACGGCGGATCGGCCAGCCTTGCCCTGGCGGGGATTGCCTTCAATATGACAATGAATGTGGTCGGTAACTCTTCCTTGACGATCGTACAGGGACAAACGGCGTATTACACGCTGGCGGTGACGCCGCAAGGGGCGAGCGCGGGGGCCATCCGGTTTGCCTGCGGGACGCTGCCTGCGAATGCTCTTTGCCTCTTCAATCCCTCGCAACTAAGTGGGCTGCCAGCGGGGGTAAGCGGGAATGTGCAATTGGGGATTTCCGCCGGAGCGCCAACGGTAGCGTCTTCCGTGAGCCGGCGCTGGCGAACAGGCGGATTGCTGCTATGCGGACTGCTTGGATTGCCATTGGCCTGGAGACGAAGGTCGCATAAGAGAAGTTATGCGAACTGGTTGCTGGTCGCATTGCTTGGCGGAGGGATACTATGCGGCATGACGAGTTGCGCCGGCGCGGGGGGGGCGGTGGGCTCAGGCGGCTCAGGCGGTTCGGGGGGAGGATCGACGGGTGGCGGCGGAGGGACGCCGTTGGGGAGTTACCCGATAACTGTGACGGCGACTTCGGATGGAGTATCGAAGACTGTCAGCCTTACCTTCATCGTCAATTGATAGCTTCAATCGCATTCTCGAAGGCTGTTAACCGACCGCACAAACATGGGCGAAACTCTTCGAATGAAACCCGCAACCGAATAGCGCTTCACGTTGCTGCGTGGAGTCGCCGAGACGTATATGAGGCCGTTTTCAGGATGGAGCATCCCACCGTTGTCAGCAAGATCCAAGGCAACTTAGCCGGGAAACGGCGGGGAATATAGGCGAGTATTCCCGTCCGACTGAAGTCGCAATAGAAGTGGTTTCGCGCCATGCTATCGCGGCCAATACTAATGGCCGAAGTACTAAAAATCGCTCTGGTGCTTGACAATATCGACTTATCCATAGAGATGCGATATTCTGGACCCTATGGCAATAGAAAGTATCATCGCTCAATTGGATGCGGAGATTGCACGGCTTAAGCAGGTGCGCAATCTTCTTTCGGCGACTGGCAAGGTAGAAGCCAAGATCTCCGCCGTTAAGACTACGACCACAAAGAAGTCTCGAGGTCCGGCCAAGGCCGCGGCTAAGAAGGCAGTGAAGCGTGTACTGAGTCCCGAAGCGCGCAAGGCAATTGCGGACGCACAGCGGAAGCGCTGGGCCGCGCAGAAAGCCAAGAAAGCCTAATATCCTGTTCTCGATCTTTATGCCAGATCTGCCGGAGAGATCAACCTGGATATATGCAGTTTCACCTTCAGAACGATAGTTCTGGGTTATGGAACAGGAAAACGGTATCCCAGCAACATAACGCGGAGCGGTTTGAGCGGATTCGTCCTCTGTTGGAGCCGGTGCGAAAGCGCATCAAGCCGCGCATATTGGATTTGTCTGCCACCGACACGGAACGTCATCCGTGCAGCAAAGCCATCCGCGTGAGAATAGGCCCAGCCGCTGGATAGCTGCGGCGATTCTCACTGTCGCTATCCGATCGGTGACGAGTGAGTTGGCTTTGTCGGGCGATACATGGCGGCACAAACTGTTTCACCTCGCTCTCGGCACTTGCAGGTTGCAGCGCTCGAAATCTCCGTTGTCCCGCATCTTCAGAACCAAATCGGAGAACAGTTTAGCCGCGGGCGAAATGTTTTTCGTATTCAATGCCAAAGCGATCTCCGACTGTTGCAGGCAATCGGATAATTCTCTCGCCACCACTCCTGCCGTATGGTGCAACTGTACCGACGCCGGGGTGATGGCGATCCCCTGTCCAGCCGCCACAAGCGATACAACTGTGTACATTTCACTGGCTGTTTGCACTATTTTGGGGCTGAAGCCGGCGGCATTTAATATGCCGAGAACGCGGTCGTGGTAGCCTGCGGCTAGCTTGCGTGTGTACATGATGAAATCGTCGTCATTCAGATCTCCCAAGGTGAAGGGCCGACGTCCGGCGAGCCGGTGCCCAAGCGGCACCAGCAGAACGAAAGGTTCCCGATGGATGACTTCTGTAGAAATCTCGGGGGGCGCATTCATCGGAGATCGCAAGAGCCCGACGTCAAGCCGACCGCCAGACAGTTGCGCGATCTGGTCGTCGGTCAGCACATTGCGCAATTCCAGGCTTACCCCAGGATGCTCGCTTCGGAACTGGATTACCAAGGGTGGAATCAGTAAGGCTGCGGCAGTGGAGATGAAGCCAACATTGAGAGTGCCCACTTCGCCAAGCGCGGCCTGTTGGGCATGCTGTATCGCCTGATTGTTGAGGCGCAGCATCGCCTGCGCATCCTCGATCAGGGCCTTGCCCGCTGGGGTTAGCACCGTCTTGCGGCGGTCGCGGATAAATAGCTGTACACCGACTTCCTCCTCAAGCGCGTGTATCTGCAGACTAAGCGCCGGCTGGCTCAAGTAGACCGTCCGAGCGGCTCGCCCGAAGTGCAGGTGCTCGGCTACTGCAAGAAAACACCGCAACTGCTTCAGTTCCATGGATGCCTCTTCGATCAGGATTCCCAATCACAGAGATGAGAACAACTCACTTTGCTTTTGTCAACGAGTGACGTATAAATTGCAGGTTGCTGTCTTGTTCGGAAATACCGGGCTTTGGCACAGGAGGACCAGGGTATCTTCACACGCGACGCGCGGCGCCTCAATGATAAGCGTCCATCGGATGCGGCAATGGAGGCCACAGCCGGTTTCCAAAGCGCAAGAGGATGCGCTGCGGGCTCTTCAGTTTGCAAGGATCTCCGTTCACTACGCTCCAAATGTTTACATTAAGCCGAAAAATGCTCCGGAGCACTTGCAACGCAATGCCGGCCTCCGCATGGGGCTAGAAAAACCTCTGCGGATGTGCGCGGCAACGATCAGTTTCAGTCAACCGATACGAGGTAGATGATTGTGATTACGATCTCGAATAAGCGGAACCGCTTACTGTGTACCGCAATGCTGGCCAGTTTTTTATCCCTGGCCCCAATTGCCGCTGCGCAGTCTTCCGGAATGCCGCACTCCAAACAGTATCCATGGTCCGATGCCAGCGTTTCGGCCGATGCTCGCGCCGATCTGGTCATCAAGGAAATGTCGATCGAGGAAAAGATCTCCCTGCTACATGGCCAGGGGATGCCGTTTTTCTCGAACGGACCAACAGTATCCAATGGCGGAGCGGGCTACTCCAATGCCCTTCCGCGTTTGGGCATCCCCGCCATTCAGATGGCAGACTCGGCTTATGGAGTGACACGTGGCGCGGCATCCGGACGGTACTCGACTGCATTGCCGAGCAATCTGGGAGCGGCCTCGGCCTGGGATCCAGAGTCCGCCTACGCGTATGGCGCATTGATTGGCCGTGAATTGCGCGCCCAGGGCTATAGCATGTCGCTTGGCGGCGGCGTCAACCTGGCCCGCGAACCGCGCAATGGCCGCACCTTCGAGTACGAGGGCGAAGATCCGTTGCTGGCAGGAACGCTGGCAGGAAACCTCGCCAAAGGAGTGCAGTCGGCCCAGATCATTGGCGACCTCAAGCATTATGCGGTCAACGATCAGGAGAGCGGCCGCAACTCCGTCAATGCGAATATCGACAAGCGGTCCTTGCGCGAGACAGATCTGCGCGCCTTTGAAATCGCGCTCGGCATCTCCGACGCGGGCGGCGTGATGTGCTCCTACAATCGGGTCAATGGCGACTATGCGTGCGAAAACAGCTATCTGCTCACCGACGTTCTAAAAAACGCCTTTAATTTCAAGGGTTTTGTTCTCTCCGACTGGGGCGGTACGCACTCCGCCGTCAAGGCCTCCCATGCGGGATTGGACCAGGAACAGCCGGATCAGTACTTCTTTGGCGCCGCATTGAAAAAAGCCGTCGAGAGCGGCGAAGTCTCTCAAGCGGAACTCAACGATCACGTCCACCGTATCCTACGCACCATTTTTGCGGTGGGACTTTTCGATCGTCCCGTAAAGATGGACGTTCCTGACGTTGACGGCGGTTTCGCCATAGCCGAAGACCTGGCGGAAAAGAGCATCGTTCTGCTGAAAAACGAGCACCAGGTGCTGCCGCTCGATGCCGGTCGACTGCAAAGCATAGCACTGATTGGCGGCCATGCCGACGTAGCGGTGCTGAGCGGCGGAGGTTCGGCCCAGGTCGATCCTCCGGGCGGCTCGCCGGTGCCCCCGCCCCCGCCCGGAGCCAATCCATTGGACGCATTTATCCGCCCCGCCTGGATGCCCAGTTCGCCTCTGCGCGCCCTGGCGGCCAAACTACCCTCGGTCAAGGTCACTTACACCTCGGGCGTCGATCTGTCTGCCGCCGTGGCCGCCGCCAGACAGGCCAATGTGGCCATTGTCTTCGCCTATCAGTGGGAATCCGAAGGCAACGATCTGCCGACGCTGAATCTGGCCGCCGATCAGAACAAGCTGATCGAGGCAGTGGCCGCCGCCAATCCCAACACCGTCGTTGTGCTGGAGACCGGAGGCCCCGCCACTATGCCCTGGATCGACAAGGTGACAGGCGTGGTCGAAGCCTGGTATCCGGGCATCCGAGGCGCCGAGGCGCTGGCCAACATCCTTACCGGCGCCGTCAACCCCACAGGCAAACTCGCCATTACCTTTCCCAGGCAAGATGCCGACCTGCCCCACCCGCAGTTGGTCACTCCTCCACCTGCGTCTGACCTCAATGCGGCAGCGGCTGGCGGAGACATCTCCAACTTCATGAGCATCGCTGCCAAGGGCTTGCCGCCGTTCCAAACCTACTACGACGAAAAGCTGAAGGTTGGCTACAAGTGGTATGACGCGGAGAAGAAGCCCGTTCTGTTTCCCTTCGGCTATGGCCTTTCATATACGACCTATGCTTACGCGGGACTGACTGCTGCAAACAAAGAGGAACTGACGATCTCCTTTACGGTAAAGAACACCGGCTCACGCGCTGGAACCGAGATTGCGCAAGTCTACGCCGCGCTGCCCGACTCTGCCGGCGAGCCTCCCAAGCGCTTGATCGGCTGGGCACGCGTCGCATTGGCGGCGAACGAATCCAAGCAGGTCTCGATCCCGATAGCGCACGATCGCCTGACCATCTTCGACGAAAGCACCAATGACTGGCGGTTGGTTCCCGGCAGCTACACTATCCTGGTTGGGAGTTCCTCGCGGGATCTTCCTCTCACCCAACAAATTGCCCTGCAATAAGCGCGAAGCAAACGACACGACACTGGACAGCCGCACGCCGGGAGAGTCAACCCGTGGTGCGACTGTCCTAGGTTTAGAACAGAACCAGACTGGGTGCATCGAATTCGGACTTGCGAGAGGCTACTGTTTCTGGAGACTGCTACCGTGGCTTCACTATCGATGCGCAGACAATGCCGCCGGAGATTCGCGCACCTAACGTTCTAACCAACCTTCTCCATCCATCTGCGCGGATAGTCGAGCGGGTAGGATTCCATGTCTAGAGAGCGCAAACCTGGAAAGCATTCCGACGCCAGATCGCAGAGGATGCGGCCAGGCGGCATGGCGACAAATAGATCGCAACGCAACTCCGTCAAAACGACCATGGAATCGTACCAGCGCACGCCGTGAGCAATGTTCCCGATCATATCCTGCGCAACTTCTTCTCCTCGGCGCAGGACGCGCGCGCGAAGATTGCCGATGTAAGGAATCGCCGGTTCCGCCAAGTGCATTCCCACCGCCATCTGCTGGAGTGCATCCGCCACAGGCTGTAAAAGTGGACAATGCGAGAGCGTGGCGACCGCCAGCCGCTCGGCCTTGCGGGCACCTTGTTGACGCGCCTGCTCCAGCACCTGCGTGATTGCCGAATCGGCTCCCGCAATCACGATTTGGCGGGGAGCGTTGATGTTGGCGGAGAACACCGGTGCCGCCTCGGAATGGACACTCGCTACGACCTCAGCGACCTGGCGCTCGCTCAGGCCGACGATGGCAGCCATTCCATAGCCGAGAGAAAAGGCAGACTCCATCAATTGGGCGCGACGATGGACCAGGCGGACGCAGTCGGCATAGCTCACAGCGCCGCTGATTGCGGCAGCAGCAAAAGCGCCGACCGAGAGCCCCGCCACGGCGCTGGGCCGCACGCCTTCCTCGATCAAGGCGCGGGCCACGGCGACTCCCGCGGCCAGTAACGACAACTGGGCCGCGAGCGTGGACTGGAGCGCCGATTCGGAATCGAGTCCGGTCACGTCGAAGCCCAACACATCGCTGGTTTCCGACAGCGTAGCGCGCGCGGCAGGATGATTTGGCAACGCGTGCAACATTCCCGGCTGCTGTGCGCCCTGACCGGGAAAAAGGAAAGCCGCATTCATGGCAACACGCTCCATGGGTCTCGACCGAGTCGCGGACCACGCGCGGTGCGCAGCAGAATCGGGCCTCCGTTCTCTCGCGCATATTCCAATAGTGAGAAGCCGCATTCGGCGGTTTCCACCAGCGCATCCACGCGCACGCCGCAACCCTCGAACGCAGCCGAGAGAGTGAGCGCTGTGGAGTAGCTCATCGGCTTCTCTCCATGCAGCACCAGGTCCAGATCGCTCTTCGGCGTGGCACTGGCAACACCGGTTGCCAACTCGAAGCCAATGCTGCCCGCCGGTCCCCACGCGTAACCCGCAGTGTCCCAGCTTGTCATCAAGGCATGTAATGCCCGCATCGCGGGGATGGTCTTTTCGCGAGGAAGATCGTTCTTCCTGCACGCGTCCAGAATGTCCCAGGGATGCATAATTCTTTTGATTTTCCGGATAGACACGGACGCAGCCCAGCGCTGGTTTCTTTCCACTCCGCGCACCCCTGTCGGAATCGCATCGGGTGCGCCGATTGCGCGGCGCACGGTGACCCAGGGAGCACGCTCCAGAGCTTGCTCCGCCCATGGGGGAGGCTGCGTATCGAAATACGGCGCCGCGCCATCGAGTTCCAGCAGGTCATGCGGATGCGCGAGTGCAAACACGTTCATCTCTGTTCCTTAATGCAGATGTCCCAAGAGCACAATCCACGCTGCCAGAGAGGCAATGCCGAGCAAGTAACTGAGGATCAGGCTGGAACTGGCCACCAGCGGCGACACGTCAAAACCTTTGCCGAAGACCAGTCCAAAAAAACCGCAGGGAATTGCAGCCACCAGCACCGCGCAGCGAGTCTGGTCAACCGGCAATGCCATCGCCAGGGCAATCCCCAGGCAGACCGCGGGCTGGATGATGTTCTTTGCCAAAGTGGCCAAAATCGAACGCCAGTCCAGGATGAATTTCTGCGCGGAGACAATCAGCCCGGTCAGAAACAGCGCGCAGCCCGCCGTAGCCGCCCCCATCACGGACAGGCTGCGCGTCACATAGGCAGGCAGGTTGATGTTGCAAAACACGGCGACCAGCGCCACGGCGGGCGCCCAGACAACGGGACGCAAAAGGGCACGCCAAATCGCTCTACGCGCCCGTGCGAAGGAGGTCATCGCTTTCCCGCTGGCGGCGCCATGCTCCAATATCGCCAGGGTGATCGGGGAGATGGTCATGGCTCCAACGGTAATTCCCATCGCTACCGTAACTGCGGTTTGCGGGCCATACACGGCATCCAGCAGGGGAATGCCAACCGCGGTCACATTGGGAAAGCCCAGCGTTAACGCCAGTACCGCACCGTCACGGGATGAAGCGCGTAGCATTTTGCGGCTGAATGCGTAGGTCGCGGCAAACAGCAGCAGATAGACGGCCGCCAGCAATACGATCATTCGTCCCTGGCTCGAAAGGATGGAGCGCGGTGTCTTCACGATCGCCAGAAAAAGCGAGCAGGGGAGAGCGAAGTTCATCACCAGGCTCACCAAGGTTCGGACGTTGACATTGTCGACCAGCTTGCGCAGTCCGGCCCAGTAGCCAAGAATCAATCCAAAAAAAATAGGGACCAATGCAACTGCCAGCATCTGGGCCATGACAGGTTTAAACCTCCGCCCATTGTTCTTCGAGCTTGCGTCGCACCAGCAGCGTGGCCCGCCGAGCGGTCTGCGCCTGCGCCGAGGTCAGGCGACAGCTCAAGTCGCGGGGCCCCACACGCGTGTCCTTCACCGCGGCAATCAGTTGTGCACGCACCATCTGCACCTCGCCGGGCTGCGGCGTCTCCGGATTCTCCACATGCAACAAGGCATGAAGTAAGCCTAGCGTAGCGTAGTCGCGAATGTCGTAGGAGAGCGGCGCAATCTGCTTGCCCAGGCGATCCAGTTCCAGCAAGCTGCGCCGCGTGATGCGCGCCGCAGCTTCCTTGTGCATGGCATGAATCACCACGCCCGGATCGTCAAAGGCGAGAATGCGATTGGCCTGATAACCATGAGCCAAAAAAGCGCCGGAGAACGCATGACCCACGATCAGGGCGATCACCGGATGACCTTCCATCCGCGCAGTGGCGTAGGCGTCTACCGCGGCTGCCCCGGCCATATAAATTGCTGCCATCTCTTCTCTGCGACCGTAGGCCTGGCTCTTCACATCGACAATTGCAATCAGGGGACGGCGTATCCGGTCCCGGTCCATCGCGATCATCTCGCGCACCCGCGCGGCTAGGGCATAGGCCTGCTCCAGGCCGACCTCGCCCTGGCGCGCGCGGGGAAAAAGCCCTTGCGGATCGGGAACGACGGCGGCAAATCGCGCCATCTCGCCGCCCAGTTCCGCATCGGCCACCAGAGCCGATGCTGGATCGCCGCTCATCGGCGCCGCCGATCCAGTTAGAGCCTCAAACCACCTGCGTCCCCGCACCCCGGTATAGTCACTCATGCCTTTTCTCCGCGTGTCCATGTTGCGCAAAACTCGGCTGGCTCCCACTGCGTCGATGGATCGAGCCGCCGGGTCCGTTCGCGCAGCATCTCCACCTGCTGGCTGCGATGCATTGCAGGCAGTCCTTTGGCAATCAGCGTGCGCACCGCCGACACAACCTGCGCGGTATCGTCGTCAACCAGTGCATCCACCAGGCCCATCCGGTAGCGTTGCTCACCGCCGTGAATGGCCCAGATCAGCGCCCGATCGCTGGCGTCGAACTCATCCACGCCAGCCTCCTGCTCGATCACTTCGGGGCCATTCATTCCCAGGCGCGCTTCTCGCGTCATCACCATATAGCTGGCCAGACCGGCGGCCAGAGACATTCCGCCGAAACAACCCACGGTTCCCGCCGTCACCGCAATCACCGGAGCATAGCGCCGCAACGCCAAGATCGAGGCCTGTATCTCGGCAATCGCTGCCAGGCCGAGGTTGGCTTCCTGCAGGCGCACGCCGCCGGTTTCAATCAGCAGCACCGCACTCATCTTGTTGCCGCGCTGGTTGTCGCGCACGGCAAGATCGAGGGCCGCGCACATCTTCGCACCTGAAACCTCCCCGATGCTGCCGCCCTGAAAAGCGCCATCGATGGCCACGACAACCGCGGCCTCGCCGCCGATCAGGCCCTTGCAGATCACGCAGCCATCGTCGGCCTGCGGCGTCACACCCTGCCGCTCCAGCCAGGGAGATTCGATTCGGTCATGGGGCCCGAGCAATTCGCGCGCCGTGCCTGCGTCAAACAACGCCTGGGCGCGCTCCCGGCCACTCAACTCTATGAAGCTCTTCCGCTGCAGAAATCTCCAATCGGTCATCGCCTGCTTGCCTCCACGGCTTGTTCCAGGCGCAGTGCAACCGTCCCCGGCGTCGCTCCGGCGTCGTTGATCTCGATGCGGACAGCCTCATCGTAGCGGCTGAAAAAACGATCGAGTACCGTCTTCCACGTCGATGCAAATCCTGAAACACTGGTGCGGATACGCACCTGCGCGCGGTTCGTGCCGGAGGGTTCCAGCAGCACTTCCAAGTCTCCCGACCCCACCGCGCCAACGTGCGCGCGCGCCGTTGTCGCCTGCCGGTCCGGGTACTCATATTCCAAAGTTTCAATCATGCGAATCCTCTTCTTCCCGCTCTACCGCATCCAGAAAAATTGTTGCCGCCAGCAGATCGGCGCTGCCACCGGGCGAAGCATTGCGGACTATCAACTCCTTGTCCAATTGCAGTAGGAGCTGGATACCGTCCGCGGTCGCCGCTCCTCCCGCAGCAAGCACCGCACCCGCGCCGCGCTTGGCCGCATCCAGCGCCGCGACTCCACCCCGATACAAGAGGCAGGTGTCGTCGAGCCGGTTCATGATGGCGAGCAGCGCATCCAGACGCGCAAAGCGCTCCGCATGGCCTTGTGCGCGGCTGGCTCGCAAAGCGGGAATGCCCACGTCCATCACATGCGGAAAGCCATTCTGCGCCTCCGACCGCGCACCGCCTACACCGTATCTTCGCGCGATCACATGCCCATGCGAAACCGGCACGGGCGCAGAGCGGTCGGGGAATCGCGCGATCCGCGCGGCGTCCTCGGCAATGGCCGCACCCCTGCGCACTGCGCCGCCCATAGCCGCCGAGGCGCACAACAGGCCCAGCGCCCATATTGCGCCGCGATGCGCATTGCTGCCACTCGTGGCCTGCAACATGGCCTGTTCCGCGCTACGCCCTGTCGCCGCCAGCTCTTCCCTCAACTGCCGGCTGGGGAAAGCGTCCCTCGCCAGCACCGCCATCTGTTCAAAATAGGGACCGATGGCCCGCGCCGAACGGTGCATGGCATCGAGCGTGAGGTCGCGATGAGCTCCCGAGCCCCGGCCATCCACCAGGGCGGGTTTGGGCGTCAATTCGGCTTCGGCAATCAACGCCTCTACGGCCTGTTGGCCTAATCGTCTGGCTCGCCACATCCCGCTTCGCAGCGGTTCCTCTTGAATTGAAAACGCCTGCACGGCTACCAGCTCCTGAACTTGGCCGGAGGGTTGTACAGGCCGCCCGACCAGGCAACCAGGTCTTCCATGCTGCGCGCCGCCAACAGGGAGCGCTTCGCTTCCAGACGCTGCACGCCCAAATCTTCCGGATAGGCGACGATGCCGCGATGCCGTAGCGTGGCCGTCTCTTGCGCATCCGCGCGTAGACCGATCGGACTCACGCCGGCAATTGCCGCCAGCGCGCGCCGCCGCTCCTCCTGCCCCTCGGCGCGATAGAGGTAGGCAATGCCTTCTTCGGTCACGACGTGGCTGACATCGTCGCCATAGATCATCACCGGGGCAATTGGCATTCCGGCACGTTTTCCAACTTCAACTGCGTCCAGAGTTTCCACGAATGCTGGAATGCCGCCTGCCTGAAAGGTTTCGAGCGTCTGCACTACCAGCTTGCGACCGCGCGCCACCGGCTGTTGCGAGGTCATCAGATCGAGCCAGGCATGTGTGCTGTGCCGCCGTCCATGCGGATCGTGACCCATGTTCGGCGCACCGCCGAAGCCAGCCAGCCTGCCGTGCGTCACCGTGGACGAGTTGGCATCAGGGTCGATTTGCAAAGTCGATCCAACGAACGCATCCACCGCGTACTGCCCCGCCAACTGACAAAGCACACGATTGGACCGCAGGCTGCCATCGCGCCCGGTAAAGAAAATGTCCGGCCGCGCCGCGATGTATCGCTCCATCCCCACTTCGCTGCCGAAGCTATGAATGCTCTCTACCCAGCCGCTTTCAATGGCTGGAATCATGGTTGGATGGGGATTCAATGTCCAGTGCCGGCAAATCTTTCCCTTCAATCCCAGCGATTCACCATAGGTCGGCAGGATCAGCTCAATCGCCGCCGTATCGAATCCAACCCCATGGTTGAGCGATTGCACTTCGTGGCGCTCGTAGATGCCGCGAACGATCAGCATGGCCATCAGAATATGCAACTCATTTACCTGACGGGGATCGCGCGTAAACAGCGGCTCAATGGCAAAGGGGCGATCCGCTTCGACGACGATATCCACCCACGATCCGGGAATATCGACACGCGGCAGTTTCTCCACCAGCTTGTTTACCTGCACGATCACGATGCCATCGTGAAAAGCCGCAGCCTCCACGATCACCGGTGTATCTTCGGTGTTCGGCCCGGTATATAGATTGCCTTCCGCATCGGCTTCTTCGGCACACACCAGGACCACATTGGGAATCAGATCCACCAGCAGCCGCGCATACAGCTCAACATACGTATGGACCGCGCCAATGTCGAGCTTGCCATCTTCCAGCAATTGCGCCACACGCAGACTCTGCGGTCCGGCAAAGGCAAAGTCCACCTTGCGCGCTATTCCATATTCAAACAACGTCAGATGCTCCGGCCGGCTGATGCTCGAGACGATCAGGTGCAGATCGTGCAGCTTGGCCGGATCTACCGAGGCCAGGGAGCGGGAGAGAAAATCCGCCTGCTTCTGGTTGTCTCCTTCGATCACAACTTTATCACCGGAGCGCAGCAGAACCTCCAACGCCTCGACGATCCGGTCCTGCCGCAAGACGCCATTCTTCAACCAAGGCGCAACCCGTTGCAGGCGCCGATTCTTCTCATCCCGCCTTGTTGTCCACGACCGCGTTACGTTTTGCGCCGCTGTCTCCTCCGCCATAGCCCTTGGGATTCCTCTCAACTCTTTCCTCATTGAAAATTCAATGCCGTGATTTGTCCAACTAATTAATCAAATCTCTGTGACAATAATTGCAAATGACAAACAATGCGCTCGCTACGATTAGTGACAGGACAGGAATGTGCCTTTCCGCTCACATGCAAAAGCTCGATCCGCCGCCTGTCGGCGCGCGGATCGAAGCCATCGGCACTCCCATCGATCAACGGCTTGCCGTGTAGAAATCCAGGAACTGATGACTCAATTTATAGCTCTCCGGAACCGCTTTCACTTCCAGATCCAGCCCCATAACCTTGTCTTCGTCGTAACTGGGCCAGAGCGGAAGTCCGCCTCCATTCGGATTTCCGGTGCGAATGAAGTTCGCCCAGTACGCGTTCATTGTGCGGGCAAGCTCCCGGTCGCCATCCGTCCAGGTGACACCTTTCTTGGAGTTCAGCGTATCGAAGACATACTCGATCTCAGAAGCGTGGACGACTCCAACGCCTCCCGGAACGGCGCGCTTGAAGACGTAACGATAAACCGGAGCATGACCGCTTTGCGATTGGTACTGTGACCACAACCAGGTTGGAAACACCGTAAACAAGTCACTTTCGAGAGCCAGCATCGAATCGTAGGCCTGTGTGTCGTCCCTGGCTGGGAAATAGCGCAAAGCTTCGTCCGTGTCGTCGTGGAAGATCGACTGCAGGAAGGCTTTGTATGACTCCACCGTAGGTTTCTGCTTGATGCCGCCCTTGGCTTCTTCGCTGTTCCAACCGAGCAGCACGGGCACATGGCCCTGATCGCCGGCCTCGTATACTTCCATCGGATCCTTGTCGAAGAATAGTCCATCGTGAGCATTCACGATCCCGCGAAACGGCGTCTTCGCCAGTTCCTCAAAAGGGCGGGCGCGCAACTCGCCGACGCTGGACGCATTGGCGGCTTTGACCCAGTCCACGCTGCGGCTCTCCGCGGTAGCGGTTGATACTGTGCGGAAGTAGGTGGTTGGCTTGGGCGTGAATACCGCTCCGCTTTCGCCGATCGCGGCCGCGTAAAGTCCCTTGGACAAGGGCGACGCCATCACCGCACTCACCGCCATCGAGCCGGCCGATTCACCGCCGATCGTCACATGCGCCGGATCGCCCCCAAAGGCGCCGATATTGTTATGCACCCACTTGAGCGCCGCCGCAATGTCCAGCAATCCATAGTTGCCGGTGGCGTGTTGCGGAGAGTTTGTCGCGAGGTCTGGGTGTGCAAAAAAGCCGAGTACGCCGAGCCGATAATTGATGCTGACCACCACGATGCCCTGGCCGGCAAACGATTCGCCGTCGTAGCGAGGCTCGTCTCCCGATCCCGCTTCATAACCACCGCCATGCAGCCAAAACAAAACGGGCAGCTTGGCATTGGCCTTGGCGCTGGCCGGAAGCCACACATTCAGGTACAAGCAGTCTTCACTCTCGCCCTTATCGCGAAAGACCATGTCGTTGTAGGCATGATTTTGTGGGCAGCGGTTGCCGAACTCGGTGGCTTTACGAATCCCTTGCCAGTGTGCGGGCGGTTGCGGAGGCGCCCAGCGCAAATCGCCAACCGGAGGCGCGGCATAGGGAATTCCCTTGTAGATACGCACCATCGGATTGTTCCCCGCCGTTCCCTCTACTTGGCCGGACTCCGTCTTGACGGGCGCGGCGGCCCACAGCGGAGCCGACAAGAGAACCAACAATACAAATGCAAAAATGACGCTGACCTGCTTCATCTCATACCTCGGTTTTCTTCACGGTCTTCCTGGCCGCAGCGGCGAGTCGCGCGACCAGGAAGATTATTGCGATTGCAGTTTCGATTCGCCGTTAGAACTGCAGTTTGAGAGCAAACTGAATCTGGCGCGGCGTATAGCCAGCCGTCATCTGCGAGAGCTCGCCGAAACCTTTGGCGCCTAGCGAAGAGTTAGGCG
>Ga0182030_10009654_pt1 | contig 19736 bp, 21 predicted proteins | sample 812S3MmetaG_FD_121299 | JGI IMG/M metagenome (GOLD analysis project Ga0182030, IMG submission 121299) | Permafrost microbial communities from Stordalen Mire, Sweden - 812S3M metaG (Illumina Assembly) | ecosystem: Environmental > Terrestrial > Soil > Wetlands > Permafrost | place: Sweden... | reverse complement strand
TGCGCGGCACAATGCTTCCGAGCGCCAGCAACACGGAGCTGAAGGCGATTCCATCGTTTTCGGCTACGCACTAAAAAATGGTGGACGGTGTAGGGATCGAACCTACGACCAATTGATTAAGAGTGCGCTGTTCCAGAGCGTTGTTTTCTCAACAAAAACATTGTGTTACGCAACCTAACCTGTGCAACGAAAGCTTCGGGTACGATAAGGTAAGTTCTTGAATAGGCTCGATACACCCCCAGCGAATGGCACAGATCGAGCGCGCATGGAAAGGAGGAATAGTTGTTTCATCTGAGAATTGCAGGCGGCTCAATCGCGATATTCTTCGACATGTTATCGTCGCGCTATCACCGGTGTATCTGCCGTAGCCGGCCGAATATCTGCTCCGAGACCGATACCAAACCATGTGCCGGTTATTCCGAGAATGAGAAAGGCCATTGCTTCATTTGTGGCCGCACATACTTTGCGCCACTCTAGTAGGTCGAGGTTCGACGGCGATGGTTGCGATTCCGGGTGCGTGTGCCACTCGCCGACATAGTCCAGCGTCTCCTTGGTTCGAGTCCATCCATTGCTGGCGGCCGCCTGGTGCGATGGATCACGCCGCCAAAACGCCATCCGGCTCCGTTTATCCCGTGCGGCTGGCAAGGTGGCTTCGGTTATATGTAAGTGCCGATCCCGCCGATATCCCAGAAGCAGGCCCCCTGCCTCCGTGGAGTTCCAGCTTACCTGGCGGTGCGATTGCAGAAGTTGCAGCACCGCACTTTCAATCAATACCTGAGCAATCGGATCGTAGAAAGGATGTTTATAGAGCATTGCCGCATGCCGGGCAGCTGGCGAGTCGCTCAACATCCTGGTTTTTGACTTTTCTCACGTCCGCACTCTCAGATGCCCGGGTGCGGAGGCGAGGGCTTGCGGTACCATGCTGCAGCCAATCAGCAAGCATTTCAGCAACCAAACTCGCGGCGTGCATTGGTGCGGCTACCGCATAGGGCGTAAAGGCCTGGCAGCCTGCATAGCGGCGCTCAGTTTCATGCTTGAGTACCGGGAAACGGTACGCCAATTCGCCATAGTTTCCAATCACGCGTAAGCATCTGTAACACGCTGTTTTGACGCCCTCCGTCCACAGCGCTTGGACCGCTTCTCCATTGCCAAGAATCCACACATGGAGCAAGGGCGTGGGCGCCTTCAGCGTAATGCGGCGGTGATTGAGCATTTCGCTCACGGGCTCATCGCCGGTTGCCTCGATGACCAAATCAGCCGTAAACAGGCCCTTCACGTTCTGCACGCGGTCTGAAATAAAGTCGATTTTTGACAAAGGAAACTGCCTTCGAAGCTCTTCTGCCAGGGCCTTCGCCTTGGGCTGAAATAGCGCCGGATATCCCAACACGTGCCGTCCTAAATTCTCCGGAGCGAAGAGGTCGAAGTCGATGAGAGTGAGCCTGCCGGTGCCGGTTCCTGCGCCCAGGCGCACGAGCGCCAGCGCGACGTAGGCACCTATCGCTCCGCAACCAACGAGCTTGATTTTTTTATCGCGCAGGTCGGAGAAAGTCAGATTGCGGCTGTGGACAAACCCCGGGCTAATATCCATAGGCGATGATCGTACGAGCTGGCCGGTGCCGGCTTTGCCATGAAGGTATTGGCGGTATGCGCGCGCTGCATCCCGCGATGTGCGCGCGACCTTTCGATAGTACGGCGAGATATCAAATTGAAAACCCAGCCACCCCGCTGGGGATTTCACGGCAAAACTCGCAAAACCATAATTGAGATAGCGCGGTTCGCTCTCAAGAACCCTCTGCACGCCTGCATATACGCTTGGGTCCCAGGAGCGCAGCCATGTGAAGAGTTCCTTCACGGTGCGGGGCATTTGCTCCGGGACCGGCGGGAATTTTCCAGACTCAAATAGCCAACAGGGACAGGTGGTCTCCTTGGGGGGATCTGCACGCAAGGCGCCGGCCATGGCCGCCGCTTCATCATCCTCATCGGTGAGCAAGGCAGCAAAGAATTGGCCCTCGCGGCGCAGCTGCCAATAGTTTGTAACGCGAGAATCCGCTTTGATCGTGCCCACCATGACGATCATCGCTTCGGCTGATTGGCCGGCGAGCCAATGAATTACGAATTCATCTTGAACTTCGGTTTTGCGATATTCGGGATCAAATTTGATCTGCTCCAATACCTGCGCGGCGCGGTCAAGGCATTGCGCGAGAGCGGCCGCAGGCTCGTATCGATTTAACACGATCGATCCGCTCTGAAAATAACAAAGGCCACCGGCGGCATCGACATGGGGCGTGAGGGTGGGTACATCGAATCCAGAAAGGACCTTTATCTTCGGGTACGCAAGAAAATCCCAATCGGACAGGGACACCTCAACCCGCACCTTGTCCTGGCGGCAGGTGAGTTCACCGACCCAAGACCGGGTTCCGCCTCGTTGCGGACGAGGCTTGAATCCCCGAACGGACATCTCGCGAAGGACGCTTCCAACCTGCCCGTCTGGCATGGCGGCCTCAACCCGCTTTCGTTGAACGCACTACCGGCGGCGGGACCGTGCGGGCGGGGGTACTGCGTACCGAATCGCCATTATCCACATCGACCAAGTGAGGCTTGTCCGGAAGCCGCGTGCCCAGTTCTTTGATCATGATTTCTGTGGCCGAGTTCTCGTTGCCCGCGCGCAGCGCACGTGCTTGCCTCAACGCATCAACCAGCGCCTGGGCCTTGCCCGAAGCCTCGAGCCGCTTCTCTTCGGGGAGGCGGTTGAAGTCTTCTTTGGCGTCGTCAATACCCTCTTCCCGAATCTCGCCGCGGAGCGCAACGTCTATGTGCCGCGCGGCATGTTCAAGCGCCAGATCATCGCGGCCCGCATAGCATTCGAAGGATTGCGCGACGGCAACCGTGATGGACACTGACGTGGGGCCGCCGCCCCCCTTCCACTGGAAGTCCCGCCACGCTTTCAAGTACATGCAAACACGCTGAAGCTGCTCGTTGTGCTCCTTCACCCGATCGAGGAACCACTTGGATACTTTTTCGGAATCCGACTTCTTCCATTCCCCAAGACGTGTGGCAAGCACGATGGCATCAAAGTCGTCCCACTCTTGCTCTTCGAGCTCAGCGGCCGCATCCATCCGCGCGACGCTATCGTTCGCGGACTTCCTCAGTAGATTGGCGGCGAGGGCCCGCTCCATGATTTGTTCGAACTCTTTTTCGGGTACCGCATACAAGGGAATGTCGATATGCCCCCAAGATGCCACCTCGACCCGGATGCAGTTGCCGTTCTCCCGCAACGACCAGCCGTGCTGCGCGCAGAGCCCCTTCAGCAGCCCCTCGACCAGCTTGAAATAAAGCGGCGCAATTTTGTGCGGCGGTCCGTGGTCTTCCCAAGCGGAGATCGGCAAATACACTCCGAAATCCAAATCCAGCTGTTGCGGAGGAGCCCACGCCGGCTGCACGCAGGTGCCGTAGCGCCATGACCCCTGTTTGCGAAATCGAGGGGTGATGGCCTTCTCGAGACCGAGATACGAAACCGTGGCCTTGCGGATCTCGAGCTTCAGATGATCGCGAATAATATTCTTCGCGCCCTCGAGGACCGCGCGCTGCTTGTCGGTCGGCAAAATTTCATCAAGGAATGAATCATCGCTGACGGTTGAGTAGAGCAGTCGATTGAGCTTCAGCATGCGGCACCTTTGTACTCGCCATGATAAAAAACCGGATCGGAGGACGAGTACTCCAAAAAGGCCTTCACTTTGGGGTCTCCCATACAGAATTTTGAGCGTTCCCCGGCGACGCCGAGGAGCACCTCGCGCGCGGCGGCGTCCGTCTTATCGAGCGCGATTGCCCTCGATCGCTCATCGGATACGGGATCATCGATATGGACGTAGCGCTGGCCCAGGCGGCGCGCCAGCATGTGGCACGACTGCACTTCCTGCACTGAGATGGAAAGATTGAAAAGCCGCCGCGGCGTTTTCAGGGGATTCCCGTTGCCCCAATCAAAGAGACCGCCATCAGGTCGTCGGCGCGCATCTACCGTGAAGCGCGAAGACATGGTGCCGATGGAGACCAAGTGCACCGTGTCGATGGGGCGGCGAAAGTACTCCGTGGCCTCATGTACGGCGATCGCTCCCGGCGCGTTTGCGAACAAGCCCCCATCGACATATTGGCAGTTGTTGTAAAGATGGCGCGGGAAGTACGCGGGCGCCGCGCTCGTGGCAAGGGCTACATCGACCAAGGGGATTTTATGATCCCGGCTCAAGTCCTGGTGGTGCGGTGTTTTGAACATGACAGCCTGCCCGGTCGTGTAGTTGATGGCAGGAACAATGACCGGATGCTTGCAAGCCCCCAAAAGCCGCGTGCCAAAAAGGTCCTCGTCACCGAGCAACTCCTTGAGCCGCTGCGCCGAGTATGGTGCTCTCAAGAGGCCCCCGAGCGACCAGCGCTTCTTGAATATCTCGGGGCCGTGGTCAGTGAAAAGCTTAACCATCCGGCTTGCGGGAATCTCGAGCGCCACCGCGAGCGACAAGATGCCGCCAATCGAGGTGCCGGCAATCAAGTCAAATCGGCTTGCAATTGGAGCGCCCAGAGAATCTTCCAAGTCCGCGAGTACCTTGGCGGTATAGAGCCCACGAAATCCACCGCCCGACAGAGCCAGGACTTGAAACCTAGCGCTAGTCCCGGAACGATCAGCCGACGGTGGCGTAGTTGATACGATCATTTATATCACTATACAGGATCAATTTGATCACGTATAAGTTGCGGGACGCTTCCCGAGGTCACGAATGTCCTTAACTCTGAGCCGCGACGCTGACCCTTCCGCCAGTGTCCGAGAACGGCTTGTATTTATTGATTTCCGATGCACTTTTCTGGGGGAGCTGCGGCGTGCGGACTTGATGTCGCGCTTCGGAATCGGCAGTGCCGCCGCGACCCGGGACATTGCCCACTACCGGGGAACCTTGGGAGGCCGAATCGAGCTCGACCCGGTCACCAAGGCCTACCGGCTATCTCCGGGGTTTGTCCCCCTTGTATCACACGATGTGGAGCGCGCCCTCACCGCGCTTTCCCGAGGTTTTGGCGAAAGCCAAACGGCATCCATAGAGTCTCTCATCGGATGCGAGGTTCCGCCGAAACTGTGCAGTCCCAGCCTCAACATTCTCGCGCATATTTCGCGCGCGGTACACCAGAAGCGCGCAGTTCGAATTACCTACAGTTCTTTCTCAAGCGGAAAACAGACCCGGGAGATCGTGCCGTTTGCATTGGCGGACAACGGCCACCGCTGGCACGTCCGCGCCTATGATCGCCGGGGGCAAAGGTTTGTCGATTTTGTGCTCACGAGAATTCACGAAGTACAAGACATGCTTGACTCAAACGTCGCGTCACACGAATTGCCGCAGAATGACATCGATTGGGGACACGTACTCGAACTGCAATTGATCGCGCATCCGAAGGAAAGCCATCCCGAGATTGTCGCGATGGACTACAAGATGGAAGATGGGGTGTTACGCGTGCGCGTCCGGGCCGCGCTCGCCAGCTATTTGCTTCGCCAGTGGCTGGTCGATTGCTCAGCAGACCATACACTTACCGGAACTGAATATCGGCTTTGGCTTAAGAACACACCCGTCCTCTATGGAGTTGCAAATGCCCAACTGGCTCCGGGCTATCAACCAAGTTCGTGATGCACAAAAAGAGCCCATTGAAAAGGTAAGGTGAATCTCGCGACATCACCGCGTATCCGATCCTGTCACCCCGACCTTTGCATTCCGCGGGTTTTCTCCAACCCGTTGCCGGTGAGCTCCATGCAATCCGCGGTGCTGAGGTTTAATGGAGGTCCACTCCTTACCAGCGGAAGCGCAGTTGAAAACCCGACGCTTAAGCCGCTCGTGAACACGGTTGACCGGGAATCACGAGAAAGTGCCCCGCTTGCGCGACCTTGGCGTTTACCGGAGCGACATCCGTCAGATGTTCGTGATCGGTGATGACCACGAACAGCTTCCAATAGCTCAGCTGTTGCCACTAGGCAACGACCTTGCGTCCCTGGATCAATGATTGCTAACGGAGGATGGCATTCCAATGGCTTGTCCGCAACCGAGTCTATTTGGGCGCACTGAGCTTGCGACTACGAGATCAGGCATTCATAAGGTCGCGATTTCGTTGCAGATTTAATACATGTTCGCGTCCTTTGGTTCGACTGTCTCCTGGCAGCGGCATGCATCGAGGCGTCGGTATATTGCATGCACTCGTCCAGTTGTCGGGTCGCGGGAGCTGCCTTTAACGATATCCAAATTGGGCTTATGCTTAAGACCCAATCAGGGGCATAAACGACAAGGAACGTTCTCTGCCGAGTGGCAGGGCCGGAAGGGATATTCCGATGCAGCTTAGCCTGCGCAAACACCTAGCCGATTTGTCAGACCTGTCTGATCTTGCGCGATCGCGCGCGACTTTGCTCGCTTCACTCTAGAAGGATCGTAGCCATGGATGTGCGGATTACGTCGACGGTCACTATGTTTTTCGGGTGCTGCCTCATCGGTGCCTGCGCAAACCAGAACTCCATTTTTCGGGTTGCAGATACCGATAAAGACAAAACTGAAACGATATTGATCGATGCCAAGCAACGACCCATCACGGTGAACACCGTGACTGATAACAAAAAGCCCATGACCTGCCTCGCACGAAGTGCCGATGCCTTGTCACAGGCCGCAGCCTCCGGCAATTTAAAGATCACTCAAGCGAGCGGCGGCAGTGGCGAACTCGGATTCGGCGACACCGAGCAGGTGACCTCCATCGCGTTTCGCACGCAAGTGACCGAGGCACAGCAAGAGTTTCTCTACTACCTGTGCCAATTGCGGTCAAACAGCGTGCTAACCAATGCCGAGGTCTCCTCCAATCTCACTCACTTCCAGAACACCATGCTCGCGATGGTTGCGATCGATGATCTTGCGAGCAGCGTCAGAGCCAAGTCCCCCGCAGCAGATACGCAAAAGACCCCTCCTGCCACCGATCCCAAAGCCGATGCGGTCAAAAAGGCGCAAAGCGACGCGGACGCCGCCAAAAAGGCGGTCACGACGGCCGCAACAAAAGTTGATGCCGATGCCAAGGCGGTAAAGGCCGTTACTGCGGTGGCGGGACTCAAAGCGCCGACCGATGCGCTGACGGCATCGCTCAAGACTTACGACACCAAGCAAAAAAGCTACTCCACGGCACTCGGTAAAGTGAGTGCAGCCATCAAGGCGGCAAAAGGCGACGATTCCGCGATACCGGATGACGTCACCGCAGGAACCTCGGACGCGGCCGACGCTAGCAAAGCCGTGAAGAGCGCGTACACCAAGACAACGACCGCTGTTGCTGCATTGGCAAAGGTAACGGACGCCAGCAAATTGGACTCCGCGCAATCGGATGTGACGAAGACCATCACCGACTACCAAGCTTCAGTCAAGAAGTCCCAGGCTGCGGAGGGAACGCTTCAGACGGCGCTCACGGCGTGGAATAAGGCATCCACCGACGATACGGGTAAAGATGCGAAATCGGCGAAGACCGCGCCGTCCGCGGACGGCGCTGCGGAGCCCAATGCTTCGGTGGCGGTGGCGAACGATGTGGCCATCATTGTGCAAACCATCGTATGGCAGTCGTTCATCACAGAACAATGTCAAAAGGCTATGTTCGAGAATTTTAAGACCACAGAAGACCCGGTTAAGCAGTTTTGCCTATGGCACCTCGTCAAGGCCGACGAAATTCGGGAGAAGCAGCTTCTAGGTTCAATGGTCGCTGGGCCGGGGCCCCGTCCTCCGCCACCGCAATACGTTGCGGCTCCGGCAATACCCGCTGCCCCGCCCGGATTGTTTAGCACGCTGAACGAACAGGCACTTGAGCAAGCCTTGGAGAACGCTATGAAGAAGAACGAGGAGAAAAAGGCAGCGCCCGATGTGCCGCCAAAATAGGCGTCCGATCCCCTTTTCAACCGACGTCGCGAGACAGTAGGTTGCGCGCTATGTGGTGTGCTGGGCGCCATTGGTGGTTATGGGTAGCGTTGCTTACGTTCGACGCCCACGCCCTTGGCAATGATTTGAACAGCTCGGTGTTTCGCGTGGTGTCGACGCAAACTGGCGGGGTTTCGGCGATATCCAGCGGTTTCCTATTTCGCGTCGACGGAGAGGTCGGCATTTTAACCACACTGCATGGCATCGTCGGTGCAACTCGGATCGTCGTAAAAAACGAAACCGCTGAATCTCAGGTTCAGCTTAAAAAGGTTGATGTGGTACATGACGTGGCATTTTTAACCGGGTTTACCCAAGCTCACAATACATCGCCGTTAGCTTCAGACTCTTGGCAGAGTCGAGGAATCAGCCAGGTCGTCGGCTACCCGGAAGGTATCATGACGCAGCTCTCCCAACCCTTGACGCTTCACAACGTACCGATTCAGAAGCTGGTTGGCCTACTGCCGCCGAAGCTATTTGGACCGTTCAGCACGCGCAGTAGCCCAGATGTCAACATCGAGGTGCTTAGCATCCGAGGTCGCCTCCAGCCAGGATATTCGGGTGCTCCCATATTGGAAACGGGAGGCAAGGTGGTAGCCGTTGGGAGCGGCGGCTTGGCGGATGGATTTGCGGATGTGAACTGGGCGATCCCCATCGACGTCATTACCTGGGTTAAGGCAGACCAGGTTGGCGATCAGCTTCGCCGTCTGACAACGCTACCAGTGGACGCCAGCTTTCAAATTCTGGAGTTGACCGCGGGCGGCGTCGCACAGCCTCGGCTGTCCTTCCTGGCGGAACTGCCCAATGGAAAAGTGCCGCAGGTTGCGCTGCCTATTTGCGAACTCGGGCGACCGCCGCCAGGCTACCGGTACATTGCGCCGATGGTTCCCAAAACCACACCCCAAGCAGGCTACAACCTTCGGCCCGGGTTATTCGGTCCCGATGGCCCGATGGATTTCGGCGGCGGCAATCGAATAGAGAACCCGTGGGGGTTCGAAGTCAAGGAGCGGCCCGGTGTCGGCAAAGTGTTCGGTCAGTGTGCCGACTGGGGAGATCCGTCGGGCATCGATGTCACCACCTCGAACGACCCGATTGTCTCACTCGTCGGGTATACCGACAGAGACCCCCGGGATGTTCAGGCCCAAGTGATCATGTGGGGCTGGTTCAAAGGTCGTTCCACCGATTTGCCCGTTAGCACCGCTCTCGAATACCAGTTACTCGGCGATTCTAATTGGGTCACGGTAAAAACGAGCACCGTTACTCCCTCGGGAGGCACTTATTCCTCCAAAATCGGCGGCTCGATACCCGGATTTGCGAAGGTCCGCTATCGCGTCATCGTTCCGCCCCAGACCGTTATTCAGGACCACGTCAGCATTAGCGATTGCAGGATCATCAACGTCCGGGCGCACAAAGATTTTCTGAATGCGTCAAGTTAATGGATAACGGTGACCAGACAAAGGTGTTCAAATTTGACGTGGCGAACGTACCTCCGCCGCCGATGACCGTGTGTACCGTAAATTGCGTTGTATCGATTACATCGGTCGTGAGTGCTATAACCTCGTGGTCATCAGTCCTTTTGCTCTCATGGCGTCGAATGAGCTGCGAGCGTTCAGTGATGATCATTACCGCAATCCTGCAAGTCGACACCGAATCGATTTAGCAACGGGCACCGCGTAGTTCATTTACTTACCCTTCTTTGAATCGAACTTCAGGGAGAAAGACGTGGCCTTTTGGACCAAGGAACGAATCGAGCTTGAGCAGACCCGAGGTCCGCTTCTGGCGCCTTACAACGCCGATCGCATCGAGCAGTGCGCCTACGCGCTCGGAGTTGCCGCCGAGTACGCGATCACCTCCGCCGAGGACGGAGGTGTCAAACGAACGGCAGCGCCCGGGGCGCACATCACGATTCCTCCGGGTCAGTTCGCGCTGCTGCTCACGGAGGAGACGATTACGGTTCCTGCGAACGCCATTGCGCTGATTTCCATGAAGGCGAGATTCAAGCTGCGGGGACTTATCAATGTGTCGGGCTTCCATGTGGACCCGGGATTTAGCGGGCGGCTGAAATTTGCGGTCTACAACACGGGAGGCGCCGCGATTGATTTGAAGCCGGGCCAGGAGTTATTCCTGATCTGGTATTGCGATTTGGATCAGACCACGAAAGCGCTTTACGCTGGCACGCATCAAGGCCAAGACGGCATTACTGCTGAGGACGTGATGTCGATTCGGGGCATTGTCGTCTCGGCGGCAGGTGTGAATGAGCGGGTGGCGACGCTTGAAGAAACGATGAAGGCGGATTTGCGCCGGCTCGAGAATAAGATCGACACTCATCAAAACTGGAGCCGACCGATCCTGACCGGGATCGCGTTGGGGCTCGTGATTTTACTGATGAATGCGTTTGTCGTGCCCTGGTTGCAGACGCGCCAGACCCAACCAGCACCGGAACGCACCGAAGTCGTGCCGCCGCCCGCGTCCGCGCCGGCTTCACAGGCCAAGCCGGCGGACTCACCGCGGCCATAGCTTAAGCTCAAGTTCTTTGTAGGCTGGAGCCCATCTTCTATGGCTAACGAGGACCCCCCTCGTCACACCGGTATCTGGCCCGTCATTCGATGGCCGGATGCCGACACGGTTCTACTCATCGATTGCATCGGCGTCATGCGGCGCGAACTGATGGGCCGCGAACGCGCCCACGCGAGCGAGATGACGGTGGGCCGACGACGCGAATTCGCAGCTGGTCGCGCTCTTGCACGACAGGCATTGGCGCTCCTCGGCGAGTCCTCGAACCCGGAGATTCCCATGGGCTCAGGTGGCGAACCGCTGTGGCCCGTCAATTACGTCGGCAGCTTGAGCCACACCTCGACACATGTCGCCGCGCTTGTCGCACGGGCGACCCGCCACACCTCCGTGGGAGTTGACCTCGATGATGGCCGGCTTCTCGGGGTCGCTGCGGCAGGAGAGCTGATGACCGAGTTCGAAGTCGAAGCGGTGCTGGCGGAAGGGTGGACTGTGGATGCGGAAATCGCGCGAAACCTCGCCTTCCTCGTGAAGGAGGCCTTATATAAGTATCAATACCCGAAGACCCGCTTTCGCGAGTTGGGGTTTCAGGAGGTCCGGTTACATCGGACGGAGGCGGGTTTGCGGGCATTCACGTCTATGGAGGGGGCGCACTTGCAGGCAATTATTGCCAATGGTGTCCTATTTCATGAGGAAATACAGAAGCTTAGAGTGTGCTGGGTGCTGTCGCGCTCGTGACAAGCTCGGATGTTTGATTTTCGGACATATCGGAGTATTATTGTCCGTAAATCGGACATAGGGAGTTTCCGTCGATGGCCAAGCCGAAGCTACTGACGCTCAATGAGTTCGCCGCCCTGTTGCCGACGCTTCACCAGCGGCTCATCGATGGGCTGACGAAAGAACTGAAGGACTGTGCCCTCCCCGACCCCGAAACGGACCTGTGGGACTTGCCACCCGTGGACTCCAAGACCGTAGTGAAGCTGGCACCGATCATCAAGGATTTGATCGGCCATCGGCTTGATCCGCGCTGGATTAGGAAGGGCGGTTACGAGTCGATTGAAGAGGCGGCTCAGGACTTGATCGCGCAGATTCGCGCACATTGCGTGGTGGGCGGCGCGGCGGTAAGCCCCTCAAAACCACTTCCTGTGACCCTGGATTCTTAGGAGATCGAAAATCATGGCGAACACAACCGGATCGTCACATCCGAACGAACGCGAAGACATCGGCGCGCGGCTCAAAGAGGCGCGCGAGTACTTGGGCCTTTCGCAACAGGAGGTCGCGACCGCGTTGAACCTACCGCGCACTGCCGTTTCGATGATGGAGAGTGGTCAGCGTGGCGTGGAGTCACTCGAATTGAAGGCACTAGCCAAGTTGTACCAGCGGCCCGTTGCCTACTTCACTGGCGAGGATGAGGAGGTGGGTGCGGGTGTGGGTGTGGGTGCGGACGTGGCCATGCTGGCCAAGCAGGTCGCGAAGCTCTCCGACCAAGATCGGGGGGAACTCATTCGTTTTAGTGAGTTCTTGATGCAGCGCTCACAAGCAAGGCCGCGCGATGACGACGCGACGTGAGGCGATTCTAAACGGCACGGCGCGCGCGGCTGAGTTGCATGCGGAACTCAAACTGCGGGACCGGCTGTTGGCCGGGGATCGGCCGGTCGATGTGCTGGGTGCCGTCCGCGCACTCGACGTCTTCGTATTGTTCAAGCCATTGGAATCGCTATTGGGGGCGTACTTGCCGAAGACGGGCCAAACGCCCGCTATGCTCCTGACCACGAAGCGCTCGCTCCACATTCAACGCTTCACCGCCGCGCATGAGCTCGGTCATCACGTGTTGGGGCATCGAGCCATGAGCCTCGATAAAGACGTTGGCTTTGTAGCGCGTGGCGACCAGTCAGGGCATGACATTCAGGAGCTGGAAGCGGATGCGTTCGCCTCCGCCTTCATGCTGCCCGACTGGCTGGTGGTTGCGCATGCGCGTCGCCACAAATGGAGCAAGCGCGATCTCGTCATCCCTGATACGGTCTATCAACTATCGCTGCGCTTGGGCGCAAGCTACGCTGCTACATGCTGGGCACTGCACCAGGCCCGTATCGTGAACCGCGACACCGCGCGGCGGCTAGCCGACACGCAGCCAAAGCAGTCGAAACAGCGTGCCATTCCAGGCATAACGCCCGAGTCGTGGCATGCGGACGTCTGGCAGCTCTCCGAGCATGATGGCGGCGTCCAGGTGCTCGGGAATCCGGACGACTTGCTCGTCCTCGCCCTGAAGGAGCACCCGGGAAGCGGTTACACCTGGGATACGAGCGGTGTGGGTCCGGCGGGCCTGAAGATCGAAAAAGATGAGCGTCAAGACTCTGATGATGAGCTTATCGGCGGACCAATCACCCGGAAACTGATTGTGCAGGGAGCCGCCCACGGTCGCTTGCGCCTGGAGGAGAAGCGCTCCTTCGATCGCCAGGCATCGCTCAACAGCTTCGAGTTGGACCTGACGCTACTCGGCCCCGAAAAGGAGGGTCTACCGCGCGCAGAGAGGCCCATCGCCGCATGACAGGCGTCGATGTCGATCCACTCACCATCCGAGTCGATTTGCGCAGCGCCTGGTCATCGGTGCGTGATCAAGGGGGCCGAAGCGCCTGCCTTGCCTGCGCCGCAAGCGATGCGCACGCCTACTGCCGTGGGCGCGCTCAACCGTTGTCGGCCGAGTTTCTGTTCTACCACGCCGGGCAGAGGATGCCCCACAAGAGCGTGGCCCTCGGATTGACTTACGACGCCGTCGACCTCGCCTTGCAAGCCGACGGACAACCGGATGAGGCGGAATGGCCCTATACGACAACGGAGCCCAATCCTTGGACGCCGCCGGCCGTTTCGCAGCGATGGCATGGAGATCTCAAGCCCCCGGGCGCCGACATCCCTTCGCTTGTGAGCGCGATTGAGAAACGCCAACCGGTCCTGGTGGGCCTGCGACTGACGCCGGAGTTCATGGGGCTGAATAGCCCGCCTTACATCGTTTCGGGGAGAGCCCGAGGGTTCGGCGGTCACGCGGTTCTCGCTGTCGGGCTTGCCGATCACCAGACCCACGGCGAGTTAATTCTCGTGCGCAATAGTTGGGGCGCGAACTGGGGCGGTGGAGGATGCGCCTGGCTCACCACCGACCACATCACTGACAACCTGATCGGCTACCGGGTGGTGAGCCCGATTTCCGCTCCTTGAAGATCATCCACAGAAGGCCGTTAAGCGTATGGAAACTCGAAGCAACCCTACTCGCGCCGCAGCGTGGCTCGCGGCCGCACGCCTGCTCTACGACAAGGGAGATCGCCTCTACAATCTCATCGTCGAAATTCAGCGGCCGGATCTTGCCACTCCTCAGTCGCGGGCCATTGAGGCGCGCGTGGATCATTTTCTGAAGACCCACGGGAGCCAGCCCATTCACACCGTGGCCGAGACGATTTTCCCTGCAACCGAGTACCGATCGGGCGGACTACTCAAAGTTTACGACTATCCCAACTCTATCTATCCGGGCATCAAGTCGGTATCGGCAAACAGCCGAGGTACGTATGCGCTGCGGTTGGTGCAAAGAACATTGTCGGATGGCACGCATTTCAATCCGCTCGAATACGCCATTCACAAACTGCGCAAGCAGATCGACTCGGGCCATCCACAACGCGCGGTGTATGAACTGGACCTCGACATGGAGGCTCTGGAGCTAAAGTTCTACGATACTGAAATCGACCACAGCAATGTGCGTGGGGGACAATGCTTGAGCCACGTGAGCCTCAAACTGGGCCCCAATCGCGAACTCTATCTCACCGCCGTGTACCGCTATCAGTACTTCGTTCAAAAGGCATTGGGCAACTTCAAAGGCCTCGCCCGGTTGCAGGCCTGCATCGCGAAGGAAGTGGGCATTCCCATGGGGCCTCTCGTGTGTCACGCCACACTCGCGATTCTTGAGGATGACCATTTTGACGCGCCGTGGAAGCGAGCAGAACTCTTGAAGCTCATCGAGGACTGTGAGGCAATTGCATCCAGCCCCTCGACCGAGGTCGCCGCGTGAGACTCGATGAATACCAAAAACGTGCCTTCGCGACCGCGCAGATCGACTGGTCGGATGCGCGCAAGCGCCACATCCCGACCTTTGGAGTGATTGGCGAGCTAGGATCGCTCACCTCCGAGCTGAAAAAGACCCTCCGTGACGGTAAGGCCTACACGGATGGATCCCGCAACCTGGTCGAAGAGTTTGGCGACTTGCTGTGGTATTTGGGCGCCATTGCCTCTCGCCATGGGCTTAACCTTCAAGCGCTGGCCCGTCGAGCAAACGACGCCCAGCCGCCGCGTACCGCTTTTGGCCACATTTACGCCGTCGTGAGTGCATGCGCCGCGCTTATCGCCGTCGTGCCAGATCTCGGCGTAGACCTGCCCGCGGCGCAGCGAAGGCGGCTCGCGCACTCACTCGGCCTCGCGCTGCGAAGGACGCTCCATGCGATTCAGCGACAAAACATCAATTTGAACACCGTATTGACCGAAAACCTGCGCAAGGTAAATGGTGCATTCGGGGACGGTGCAGTGAGGCCCGCCCGCTGCTTCGATGCGCGATTCCCGGGCTATGAGCGGCTCCCCCGCAGTATCGGCATTCACTTCCTGGAGCGCGCGCGTGGCCCCGGCCGCTTGGAAGTGGTGCTCAGGGTCAACGATTTGAACATCGGAGATCGCCTCACCGACAACGCGAAACGGGACGATGGCTACCGCTACCATGATGCCTTTCATCTGGGCTACGCAGCCGTCCTTGGCTGGTCCCCGGTCGTCCGCTCCACATTTCGTTGCAAGCGCAAGAGCGATGCTCATATCGATGAAGTCCAAGATGGCGCGCGCGCTGCCATCGTCGAGGAAGCCATCGCGCAAACCGTATTCAACTACGCTCGCGGGCATTCGATGCTGGAGGGACTTGATCGCATCGATCACAACCTATTAAAACTGATCCAACGAATGGTGCGTGGCCTTGAGGTGCGGCGCTGCGCACTGCACGAGTGGCAACGCGCGATCTTTGTGGGCTTCGAGGCGTTCCGCGCCCTAAAACGCAACCGCGGTGGATGGCTAATCCTAGATGCCGAGACGCAGAGCCTAACCTACAGCAAGGAAGGTCCTGTCGTCGGATGATCGGTGTTAATGCCCCACTTTGGCGGGAACCAGAGCTGCAGTGGTAGCAATTTTGCCGAGAATCTCTGTTTGATTCGGGTCCGGCCGCTCAAGCCTGTAACGTCTGGGTGCATGACCCGCGCGTACTTGTCGACTTCACAGAACAGGTTCTGGCAGTCAATCAGCTGAAGTGGCCGCCCCCAAAGCGAGCGGAACCGAAGCCCCCGCGTCGCAAACTCCCGATCCTGTCGCTCTGCAACCCACCGAATGGCATCAGATTCGGAGTAGTCGCCAAGATCAGTAAAGCACTTGCGTATTCCATCTCGGGCGCCCGGCCCCGGCACGACGAATTCCATTTCGGAAAAGTTCAGATGCCCGCTATAGTTCAGGTCAATCACAAATTGATATGCCAAAAACGGACCGATGCCAGGTAAGGTCCGTAGCAATTCGTAGGCCTCCTCCATCGAGGTTGCCAAAGCCAACTTGTTCGCAAAATTGTCACGGATCAGCTGTCTCAGCAATTCAAGATGCATTCGGTGCTTTCGCGGCTGACGCACCTCGATTGGGCCGCTCGGCATGATGTAGGCGGCCGAATAAATCGAGGCGCCACCGGCGAGCGCCGCCATGAGGGTGCGATCGATGGACTGAATATCGAAATTGCGGGTCGTAAGGTCGCCGTGCGACTCCTCGAGCAGCTGCCAGGTCTCGATCTTATTAAACAGCTTGAACAGCAGAATTCTAAAGACGCTATCGGTCGCATCGTACCTGCCGCCGTAGATCACGTGCCGAATCAAATACTGGCTCACGCGATCTGCCGCCCGATAAGCATTGGTAAATTTGTACGTCGCGAGAATCGGATCCGCGGTCCACGGTTCCGATTCGCCCCGTAGACGCCGAAAAAGAATCTCTTGCCGCTCTACCGCGAATCGCCAGTAAGTGTCGAAGACGACACTCGTCGTTGGCAATCGCCTCTTCACCAAGGTCAGAGGCTTCAGCGCTCTGCCTGTGGATTCTTCGCGCGCACCGCTTGGGTTGCGCGACACTCGATTCAGCATGTGCCCTCCAGGGCCATCACAGTGCTCCTACGCGCGCGCAAATACCAATGCTTTATGTTGATGATCTTTAATATCTTACAAATGATACGTATTATATGGATCATGTCAAGGCGAAGTGGACAAGGATCATCAGAGCACGCGACGTTTTCGTTGGGCTCCGACGATCAAGATCGAATCGAGGCACTTCGCGTGAAACTCGGGCGGCAAGGACACTTGCTGAATCGAAGCGAGGTGGTTCGGCTGGGCTTGCTCGCGCTGATGCAGGAGAACGGTCACGCCATAGACGCAGTGGTGGACCAATTGAAGCGACTGCGACCCGGGCGCACCCGGAAGGCGAAATTGGATCGACGCTAACCTCATCGCGTCCTGCTCCGTTCTTCTTTATGGCGCATCTTTGCACGTTTAAGCAGATGCTCTGCGACTTGTTCCCGGTCAGTGCGCGGCGCTTTCATCGTCACCGCAAACTGCCTGACCTGTTCTGCCAGTTCCGGCAGACCTTGGCTTACCAGAACTTCGCTGGCTGCCATCCACCCGCGCTCAACTTGTACTCTAGTTTCAATAAGCTTCGTCTTGCCAGGCTCGGCACGCCGGTTCCCGCTTCTAAGCTCCGACGCAACCATTTCGACTCGATGCCGCGTGTGCGATGAGTCACCTCGTAGGTCCGCTCGGAAGATTCCATCGAGCGGCCGCGTTCGGGTCTCGCCCCGGACAGCCCGGTCGGTCGCGTTAGCGGCGATGCCTTGATTCCTCAGATGACGGGCAAATTCGCGGCGCCATTCCCGCAGAGTTGCTTTTCGAATGTTAAGGCGAACGCCCTGCTCGCTCGTCGCTTTGACTACCAAGTGTACGTGGGGATGCGGCTCATCGGTGTGAAGGACGAGCGCGTAACGATGCTTGAGCGCGAATTCTTCGCGCGCAAAATTCCGGGACGCCTCGAGCACGCCATTCGCGGGTGTTCCAGGAGGCATCGAAAGCATAATTTTGTGGACAAGCCTCGGAGGCTGTTTGCTCTTCGACGCAAGTCCAACGCCACCACGATCGGATTCGAGTTCAAGATCCCAATCCTCGACCAGTTGCTCGCCGGCGTCCCGGCCCCGGATACGATCTCCGGCGTCAGTCTCAAGGTCCAATTCACCCTTGCGGCCGATGTAGTTGAAGTGCCGGCGAACCGCTTTGACATTCTCAGCGCCCCGCGATAGCACCTTGACCATGACTTCGGGAGTCCGCCGGACGGTGCGCATGATTTGGTCGATTTGGCCCTGTGTCATCTGGCCCCTTCTACCGGGCCCCCGACGCGCGTAGCTGAAGAGGTCGAAAAGCGGCTCGTTACGCACCATGCCCACGCTCCCAGGACTTCAAGTTGGCGGCGACCAGCCCCTTCACATGGTCGCGTAAGCCTTGGCAAACCCGAAGCAAGGCTCTGAGTTCATCCCGAGCCGGCACAGCCGTGAGTTCGCCCCTATTGGCCGCCCGCGCGATCTGATTCAGGTTTCGACCGATGCTTCCCAGTTCGGACACGGATCGCTTGAGGGCCTGAAGCTCCTCCTTGGGCAGCGGCGCGATCGATCGAAGATGAGATCGCGCCAGCACCGATAGGTAGGTTGCCGCTGCCATTCCCCGATCCGCAGCACGAGCCCGCAGGAGAACCTCGTCATCCGGTCGCAGTCGCACCGTCACTCGGATGGATCGCTTCTCTATCCCCTGGTTGATGCTTGCGTCAGTCGAGAGTGGATCCGCTGATCGCAGCATGAGCTCCATCAACTGCTTGAGCAGTGCGGAATCCGACACTCCCTGATACCGCGCTACAGCGGAAAAGCGCGCCTTAGTTTCACGGGAGACCCAGGTTTTCAGTTGTGTTCCATCACTCATCGTGATTGACAGTTGTACCAAAAAGCGGCTGCTCGCCTATCCTGCATATTGCGGAAAATGCAGCGAAACAGGACAACGAATGTCGGTTGTCTGTGTTCCTAGTGTGCCGGTGTACCGAGACAACCGAACCTACATTTTGGAATGACCGGCTCGAATCTGTCATTTTCCCGGTCCGACGGCCCGGGTTGGTCGGATGTGCGCGCTCCCATTTCCGATTACATCCCGCCAGTGTATCCAAGAAAGAACGGGGCAAAAACGATCATCTGCAAGCCAAGGACGGTTACAAAGTGTGCCATAGGTAGCCTCGCCCCGGCCACGATTAAGCCTACGTCGAGCAACGACATCGCTAACGGGAAGTGCACGTAATAATGCCATTGACCCGCGCTCGGGTAACCTGGTGCATGTTGGTTAACCACACCGGCCGTCAGGTGATAACCAAGAGCAGCCCATAGCGCCCAGAGCACTGCGAACAGGCACGCCAGAAGACGGCATTTCATGTTTTTGAGTATCAAACGGTCATTTCGCTGCCACGCGACCGACTTTAGTCGACCCCGGAACCGACCTTGGAGCACAGGCAAAGCGGTCGTATACACTCGCGGAGGCGGACACTGGCCGTGGCTCGACTTTGCGGTGCATCACGCACTGGCCACTATTTTCCATGATCCAGATCCTTGATTAGCTTCAGGTCCATCTGCCCTAATTCCAGTTTGTCTTGAGCTTCTTTGAAATCGGCACTTCTTCCGGTACGAGCGCCGGAGTCAAATAATTTGAATGCCGCTAATCGCGTGTCACTATAGTCACTTAGCAATTCCCACAAAGGTTTCAATTTGGAATCGTCAGGAACCCGATCTCTCTGAAAGGCATTTTGGATTATTGTCCACTGCGGCAATACATCCTTTTCAATCCGTTCTGCGAATTCGATTGATGTAATTTGATTGCTTTGGAGCTTCTCGATCGCATCCTTCGCAGACTGCTGTGCGGGTTTTTCTAGTTCCCCCATCCGAAGAATGTCACGGCGAAATGCCTGCTCTGACGCATTGCCCGCCGGTGAGAAATGCACCAACACAAAGAGGGTTCCAATGATTGCCAACGCTATAACGCTCCCCCGGGCGTAGAAAGATACAGCGTTGATCCGAGTCCGCGCCTCAGGCTCCAAAGGACGCGCCAACACCAGACCCATTACGAGGCCAACGGCCAATCCACCAATGTGGGCGGCATT
>Ga0182030_10009653_pt1 | contig 19737 bp, 21 predicted proteins | sample 812S3MmetaG_FD_121299 | JGI IMG/M metagenome (GOLD analysis project Ga0182030, IMG submission 121299) | Permafrost microbial communities from Stordalen Mire, Sweden - 812S3M metaG (Illumina Assembly) | ecosystem: Environmental > Terrestrial > Soil > Wetlands > Permafrost | place: Sweden... | reverse complement strand
TGGGAAGAGACAAGGGATCATGCCGCTTTTAAGCGCCTCGCCGCCGATGTCATTCGCCGCCCACATCCTTCGTCTGAGGGTATGGATCTTCAAAGCTCAATTTAAGAAACGACGGGTCTTTCACGTCGGCGCCCCAGTCGTCGAACACCAGCCAGCAATCAAAGACGGCGCCCTCCATCGTGAGTTGTCCGACAAACTGGCCATCGCAAAAACGAAGGCAATGGTCCATGAACAACCTGCCCGCCCCCGCGTGAAATCCAGACGGGCGGCAGGAAGTGAAGTCTACTTCGCGTGATTTTTTTTCGGGACTTCGCGCAAGGATGCAAAACTGCCGCAGCGAGCAATAGCGACCCCTGGCGTCTCTCAGTTCCGGGATGATAACGCTCGATGTGCTCCGTGTCCTATAGCGCCAAGAGCTGGTGTTGTTTGCGAGAGATCCGTTTCTTCTGTTTTCGACGGGCTCATTTTGTGGGCTCCGTTTGGGAGGAGAAAACCGCCCGCCGGGGCAGCGCCCGGCGGGCGGTCTTGGCCCGCTATTCAGCGGCCGGCTTTTGTTCATTCTCCTTGGCTTCCGTGCACACGATGCGGCCGGAAACGCTCAGTCCTTCATAGATCACAAGATCAAAGCCTTTGCCGGTCTTATGGGGCCAAAGGGCTCCGACTTCGTGCCAGAAGCCTTTTTCCTCGCCTTCTTTCGGCTTGCTGACGACAAAGGCGCGGTGGGTTGGTTTGCTAGTCATAGTCTTTCTCCTTCGGTTGATGGGCCGCATGATCGCGGCCGATGCGAGGGGCCCATGCACGCGTTTGAAGGCGAGGCTGTCCAAAGCGCGAAGCGGTATCGCAGGAATTTTGTTGCGCGAGGACCCGCGAAGCGGGGAGCACGCAATCAAAATTCCGAGATGCCCCCTTTGGACTGCAACGCCGCGCGTGCGAGGGTCTGCATCGGTCAGCCTGCGATTATGCGGTTTTTCAAAAACGAAGGCAATAGTCCATGCACAACCTGCCAACGCCGTCGAGCCGCGCAAGACGACGGGATCAAACGCCGCTTGGCAAAAGCAACCGGCAGCCTGACGGCGATTTCGGGCGATATGCCGCGCTTTCCGTTTACCAGTTCAGAGAGCGTGTTGCGCGCCACGTCAAGGGCGGCGTAGCTAGCCGAAGTCAGCTTAGTGCTTCATCGCGTCGAGAAGGGTTTCCATCTTGTCGAGGCGGGAGGCGTGACCGTCAACGGCGATAGCAATCGTCCGTATATCAGCTCGCAAGCCATCAACCATAGAGGTTAAGCCGCTAACTTTCATATCGAGCACGCCGAAGTCGTTGCGCAGGGAAACGATGCTTCCGGCCATGGCCTCAATCTTGAGGGTGGCTTCCTGCTGCCGCTTATCTACCCGCGCTATGTCGGCGCGGATATTGCGGAGAAGTTCGAGGACAATGTTTTCAGTCTGTTCGGTCATGCGGGACACCCTATCACGGCAAAAGCCAAAAATCCCTTAAAATCTTTCTTCCCTTACTTCTTTCTCGCAAGGCAATATCCCGCAGAGTTTATTGACAGCGTTCTAGAGAAATCCGTCGCCTCGGCTGGAGGTTGGGTATCTCATTTTAGTATTTAACTGCGTCGAGAATTGCCTCGATCTTGTCAAGGCGCGCGGCGTAACCAGTCAATGGCAAATGGCGATCATCCGAGCGTCTGACCGAATACCATCAACGGATGAGCGCAGGTCGTTGATGTCGTTTCGCATGGAAACCACACTTCCGGCCAGCGTTTCAATCTTCAGGTTTGTTTCGTCATGCCGTTTATCCACGCGCGCTATATCACCACGGATTTCTTGCAAGAGTTTAACGACGAAGTTTTCGCGTTGATCGGTCATGAAGCCACCCTTAGCATGTAACGGTCATTCAGGGAAGAATAACCAGGTGCACTGAACCGGGCCGCGTGGGCTTTAGCTTCGTGTCGTTCTTCTGCCATAATCCGGCGGCGACTTGCCTGCTCCGCTTCGTTCTGCAGGACGCGCAACACGGTGATTTTCAGCGCTGACAGAGGAACAAGGGGGAGTTTTGAGCCCCATCGAGCCCCGCCGGGGCCTTCCCCAGCAAAAGCCTCTGTCGGGGACCGTCTGAATCGTGCCGGCTAGGAGTCCATGCGCCGGAGGCCCAAGAGGGTGCAGCATCGTGGAAACGAGGATGTTGGTGTCGAAGAACAACCCGGATCATGAGCTTGGTTGCACTCGAGGTACCCCGCGATCTTTCCGCGCCGCGGCTATTTCCGCTTCGATCTCGTCCATGGAAAGCTGATCGAGGCCAGCCTTTTTAGCGCTTTCCCACGATTTCTGGAGCCATTCCGGCACAAGCTCCTGCTCAAGCACTTTCGCGCGTATTCCTCGGTCGAGAGGCCCCGAGCGCGCGCTTTGACGGCGAGAACGGCTACTTTCTCGTCCGGAAGCTCAATATTCAGCGTCATAGCCAGGCCCTCCCTTGATCGTATTAGTTGCCCCACACCCTTACGCCAAAAGCCGCGATTCCGCAAAATACTTCCCGTCGCCCCCGCCAAAACTACCCTCCAAACCTGGAAAACTTGCCACCTTTGATCTTGTTCTCCCCTGGGGCACGTACGCTTAAATTTGGACATGAACCTCTGGCGTCAATTCTGGACCTCGACTATGCTGGCCACGCTGGCCGGGGGGGCGGCAGGAAATGAGAGCAGGATGTTCGATCCCGAACTAGAGGCATTTAAGCACGTCGATTTGCGCGCCTTTGCGGCGGGGCAAGGATACACGCTCGACCGCAACGAAAGCTGGTCTGGCTCGGCCGTGATGAGACATGCGAACGGTGACAAAATCATCATCAAGCGCGACGGCGACGGCCACTATGTCTACTTTTCTGTCCGCGATGACGGCGACCACGGTAGCATCATCGACTTTGCCAAGCGCCGGCTTGGGCTGTCGCTCGGCGCTGTGCGTAAGGAACTGCGGCCATGGGTCGGCATGCCGTCCTCGGCATTACCCTCCTACCCTCCTCTTCTAAAGGTTGTGAAAGATCGCCTCCGCGTTGAACGCGAATTCATGCGCATGCAGGACGCACCGCAGCATCCTTACCTCTTGACCGAACGCGGCATTCCGGGCGAAGTCCTGAGCTCGGAGCGGTTTGCCGGAACGATACGAGCCGACGCTCGCGGCAATGCGGTCTTTCCGCATTTCGATGCCGACGGCCTTTCGGGATACGAGTTGAAGAACCGCGGCTTCACCGGCTTCGCCAGCGGCGGCTCGAAAGCGCTGTGGCTCAGCAACGCCAAAGATGACGACACCAGCATGGTTTTTTGCGAGGCTGCAATCGATGCGCTTTCCTATGCCGTGTTGTTTCCCGACGACCACGCGCGTTATGCCTCTATCGGTGGCAAACCCAATCCGCTGCAACAGGAACTCATTCGGGCTGCCGCCGCGCGCATGAAGGCCGGATCTGAAATTGTCGCTGCCATGGATGCGGACAAGGCCGGCCGCGAGTTGGCGGAGACCGTGCGTAATGCTGAGGAGCTCTCCGGGCGTGCCGATCTGCGATTCAGGATTCACGAACCCGAGGGGTTTAAGGACTGGAACGATGCGTTACGCGGCAGGCGCCAGATATCCCCTGCTTCCTATAGCCGGTTAGGGGCGCGGCCCGCTTAAACGCCGCAAGGAGATTCTATATGGACGTGAGTGGAGAATTGATCCGTCTCGATCCGAAGGCTAAAGGCATTTTATACGAACCGAGGGATTGGGAGTTGATGGAAGGCTCGAACATGATGCGGCACAAGCCCACCGGCTGTATTTTTCAAATCCTATGCGATGACGCGGCCTCGGGGAGAGCCGCAACGGTTTACGACATCGCGGCTCGGATGATTCACGTTTGTGACGGCCGGTCGATTCCAACGCTTGCCGAACAGGTGCCTTTGGGATGTGCCGCGATTGTCATACTTTTGCAAGAAATTGGGGCCTGGAAGCCGGTCGTGATCGACATTCCCGATCGGCGTTCACGCCGGCAAGGCAAGCGGCAGCCCGCTTAAGGGTTACTTATGCCCCCTACCCTACAGGAATTCGATCTACTCACCCTCGCGGAAGTGGCGAGGCTCCTTCAGTGCTCGAAGGCGCATGTCGGCAAGGCGGTCGCCGGCCGGGTGCCGGGGTGCCCGCCCATTCCCGCCGTGTCCCTCGGGCGCCGAAAGCTGGTGCGCCGCGGAACGCTGCTTGCGTGGATCGAAAGGAACGAACGCGAGGCTTCCAGTGTTATGATTCCGATATCGCCAGTACGGGGTGCCGGTAAACGCGCATAGGAGAATTCAGATGCGCAAATGCCGGTACCAAAAAGGATCGGTGAAGAAGCAACGCGGCCGCTGGGTCGCAATGTGGTGGGTCAATGGCGGCCGTAAGAGCCGTGTGATCGGGTTCGTGAAGGACTTGACGAAATCCGAGGCGCGGGCGGTTGTGGATCGGATCGTGGCCGAGGTCAACGCCAAGCGCGATCAACATCGGGTTTGGCAGTTCGGGGAGTTTGTGACCGAGGTCTACTTTCCGTATTACAGCCGCAAGTGGAAGCATTCGACGAAGGCCAATAACGTGAACAGGGTCTCAGTTCATCTGGTGGGAAAATTCGGAGCGTTGGAGCTTAGGGGCTTGCGACGTGACGAGCTGCAGGACCTGCTCGACCTGAAGGCGAGCGTACCGCTATCGTTCTCGGTCGTCGATCATCTGCGGTGGGATCTGAAACAGATTTTCGATATGGCCGTGGCTGAAGGCCATATTGAGCGCAATCCCGCCCTCTTGCTGTTTACCCCGAAAGAAGCGGCGAAGCCGGTCCGCCGCGTCATGACTATGAAGGAGGTGCAAACCTGTTTTGAAGCTCTCGACCAGAGGGAACGATTAATCGCCAAGCTTGCGATCATCGCCGGCATGAGACCCGGCGAAATCTTCGCGCTGACTTGGAGCCGGTTGACCGCGACCTATGCAGATATCAGGCAGCGGGTCTATCGCGGTGTGATCGACACGCCGAAAACGGATCAGTCGGTTCGGAAGGCCGCCCTGCCCGAGAAGTTGCTGCGGGAGATCGAGGCCTGGCGGGAAGACGCGGTTGAGACCCGCGACAACGCGTGGGTTTTCCCGTCCGAACGAATGACGCCACTTTCCAAGGACAATTGTTGGCGCCGGTCAATGGAACCGAAGCTGGCAAGAGTCGGTTTGGAGTGGGTCAATTTCCAGGTGATGCGCCGAACGCATGCAACCTTGATGAAGGCGCTTGGGGTGGATGGGAAGCTGGTCGCCGATCAGCTTGGCCACAGCCTCGACGTGAACCAAAACATCTACACGCAATCGCCGGTCGAAAGCAGGCTCGACATGGTGAACCAACTCGAAAAAAGTCTGCTGGTGATGTAATCGGAGCACAAACGGAGCACAGGGTGGAATGGGTTCGTGCAAGTCGTTGAAAAGATGGAGCGGGAGACCGGATTCGAACCGGCGACGTCCAGCTTGGGAAGCTGGCATTCTACCACTGAATTACTCCCGCATGCCTTTAAATCAGCTATTTAGCTGATTCCAAATCACTTACACGAGACGAGGTACAGTCTCTAAAGTCTCTGAAATCCACCAAATCTACCCCGTTCGGTCGAAAAATGGACACCAAGATGGACACCAAGCACTGTACGGGAATGTGCCTTGCCGACCGTGGTTTTGGTGTCCATCTTGGTGTCCATTATTCGCAGGAAACGGCGTCAGCCACAATATACCACAGGACAAGTTGAATGATGCTCGGGGGACACCGGAGACATTCACGCAGCGCTACTCAGCGCGTCTGTTGCAAACTCAATTCTTTCCTCCCCATTCTGATCTGCTGCGGTCTGGCACTGGATACAACGAGGGGCCCATGGAACAGCCTTGAGGCGCTTAGGGCTTATCGCCGATTCGCATTCGATGCAGGTTCCATAGCTGCCGTCGTGAATCCGACCTAACGCTGCTTTCACGCCACGGAGCAGGGTGGAGTCGCGGTCCACGTTTCGAATCGCCAGGTCTCGTTCCGACGCATACTGAACCTCATCCATTTGATCCGCGCTTTTTTCGATTGCGATGTCGTCTCGCTTACGCAAGAACTTACCCAGTTCGGCCTCTTTTCGTTCCAGGATCTCTCGGAACCCAGTCATCTCGGTGTGTTCTGTATTCATGAAAATTCCAGCGCCCGCGTGGGCCGCCTGCAGTCCTAAGCACGAGATGGCCCAGACCAGAATTCCCGCGATTGAGAGACTCCTATCGGTGGGCCAGAGAGCGGCAGCGGAGCTTCAGGGAACCTCGAGGCAAAGGCTGCACTTCACAATGCGCGATCTGCAGATCTGCATTTCAGGCGCGCCATCCCGACGCCGACGAACGGCTCTGGAACTTCTGACTTGACTTGTTGCAAGGTCAACGGCTTGGGCGTCCCTCGACTATGACCATATTTCGCCATCTGACCACGGGGAAGCAGAGCAAGCCCATCAGTTTGCCGTTCACTATCTGTCGGCCTCGGCGCACGCCCTTTGGTGGGCCGTGGGTATTCTCACATCCACCCTCGACCGAGGCGGCGTCGAAGAAGCCCTCCGAGTATAGGGAATCGGAGGCTGGCGACTCTGGCGGTTTGCGTGCTCAACATCTCTGCATCCTGGCAATTACTGGAGAATGGTGGGCCGTTCGGCCTGCGACAGGCCAAGGCTCAATTGTCGGAGGGAGCGATGCGATATGGAAAGTCAAGGGACTAAGATGACCTCAACTCCGCTGGAGGCCGCCGAACCGGGCAACCAGCAGAAAATTGCGGCAGTGGCGTATAAGTTTTGGCTGGCTAGAGCCTTCCGCCACGGATCACCCGCGGAGGACTGGCTTCGGGCCGATCAAAAGGTACGAGGCCGCGTCGGAAGCGTAAGACTAAGGCGAACACCGTTGGGGAACTTCCTGGTGTCCTAATACCGTTCCCGAGCCTGGCTTTGCAGGCAGCGATGTCGATCGGGCGGCGATGTCGGAGTTTCAGCTTGGAGATTGAGCCGACAGCCGCCCAATTTGCCAAAGGCGTTAAAAGAGGCAACTGGTTACTATTGAAATCTTTAGAAACCGTCCGGCCACGTCTGGAGATAGCTCGTTTTGAAGAAACCGCCCAAATCGTCATCAGGTATTCCCAAGATCGTCACCGTTCTTTCCGTCAGCCCTCTTGCCGAGGATTACATCTCGCTCCGAGCGGTTTTCAACCGTTCAAAGTGGAACTTGCACAAATCCGAGACCCTGGCGTCGGCGCTGCCGACCATACGCAAGTGCGAGATCGGTGTCGTTATTTGTGAGCGGGATCTGTCGCCCGGCACGTGGATCGACATGCTGGAGGCATTGAAACTCTTGCGAGTGGCACCGCCGTTGATCGTCACATCAAGACTTGCGGACGATAGGCTCTGGGTCGAAGCCCTGAACCTGGGAGCATATGATGTACTGGCGAAACCGTTTGAGCGGGACGAAGTGGTCCGAAGTGTGAGCCTGGCATGGTCCCATTGGCGCGATCAGCAGGAGGTTCCAGCCAAGCCTATGACGATGAATGCCGTGCGGACCGCCAGTTGACGAGTTGATGTGGTCGAGCAATTCAAATGGACACGGCCGCGATGAAGACCCGCGCTTTCGATGACTAGGATGCCGGTGGCTTCCGCAGAGAGAAAGTTCGGCGACGACGTTTCAGATGACCGATGGCATCCCCGATATTAGTCCCGAAGTTACCGACTTCGAATCTCTCTCGATCCTGGCAGAACACCGGAGACCTCCAATCGGTGTTTGATCAGTTCGCTGATCCTCTCGTCCTGTGGGATCCTGAGCTTCGGATCACGGGAGTCAACCGGTCGGCAGTGAGACTCTTGGGCACGGCCTCCCGGAAGATGCTCGGCAAGCAATTCCAGGAGATTTTCAAACACGCTGATTGCGGGCCGAGCTGTGGCGTTCTGCTGCTGGACCGAGCACCCTCGGCCACGCATGAAACGATCAGCTTTAAGGCCGGAAGCGGGATTGACCGATTGGTATTACTGAGTACCACTCACGTCCTCGACGAAAACGGCCGATCGGCCGGCGCGGTGTCCACTGTCCGGGTACTGCCAAGAAAGGCAGTGTTGCAAACCCAAACCGTGATTGCCCAATCGGCAGCCATGGTCGACATCCTCAAGTTCGTACAACGCATAGCGACCAGCGAGGCCGCCACCGTTTTGTTGGATGGTGAGAACGGAACCGGCAAAGATCTAATCGCGAAAACGCTCCATTACCAAAGCCTACGGCGGGGCGAACCATTCATTGCAGTGAACTGCGCGGCCATCCCGGATACGTTGCTCGAGAGCGAGCTGTTCGGCCACGAGAGAGGCGCATTTACAGGCGCGCACTTACGGAAACGCGGTATTTTCGAACTTGCCGACAAAGGCACGCTCTTCCTGGACGAAATCGGTGAGGTCTCGCCAATCCTTCAGGCGAAGCTGCTGCGCGTCCTTGAGGATCAAACTTTCCGCCGGCTGGGCGGCTTGATGGACATCCACCTTGACGTTCGCGTAGTGGCCGCGACAAATAAGAACCTGCGGGATGCGGTAAGGGAACGGTCGTTCCGCCAGGACCTCTATTACCGTCTCAACGTCATTCAGATTACGATACCGCCCCTCCGCCAGAGGGTCGACGACATCCGGCCTCTTGCGACGTTCTTCATCGAATACTACAATCGAAAATTCAACCGGAGCATCCAAGGTTTGAGCCACCGCGCGACGGAACTGCTCCTTGCTTATGACTGGCCGGGCAACGTGCGAGAGCTACGCAACGCCATAGAACGCGGCATGATCCTGGAAGAATCGGCCCTTATTACTTCATCGACTCTTCCGCTCGCCATCTCAAGTCCCGATGGTCGCGTTCAACGGAGAGTGCCAATCACGGAAATCCGCACCGAGTGGACTTCGCTCGAAGATAACGACCGTCATTTAGTGACGCGCGCACTCGAGCAGACTGGCGGCAACCGGACCGAGGCAGCGCGTTTGCTGCGAGTCTCACGTGATAAGTTGCGGCACAAGAAGCGGAAACTCAATCTGCCATGAAGCAGGTGGCACGAGTGACCCTTATGATCCGTAACGCCTCCACAAGAAGCGGTTTGAATTACGGTGGAACTGGATGACCATGGAATCGATTTTCTGTGGCATTAAGGTACATGAATTGTGGCGCCATTGAGGTGGACCTCGGCGCGCAACAGGGCTTCGAGGCGTGCTTTTGCTCTACAAGGCCACTTTCGCAGGTTCTTTTCAAATCTCGGCCCAGGACTGATTACTGGAGCCGCCGATGACGACCCGTCCGGGATCTCAACGTATTCTGTCGCCGGCGCAGCCTTTGGCTATGCGCCCCTCTGGACAGCGCTATTCTCTTTCCCGTTGATGGCGGCCGTCCAAATTATGTGTGCCCGCCTCGGAATGGTCACTGGACTCGGGCTGGCAGGCGTAATTCGGGTGCATTATCCACGATGGATTCTCTGGAGCGCCTGCGCTCTTCTGGTTACCGCCAATATCGTCAACATCGCCGCGGATCTTGGGGGCATGGCAGCCGTCACCGAACTTCTGACCGGCGTCCGTTCGTACTATTGGACTCCCACATACGCATTCTTTCTTGTCGGCTTGTTGTTCTGGGCGAGATATCGCAACATTGCGAGAATTTTCAAGTGGCTCACCCTTGTCTTGTTCGCGTACGTCGCTGCAGCGTTTCTGGCGCACCCCAACTGGCCCGCCGTTCTGCGAGCCACCCTGATTCCTCGTGTGGAATGGACAAGCGCTTATTGGGCAACGCTGGTGGGTATTCTGGGAACTACCATCTCTCCATACCTCTTTTTTTGGCAGGCCGCGCAGGAAGTGGAACAAATGAACTCGTTGAGCCGGCCTGCCAATGCTCCGAGCGAAGCAGCGTCCAAGCGGGAACTTCGACGTTCCCGCAACGACGTTTTGACGGGGATCCTCGTTTCACACCTAGTGATGTACCTCATCATTCTCACATCTGCCGCCACCCTGCACGCGCACGGAACAACCACCATTACCACTGCCCGCGATGCCGCTGAGGCGCTGCGCCCTTTAGCCGGTGACGGTGCATACTGGCTCTTCAGCGTGGGTTTGATCGGTGCTGGAATGCTCGGCGTTCCAGTACTGGCTGGATCTTGCGCTTACGCCATTGCTGAGGCAGCAGACTGGATTGGATCGCTGGGTGTCGAGCCACCCCTTGCTCACGGCTTCTACGCAGTCATAGCCATCGCGATGGCGCTCGGCCTGGGCTTAGACTTCGCAGGGCTAAACGCCGTCAAAATGCTCTTCTGGGCAGCGGTAGTAAATGGAGCGCTCGCGTCACCTCTTCTCATCCTCGTTGTGTTACTCACGAGCAGGAAAGACGTCATGGGCGAGCACCGGAACGGCAACCTGCTTCGTTGGCTTGGGTGGACATGTGCAGCCGTGATGCTGATCGCGACGATCGTCATGCTCGTTACGGCGTATGCGACATGATGCAACTCCTAGCTGCAGCCCTGCTGAAGGAATTCGAACAACCATTGCATTGCCTGCCGGGGGCTGACCGGATATTGAGGTGCGGCACAAGCTTCAAGCTGCTCGCTTCAGCCCAATGACGAGGCTCAGCAAGAATAGGCCTACGCCAAACAGAATGATGGATGGACCAGGCAGGAGTCGGAGATTGTCAGCCATCCACATCCCTCCCACGGAAATAGCGCCGCCGAGCAGCGCGGACAGGACGACGTTACCGCGTATGCTTCGGGAAACATTCTTCGCGACTGCGGCAGGAATGATCGTCAGCGCGCCCATCAAAAGAGTGCCCACCAACTTGATCCCCAAAGCCACGATCAGCGCGAAGATCAGCAGGAGCGCCAAATCGTACTTCCGGCGCACGCCGTGCACCTCGGCTAAATCCGGAGAAACAATCCGGAACAAAAAGCGCTTCGACAGGACGAAGCAAAGCAAGGAGAGCCCGCCAGCTGCAGACAAGATGACGAGCAGAAACGAGAGCGACAGCACGGGAAATGCTCCGAACAGCGACTCGATGATGTCGGCATTTGGGATGATCAGAATTCCCACCGCCAAGCTGGCGGTGAACAAGAGCCCGACGATGGCATCCGGCGGGATACGGCTACTCCCTTCGAGCCAAAATATGAGAAGCGCCGCCACCGTCAGGAAGATGATCACTCCGTAGAAAGGGTCGGCGCCGTACAATAGCGCAAGTGCGATGCCTGGCAGCGCCACGTGAGATAGCGCGTCGCCAACCAGTGCCATTCTCCTCAGGAGGATGAACGGCCCGACACTGCCGGAGGCGATGCCCACCAGCACGGCGATCCAGAAAGAGGCGTGATTCGGCGAATGCATGGCGCTCAGTGCCTCACGTTCGGATCGTGACGATAGTAGCCGGCGGTATTACCGTACAGGGCTGCGAGTCCTTCGGGATTCAGGACTTCGACCGGGGGGCCCTGACAAATGACACTCGTATTGAGGCAGAGCACGTTCTGTGCGTAGCGGTATACCACGCTCAGTTCGTGCGAGATGAGGAGCACCGTCGTCCCTCGCTCAGTCTGAACCCGTCGAATTATGGAGTATACGGTGTCTTCGAAGCCGGCGTCCACGCCAGCGGTCGGCTCGTCGAGGAGCAACACGCCGGGGTTTTGCAGGAGAGCCCAGGCGATCAGCAAACGTTGCGTTTGACCGCCGGACAACTCGCCGAGGTTCTTCTGCAACACGCTCCGGTCGAGGCCCATCAGCGCGATTTCGTCGTGCACCTGACGAATAAAAGCCACCGAAGGCCGCCAGAAACCAGGCGACTTCAGCAGGCAGAATTCCATCGCCGTGATTGGCGCCGAACGTTCCACGGAGAATCTCTGGGGCACGTAATCGATCCGCGTGTCCGGCCGCCAACGGATCAAGCCCTGATGGGGAAGCAGCCCCAGCAAGGACCGGAATAAAACGGTCTTGCCCGCCCCATTTGGACCGATCAACGCGAGTGCCTCGCCTTGTTTCACGGTGAAGGAGATATCTCGCAGGACCTGGATGCCGTCGAGCGTGACAGAAAGGCCCTCTACGGTGAGAATGGTGGTTTCATTCATAGAGTCGGGTGAAACCAGTTACGGCATCCAACATCTTCAATCCGGACGACAAATCTTCTTGGACGTGCCAAGGCATCTTCTTCGGTAGTGGCATCGTCGAAACGTACTGTTTCGCACATCTAATTCTGCCGAACATGGTCGCTAGGCGCTTCACCCCCCGGCGTACTGTGAAGTCGACCATTCGCCGCCCATTGGTAATTAAAGAGCCAGTCATTGTGCACGCTTGCAACTGGGACGCCAACCGAACGCCGGAAGCGAAGCCCCGCGAATGGAGGTGCCAGGACAAGTGGAAGCCACCGCCCCGCAAACGTGGGCCTAACAAACTCGTGGCTCGCGCCGAGCGTTGCCCGAGCGTCATCTGACAAAATATGGTCAGGGCAAACTCTATGGCCAAATGCCGGAGTGGTAAACTGGTGGGTGATCTTAAGCCTTGGCCTTCTCTGTCCGCAGGACGTTTAACACGTGTTCCCCGGGCCCGCGATCACGTCGACCGACGGGGCGTAGGAGGAACGCGTTTTGAGCAGCGCAAATTCAGTTCCACAGCCGGCTGGTTGGCTTTCGGAACACGGGATGACGGAACTCGAATCGCTTTTGCGGGCGATCGTGTTCTTCCCCTCCACTCCAGTTCTGCTAACGGACAACGATCGTCGACACCTTGAGGCGAGCTTCGGCGCCAGCAAGCTCCTGGGGCATCGTCGCGAAAAAATCATCGGGCGCAAGTTGGATGATTTTATCGACCCCAAATTCAAACCGGTGATGTCGGAACGCTGGTGCACCTTCCTTGAGGAAGGCGCGCAAGAGGGCATACTTCCACTCGTACGTTCTGGCGGGAGCCCGAAGGACATCGAGTACTCAGCCATGGGGAATGTATTACCCCTACGCCATCTCCTCGTATTGCGCGAAAAGGACACCCGCAAAGCGGCAGAGGATGAAAAGGCGGCTAAAGGGGTCTTGCCGTGCAGTGTTCCGGCATGGGTGCAGGACTACGCGCTATTTATGTTGGATGCCGACCAGAATATCGTCGCCTGGTATGGGGGCGCGGAGCGCATCTATGGCTATACCAGCGCCCAGGTCGTCGGCCAGCCGCTCTCGCTCCTTCTTCCTGCGGTAGACATTTTGCACGTTAAGCTCCGAGAAGATTTGTTGAGAGCGTCTCGCGGAGCCCATGTCGGCACGGAATGCTGGCATGCAAGAAAAGATGGGACGCGATTCTGGGCCAATGTCGTCACCATAGCCCTGAAGGACGCGAATGGCGATTTGCAAGGGTTCGTGAGTCTAGTGCGCGATTTTAGCGAGCGTCACGAGAGAGCCGAAGCACTGCGGCGCGTATCCAAAGAAATCGGTATTCCAGAGGGCTCGGCGGTCATCGGCATCGTTTCCGGTGAGTTTGACCGCATTACGGAGGCGAACGAAGCGTTCCTAGCCATGGCAGGCTTCAGCCATGAGGATTTGTGGCAGGGCCGACTACATTGGCCGGACTTCACCCCGCCGGAATACCTTGCCCTGGATGAAGCGGCTCATGAAGAGGCATTGCGATTCGGTTCCAGTACTCCCTTGGAACGGGATCTTCTTTGTAAGGATGGGAATCGAATCCATGTTCGGATTGCGATAGCGATTCTGAGGCTGTCTCCATTTCGATGGATTGCATTTGTGCGGGACCTTCGCGACCTCGACCGTCTGGAGAATATCAACGACGAAGTCGTTGGTGTTAGGCACCACTTCGAAGGGATTGTAGGAAGCAGTACCGCCATGAAGCGGGTCATGAGACAGGTTGAAATGGTGGCGCCAACCGACGCGACCGTACTGATCATGGGCGAAACCGGCACCGGCAAAGAACTGATTGCTCGTGCCACCCACGACATTAGTCCCCGCAGAAATCTCCCGTTCATCACCTTGAACTGCGCAGCAATTCCAACCGGGCTCCTGGAAAGCGAGCTGTTCGGGTATGAGCGAGGAGCATTTACGGGAGCTCTGTCGCAAAAGATTGGACGTTTCGAGATGGCCAACCATGGCACCCTCTTCCTGGACGAGGTGGGCGACATCCCGTTAGATCTCCAACCCAAACTGCTCCGCGCGCTTCAGGAAAAGTCCTTTGAAAGACTCGGTGGCACGAAAACCATCGCGATTGACGTCCGGCTGGTGGCGGCTACCAACCGGGATCTCACTCAGATGATGGGGGAAAAGCTTTTCCGGACCGATCTCTACTATCGGCTGAAAGTCTTTCCAATCACGACGCCTCCTTTGCGCGACCGTCCAGAAGCCATCCCGGTCCTCGCCCGATATTTCACGAACAAATATGCTGCCAAGATGAATCGGGAAATCAACAAGATCCCGGCAGAAACAATGCGGGCTCTGGTTAGTTGGCCATGGCCCGGCAATGTACGCGAGCTTGAGAACTTCATAGAACGATCCGTGATCTCGTCAACTGGCTCTACTCTCCGCGTTCCCTTGGGTGAGCTGGTCGTAAAGGGAGAAACTACCGGTGGAATCACACTGGAGGAAGTGGAGCGGGAACACATTCTCAAGGTCCTTAGGAACACTAACGGCGTGGTCACCGCTGCAGCTACCCAACTTGGATTACATCGCACGACCCTCACTGCTTTGATGCGAAGGCTGGGAATTTCACGCGGCAAGTTCTAGCCTCGAGATATCAGGACCTTCGCAGATGGTCGAAATGTGCAGCTAGGACTCAGCGCCCAGACTGGCCTTTTAGACCTCCAATTCCATCCACAGCCTTCCAGTCCTGCCAGAGGCGCTCCGGATGTCCATCTGGAATTATGAAGCGCAGCCGTGGCCAACCACGTGCAGCATGAAACGCATGAAGAAGCCAGCCGACGAACGAATCCGTAGCTACCGTACCGTTCCGACCAAAGAGAAGGGAATGGAGTCGGGCTCAGCCGGCCAGTCCGGGGACAATCAGGGACTGTCGGACGTTGCAGAGGCGGGCCCGGAGAGCGTCGAAGAACTGGTCGACGAGGGCCAGGCGTTCGAGGCAGAAGTGATCGGCGGCGTGGAGGATGCACCCGACGCAGATGTGTCCGAAGTTTACACCAAACAATTCAAAGAGGACGATGTGCCGTCCGAATACCTCGAGCAGGACTAGCTAGCTAAGCTAGGCGAGTCGTTCGAGGGACTCACCGGGAAGGACACTCCCGCGAGCCGCCGAAAATCTCTGTTAGCATCCACCTGCATCTAAGGAGTTGGCGTTCCATGGCATACAAAACAATCAATCCGTACACTGAAGACCTGGTCGAAACCTACACGGAGCACACAGATGCGCAGCTGGAGGTGATCATCGCAAAGGCCGACGAGACATATAGGACCGACTGGGGCGTTCGATCCCTGGCCGACCGCAAAGCAATCATCAAGATGGCTGCCTCGATTCTGCGTCAACATCTGGACGAGTTTGCAACGCCGGTTACACTTGAAATGGGCAAACTGTTTCGAGAGGCGAGAGGAGAGGTCGAACTCAGCGCTGATATTCTGGATTACTATGCCGACAAGTCGGAGGGCTTTCTGGCACCCGAGAAGCTGGATGTGGACCACGGCGAAGCATCCATTGAGACCGCCCCCCTAGGAGTTCTATTTTGCATCGAGCCTTGGAACTTCCCTTACTACCAATTGGCGCGTGTCGCTGGACCGAACCTGATGGCAGGTAACACGCTGATCGTCAAGCATGCGTCGAATGTGCCGCAATGCGCCCTGGCGTTCGAGAAGCTCTTCCTCGATGCAGGCGCTCCGATGGGCACCTACACCAACGTCTTTATCTCGGGTGAGCGGTGTGCGACACCGATCGGGGATAAGCGGATCAAGGGAGTCGCGCTTACGGGCAGCGAGAGGGCCGGGGCTGCCGTTGCAGCCGCGTCGGGCAAAGCGCTCAAGAAGAGCACCATGGAACTCGGGGGCAGCGATGCCTTCATTGTGTTGGACGATGCGGACATGGATACAGCCGTCAAATGGGGAGTATGGGGCCGCATGAACAATACCGGACAGTGCTGCGTCGCCGCCAAACGGTTCATCCTCGACGAAAAGATCGCCGATCAATTTCTTGGCCGCTTCAGGAAGGAACTGGAGAAGCTGGTTCCCGGTGACCCGATGGATCCTAAGACAACACTTGGACCGCTGTGCACAGCCGAAGCGCTTGACCTTGTTCAAAGGCAAATTCTCACTGCAGTTGATTTCGGGGCTAAGGTGGCCCTGGGCGGAAAGCGACTCGACCGGCGCGGTTACTTCCTGGAGCCAACCATCCTGACCGATATAGAGCCGGAGAATCCGGCGTACTACGAGGAGTTCTTCGCTCCGGTTGCACTCATCTTTCGGGTCAAGGACGAGCAGGCGGCGATCAAGCTGGCCAATGATTCTCCGTTTGGCCTGGGCGGGTCGGTGATCACTGCGGATATTGAGCGGGGCAAGCGGGTCGCACGCCAGATCGAAACCGGCATGGTCTTCATCAACCAAGCCACCTGGACCGCGCCTGATCTGCCATTCGGTGGGGTGAAAAACTCCGGCTACGGACGTGAACTCTCATATCTGGGCGCAGGTGAATTTGTGAATAAGAAGCTGATCCGAGTGGCGTGATCCCGGATCTCAGTGGGCCCGTATTTTCAGACGCCCTCGCGGCGTCAAGGCCCTTCTTCATCACCCTGGATTCTGTGACGGTATGAAACGGAGGGCAGGCCGAAACCTGCCCTCCTGTTGAAGGAGCTGATGTAGCCTCAACCCTTCATGCATTCCGCGTATTGCTTCACCAGGCCCCAGCCAATGTCGGTATGGCTGATGATGCCGACCACCTTGTCATTTCGGACAACCGGCAACTGCTTGATGCGGTTGGCGGTCATTGTCGCCCCAGCCTTGAGCACCTCAAGATCAGGGGATACCGTAATGACTTTCCTCGTCATGATCTCGTCAACTGGAACACGTGCGATGTCCGTAAAGCGATCTTCCATCGACTGAGGAGTAGTCATATACTCCTCATGCTCCATCAATTCTTGCTCGGTGGGGAGCAATTTTCGACTCAGATCAGGGTAGGTGACAATGCCTACGAGCTTCTGCTCGCTGTCTACGACCAGAATATCATTCAGATGGTAGCGAAGCATGAGCTGTAGAACCTCGTACAGTGGTGTCTTCGGGCCGACGCTGACAACCCTGGGACTCATCAATTCAAGGACTCTCATAGGAACGTCTTCCCTTAATGGCCGACGTCGACGAACTCGGCGTCAACTACGTTCTCCTTGCCATCGTCACTCTGGCCGTGATCTGCACCGTTTGGGGGCGGCGTCTGGGTGCCAGGCTGCGCGGAACCGGATTTGTACATGGCTTCGGCGAGCTTGTGGCTGGCAGTGGTCAGCCGGTCGACCGCGGAGGTGATGCGGGCCGCGTCATTTTCCCCGATGGCCTTCTTGGTCTCTTCGAGGGCTGCTTCGATTTCCTTCGCGACCGCCTCGCCGACCTTGCCGCGATGCTCCTTGAGCGTCTTCTCGACGTTGTAAACCATCGCATCGGCCTTATTCTTGGCCTCAATCGTGTCGCGTAGTTTGCGGTCGCCGGCCGCATGTGATTCCGCGTCATTGGCCATCTTCTGCACCTCGTCCTTAGAGAGGCCGGAGGAGGAGGAGATGGTGATCTTCTGTTCGTTGTTGGTCGCCGTGTCTTTCGCGGCCACGTTGAGGATGCCGTTGGCATCGATATCGAACGTAACTTCGATCTTCGGCACACCGCGCGGGGCCGGAGGAATGTTGCCAAGCTGGAACACACCCAGCAGGCGATTATCGTGTGCCAACGCGCGCTCGCCCTGATGGACCTTGATCTCCACCGATGACTGGTTTTCCGAGGCTGTCGAGAAGGTTTCGCTCTTGCGCGTCGGAATGGTGGTATTGCGATCGATCAGCTTGGTGAACACACCTCCCATGGTCTCGATGCCGAGCGATAGCGGGGTGACATCGAGTAGCAGGACGTCCTTGACTTCGCCGCCCAGCACACCGCCCTGCACCGCGGCACCGATGGCCACGACTTCGTCCGGGTTCACGCCCTTATGCGGCTCTCTGCCGAAAAGGTCGCGGACCAGCGCCTGGATTCGCGGCATGCGGGTCTGGCCGCCCACCAGTACAACCTCGTTGAGCTGTTGCGGTGTCACGCCGGCATCCGCGAGAGCCTGCTTGCAGGGGCCCACCGAGCGCTGGATGATATCTTCCACCATTTGCTCGAAGCGTGCCCGCGTAAGTTTCAGAATCAAGTGCTTCGGACCGGTCGCGTCGGCAGTGATGAAGGGCAGGTTAATTTCAACTTCCAGCAGGGTTGAGAGCTCCATCTTGGCCTTCTCGGCGGCTTCCTTTAAGCGCTGGAGTGCCATCGCATCCTTCGACAGGTCGATATTGCTTTCTTTCTTGAATTCGGCCACGATCCAGTCGATGATTCGCTGGTCGATGTTGTCGCCGCCCAAATGGGTATCGCCGTTGGTGGATTTGACTTCCACCATTCCCTCTCCTACTGTCAGGATCGAGATATCGAAGGTGCCGCCGCCGAAATCGTAGACGGCGATCGTTTCGTCTTTGTTCTTGTCGAGCCCGTACGCCAAGGCGGCGGCGGTTGGTTCATTGATGATGCGCAGCACCTCGAGTCCGGCGATCTTTCCCGCGTCCTTGGTGGCCTGGCGCTGGGCGTCATTGAAATACGCTGGAACCGTGATCACGGCTTGAGTGACCTTGCCGCCCAAATAGGCCTCGGCCGCTTCCTTCAGTTTGGTCAAGATCATGGCGGATATTTCGGCTGGCGAATACTTTTTGCCACTGATCTCTACCCGCACGTCGTCATTGTCGCCCCGGACGACCTTGTAGGGGACCATCTTCATCTCTTCATTGACTTCGTCATAACGGCGCCCCATGAACCGTTTGATCGAAAATATCGTGTTTCCAGGGTTGGTGATGGCTTGTCGTTTGGCAATCTGGCCGACCAGGCGCTCGCCGGTTTTGGTGAACGCCACGACGGACGGCGTCGTGCGCGCTCCCTCCTGGTTTGCAATAACCGTAGGCTGCCCCGCTTCCATTACTGCGACCGCGGAGTTGGTGGTGCCCAAATCAATACCGATGATCTTTCCCATGTCCTCAATAACCTCTCATTTGCAAGATTTCCGATTACGGCCGCCGCGGAGAGCCTGGAGATGACCAGAGCAACGACCAAACACTGTTGTCGGCGGTGGCAGCCCGCTGCATCCTGGCTAGTGCACGTCGTGGACCACGTCCCAAGCTGGAACTGCGAGGCCTGGGTTTCACCTACCGAAAAGCCACACCAGCCGGAATTAGTTCTTGAACACGAGCGAAGCCGCTCGCGCCGAAAGCCCTTCGGCTCGAGACCGCGGCGGTCCGCAACTGCAAGTACTGCGCTCCGAAAGCAGAAGCTGCAGGTCAGCCAACGAATGGGGCCAGGAGTGGGAGTTGGGAAGAGCGTCTCCGGGGGCCTTCGGCGGTGCCGCTATCCCTGTCTTCCACAACGGCCATCAGCAACTAAGCCTGAAATCCGAAGTTGAAGTTCCGTTCGCGCTAGCGTGACGGCTTTTTAGACCCCCTTGATACTCAGATTTGGAGCACAGGATTTAACTTCGGCGAATTTGGAAATTCACAGGCAAGG
>Ga0182030_10009651_pt1 | contig 19737 bp, 19 predicted proteins | sample 812S3MmetaG_FD_121299 | JGI IMG/M metagenome (GOLD analysis project Ga0182030, IMG submission 121299) | Permafrost microbial communities from Stordalen Mire, Sweden - 812S3M metaG (Illumina Assembly) | ecosystem: Environmental > Terrestrial > Soil > Wetlands > Permafrost | place: Sweden... | reverse complement strand
TCTAAGGTGTACAAAATCGGGGTACAAATGGTTTTTTTAATCCCAACAAAATCGTTGCAAGTGTCTGATAGAGAATAAATTCGGGGCGTAGCTTAGCTTGGTAGAGCGCTTGGTTTGGGACCACCAGACTACGCTCGTTTTTACCAATACGCGCTCGGGGGCGGAGGCGTCCACGTACTGGCTGCGGGAGGCGTGCCCGGACCTTGCGCGGGTGATCGAGTGCCACCATGCGTCGCTCGACCGCGATCTGCAGCAGGATGTCGAAGACCGGCTCAAGCGCGGCGAGCTTAGGGCGGTGGTCTGCTCGACCTCCCTGGAACTGGGCATCGACATCGGCTCGGTGGATCTGGTGGTCATGCTGGCCACGCCCAAGGGGGTCAGCCGCGCCCTCCAGCGCACCGGGCGCTCCGGTCACAACATCCGTACCATCAGCCGCGGCGTCCTGATGGCGACCAATGTGAACGACCTGGTCGAGGCTTGCGCCACGGTCCTGCTGGCCCGGTCGCGCCATTTGGACTTTGTCCGCATCCCGGAGGCGCCGCTCGATATCCTGGCGCAGCATCTTGTGAGCATGGGGTGCGAGCGTTACTGGACGCGCGAGGAGGCTTTTGCGCTGGTCCGGTCGGCGTATCCGTACCGGGACCTGAGCCGCGCGGATTTTGACGACACGCTGGATTACCTCGCAGGCGGCGGGGACTCGCTGCGGCAGCAGTACGAGGAGGTGTTCGGAAAAATCGATCTCGATGACGACGGCTTCCAAACGCGGGCGGGGCGGGTGCAGCGCGAGTTTTTGCAAAACATCGGCGTCATCCCGGAGACGGGGGTCATTCAGGTGCGGCTCAAGAACCGGCTGCTTGGCTCGGTGGAAGAGAGCTTTATGCGCCTCATTAATCCCGGCGATGTCTTTGTCATATCCGGCCGGCCCGTCCGGCTGGAGCGCACGGGACAGATGGAAGCTTTTGTCACGCGCGCGGATGGGGCCATCCCCACGATCCCGCGCTGGAATGCCCACAAAATGCCGCTCTCCGCGGGGGTTGCCGGAGAAATCTCGCGGTTCCGCGGCGAGGTGCGGCAGCGGCTGGAAAGCGGCGAGGCCGAAGAGCCGCTCCGCAAATGGATCGCCCGGCGGCTCGATTGCGGCGCGGCGAATGCCGGGGTGGTGTGCGCGATGTTCTCGGCGCAGCATCGGCTCTCGGAGATTCCGATGGAGGACACTTTGCTGATCGAGGAATTGCTGGAAGCCCCGGACGCTCCGACCGTCGCCGGGGATCGGCCAAAGCATTACTTTTTCCACTCGTTGATCGGACGGGCTTGCAACGATGCGCTTTCGCGGGTGGTCGCCCGGCGGCTGAGCGCGTTGCGAGGGGGCAATGCGATCAGCACGCCGCATGACTATGGGTTCGTGCTGACCGTCTCCGAGCATCAGTTCTTCGACGTGGCGGAGCTGCGGGAGATTCTCTCGCCGGAGGGGTTCCAGGACGACTTCACGGCGGCGCTGGAGCGCTCGGAAATGCTGAAATACCATTTCCGGAACGCGGCGCAGACCGGGCTGATGGTTTACCGCAACCATAACTCCGAGCGAAAGCCGCTGCGCAAACTCCAGTGGTCGACGGAGGTCATTTTCAACGTGCTGCAAAAATATGAGCCGGACCATGTCCTGCTGCGGACGGCGAGGCAGGATTGCGCGCAGGGTGGTTTTTTGGACGCGCCGGGGGCGCGGGCGTACGTCGAAAGGCTTGCGAGGCTGGGTTGGCCGCTGCGTCATCGCCAGGTGGCGCATGTGCCGCCGCTGTCATTCGCGATGTATGCCACGCGGATCAAGGAAGCGCTGGATGTGGAAGACCCGGCGGAGACGATGGAGCGGCTGTTTCATCTATGGTGGAGGGAGCTGAGTATTTGAAAATTTCCGCCAACATCCATCGACTGGCGCCCGGCCTGCAGCTTGATGCGCGGCATGTGCTTTGGCTGCCGGAAGAGCGGGCGCTCGTGGTTGCCGATCTGCATCTCGGGTATGTCTGGGCGCATCGGCATGCGGGCCAATTGCTGCCGATTTCCGCTCCGGATGATACGGTCGAGCGGCTGGTGGCCATCGCGGCGGAGTATTGCCCGGAGCAGGTGGTGCTGCTGGGGGATATCGTGCATCGGGCGGTGCCGGTTCCAGCGATTCGGGAGGAGATGCGAGGGCTTTCGGAACGGCTGGGGGCGGTTGCCATCCGGTGGGTTGCGGGGAATCACGACCGGGACCTCGAAGGGTTGTTGCGGGAATCGGGCGTGGCGGGGGTACGGCTGGAGCAGGAGGCCGTCCTTGGGCCGCATCTTCTTACCCATGGCGCGGAAGAGGATTCGGCGGCGGCGGGACGCTGCCTGGCGCGGCTCGGCGACGGGGGATGGTTGATCATGGGGCATGAGCATCCGGCCATTCACCTGCACGACGGCGTCACGACCAGCGTCAAGTGCCCCTGTTTTCTCGCGGGCTCGCGCATCCTTGTGCTTCCGGCGTTTTCGCGGTGGGCGGCTGGGGCGAACGTCCGGTCTTTGCGGTTTCTCTCGGCTTTTGCGCGCGATGCGGTTTTTTCGCACGCTTATGCGATCCTCGGGGAGCGGATTTTGGCGGTGGGGCTTTAGGGAAACGCTGGTTAAATTCGAAATCAGAGACCTATCAGCCTTCTTCTGGTTGTCCACGTGAAAACGCCGGGAACATCGGTCTTTATTATTGCGCGCCCCAGGTCTCCCAATGAGTCAACCACTTGTCAAAGCGCGGACACCTCGCCCGAGCCGAAGGAAGCCCAGCTTCGGCAAGGACGAAATAGGCATTCGACGCCTTTAAGTCCTCGTAACCAATGATTGCGCTGGCGAGGCGGGCGGCGGGATGCGTTTCTGCGCCGTGATTGATCTCCTCGGCGTTCGCGAAGGGGGCGATGTCCCTTTCCAGTTGCTGGATACCGTCTGCGTCACGATAAAATATCCTCCCTAATGCTCCGATGTCAGAGAGAAGGAGGGCTTCGAATTCATGCCGTTGCAAATACGCTTTGAACCGAGCTTCGTTAAAGATGCCCTCAATAGCCCGTTCCACGCTTTCTATATCTGGCACCGTCGTAAGGGGGCCATTAATCGCCCCCATGCCGGGAACCGCTTTCGGCATTCGAAATACATCGAGCAGAGTTGTGAAACGGAGGTTTGGATCAGAGTCAGACGCGAATTCCTGACTCAAATCAAACTCGATGGCATTCCAATTCACAAAACCGCCTCTTTGCCCTGCAGGTTCGAGAGACGTAGCGGCAAGAATTGGCCGTTCGACTTTCACTCCGTGCATCGCCAAATGATTTCGGAGCAATCGTTCAGTAAACATCAGTTCCGTCTGTCCCTCGCAGTAAATTAGGAGTCGCTTGCTCATGGACGTCCTCCAATGATGTTCTTGCTCCAGATTTGACTCAGCGTATATCGCTCAAGCCAGTTTTTTAGCGCCTCCTTGGATTGTCTCGTAAAGCTGCTTTCTCCATTCTCGTTTTCCGTTACGATCACATCATCGGGGCTGAAATGGTCGATAAAGGTGGAAGATTGCGTTGAAAGAATGATTTGAGAACTGCGCGAGGCATGTTTTATCAGGCCCGCGATTACATTCTCAGCAGCCGGATGCAGCCCGAGTTCAGGCTCATCGATGATCAGTATCCTCGGCAGCATGTCCTGGGGCAAAAGCAGTAATGTCACCAACGCGATGATCCGCAGGGACCCATCCGAAAGCTGTCCCGCCACAAAGTCGTAATCCCCTCGACCTGTCATCCGCCAGCGGAGTGGAACCACCCGCTTGCCTTCAACGCCCTCGGGTTCCAATACAAATCGATCCAACCACGGCAGCACCGCCTGGAGATTTCTCGTCACATCCGCGTAAATGTCTGATTTCTCCTTTGATAGACGCAGCAGAATCGCGGCGAGATTGCCTCCGTCCGCCCGCAAGTATCGGTTATCGTCAACGAATGGCTTCCCGCGAAGGTAGGAACTGACTCCTGTGTCGTGAAATTGATAGACCCGGCAACTGCCGATGAGTCGCTTGACGAATCGAACAGTTGGATCGTCCTTCACCCAAGGCTCGCTCAGACCGCTTTCACGGTGCCCGCCCGGGCCCACCGGAATCGGTGTGTTTGGATCATCATGGCCGAACGGGTGGTATTGAACCTCCTCATTCGTGAAAAGCAGAGTGTCGTCCTGCCGTACATGGGCGAGTGAAAGGCGATAGAAGTTATTGCCGCGCTCGGCTTTGAACTTTAATTCCGCTTCGATAACGGGCGTGCGCTTCGGCCCGAAGTGAAGAATATGCGATGCCGGACCCCGATCCGCCATATAGGAACTTTGAAACCCGCGGCTCAGCGCGTAATTCAGCATCCGAAAAAAATCGATGAGGTTCGATTTTCCTGCTCCGTTTGCGCCAATAAAGACATTGAGCGGGCGAAATTCGACGGTTGCTTCACGGATGGAACGAAAGCCCTCGATAGAGAGTTGGTCGAGTTGATTCATTATGGGTAAGTGTTGCCTCCGATAATCCGGACGGTATTCAGAATTTGCAGTTTTTGCAGCGCTATCTTGAGGGGATGAATTTCGAATTTTCCTTAAAGCCGTACGTGGATGCCCTCGGACTTCAGATACCGCTTCACGTCGGCTACGGTGTATTCGCCGAAGTGGAAGATGCTCGCGGCCAGGACGGCGTCGGCGCGGCCTGCCTTGAGAACCTCGGCGAGGTGCTCCAGCTTGCCTGCGCCTCCACTGGCTACCACGGGGATTCGGACTGACTCGCTTACGCGGCGCGTGATCTCGATATCGAAGCCGGCTTTGGTCCCGTCGGCATCGATGGAATTCAGGACGATCTCTCCGGCGCCGAGCGCTTCGGCGCGCTGCGCCCACTCGATGGTTTCCAGGCCGGTCGGCTTGCGGCCGCCATGAGAGAAGACTTCCCAGCGGTCCGGCGCCACGCGTTTACAATCGATGGAAACGACGATGCATTGGCTGCCGAATCGCTCGGCGCCGGCCCGGATGAGGTCGGGGGTCGCCAGCGCGGAGGAGTTGATGCTCGTCTTGTCCGCGCCGGCTTTCAGCATCGTGTACATGTCATCGGCCGTGCGGATGCCGCCACCGACGGTGAGGGGCATGAAACATTGGTCGGCGGCGCGCTGGATGACCTCCACCATGCTCGCGCGTCCGTGGGCGCTGGCGGTGATATCGAAAAAGACCATCTCATCGGCGCCCTGGCGGTCGTAACGCAATGCCAGATCGACCGGATCGCCGACGTTCCTCAATTCTCCGGCCTCGGCGCGGCCGAATTGCACGCCGCGGGTGACTTTTCCGTCATGAACGTCCAGGCACGGAATGACGCGTTTGATGAGCATGATTCAAAGGGTACGTGCTGACTTTGCGCGTTGCACAGCCGAAAAGGGAAATTCGAAATGAATCGGCGTCCGGCGGCCCGTTAATTCGCCAAAACGGGCACGCTGCGACGATCAAAATATGTTTGACTAAACGACCGGGAACCCGCACAAGGCGTCGCTTGCTGAGTAAAAACAGCCGGCAATTAGGAATATATATGGGCAATTCTACGTCAGGGAAAACTTCAGAGGACAACGGCAATCAAAAGCCGAAGAAAAACGGCGCCTTCCAAATCTCGAAGGAACCGCTTGGGGACCAACCCCTCCCCGATCCCGCGGCGCATAAATACGAGGCTGCGCGCGAGCACATTCCCACGGCGCCGGTGGCGCCTGCGTTCGAGGACCTGGGCGAGCTGCCTAAATCCTACGGAGCGAACACCCTCTTCCTCATCGCGCGCGATCCGCACTGGCTCTTTGCCTACTGGGATATCGACTGGACGCCATTCAAGCCGGCGGACGGCACGTTTCACCTGAAGCTCTTCACTTCCGACGGCGCGGAGGAATTGGCTACCGAGATCCATCCTGAGGCCCGCAACTGGTATCTCCCGGTCAAGGACGCGGGTGTCGCGTATTACGCGGAGGTCGGCTTCTTTACCGCCTCGGATGAGTGGAGCAGCATCGCCCGCTCCGATGCGGCGACCACGCCGCAGGATAAGTTTTCGGAGTCCTCGGACGCGGATTTTGCCACGGTGCCGATTCACCTTACCTTTCAGCGTCTGGTGGAAATGGTGCGCGGGCGGATGCACGACGGCGAGAGCCTGATCACCGCGCTGTCCCGGCTGCAGGGCGAGGGCCGCCGCCTCCTGTTCCAGCCGGGGCGTCCTCCGGAGTGGAGCGATGAACAGCGGCAGGTGCTCGCCGCGCTCTTCGGCCAGGAAGTCATGGACCGCATCAGCATGGGGTCGGGGGATATCGATCAATTGCTGCGCAAGGAGCTGCTCGAAAAGCTCAATACCGAGAGCGCCAGCGAGCTGGTCTCGAAGAGCCGCATGGCGGAAATCCTGGGGCCGATCGAGAGCAGTCTCTTTAGCGCGTATGCGGCCGGCGGGCTGGGCGCGGCGTTCAGCTCGGAAGTCACGAGTTGGAACACGGCGCTTGGGGCGAGCTGGAGCGCGCAACCCTTTGGGCAGGAGCGCGGACGCGAGTTTTTCATGCATGTGAACGCGGAGGTCATCTTCTACGGCGGCACGCATCCCGATGCCAAAGTGTGGATCGACGGCCGGCAGATCGAGATCGCTGCGGATGGCAGCTTCCGTTTCCACTTCCGGTTCCCGGACGGCAATTACAGCATCCCGATTGTCGCGGAGTCTCCCGACGGGGTCGAGCAGCGGTCGGCTACGTTGCGCTTTGACCGCGCCAGCGGTCGCCAGGGCGATGTGGGGCACACCGCGCAGCCCGAGCACCTGGGGGCGCATCCGATGGGCGGCAGCCCGCGCTAACCCGCGCCAACGCCCGGGAAATTCAAAGCCGTGCCAGAGGACAGGTCCGTCCTTCGGCGGAGATTTGGCGCGCGATGCGCGCGGATTCGCCCTGAGATGCCGATACCAGTGATTGGTTTCGAAAATCCGATTTTGATTTTTCGAATTTAATTACTCCACCTCCACCTCCCGCGTCCCTTTCGCGACGCGGCACGCCTCCACCTGTGCCCGGATCTTATCCAGGAGCCGAATCCTGCTCGGAATATGGTCGATCACAATCATCGGCGACGTCTCATCCGAAGTCATCAACTCGATATTCTCCAACCCAAAGAGTCTAAGCCGCAACGGCTGGATGATGCGCATATCCTTCACCCGGTATAGCTCCAGCGAATCAGTCGTGCGCGACAGGAACCCCACGCTGCTCAGCAGCCGCTCCGTGGTCAGCTCAAAACGCTGCGCTCCCACCGACAGCCACCGGCAGAGCGCATAGATCACCGGCACCCCCACAAACCCCGCCCCCGGCGGCCACATCCACACGATGAAGGTCAGGAAAAGAATCGCAAGCGCCGCTACCGCCGCAAAGAAAAACGGCCACGCGTTTTTCACCTGCGAAGGCGATCCGGTCCAGATGGTTTGCTCAGGCATAAAGGGGAGGGGGAGAATGTTAGAGAAGAAAGACCCGAAATTCGAAGCTCGAAATTCGACAAGCCCTTTATCTTGTGCCGAGCGGGTTGAACAGCCGCACCCCCTCAATGCGAGACCCGCATCAGATCGACCCCGGCCTTCAGCCGCATGGGCCTCGCCTTCACCACAAAGGGCGGTTCCGTTTTCTCAGCAAAGGGCGACTCCGCTTTCTCAGCAGTTCCGCACAGGCCCCGCCGCAATGCGTCGTTCAGCACACGCTTGAACGGCAAACGCAACCGCTTCGCCAATTTCCGCAGCCGCTCCGCATTATCCGGATCAATGGTCAACGTAGTCCTCACTTTGAGACATCAAGGCATCGTGATTAGAAATGTCAAGATGCCCGGGTGGCGGGAAGTGTCCTAATCTGAATTACCGACCCCAATCGTCCCAAAAATCCCATCCTCCTCTTTGCGCGGGAGATTTATCATCATCGGTTTGGAATACATCTTCGATTTCTGAGACGGCAAAAGGCAGGTCTTCGAACCCGCGCATTGCAACAATCCAAGTCGCATTTGAAATGAGGCCTTCTTTATGAAGCGAGCCGTCTTTCAATTTAATCGTGGCTTGTGCCCCGCCGTTTGCAAACCCCTCAAAGTTGGCCGCCTTTTCGATCAGCGCAGTTGGGAGGCGATATTTTGGAGTCATCTAGTCTGCTCTCTTGCTTTTGCCGCAGTCGCTGCCCTGACGGCGGTTTCCGTTGAATCTATGAGCGAAATTGGCACGATGAGTCGTGCCGGCCAAGTTCCAAATCAGGACACGAGCAGGTGGTGTGGCACAGGGTGGCCATCGCCCGCAAGATCGCTGAGATGCTGCGACTGCAAATGAGCTGAGGAGACTGTTATTTGGTCACCGGCGTCGTCAGCAACCCCTCCAACCCCTCGGCGACCTTCTCCGGAGGAGCTTTCTCAATAAGATAGGCATGGCCGCGATCCGGCGAGGCAAACCACTCGTTCGACCCATTGGGCGCGACCTTGCAATATCCCTCCCCGCTCACCTCCCATAGTGGTTCGGGTCCCCGCACCGCTGCCAGGACGGTAATCAGATCCCAGCTCGGCCTTCCCGAGCGGAGTGAATTGTCAAAAAGTTCGTAAGCCCGTCTGACCGGATTGGTCGAGGGCGTCGCAACCAGCCCCTTCCCGGTAATCACCGGCTCGCCGATCTCGAATCCGCTGAACAGAATGCTCGTCGGCCAGGCTTCAATCACGAGCTGGCTGTCCGGACCGACTCCCTCAAAGGCAAAATTATATTCCCCTTTGACAGGATCGCTTTGCGGGAAAGCCCCGCCCATCATCACCACACGCTCCACTTTCCGCCGCACCAGCTCTCCCCCCGCCAGCGGGCTATTGCCGTCCGCCTTCGATTCGAGCAGGTCCCGCAGATTAATCAGGAAACCAACGCTGATCACCGTCACACTATGATCCGGCGCCGATGCCAGCGCGGCCCGGTAAACATCCAGCGCCGCCGGCATCTGGTCGTCCGCGAGCGCATGATGGCAAAATTCGTCCCGCAGGGCCGCGGTATAAGGGCTCGCGTTAGGCTTGCACCGATTGCCTTGATAGGCGCCAATCGGGATTTGAGGCCGTCCATAGTAAGTATTAATGGCGCTAATGGACGCAGCCACCGCCTTATCCTTGTCGATGCCATTCGCCACGCACGCGACTATCTCCGCCTCTCCCAGATCGGCCAGCTTGTTGAGAATCGCCAGCGCGCCCGTGTCGTCGCAGTCGCCGGACATATCGGTGTCAAAAATAATCTTAATAGGAGCCGTTTTCATGGATATTGGAGAGAATCTGCATGGAATCAGGAGGAAAATATATTCCTATCGAGTGGAAGGAAAGGCGTACGTTCGATTCCAATGCATTGTAGTTGGTTTGGATTCGTCGGGCCCCTGGTCATTGCTTCGCCAGAAAGCTCTCAATCTCCTCCCGTCGCGGCGCCGATGGCTGCGCCCCCGCCCGCGTCACGGAGATCGCGGCGGCGGCATTCGCGAAACGCACTGCCTGCTCCAGCGCCTGACCTTCCGCCAGCGCTACCGCCAGCGCCCCATTGAACGTGTCCCCCGCCGCCGTGGTATCCACAGCTTCCGCCTTGAACCCGGATACCAGTTGGCTGCCGGCCGCGTTCGCGATGAAAGCCCCCCGCGCTCCCAAGGTAATGATCACCGTCTCCACGCCCCTCGCTATCAGATTTCCCGCCGCTTCCTGGGCCTCCGACGCACTGTCCACTTTGATGCCCGTGAGCAACTCCGCCTCCGTCTCATTGGGAGTCAGGATCGAAACATACTTCAGCAGCACGTCCGGCAGCTCCCGCGCGGGAGCCGGGTTCAGGATCACCCGCGCGCCCGCTTGCGCGGCCAGCTCCGCCGCCGTCTGCAAGGTCTCCAGCGGCGTCTCCAATTGCATGATCAAAGCGCTCGCCCCTTCAAACTCTCTCTTCGCATTCAGCACATCGTCCGAGGTCAGTTTCTCATTGGCTCCGGCGGCAATCCCGATGCAGTTCTCCCCATTCTTCCCCACAAAGATGAGCGCCACCCCCGAGGGACTATCGGGGTCCCGCACCACGTGATCCACATTGATCCCGTCCCCCGCGAGCCCCGCGACCCTTTCCTCGCCAAACACATCATTGCCCACCCGTCCGACGAATGTCACCCGCCCCCCCGCCCTCGCCGCCGCGACCGCTTGATTCGCTCCTTTTCCCCCGGCCGCCGTGGAGAATTGCCCGCCGGTGATCGACTCCCCCGGCCGCGGGATTCGGTCCATCTTGATGGTCATGTCGGTATTGGAACTTCCGACAACAAGGATATGCGGTTTGCTCATAAATTCAGATCGGCGTCCGCATCCCTTGACCGCCGTGACGTATCTGCGCAAGCATATTGTCGCTTTGAAAAACCTCATCTTACTGCGCCCCTGGACGGACGACGACCGCGACCCGTTCGCCGCGATGAATGCGGACACCGAGGTCATGAGATGTTTCCAGAAACCGCTCACAAAAACGGAATCCGACCAGTTCCTGGTCCGCATCCGCACCATCTTCGATGAGCAGGGATGGGGCCTCTGGGCCGTGGAAGTCGACGGAGCATTCGCCGGATTGACCGGTCTCGCGAGCCCATCATTTTCCGCCCATTTCACCCCCTGTGTGGAGATCGGCTGGCGCTTCCGGCGCGAGTACTGGGGCCGCGGCATCGCCTACGCCGCCGCCTCGGCCGCGCAGACATTTGCATTCGAGCAATTGAAGCTGCGCGAACTGATCACCTTCACAACCGCCGCCAATACCCGGTCGCGCCGTTTGATGGAGCGCCTCGGCTTCAGCACAAGTCCGGAAGACGATTTTCTTCATCCCTTGCTCGCGCCAGACAGCCCGATACGCCCGCATGTTCTCTACCGGAAATCGATTGCCTCCTGGCACGCCGCGCCATCCCCCGGCGGTCCGCCGCGCGAGGCCGGCATCATTCAAGCAACCTAAGGAACCACTAATTCAATGGGAGGGCGGCAGAAATCCATTGGACCAGTGTTTCCATAAAAGACAACCTCGTTGCGTTTCTGCTTGATTCTGCGTAGCTTCCCCACATGCCCACGATTACTGTTCCACTGCCGGATGAGGACCTTGCTTTCCTCCGTGCCTGGTCAGAGGAACAGGGCATCTCCGCCGAAGCGTTCCTTGCGCGGCAAGCGCGCAATCTGCGCGAGCGTTTGCAGAGGCCCCTGCGTCCTGACGTGGCGGCGGCCATCGGCATTATCTCTCCGAAGGCGGACGAGGAAACCTATCACGAATACATCGAGCGGAAGCACGAGTGACGGTCACGGTGGACATTAACGTCCTGCTGGACGTTTTCGGAAACCGCCAACCGCATTGTGCCATATCGGCACGGGTCGTGGATATGGTCGCGGCGGGTACGCTTGCGGGCGTGTGCCCGGCGCATGGACTGACGACACTTTACTATCTCGTCCGCAAACACGCGTCGAAGAACGATGCCGAGGCTGCAATGGATCGAGTGCTGGATCATTTCGAAATCGGCAACCTCGATGCAACCGGTTGGCGGGAGGCGAGACTGCTCCCGTTGGGGGATTTCGAAGATGCAGCGGTAGCCGTCGTTGCCAAGGCAACGGCATCGGCTTTCATCATTACGCGCAACGTCGGCGACTTTGCAGGCTCCCCGGTACTTGCCATCTCCCCGGCGGATTTCCTAAGCCAGCTCGCGCCCAAGCCTTGAAGGCGAGCTTAGGCATTCGCCAATTCGAACGTACGGATCGCCGCTGCCCTTCTTAGGGTATGAGGGAAGGATTCGAGGTAAAGATCAGTGGCCTCCCGCAAATTCGCGAGGGCCTCTTCTTCAGTATGACCCTGGCTGGCAGTACCGATTTCCGGACACTCGGCCACAAGCCAATCGGTGTCTGAATCCGGATAGATTATGGCCGTCAATTTCATTGCGGCACTCTATCAGCCTTCGCAGCTAAAGGCAATCCGCTGAAGTCCCTTCCCCCTCCCACCCCCGCCACGACACCAGCGGCGCCAGCGTCTGCCGGCCATCCTGCCGCCATGTCCACGGTGGCTCTTGCATCCGGCCCAACGCGCACACCCGCGACGCCCCCAGCGCCGCCGCCCGCTCCGCGAACTCCCGCCTATTCGGCCAGATCGCAATCGTGCTTAGAAACCGCCGCGCCGGCTCCAGCGCCGCAACCGCATCCTCCGGCAGCGGTCGCACGAAGATAACCCGGTTCAACACCGACGCCGAGAACCTCGGCTCCGCATCGAAAATAACTGTCCACGCATCCGACCCCGCGCTCTCCCAGAGTTGCAAGGCGTCGCCAATGCCCATGCGGAAGCGTGTCATCTCGCGGATTTCCGATATCGCCGCCGCATTGGATACGCCCAGCTTCGAGCGCGGATTGGCCGCCTGGACCCGCTCCATTTCCACCGCGAGCCGGGCTGCGTATTCCTCCGGACGATCCGCCACATAAATGCAATGCGGCGAGAGGCACCCCTGCTGGTCGAAGAGCGACGCATCCAGCGCCGCCGCCGGCGCGGATTCGAACGCCGGATCTTCAAACACCATCCCCAGGCTCACCCGATGTCCGTACCCCAGAAACGTCTGCCGCGGCAGCGCCAGTGCCCGAAAGCGGGCGACGGTTTCATCCGAGCCAAACACAATGATCGCATCCGCCGACTCCAGCGCCGTCTCCGGCACGCTTGTCGAAAGCTCGACCCGCGAGCGTAGCGCCTCCGGCAGCGCCGCGACAAATGCCTCCACTTCGGGCAGCCCCGCGCCCGGCAGCTTGCAGAGATTGTGCGAGCCGAGCAGCAGTCCCCGCACGAGACTCTGCAACGCCGCGTGCGGCGTATTTCCGCTTACAATATGCAGAATGACCCCGGGCGCGACCGCGTGCAGCATTTGCCCGCCCACGGCCTGAAACCCATCGAGCACCCCCGCATGCCCCAGCTCGCTCCGCACCCATTCCAGAAAGCCCTCGGCTGACGCCGGCCCGAGCAGATGCTCGAAATCGCGGCACGCCTCCGCGATGCCTTGTGCGCGTTCCGCCGTGGTCATGAGCTTGCCGACAGCATTTCATCCGCCGCCCGCGAGCATCCTCGCGGCAGCGCGCCGGGGTCGCGCCCCAGCAACTCGAAATCCCCTCCGCGCCGGATCGCCAGATCCCGCGTCTGGATCGCAAAAACCGATCCAAGGTTCGCCAGGTCATAAATCCGCAGCACCCCCGTTTCGCCATCAGCCACTTCCCGCCCCGTCGCGGGATTCACCACGATCGCGCGCATCCACGGCGGCGCCACATGGGGCAACCCGAGCCCTCGCGCGTAACATTGGGAGGAAAGCTCGGTCATCCCGTATTCATTGATCACATCATGCGCCGCGAGCCCCAGCCGCTGATGGAACATCTCATAAAGCGCCTCCTTGGAAAGCGTGCGCCCCGATCCCTTGTACCCGCCCGTCTCAAACGCCAGACTTCCACGAGAAAGCGCCACCGACTCCCCCTTCAGCGCCTCAAACCAATGCAGGAACGCCAGCGCCGTCCCCAGCAGCAGCACCGGCTGCCCTGCCGTGCGGAATTCCTCCAGCACCCCCCGCAGACCGTCCAACTCCAGCGTGCCGTCCGTATTGATGCACCAATGCTGCGTCCCGCCCCGCGCCCGCGCCTTCAATGTCCCCATCATATGCGACAGCGAGGAATGCGGCGCCGCGGAAGGCGAGGGGACCAGGATGATTTGCGGCAACCGCGGCGCCCCCAGCAAATCCCACCCCCGCAGAATCGCCTCCTCATACAGCCGCAGCGAACAGAAGTGATGCACGCCATACCCCTCGCCCGTCGTCCCGCTCGTCCGGAAAGCCGCAATCTCCTCCTCCTCCGGAAACACTCGCAGTGAAGCATGCTTGAACGCCGCCTGAAACAACGCCGGCATCTCCCGCCAGCCCGCCGGCGACTCCCCTACGCCCAGCAACCGGCAGTATTGATCATACGGCGGATTAAACTCCCGCTGAAACCGAAACACATCCAATGCCAACTCGTCAAAGCTGTCCGGCTCCGCCGCAGCGATAACCCCCGAAATCCGCTCCTCCAGCTCTTCGAATTTCGAATTTTGAGCCGAGCGAACCGAGACAGACCGGCCATCTTTCATCTTCGTTAAACGGTCAATTTCGATTTTCGAATTCTATGCATTTTTTTCAGGGGACAATTTCAGAGTCGGCTTGGAATGAGTAACTTACGCATCATTTTTAGGCTCTAAAACGGATCCATTGTATCCCAAGTTTATATACGTCGTCAAAAAAAGGCCAATTTCAAAGTGGGTAAAGCGAAGCATACCACGGCAAACATTGCGAGCTTCTAAACCGCACAAATTCGGCGCGTGGTCTGCGGTTTCATGCGGCTCGGCCCGGAGCGAATCGCGCAGGGCGGGACGCAGGAAAATGCGGACGATGCACTTGGGGGCGGGAAAGCGGAGTCTTCGGCTTGGCGAAGTCTCTGCGCCCCGGGGGGCGATTCCGTATTGAGTACGTGCGCACGCCAGAATAAATATATCAGCCTCTTCAAAACTACAAATGAACCCTCGAAAAATGAAAATAGCTGGCTGCCGCTTTCTTTGTGCTGTTTTAGTTTCGATCTCGGGACTTTCGAACACGGTTTTAGCAGCCGCAGGTTATTATCCTATTGCCGGGTTTGTGACCCCGCCATCCAATCCGCAAGCCAGACTGGTGAGTGATGGAGCCGAAAATCTTTGGGGAACAACTTCCGGGGGAGGGCCGTACGGCTGTGGCACAGTGTTCAAGGTGAACGTGACCACAGGAGTGATCACGACGGTAGTTGACTTTGACGGGTCGAAGAACCCGGCCGATAACGCCCGGGGCAGCGAGCCGCAAGCCGGGTTGGTAAGTGACGGAGCAGGGAATCTCTGGGGCACGACATCCGACGGTGGACTGTACGGCTGTGGCACGGTGTTCAAGGTGAAGGTGGCCACGGGAGCAATTACGATGGCGCTGGACTTCGATAGGGCAACGAACTCAACTGACAACACCCGCGGCAGCGCTCCGCGAGCCGGGCTGGTGAGTGGCGGAGGCGGATATCTCTGGGGGACGACCAGGGACGGCGGAACGGGCGGCTACGGCACAGTGTTCAAGGTGAACGTGACCACGGGAGCGATCAAGACGGTATTGGACTTTGACTTCTCAAATGACTCCTCCAACAACGCCCGTGGCGCATGGCCGGACGCCGTGCTAGTGAGTGATGGCACCGGTAATCTCTGGGGCACGACAGCGTGGGGCGGAACAAGCGACAATGGCACCGTCTTTAAGGTGGAGACGGCAACGGGGGCGATAAAGACGGTGGTGGACTTTGACTTTTCAAAGGACTCTGCCGACAACTCCCGTGGCGGCGATCCGGAAGCTGATCTAGTGAGTGATGGAGCCGGGAATCTCTGGGGCACGACGAGTGTGGGCGGAACAACCGGCGCAGGGACGGTCTTCAAGCTAAACATGACCACGGGAGCGATCACGACGGTGGCGGACTTTGACAACTCATCAAACTCTACCGACAGCGCTCGGGGTGCCTGGCCGGAGGCCGGGCTGGTTAGCGACGGAACAGGGAATCTGTGGGGCACGACATCCGGAGGCGGATCACATGACCAAGGGACGGTGTTCAAGGTGAACGAAGCTACAGGAGCGATCACGACTGGAGTGGACTTTGACAATTCACCGAATTCTTCCGACAACTCTCGTGGCGGTGAACCGAAAGCCGATTTGGTAACTGATGGGGCCGGAAATCTCTGGGGAACGACAAGCGTCGGCGGAACGGGCGGCTATGGCACGGTCTTTAATGTGAACGTGGCCAGCGGAGTAATCAACACCGTGGGAGACTTGGGAAGTCCTCCCATGGCGCTTTCACCGAATGGCGGATTGGTGAGTGATGGCACCGGGAATCTCTGGGGCACGACATTCGGGGGCGGGATAAACCACAATGGGACGGTTTTCAAGGTGAACGTGACCACGGGAGCGACCACCACGGTAGTGGACTTTGACGGTTCACCGAACTCAACCGACAACGCCCGGGGTGGCAGTCCGCAAGGTGGGCTTGTTAGTGACGGAGCAGGGAATCTGTGGGGCACGACACAATCGGGCGGAACAAACTACGTTGGCACGGTTTTCAAGGTGAACATAGCCACAGGAGCGATTACGACGGTGGTGGATTTTGACAATTCACCGAACTCAACCGACAACGCCCGGGGCGGCGGTCCGCAAGGTGGGCTTGTTAGCGACGGAGCAGGGAATCTGTGGGGCACGACACAATCGGGCGGAACAAACTGGCGGGGCACGGTGTTCAAGGTGAACGAGGCCACAGGAGCGATTACGACGGTGGTGGATTTTGACAATTCACCGAACTCAACCGACAACGTCCGAGGCGGCGATCCGCAAGGCGGCCTAGTGAGTGACGGAGAAGGGAGTTTCTGGGGTATGACATATGGGGGTGGGCAATTTGGCAATACCCCGCCGACCTCAAGCGGCTATGGTACGATCTTCAAGGTGAACGTGAGCACGGGAGCGATCGCGACAGTGGTGGACTTTGATTATTCAATGGAATCGACCGATGGTGCCCGAGGCTGCAATCCGGCTGCTGGCCTTGTCAGTGATGGCACCGGGAATCTCTGGGGCACGACATCCGGGGGCGGAACAAATAGCAATGGCACGGTTTTCAAGGTGAACGTGGCCACGGGAGCGATCACGGCGGTGGTGGACTTTGGCTCCTCGGATTACGCCCATGGGGCCACGCCGAAGGCTGCACTGGTGAGCGACGGAGCGGGCAATCTCTGGGGCACGACAGCGGAGGGCGGAACAATCTACGATGGTACAATTTTCAAAGTGAACATGACCACGGGAGCGATCACGACATTGTTTGATTTCAGCGGGACGTCAGGCAGCGTTCCTGGTGCCAATCCTTCTGGCTCGTTATTGCTCACCGGAAGCGGTTTTTATGGGACAACACAGAGCGGCGGCGTCACTTCAGCCGGGTCAGCGGCGGGCGGGGGCGAAATCTTTGAGATCAGCCTTAATGTGCCGGAGAGCTATACACCGCTTGTCCGAGAAGCGCGCGGTGGCCAAGTGCCCGGGGCTTCCGGAAGTTCGACTTATATAGCCTTCGGCACACCGGAAACGGGTGTTTTTGCTGGAAAGGAAAAGACTGGGAGGATGAGCCAAAGCGCCATCTTTGGCGAGGATGGCAATGTTCTCTTAGAGACGGGTACTGGTATTTCCAAACTCGGCCAACCGAGCGGGGATGCCGCATTGGCGACCGAGAAGAATAAAACGCTTTTGTTGACAGGATTGACTTCTGGCACAGCCGTTTCGTCTGCCGAAACGGGACCGTTATCCTCGCAGACTGTAAGCATCAAAAAATTCCTGGCGATTGACGGTAATGGAGCCGACACCTTCTTCCTGGCCACCTTGCAGGGGAAAGGGATTACGGGAGCCAACAACATCGCCCTTGGAGCGGCCAGTAGCGGGACCTACTCGATCATAGCGAGGAAGGGGAAACAGGTTTTGATTGGGGGAACCACGAAAACGATCTCGACTCTGACAGCCCTGGCGAGTAGCGCCGGGACGGCAGCGAACGGACGCTGGCGGGTGGATGACAGCGACCTCGGGATTCGGGCGACTTTTAGTGACAAGAGCCAGGCCATTTATGTCGTGCCGGCGACTGCCTCCAGTTCCACGGCGTGGAGTTTCATTGCCGAAACCGGAACCATTGGTAACATCCCTGGCCTAAAGGGAGCAGTCGCGACACGTTTTGGGTTGCCGGCTTTTAGTTGCTGGCGGGAGCAGCAGGTAATCATTCTTGATTTGCCTGCCGGGTATATACTGCCAGTCGATACCGTTGAGGCGCATCTGATAAATCTCGCCACCGGTCCCGGCGGAATTGTTGCCTCTAACAGTGTCGCTTTGGTTACCGGCACGCCAACCATCGCCCTTATTGCGCAAACGGGCCACGACGCACCAGATTCAACCGGCGCACCTCTCTCTGGTGTCCTTTTCAAGACCCTTTGCGATCCGATCTGTGGCACCGGAACCAACGGCTCAGTGGCTTTTGAAGCCACTCTCAGCGGTTCGGCAGTTAATTCCGCCAATAAGACCGGCATTTGGTATGCTGCCGATGGAATAACGCCAAAGCTCGTTGCCCGGACGGGCAGTGCTGCGGCTGGTGGCGGCCACTTTGCCAAATTCACCTCAATGGTGCTGCCAGCGTATACGTCGGGAAGCAACGGCCCGATCTTCACCGCCATGCTAACCGCGAGCGCAGCGGACAGCATCAATGGCAAGAACAACCTTGGTCTATGGGCGGTGGACAGCACCGGGACAGTACAGTTGCTGCTTCGCACGGGCCAGACCGTGACGGTGGACAGCAAGAGCGAGACTGTGAAGACCTTCGCGGCGTTGACGCTCGCAGCCGGCTCGATCGGGGCCGCTAGCGGGTACGATAACAGCGGAAATATTGCTGTCCTTGCCACCTTCGGAAACGGGACGCAGGCACTGCTCCAACTCGCGGCACCGTAGCGAAGCCCGAAGGGAGACGGGTGTTATGCGTATCGAAAACAAGGCCAAAAGGGATCAATCCCAGCCAAAGATGAATTCGCGCAAATCATCGTTGAAGGTAAAACAATAGCATATATTAGGCAGGCTCTAGACCAGAAGAAATATGGTAAAGATATCGCAACATGTTCAAGTGGAGCAAATTATCCGATTACCGGGTCAAAAAAGTCTTGGAATGTTTTTGCCTCGATTTGACGGCCACTCAGACGGCGTACTTGCTGGGGCTCAATCGGAAGACGGTCAATGCGTTGTACACTCGATTCCGGCTGTTGATTGCGGTGCAGAGGACGATGCAGCGCCGGCAATTTCAAGGGGTCGTGGAGGTCGATGAAAGCTACTTTGGACCGAGCAGGGTACGAGGGCGCCCGCTGCCGCGCTTGCGCGGTAGAGGCACTCTCAAGCAGCCGGTCTTCGGCATCTTCGAGCGGCATGGGGAGGTCTATACCGAAATCATCGAAGATTGTTCCCAAGCCACGCTGCGAGGCGTTATTCGGGGCCGGATCGATCCGGCCAGCGTCGTCTGCTCCGACGGTTGGCCCGGCTATGACGGACTGGTGGATGTCGGCTTCGACAAGCATATCCGCATCAACAAACAGAAAACTTTTGCCAAAGGCCGTGCTCACATCAACGGCATCGAAGCCTTCTGGAGCTTCACCAAGCGCCGTCTCGCCAGGTTCAACGGGGTCAAAGCCAATTTTGAACTTCATCTCAAGGAATGCGAGTGGCGCTATAGTCAATCCCCTTCCAAACTCCGCTCAAATCTGCTATCCCTCATCAAGACTTCTTCAAATCTTCTGGTCTAGAGCCTTAGGCAATACCGGCTAAAGTCGATAAATTCTCACACCCATCCCATAAGGCTGAGTAAAGCGGATGCGAGCCTCTGATTTACAGGGCTAAGCCGAAGCCGGACAGAAAGTGAGATTTAGAGTTTCGGGATTACTTCTGGCGTAATCGGGAGTGTGGCTGTCCCATAGGAAGATTCAAAATCCATCGAAACAGGGCTGCTGCGGGGTAGCTAGAGCCTGTCCGAAAAGCGGGAATTTTGGAAAGCCATATTGGATGTCCGCGTTGGCAGACCGCAATATATGGGCACAGAGCGGGCGTGATTTGAGTTGAAGTGTCGATTTTCAAGGACTTA
>Ga0182030_10009650_pt1 | contig 19738 bp, 27 predicted proteins | sample 812S3MmetaG_FD_121299 | JGI IMG/M metagenome (GOLD analysis project Ga0182030, IMG submission 121299) | Permafrost microbial communities from Stordalen Mire, Sweden - 812S3M metaG (Illumina Assembly) | ecosystem: Environmental > Terrestrial > Soil > Wetlands > Permafrost | place: Sweden... | reverse complement strand
GGACTTTTCCTTGGGAATCGTCGACCCAGGGATTGCGGTCAAGCCCACGCTTAGCGCTCAAATGTCGAGTGTGGGGCGCAAAGCTGCACCTTAGTGCACACTCCTGCAATCTTCTTTTGGCATGGGAGGCGGCTTTAAAGTTTGACATGGCTGGCGTTCGATAGTGTTTACCCCTTCAAGATTTGCACAGGATTTGCACAGGATTTTCCCTGCAGGAATAGCTTATTTCATCCTCGCTCCGATCTGGTCCCTCCCGTCACTCTCGGCAGTGTTTCCGTGGGGAAGAGAGATATACATATATACAGTTTATTTTGATTTTCAGGCACGCCGGATGTTGACAAGTGATACATTAAACAATTCTCCCCGAATGACCAACGCCTCCTATTACTCCAACGGCACTTGAGGAGCATACGTTTGAGCCAGACCTCAAGGAGGTGAAAAACTAGAGTGCGCCCAACAGCGCCAACTTGGATGATGATAATCTCGTTCAATTCTCTGTGGCCCGTGGGTCAGCGCCACTTCTTCTTTAACCTTGTTCCTGGGCGCACCATAGCGTGGATAACCCCCAAGCCAGCCCTAAAAATTCCAGCCCAAATGTCTAATCGCGGCTCAATCTGCTTTTACACACTCAGCTCGAGACGTGGCAGCCGCGTTCGGGAATCGGACCACCATACGATAGTTTCTAGACCTGTTCGAGGCATAGAAGTCCCAAGGCTGGGGGTCCCGCTTTGATCTGGAAGAGCTACTAATTTATCAGTGGAGATAAGGACCCAGATCCATGTATCTGTTACGGGCTTAATACGACAGCATTTCCCTCCCGCTCCTGATCTTTTGCCGCGATTTTTCAGAAGTTTCGATGTATATTATGGCCAACTAATGACATTTTGGAGAACAACACATTCGTTATATTTGACTTTCTAGTTCTCCTTGGTCTGCGAGCGTCAAGATGGCACGCTATGGGCTGACGCTGGTGCTTCTCTTACAGTCACTGGTTAGTTAAGCACTTAGACTGATCTTAGAGAAATGCAATCTTCTGTCTATCACAAGCTAATATCACGTGACAGTACCCTTTATCTTCTGCGTTCTCCCCTAGCATCGAAAAGCGAGGTGTCGTCGTAGCATCTACATTGCCGGTGAACTGGACATACACAGGATGCTATGCCAATCAAACGTCGTCGTCTTCGCCCACTCTTAGTGGTGCAACGTATCAAAACCTCACTGCTATGACACAGGAGTCTTGCATTCTATTCTGCGCTCCCAGGGGCTTTAATCAATCCGCTGTAGGAAACTCGTCGCAATGCTGCAAGTACCCATTCCCTTCGTCTTTGCAATCACGAGTACGGATAAAAATCACGTGATACTGCTTCGAATTTCTTTTGAGCAGCAACGGCTAACCTGTGGTTTCTAGTCTGTGGAAACGATAAATTAACCACAAGCAATGTCACATCATCTGATTGCAGTTCATCATGTTCAGGAAACAGCACCGAGGCCTGTGGAGGCGTGAGCACCCTCAACGTTTTTACGAGCAATCAGACCACACCGATCCCCGTCACCAATAATGGCACAGGGCTATGGGCTCTCTACGGATGTTATACGTAGGTTCATTCACATTAATACGAGGATATGCTAATAACAGACGGATAGCGAAGGGGTCAACGGGCTGGCTCTCATTAATTCTGTGAATGTTCCTGGGGGCAAGCAGAATTTGACCGTGGCACAGTGTATTTCCAGCTGTCAAACGAGTGGTTACGTATTGGCTGGCGTGGAAGCTTCGGGCCAGTGTTGTAAGTATTGAAGATCATACGTCCCACATAATTCCTTCTGATCAAATCAGATTGCGGAAACCAATTCTCGAATAAATCGGCACCTGCTTCTGACGGATACAACGGTTGCAATTTGCCATGTAATGGAAACGTTACTGGTAAGTCCTTAAGTACTCTAAGCTTAAAAGATCGTACTGACCACACCGAAAGAATATTGTGGAGGCACTGGTCATTTGGATGTCTACGGGTTCAATAACACTGTGCCGAATCCTCTCGTTTCGACGAGTTCAGCGAGCACCAGTGCCACAACTAGCTCCCAAACCTCCGCAAGTACGAATAGCACTATCTCAACAACATCAAGTCCAACACTGCCCTCTTCCTCCAGTAATTCTTCCAGCGTCGTGACATCTACTTCCTCTACTTCTTCGGTTTCCGTGCATGGGGCCGTACAATTTGTAGCTGGTGCAGCGTCACAGAATTCCTCGACATCTGCTTCATCAAGCAGCACAGCCAGTACTGCGTCTGCTACCCCTTCATGGTATGCAGCCGGTTGTTGGACAGATAGTGTTCAAGCTCGTTCGCTCAGCCAGCAACAACCTGGGAATGCTGCTACTATGACTCAAGAGCTCTGTGTATCAAAATGCGCCGCTGCTGGTTATACGATCGCTGGTGTAGAGTACTATGCGGAATGCTGTAAGTATTTGTCTTGGACCTCACACTTTTTGGTCTGCCATAATTTCGAAAGTATACTAATTTTGAATGTTAGACTGTGATAATCAGCTTAGAAATGGGGCTACTTTGGCTACTGATCCTACTACCTGCAACACACCCTGTAATGGAAATACCACCGAGATGTGCGGTGGTCCGAATCGTCTGACCTTGTACCAATTCGGAATCGCCCCTAGCAGCACTTCGAGCGCGGCCAATGTTTCCTCAACAGCTACTGTTACCACTGCCAAAGCGGTAGCTTCACAGCCACCGGTCTGGACATACACCGGATGTTACACAGATTCTGCAGCCGCACGTACTTTAACCCACCCAATGTTTCTTACTAATGATGAAATGACTGTCGAACTATGCCAATCACGCTGCAGTGGCGCAGGATATACAATTTTTGGTGTTGAATATGCTGCTGAATGCTGTAAGCTGATTTCACGCTCCCCCTGACACTCGACTGACGACATCTCTAGATTGTGATAATACGCTACAAAATGGAGGTGGTCCAGCTCCAGATGGCAGTGTAGGATGCAATATGGCTTGCAAAGGGAACGCTACGGAAATCTGGTAAGTTTAGCGAAATATTAAAGTTTGATCTATCAGTAATACTGACCGAATTCAAGTGGTGGTGGAAACAGGCTGAGCCTTTACGAATTCGTGGTTCCTACTGCTGCAAATTCTTCGACCTCGAACTCGTCTACATCGTCTACATCGTCTACATCATCTTCTGTCTCTACGACAGCCACAACTACTTCCCAAGCCGCTGCCGCCACCGGATGGACCTTCCTAGGATGCTATAACGACTCTACTAGCGATCGCACGCTTTCCACTCCCAAATTCCTCAATGGCGATGAAATGACAATAGAACTTTGCCAGAGTCGTTGCTTGTCTAATGGATTTATCCTCAGCGGTGTTGAATATGCAGCAGAATGCTGTTCGTCCCTCACCCTTGTCTGGTTTCTTCTGTAGTACTGATTTGTGTTTAGATTGTGATAATGTCATGGCAAGCTATGCCGCCCTTCAAACGGATGGGAGATGTGATATGGCTTGCCAGGGTTCTGCCACCGAGATCTGTGGTGGTCCAAATGGGATCGACATTTACAAATACGGCGCCATCACAAACTCATCCTCAAGCTCATCAGTAGTCAGCACAAGCAGCTCATCCACCTCAACCACAGTCTCCAGTACTAGTTCAAGCACCAGTACGAGCGCTTCCTCAACTCCGTCGGCTCCTGGATGGTATTTGACTGGATGCTACGTCGATTCTACTACAGCTCGCACGCTATCGTACGCGGCAGGAGTACCGGGTGGGCCGGCAAATATGACAAATGAAGCATGTACCGCAACATGCAAAGCTGCTGGATATACTATTGCGGGCACTGAATACTCTCAAGAATGCTGTGAGTATTTTTACCCTGTGTGTGAAGCTAGTCTCTAACATTTCGATAGATTGCGATAATGCTCTTCGAAATGGTGGGGGGCCCGCGCCTAATGGAAACGTAGGTTGTAACATGGCTTGCAATGGTAACTCTTCAGAAAGTAAGTCAATGACTCCGGAAACATTTGGTAGACTACTTACAGGTGCTTTCAGTCTGTGGAGGTTCCTACAGACTCAGCTTGTACACATACTATAGTGGAGTTTCCTCAAGTACCACAACTTCTAGCTCGGTAACCTCAGTATCATCAGGAACTACGACCTCGACAGTGGTATCATCCTCATCTTCTACCACCAGTTCTGCTGCCACAGGATTGCCCAGTGGTTGGAAATATGACGGTTGCTATATCGACGCCCCCGGTGCCCGTATCATGGCCAACCAACAGAACGACAATCCACAATTGACCATCGAGTCTTGCGTTCAAACATGTCTTGGATTGGGATACTCGGTGGCCGGGATGGAGTACAGCGTTCAATGGTTTGTTATACTTAATCCGAACAATGGGTTAGGATGCTGATTCGAGAACAGTTTCTGCGATGACTTCGTCCGAAATGGAGCATCTTTAGCTACTGCTGACAGTCAATGCAATATGGCATGTGGTGGTAATGCAGCGGAAAATTGCGGTGCCGGCAACAGAATGAGCATCTATAACATAGGTAACTTGACTGTATATCAACCACCCGCGGCTCAGAATACATCCCTCCCAGGGAACTGGCAATATCAAGGCTGCATTACGTATGTCTCTAGTCTCTTTGGTTGGCTTCTGCTAACACATACAGGGATAACTCTGCTGGAAACCGCACACTCCCATATCAAATAAACCTGCCTGAAAACAATACTGCGACAAACTGTCTTAGCTTGTGCTCTCAATATGGTTATCCTGCAGGCGGTATGGAGTACGGACAGCAATGCTGTGGGTATTCTCACTCTTATTATTCCTCACAACTGACCATTTCTAGTCTGCGGCGACGCCAGTGATGTTGTCAACGCCGGTGCTACCTCTGCACCTGAAACTGACTGCAACATGGCCTGTTCTGGAGATCCCCAACACATCTGCGGAGCCGGTAACAGAATTTCTTACTACACATGGGGCGGCACTCCTCTGTACACATGGAATCGACCAACCGGAAATGCCGCCGGCCAGTATCAATTCCTTATTGGTGGTGTGGTTGTCCCTCTCGTCACCAGTCAAACCATCAAGGGCAAAGTCACCTTCCTTGAAAAGTGGGGTACTGGTCCGCCAAATAGTACCGGTGCCTACGAGTTGGATATCACTGAGTTGAACAATTTCACAGCAGCTTGGAGGCCCATGCATGTCAAGACGGATGTTTTCTGCTCTGCTAGTTTGGTCTTGCCGGATAAAGCTGGTAGGCAGATTAATGTAGGTGGTTGGTCTGATACTTCAACCTTCGGTATTCGATTGTATACTCCCGATGGATCGCCTGGTGTTTGGGGTACCAATGATTGGATAGAGAATTCGAATGAGTTGCAGTTGCAAAATGGTCGATGGTATCCTAGTGCTATGATTATGGTAAGTCTTGAATCACTTGTTCTCTAATGCTAGAGACTTACCAGGCTTAGACAAATGGATCTATTCTTGTTGTCGGAGGAGAGGCAGGCTCCAATGGAGCACCAGTTCCTACTCTCGAATTGCTTCCTAAAGCTGGAGGAACTCTCTACTGTGACTGGCTGGACAGAACAGATCCCTACAATCTCTACCCTTTCCTTGCTGTACTCCCATCTGGGGGCATTTTCGTTGCTTATTACAATGAGGCTCGTATTCTAGATGAAGGGACACTCCAGACGTCTAGAGTCTTGCCCAATATCCCCGGATCCGTCAACAACTTCCTGGCTGGCCGTACCTATCCATTTGAAGGCACATCAGTCCTGATGCCACAGCATGCTCCTTACGGTGATGCACTGACGGTCATGATTTGTGGTGGTTCCGCTCCTGTAAGTTCTCAACCCGAAATAGCATATTTCATTTATTAATTCCCATAGGATCCACAAATAGCACTCGACAATTGCGTCTCCATCCAACCCGAAGTCGCCGGTGCAAACTGGACCATCGAGCGCATGGTACGTTTCCCTCGTCCTCCCAGTCCCCAAACTAACCTCCAAACTAGCCCTCAAAGCGCGTAATTTCCTGCATGACTGCCCTTCCTGACGGCACCTACCTAATCCTCAATGGTGCCCAAGAAGGCGAAGCCGGATTCGGTCTCGCGACCGACCCAAACCACAATGCCATACTCTACGATCCTACCCAACCTATCAACCAACGCATGAGTGTAATGGCAAACTCGACTATCGACCGTTTGTATCATTCCGAAGCCATCCTTCTCCAAGATGGGCGCGTTCTCGTTTCCGGGTCCGACCCCGAGGATCCTAGGTTCGTGCAAGAATACCGCGTTGAGGTTTTCGTCCCTCCTTATTTAATGAGTAATTTGCCACGCCCAACATTCACCATCACGAACACAGACTGGGCTTACGGCCAATCCGTACAAATAACCATCACCTCCGGGGCCCTCGCCAATCCCCGCATCTCCCTCATAGGCGCTGAGTCGTCCACACACGGCAACTCTATGGGTCAGCGCACAATCTTCCCAGCTTTCTCATGCTCTGGTAATGTATGCACGATTGTTGCGCCGCCGACCGCACATATTTGTCCGCCCGGGTGGTTCCAGCTTTGGGTGTTGGATGGGCCAACGCCGAGTACGAGTACATATGTGAGGATTGGGGGCGATCCGGGAAGTCTGGGCAATTGGCCAAATTACCCGGACTTCATGCCATTGCCAGGCGTTTAGATGACTATCAGAGGATACAAAGATAGAAATCGAGGTGCTGAAGAGGGATAAAAGGTTTTGGGGAGTACGGAAGAGTGGAGGGAGTAATGAGTTGGATTTTTGGACTGGTCTTTTAATACACGTTTAGACAGTGTTTTAATGGTTTTTAATTGATGATCAATAAAATCTTTTCCTTTCTAATTTCTAACACTTGTGGATCAGTGTGACTTTGGAGAGTGTCAGCATCAGCAAGACAATTTCCTTCCCAGTCCTGCCTTCTACTTTTGTAATCGACTTCAGAATATGGCAAGAAAGTGTCATTATGATAAATAACGTTATCTGGGGATTTGAAATAGCCTTTTACCAGATTTCAAATCATAGACAGTTGAGGTTAAATCCCTAGATAAATATAGTTCTACATCATTCTAATTCTGATGACTTGAGTCTTCTTCCTTCCCGCTTACCTCCTGCCCGCCTGCTCCAATTTGCTTCCCCTGTAACTTCCTCGCCACATCATCCGTCAAGTAATCCTCCATATTAGGACTAATTATTGCCGCAACAAGAATAATTGCTCCAAACGGTAACGTACACAAGAAGACCGTTTTAAAGGAAACAGCATACGCGTGTTTCACAGCGTGACCAACTACCTCTTCAATATTGGCTGTCATGCCAGGAACTTTCGCTAACGACCCTGCAGTAATCCCAGCAAAGAGATCCGTCAGCGAGGAGCTCGGTAGTCCCGCTTCGGTAGCAGCTGGTATGACAAACTGAGGTAGATACTTCGTCAACTGGTTCGATAAAATACTCAAATACATCGAAGTAGCGACGGAAGAGCACGCCGTCCTCACACTCCCCATCGTGCCAGCCACTAACCCAATATCTTCAGGCTCCCAAACAAGCGCCATAGATGACAACGTCAGATTTTCAATATACCCTGCAGCCGCAGCACCGACAAGCAGAAACACAACAGTTCGCGTCCTTGAATATTCAGTGACTGTCGCGAGAGAGGCAACGAAAGCAACCATGATGACAGCAGCGATCGTCATCTGGATCTTCATTCTCGGCAGGAAACGAAGGCCAAACCCGCCTAGGATTTGGCCAAACAGGAGGCCGCCACCTACGGCACATGAGAGCCAACCGATTTCTTGCACGTTGGTGGTGAAGAGGGCGCCGACGAGGGTGGGCCATATGACTGTCATGGAGTAATAGACCATGGCCCCGATACTAGCACATGCAACGATAGCATCATACTTGATATTTTTGAACAGCTGCATAGGCATGAGTGGAGTCTCGTGGCCGCTATATGCTTCCCAAAAGCAAAAAGCGACAAGGGTACCGAAACCGATTAGGAGGGTACAGAGCACTTGGGCGGATTTCCAGGGGTATGTCTGTCCGCCCCTAAGTTTGTGTAAGTAAGCGAGCCCCTTTCAGTAAAATTACATGCGGGGTACTATACCAGTTGAGTCCGATCAGAAATAACACCAATCCAGCCGCGAACAGGAACATCCCAATCCAATCCAACCCTTTTAATTGTCTCATCTTTGACTTGCCTCCGACATGCAACTGTCCATAACTTGGCGGCCAGTAGCAAAACCAAAGCATTGCACTCGCAACCGCGTTCACAATTACCCCGAGGATATAACTCCATCTCCATTGTAGACTCGTATTCTCGTAGAAAGCTCTTGCGACAGGTGGTCCAAAGACAGCGAATGGGATGGAGGTGGAGAGGATCAGGGCATTGAAAGGACCCCGTAGTTTATTCGGCACAAGTTCGCCGATAATAACGTTGAAGGAGAGTTGACCTGCGGCTGCGATGCCGTTGAGACAGTTTGTGGCGATTAGTTGGTTGACGGATTGGGCAGACGCGCCGATTATGTTGCCCACGAGGGCGAGGATGCAAGAGGCGATGAAGAAGTAGCGACGACCGAAGACTAGGGAGTTATGTTTATTAGTATATCCAAAGATGAATGGTTGCTGCGTTAGGGAGGGGGGAAGAGGGGAGACATACTATCTGAGAGACGCCCTACGAGAGAAAACCCAAGAGTAAAACCAACAGTCCAGGAAGTAGCAACCCAGTTTATGTTTGGGGAGCCGCCGAGTGAGGCATTGATCAATGAGAGAGTGTTGGCTGGTAGAACCCAGCCTAGGTAACCGCTAATTTGGGCCAGACAAGTAGCCTAGATATCTTCAGCTTAGAAGGAAAATGTGATAGATGAGTGCTTACGGCGAGTGTACCTAGGAACCCTTTGCTCCAGAAATAACCTCTGGGCATCTCCTCGTAGAGCCCACCGACTGCTTCTGGTGCAACAAGATCATGGTGTAGAGCTGGTGGGGGTGCGGGTACGCGTCGATGAGTGGATGAGCCGTCGAGATGCTCGAGAATGATATTGTTCTTCTCGAGGGAACTATCAGGTACTTCCATGGTGTTGGATTTCTTAGTAATATCGGGTTTGAAAAGAACAAAGAGAAAACTGTTGAAGCTGCGGTCAATTTCTTGGCGGCAGCGGATGACAGAATCTAGTATTAAAGTAAACAATCCAATCGCTGACGCCGTTCATGAACCCCAGTACCTTCCCCCACTCGCATCTATATACGCATAGCCCGCAATAATAACCAATTGAGGGGCCCCTGCATACCCCAGAATTCCCCACGGAGCATGATCCGAGAGCACGGATGACTTGATCCTCTGGGTGCGGGAAACGATACCCGAGACCGGATCACCAAAACACGATTCCGCGCATACACAGCAAGCCCAAACCGATATTAAATGAGATTCAAAATTTCCGGTAATAGGTGCGGTGGAGCATCTGATTGCGCAAGAGAAAAAGGCGCCGGGGCAGTTTCTGCTCACGACTTTTGGCGTTTTTGGGTTTGTAATAGGGTGGATCACATCAAAATATTGAGAGTGAAGTGGCTCGCGGCAATAGTCTATGTTATCAATCATGGATTTCTAGGACTGTGAGAACTACCATTCAATGGTTTGGAGGTTGAGCGATATTGTGCTGTGATTTCAGACGTATTTTTTATTTTCGCAAAATTCGAAAGGGTCGAGCTCTTTGAGGTACGTGAGTTGTTGCCTAGCGAGAATAAGTGAAGGCCCGCTCGCATGAAGTTGTTGTTTTACTCTTGCTTGGATTGGTTGATTCTATGGGAATAATAAGGTGTTTATGTGCTGATCTGTCGCAGACGTGGTGTTGTTGAAGCTTGGGTTCGAGATGGGGGGAAATGGACATGATGAAGATATTTTTGGCGGTAAATGCTGATACTTGAGGTCTCGACTTAAACATGGAAGTGATACTTTTATTGGAAGCTGAGGAAGCTGTGATGGGTTTTGTATTGCGAACCAAGAAGAGCTTCTTGGTTGTGTTCACCAAATCCCAGGTTGGAATTTTCGATAGTTCGTTTGAAGAATGTGCAAGAAAGCTTGTTAAGGTGCGCTAATCTTTCTGTGTTCACATTGGGATTTAACGTTACGCAATGAGGCTTGCCAAGATAGGGTTGTCCAAAAAAAAAGAGGCACCCCCGGGTGACTTGTTTAAAGTGAATTTGAACAAAGGGGTTAACTACGATCTGAGACAATGGAATAAGACACAATTCAAAGTGCAATTGTAGACAAGGAGAACCACGAGTACATCTGAGCTGCATATTTGCTGGACAAAGAATCCAAAGAATTCAAAGTCCCCTCTCAATCATAATGAATAGAGATATTCACTCTGGATGAAATAATATACCTTCAGATCTTTGATTAGCCGAAGATGAACTTGTTAAGCGATAACAACAATCTTCGTATAATGTGGAATACGAAGAAGTCCCTCAACCTACTCCGCTCTGTGGTCTAGCTGTCATGCTAACCTGTCAATATCAGCTCACTAACTCTCTCTTAGACCGCATACCCTCTGACAGCAGTCATATCTTGGAGATTTGTATCTCCTTTGGGAAAAGTTGGATTCACAAAAAGAAAAAAAAATAACATCAACCCAGCCTGTACGCTCTGACACAGGCCATTTCGCTTCCAGATTTCTTTCTTAGTCTCTCGTTGGAATACTAAGGCTGCACGGTGTTGCATGGGACCTATGTCCATTACCTTTGCTCTCAAGACAGTAGTAAGTTATATCCTGATTCCGCCTGCATGTGACAGCTTGGCCACAGAGCATATTTTTTTTTTGTGTTACATAAGCCCCTTTGGGGGGTGAATATATTTTGGTGCGCGCCAAGAGTGTTCGACTCGGATAAACAGAGGAATACTTGAAACATCTCGAAAGCCAAATTCTGATTGTCTTAGACGGTGGTGGACAAGAAGAGTCAATACTGAATAGAGATGCCATGATATAGAAAGACAAAGGAAGGCCTCAATTTGGGGAAAAGATTGTTGTAGCAACTCCCACTTGTTTACCTCAGACAGTAATGGCATTGAAACAATTCATATAATCAACACCTTGTGATCAACGCGTCATCTTCATAGATTTGAAGACGATGCCATACTTGGCCCATCAAAACGCTCATCCCACACCAGGTCAATCAATTTATCCACCAATATGAAATTCGGGTATAAAATACGAAGTCTCCTCTCTGAAGAACTATACTCGAGGAACACCCTCATGGGAGGAACCCTAAGTTGAGGATCGGGACGCACGTAAATATGTGTTTGCTTAACATGAGCATCATGAAAAGGACCCATGTTCTTTATGCTCGGCCCTGGTGGAATCTTGAAATGTTCATGCCAAGGGAGCTGTGGTCCCACAATATCGGTTGCTAGGGCTCGTATTTTCCCAGGGTGAGCAGGTTCGTTGACTTTATACCCCCTGCCAACCGAAAGGATATAGACATGAGCTCCATTTTTCAACGCTTTTTGGTCGAGCAGACCGGGGTATGGTCCCATCATCACTCCATGTGCAGCTGGCTCCGGGCGTGCTGGTACCCCTTTCTTCAAATGATCCATGACCTCCGTTCTAAAATCCGCATTACTGACAAAACAGGGACCTTCGAGGAAGTTGGACAAGAACACACCGTGTGAATTGAAAGCGAAAACAAATGTGCTAGGCGAGATAGTGTGCCTTTTAGTAATGAATTCAAAATCTTGTGTGCCGAAAGGAACAAAGTAAGATGCAGGATATATATTGCTTGGAATGATATCTTTGATTTCGTGGTTGTTTGAATTCAGCTTTTGTTGGATGTATTCGTTAATTTGCTGATATTCTGTAAAGTCCCGGAGTGGTGTTCGGCGATGAAGGTCGTGGAAGGGGTCATTATCTCGACTTCAACTCTCGTATTAGCATCGAATGCTTCCTCGCTTGCAAGCGTACTTACGACGAATTCGTCAGAGGATAACTGTGACAACTTTGGAGAAATACGCTCCATGCTATCAAGAAACAACGCTAAGTCTGATACATTGCGGGTGGTTGCGATAGCTCGAATATGTTATATCTTAGTTAAAGATGCCTTGAACAAATGAACAGAACAGATGCCGGAGACTACGCAGCGGAAAACTATATAGATAGATCGTGTGGAGTGTCGGTACGTAAATTTTAGGAAGGAACGATGCTCTGCGTTCAAACCAGCGCTATTGTAGTGTCTGCGCCACGCAAACTGTAACGTATGGTTATTGCCAGGACGCCATGGTTCGATCATGTAGCAGCTGATTGGGTGATTGCGACAGTTAGTGGAGGATTTGTCTGGGCCACCGTCTTCGCCATCATCCCTCACTTCCTGAACCCCTTTCGCTCTAGAATAGGGATCCTGTCGAAGTATCATTGGTAATGAAATCAGGATAGCATTTGCCTGCTTGATCTTTTGATTGAAACGTGGGAGGGGGGAGCATGCCATAAATGTGTGGGGATTCTGGGGAATATTCATGCATTTGTCGGCAAAAGGAAGTCCCCGACTTCAGCACCTCGATGTGCATCTTGCAGCAAGTAGGGCCGAGCTTCCAATGTGCACCTTGGAAGTTACGGCGCAATGACTCTAAAACAGGGGGCATGATATCTTCGCAACCCAAGTCGAGCGCCCAGGTTTTGTTCCCAGCCTCTAGAGCCCCTCGAAGCAATGCAATGCGTCCTCACTAACCCTTCACGTCTGGAGAAGTAACAGGCTGTGAACATGACTCATTAGCACAGTTGCAAGACTTGACTTGAACCTATAACTTTTGAATATTTTAGTAGAATAAAACGAGACTACCGTGTATCAATAGAGACTCGACGGAGGTCTCATCGCCAAGCTAGCTTTCAGTGGGTCCTCGTGGCCACGGTCTCGTCTGACTAGCAGCCGGTTACTTAAGTCGCCTACTTACTATATATATTTAAATAGTGCATTTTTTGAGAAAACAGACCATGCAGTTGCTCTCCACTTTACCACTTACTTTACTAACAATCTCTCAGTCACAATACACTTCTCCACCGCCTAACCTATGCAACTCCTTCTCCCCTAACATGAATGCACAGGTTTTCTCTAAAGACTTATACAGAGTATATGTGACCTATGTCCACCGCTTCCAACCTTCCTCACCGAAGTCACGGATCCGGCATCAAGACATACGCGATTGCGTATAAGACCTATGTCTATCGTTTGATGCAAGGTATTGAGATGATTAGAAAGGTATTTCTGACTTGATATAGACTTGACCTACTATCATCAATATGTAAGTTTAACATTTGCATCCCTTTGTCATGAGAGCAACTGCTTGGCGCAATTTTTTTTATTAATAAATTTCTATCTGAGGTAAACCTAATAAATGTGCATGTAAATAATCGATATCGCTCCGTTGGATCAAAATAGGCAATATTCAAGTCAGGTAGGTGATGGGGATTCAAATGAAATTTAATTATAATTATATCATCTCACTTGCTTCTATGCTAGTATCTCTTTCATTGTTTACATTGGACCAAGACTTTTGTTGCGGTAGAACACATGAAATTTTTGAATCCAGCATTTTTCATCTCTAAAAAACAGTGCATCTAATTCTATATGTTACTAAAGCCATAGTATCTATCTGGATACATTGGTTGGTCTGATGTGGCTAATAGAGGAGATCTAAGAAACCGAAGATTAGACTCCTCGCATAAGCCTCTATTTCGTGTCTCAAAATCTATCTCCTATATCTGATAGCGATTGACGAAAGAAAGAACGCCCCAGCCCACTCAATGATATACCTCAGGGGGGCGAATCGTCTTCGCTAGACACGCCTACCTCTAGCCACCCGATTTGTCAGCTTTCGATGCAGCCGCACACCCATGTCATCAGCTGAAAAAACATCTCCACCTTCTCAATACGCGCCCTTCATCAAATTACCACCTGATAATCGGCGACCCGATCATAACGCATCTTTCAACGCAGCAGTGGTGATATAGTCACAGGTACATCCGGAAGATATGAGAGGCTGCTCTTCGTAAATAGGTTGAGACGCGTCTACCGTGCGAGGCTGCTGATCACACTCCAAGCGCTTGTATTGCCCGACTCTCATCATGGCCCATCCATTAAAGGCCCGTCGACGACTCACGCTCGCCCGGCTCAGATATATCGCTGTCGCTTGCATTTTCGCTATCGTCACATATTATTTTCTCTACCAGAGCTCAACTGCCAAGCTGAGCCCAAGAACCGCCGCTAGCAATTCCACGCTCGGGGTAAGTCTCTTCTTGCAAGACGATAAGAAAGCTTTTGCAAGATTTCATCTGACTTTTATAGTTCCAAAAGATTCTGGTGCTCTCAAAAGGTCCCAGCTGGAGGACAAGAGGCCTCCACGCTGCCGCCAAGTACACCGGCCTTGATGTTACGATACCCATCCAACCTCGTGTGACCGATGAAATGATAGCCGCATTTCAAAAAATGGGATCTGAGGATGTGCCGCATCCCAAGCAATTGGGGGAAGCGCGTACCTGGCTTTCTTCACTCGACCTGGTGAAATACATGGTCGCATCTGATTTGGAGACTGCTTTGATTCTCGAAGATGATGTAGACTGGGATGTCTCAATCAAAGACCAGATGCGGCGCGTTTCTGATGCAGTTCGCGAGTTTACGCTTATTGATGCAGAGGATCGCACGCCGTATGGAAATGCTTGGGATCTCTTGTGGATTGGACATTGTGGAGAACCTACTAATAACGATACTCGGAGACTCGAGTTTGCTGATCCAACTGCTGCGCTACCAGAGGATTACATTGGCTGGTCGAGGAGGTATATGGGAGGTATTACACCAGGGAAGCGATCGGTGCAGAGAGGCGTCCACACTGTATGCAGCTTTGGCATTGCGCTATCACGACGTGGAGCCGTGAAGGTGTTAAAGTGGGCGGGCAAAGGCGAGAATGAAGCCTATGATATTAGACTTCAGCAGGGTTGCAAGTCAAAGGATCTTAGTTGCTTGACGGTTAATCCTGAATTGATGCATCATTACGTCCCTCCGGCGGAATTCGGACACATCAGTACCGTTTGGGATGCAAATTTGAAAGGTTCAAAGGCTGAGGAGTTTGAATTTGAGCACGTGATGGGGGACACGCCAAACATACTCCATAGTGCAAGATGTAAAGCGCTTTTCAACAGTGCGTGCCCCAGAAAGTGAAGCGGACTTGGAAAGTATTGAGATGTGTTCGCTTTATGGCAGAATCGGAGTTATGAAAGGTCATCTCATTTTACGTATATAATGTTTCTATTGATCTAAACCAAGAGTTTTATCCCATCAAACAGGCCAATAGCCAAGTCTATTATGGTATTTGGTCGTCATTTACATTTGTTGAAGCTCCATATGTCTTCAACCTCCCCAGAGCTTCTCCTTACTCTTGAGTATCACAAGAACATCGGCAGAGCCTTCCAAACATTCACTCCCACAAACTGTCATATCGATTCAACTAAGACAAAATCCAATACCAACTATCTCCTGTTGCCTAGCAGTTAAATTCCATTTCAAATTTTAATTCATAATTAACATCTACTCAGACCAACCCGAAAGTACGTGCAAGCCAAATCATATGCTCAACGAGCTAGCACTCTGCCAGTTTGTTTACTACCATCGCTGCCGATCATCACCAGGAACAATAGACTGATTCTCTGTTGGTGCAAGAGTGCAGGCCGTCGATATCTCATTATCTCTTCACCCGAATCCGGCTGCCAGCAGACATTTGCGGTGCAAATGGGACTAATGTCCATCGCTGTCGGCCGGATGCCCTCTTCCTTCTCCCTCCACCCATCTTTGACAGCGCTCGGAGATGAAATATGTGAGTGGAATCCCCATTCCTTAACTTGAATTCAACTCCTGGGTCCTTTTCTTTTTTGGCTTTTTGGGGGGAGGGGGAAGGGCGGACAGGAAACAGTCGAGTTTGAATCTATCCACCTTCATCTAACAGTGGTACTAATCCAAGGCAATTTTAATAACAAGAATCTCCAGTAGCCTAGCTGTTGAATTCAATCTCGATTTACTCTCATCTCATATCAAATTCATAAGACCGACAAACATTCCAGTGACACACCTGATCGTTTGGAGATGCCAAATATCGGACCCTTCCGATGCATCTGTGACCAAGGTCCTGAGGTATCTTAGCCAGGAGGAATTACACTCTATGCCAACAATCGTTTGTGCTGTGCTTGTACTACCCGACCTTCTTAATCTCGAATACCCTTTTTTATCTTCCCTAACTGCGTCCAAGAGGGATGCTCTAATGTCATCAGCTGTCAATCTGTATGTAAAATCCTTATATTTAGGATCGAGTTCAACTGCTTGGCCACAAGTCTTTTGTCCCTTGATACAAGTTTGACTTTTTCGGCGTTTCGCAGGAGGGAGTGGTTCACTTCTACATATATTAATTTTCACCACCTTGTTCCATCCTATCAAGAATTCATCAGCTTCTCCACCCTCCTCTCCGAGCTCTCCTCAAAGCCCCTCACTCCTTTGTCCAGAACTTTCATAGTACCCCCCTTCAACAAAAACACCGTCCGCCTCCTTACATCTTCCTCATCCTCTTCATCTTCATCATCACTTCCAACCTCATCTTTCTCGTTCTCCACTACCCTCCTAATCAAGTACCTGTCATGAGAAACCACCAAAATGGCTCCATTCCATGATGCGAGTGCATCTGCCAATGCAGTGACCGTGTGAAAATCAAGATGCGTGGTGATTTCATCCAAAACCAGAAGCTGCGGACATTTCCACAATAATCTCGCTAGAGCAAGACGTACCAGCTGACCGCCTGAGAGCTTGGTCAATGGGACGTCGGACGCCGTACGGCCTGGTAAACCCAAACTGCCGAGTAAACCTCGCAGTTCGCCTTCATCTAACTCAGCCTCTACATCTCTCGTGAGGAGAGCTAAAGCTGTAAGTTCCGGTTCGGAATGACCTAGAGATTGGAGTTCCTCAACGGCGTGTTGAGAATAATACCCCATTCTCAACCGCGGATGTCTGGTAACCGTTCCCTTTGTAGGTTTGACTTGGTCAGTGATTAGTTTTATCAATGTACTCTTCCCGCAACCATTCAAACCCACGATACCGGCGCGATCTCCCATATGGATCGTTAGATCTATATCCTGGAGCACATTCGCCACAACAGGTGTTTTCTTCGGCGCCGAATACCTAAAGCAAACCTTCTCCAGTCCAACCAGCGGCCCCGGAAACCTAAGATCCGGTGCTCTGGGCAACAAGATACTCACTCCCTTCTCCTCCCCAGGAATATCGATTTCTGCTCGACTCGTCAGATGGTACCCCGCCAAGTCTCGATTCAATTTGAAGCGTCCTCCGGAAGCAGATTTCGTCATCCCCATCCTATCATCTAGTTTCTTCTGTCTGCTCTTCGCTTGGCGCAATTTATTCTCGTCTCCTGCCGCTTTGCCCTGTTTGATATTTTGTTGAATGGTTTTTTGTATATGCTGTTTCTGTTTCTCTTGCGCATCGCTCATTTTCGTCAGATACGCCCTTTTCTCGCGGAGCGTGGAGTCATAGAGGTTGAGATCGCCGCGGAAATAAGTAAGTTCTTTATCACGCAAAATGATTAGTTCTTGGGAAACAGCATTTATGAATTCGCGATCGTGGGAGACGAGGACGATGGTTGGTGGTGTAAGGGAGGAGTTGAGTTGAAGGAGGTATTTTTGGAGCCAGATTATGCCGAGCAGATCGAGGAAGTTGGTCGGCTCGTCGAGGATCAGGATGTCGGTGGGCGAGAGGAGGGTTGAGGCGAGAAAGGTACGCATACGCCAACCGCCGGAGAGGGTAGAGACGGGCTTTGAAAGAAAATCTTTAGGGAAGCCGAGACCAGAGAGGATAGAGCGGGCAGAAGTTTCAATAGAAGAGAGGCGGGAGGGCTCGAGTTGAGATTGCAAGTCGGTGAGGAGGTCGGTTGCGAGGTGGGTTTCTTCTTTGAGCGTTTCGGGGTCGATGTCTTCGTCTTTTTGTGAAAGGCTTTCAAATAATGAGATGTAAGATACGTATCAAGCTGAGATTGCTCACCGTGCTTCGGACTCCACAACTTTCTTTTCAAAAGCAATCAAAGCTTTCCGTGCAGCCATGCCTCGGGTGCCACTCCTCAATCTTGCATCTTTGTCATGCTCAAAAAGTTCTTTCTTCAGCCTCTCATGTCGGACTTGCCGGAGAGCGCGAAGAGGAGCAATCACATCATCCTGTACATCAATAGCCTTCGAAAGGACTGGATGGGAAGTCAGTCATGTGCCATGAGAGTTGAGGGGAGATCCAACAGACCATCAATTTCGTGCTGAATCTCATTCCTTGAAGTAGCTCGGTCAATTACAGTCTCCAATACCGAGAGTTTTCCAGCATCGTCAGTCGACAGAGTCCCGCTCGAGCCCCCGTTCGCTTCTCCCGATCTTTCGTCGCTGGTCGAAGTCTGCTGAAGGATCGATATTCTCGTCTGAACCGGAATCCCAGGAATGAGCTTCTCAGCAATTGCTTTCAAGATCGCTAGATCATATCAAACAATCAGCCTCTGTCTTCTTCGCCCCATATCGACCCTCAACCGTCTCACTTCCAGCTTCCAGCCCTCCGATCACCAAGAGAGCTTCTCCAGTTGTCATGTGAAAGAGATCACTTACTCGACTTTCCCGTCCCATTCCTCCCCACAAGTGCATAACAAACACCCGCTTTCAACTTTAAACTCGCATTACTCAAGATCTCCAGTCCCTCTGCCCTTACTTTGCCTTTCGGTTTTGCGCCCGCGGCACTGGACGTGACGGTGATGTTGAGGCCTTCGATATCAAGCTGTTTTTCGTCAGTAGGTTGAAGACGAAGGATATCAAGGGAGGTTTATATGATGGGGGATGAAAGACAATAGTACTTCTTGATAAACAGGATTCTCAATATGGAAGCGCGTTTGTTTGCACGAACATAGAATCGCAGTTGCAAGGTCTTCTGGGGTCGTCATTGTGGATAATGGGAATCAATTGAAGATTATGCTTGGAAGAGACCGAACGTCAAATGTCGTGAGAAATATGAGAAGCGACGAAACGAATTTGTTGAGGCTGGTTGTCCAGGTGTTGATGCTATCGATCTGCGAAAAGGGGAGTCGTTGCGGGGCATCGCTTGAAGCTGGGGCTTGACGATTGCGAATTTCTCGGCCTGACTCATCCTGGGTTTCACAACACCACCATATGGCCTTGCTGGATTGCGAATAGAGGACTTTGCGGAATAGTGATAATATATATTAAAAGAGTCAACAGGTAAATGGCTACATTCTCCAAACGCTCATCGGGATAGGTTTTGCGATGCCAGCGCACCAGAAGGCTGATAACTTCTCCCAAAACCCATGATTACAGCGTACCCTCGCTAACCATACCCCTAAAATAGACAACACCCAGCCACTGCAAGCACGAAGAGATCATTGTACTTCTCATAAGATGGGCTCCTTGGCAGTCATTAAGTGTTTACTCGAATTTCTGTTGCGATATCAAATATTCATTCTCACGCTTTCAATATACACCATTTCAGTACATTCTAAGCAGAATAATCATACCATCCCTCCTCACCCCTTCCTTCAAATGCACATCCGAACCTACCTTTCAGAACCGCCCACCTCATCACCAAACGAGGCATATTCCTCCACGTCCTCAAGTCTCTC
>Ga0182030_10009649_pt1 | contig 19739 bp, 18 predicted proteins | sample 812S3MmetaG_FD_121299 | JGI IMG/M metagenome (GOLD analysis project Ga0182030, IMG submission 121299) | Permafrost microbial communities from Stordalen Mire, Sweden - 812S3M metaG (Illumina Assembly) | ecosystem: Environmental > Terrestrial > Soil > Wetlands > Permafrost | place: Sweden... | reverse complement strand
CAAGAACGGCTCGGCCCGCCTCGCCGGCGTCGACGCGCCGCGCTTCGAGGACACCGAGACGACGCTCGACGAGCTGAAGGCGCGCATCGAGAAGACCCTCGCCTTCCTAGGCACGCTCGACAAGGCCGCGCTGGAGCAAGGCGCCGAACGGGAGATCGTCTTTCCCATCGGCCCGACCGTGAAAGCCAAGATGAAGGGCGCCGACTACCTGCTGCACTTCTGCCTGCCGAACTATTATTTCCACCTGACGACGGCCTACGACCTTCTCCGCTACGCCGGCGTCGACATCGGCAAGCGCGATTTTCTGGGGACACCCCCCGGCCTGACCCTACTCTGAGAGGCGACATGAGCATCCACCGCATCGCAACCGGCCCGCGCATGAGCCAGGCCGTCGTGCACAAGCACACGATCTATCTCGCCGGCCAGGTCGCCAGCAAAGCCGCCGGCGCCAGCGTGAGCGAGCAGACGCGCGAAATCCTCGGCCAGATCGACGCCTTGCTGGCCGAAGCCGGCTCCGACAAGACGCATATTCTCGCGACGACGATCTACCTCGCCGACATCTCGACCTTCGCCGAAATGAACGCGGTTTGGGAGGCCTGGGTCGCGCCGGGCCACACGCCCGCCCGCGCCACCGTCGAGGCCAAGCTCGCCGCGCCGCCCTACACGGTCGAGATCGTCGTCATCGCGGCCAAGCCCTGAGGAGTACGCCTTGACCGCCGCCAAGACCCTGACGCCGGTCGAGGCCGTCGACGAGCTGGCCGCCCGCTACGACGAGGCGGTGTCGGCCTTGCGCGGCGCCGTCGAGCGTTTCCTGCGCACCGGCGTTCCGCCCTCCGAAGACGAGCGCGCCAAATTCCACTATCCCCGGCTGCGCGTGACCTACCGCCCCGACGCGCCGCCGCCGAGCAATGCGCGCGCCTTCGCGAAATTCGCGGCGCCCGGCGTCTACTCGACGACGGTGACGCAGCCCGCCGATTTTCGCGCCTATCTGCTCGAACAGCTGGAGCCGCTCTTTGCGGAATATCGCGCCGAGATCGAGGTCGGCCCCGGCGCGCAGGAGATCGCCTACCCCTATGTGTTCGAGACCGGCGACGAACTCGGCCGCGGCGGCGCGACGGCCGCCGATCTCGCCCGCTATTTCCCCACCCCCTCGCTCGCCGTGATCGGCGACGAGATCGCCGACGGCCAGTTCGAGCTGCGCCCCGGCGCCGAGCGCCCGCTCGCTCTGTTCGACGCCGCCCGCGTCGATTACTCGCTGCGCCGCCTCGTGCACTACACCGGCTCGGACTGGCGGGCGATGCAGCCCTGGGTCCTGCTGACCAACTATCACCGCTACGTCGACCAGTTCGTGCGCTGGGGCATGGAGCAGTTGCGCAGCGATCCCCAGGTCGAGAAGATCGTGCTGCCGGGCAATGTCGCTATCGACGCCTCGGTGACGCCCGAGGAGGCGGAGGCGCGGCTCGCCGGCGTCGTCTGGCACCGCTTCCAGATGCCGGCCTATCACGTCGTGCGCAAGGACGGGCGCGGCGTCAGCCTCGTCAATATCGGCGTCGGCCCCGCGAACGCGAAGAACATCACCGACCATATCGCGGTGCTGCGCCCACATTGCTGGCTTATGGTCGGCCATTGCGCCGGGCTGCGGCAGAGCCAGATGATCGGCGACTACGTGCTCGCACACGCCTATCTGCGCGAGGACCACATACTCGACGAGGCGGTGCCGCCGAACGTGCCGATCCCCGCGCTCGCCGAGGTGCAGGTCGCGCTGCAGGAGGCGGTCGCCGAAGTCACCGGCGACCGCGGCGAGGCAGTGAAGCGGCGCGTGCGCACCGGCACCGTCGTCACCTACGACGACCGCAACTGGGAATTGCGCTGGACGCAGGAGCGCCGCCGCTTCAACCTTTCGCGCGCCATCGCCGTGGACATGGAGTCCGCGACCATCGCCACGCAGGGTTTCCGCATGCGCGTGCCCTATGGGGCGATGCTGTGCGTCTCCGACAAACCCCTGCACGGCGAGATCAAACTGCCCGGCGCGGCGAACGCGTTCTACGAGCGCGCCATCGGCGAGCATCTGCGCATCGGCATCGCCGCCTTGCAGCATTTGCAGCGCTCCGACACGGCGCTGCACTCGCGCAAGCTCAGGAGCTTCGACGAGCCGCCGTTCCGCTAATGGGCGCGGCTTTATAAGGGCGTCAAACTCTCAGCCGTCATTGCGAGCGAAGCGAAGCAATCCAGCCCCGCCGCGATGCTTCGGTTGGACTTTAACAGAGACGGGCTCCAACATCGCGATCGTAATTTAAGTCGCAGCATCTGGCCCCGGCGCTGGATTGCTTCGCTGCGCTCGCAATGACGGGCGTCGGTCTGCTCCGGTGATTCGCTTATTCTTGCGCGGCTTTCAGTCGACGATGGCCACGGCCTCGATTTCGATCAGCCAGTCCGGCGAGGCGAGCGCCGCCACGCCGACCAGCGCGCTCGCCGGCGGCTTCATGCCGGAGAAGAACGGCGCCTTGGCCTTGGCGATGACGAAGCGCTGCTCCGGCCGGTAGTTCACCACATAGGTGGTGGTCTTGACGACGTCGGCGAAGCCGGCCCCGACGCCGGCGAGCGCCAGCCCGAGATTGCGCATCGCCTGCGTCGCCTGTGCGGCGAGATCGTCGCCGCCGATCAGCCCGCCTTCGTCGTCGATAGAGACCTGCCCGGAGGTGAATATCATCCGCCGGCCCGAGGCGACGACCACCTGGGCGAAGGCGGCGCTATCCAGCAGCCCCGCCGCGTGCGGCTTCTCGATTGCGCTCCTCGGCTCGGCGGCCCGAGACCCCGCAGCTACGCGCGCCGGAGCCGTCGCAGCGACGGGCGCACGCCGCACGAACGGCGCGACGGGCGGCCCATCTTCGCTCAGCCCCTGCGCCAGCTCGCGCTCAAGGCGTCGCTTTTTCGCGCGCGAGGTCGAGATGAGCTGCCAGACGCACACGGCGACGATCAGCCCGAAGAACAGGCCGACGTCGAGCAGTTGGAGCAGGTTGCCTTCCATCTCAGTCGTACATTTCTGCGCGTTCGAGCCGCTCGAATAGATCGAGCGTGCGCACGAACGGCGCGGCGAAGGCGGCCAGACCCCGCGGCGCGATGCGCGGCCGCGGAGGATGCGCCGCCACCGCATCGACCAGGAACGCGCATTGCGGCAGCACGGCTGCGTGCGAGTCCGCCGCGATGCGCGGCGCCTCGATCAGCGCCTCGGCGAGCAGCCGCAGCTTGCGCTGGGCCGAAGTGTGCGCGCGCTGCGTGATCGAGTCGAACCCGGCTTCAGCCACCTCGCGGCCGATGTCGGCGTAGATCGTCGAGGCGGCGAGAATCGCCGGGCGACAGGCGCGCGGCAACTCGGCGATGCCGGCGCGGGCCTGGGCGTAGAGCCGCCGCGCCTGCTCCAGCAGCCGCCCGACAACGAGCCGCAAGGCCGGGGTCGGCTGGGGATCGCTCAAGAATCTAGCGACGTCGATTCCCGCCTCGTCGAGCCATTGCAGCGGCAGATAGATGCGGCCCGCGCGCGCGTCCTCGCCGACGTCGCGGGCGATGTTGGTCAGTTGCATCGCCGCGCCGAGATCGCAGGCGCGGGCGAGCGCGCTGGGTTTGCGCACGTCCATCAGCAACGTCATCATCACGCCGACCGTTGAGGCGACGCGCGCGGCATAGGCGGTGAGGTCGCCGATTGTCTCGTAGCGCCGCCCCTCCGCGTCCCAGCCGAGCCCTTCGAGTAGCGCCTCGGGAATCGCGACCGGAATGGCGTGGGCCTTGAGCAGATCGGCCATCGCCCGGTCGGCGTAGTTGGGCAGCGGGCGGCCGCGATAGGCGCGCTCCAGCCGGAAATACAGCCGGTTCAGCGCCTGCAACGAGCCGCCGTCCAGGTCGACGGCGTCGTCGGACAATCGGCAGAAGGCGTAGAGCCCGTAGGCAGGCCGGCGCACCGCGGCCGGCAGCAGCTTCGAGGCGGTGTAGAACGAGCGCGAGCCGGTCGCGATGGCCGCACGGCATCGGCGCTGATCCTCGGCGGTGGCGAACGGGCGGTCAGACGAAAACGGAAGCATCGGGCGCGACCTTGTCGAGAATGCTGGCGGAGGCGAGAACAGCGGGCAGGCCGGCGCCGGGATGCGTCCCGGCGCCGACGAGAAACAGGTTTTTCACGTCTTCGCTGCGGTTGTGCGGACGGAACCAGGCGCTCTGCCGCAACAAAGGTTGCAGGCTGAATCCCGCGCCATGCGGCGAAAGCAGGCGGTTCTGGAAATCGAGCGGCGTCGTCACGCGCGACACCGTCAGATGTTTGGAGAGATCGGGCAGCACGTTGGCCTCCAGCCATGCGGCGATGCGCTGACGGTAGGGCTCGGCCTCCTTGGTCCAGTCCTGCCCGCCCTGCAGGTTCGGCACCGGCGAGAGCACATAGAACGCATCGCACCCGGGGGGAGCCAGCGAGGGATCGGTCGCGGTCGGGCGATAGAGATAGAGGCTGAAATCCTTGGCGAGCACCTTGCGGTTGAAGATGTCGTGCAGATGCTCGCGGTAGCGCGGCCCCAGCATGATCGTGTGGTGCGCGAGATCGTCGTAACGGCGGTTGACGCCGAAATACCAGACAAACAACCCCATCGAATATTTCGACAGGTTGAGCCGGAGATTGCTCCACCTCCAGCGCCATTTGCTGGCGACGAGGTTCCTGTAAGTGAAGGCGGCGTCGGCGTTGGAGACGACGATGTCGGCGTCCAGCCTCTCGCCGCTTTTCAGTTCAACGCCCTTGGCGACGCCGTTTTCGATTCTGATCTGGCTGACTTCGGCGTGGTAGCGGATCTTCGAGCCCTGGCCCTCGATGAGCTTGACGAGGCCCTCGACCAGCGCGGCGGTGCCGCCCTTCGGCGCCCAGACGCCGAAGGTCTTCTCCAGATAGGAGATCATCGCGAAGATCGCGCTCGCCTGGAACGGGTTGCCGCCGATGAACAGCGGGTGAAAGCTGAAGATGAAGCGCAGCCGCGGGTCCTTGAAGTAGCGCGACACCAGCCCATAGACGCTGCGCAATCCCTGCAGGCGCAGGATGTCGGGCGCGACGCGCAGCATGTCGAGGATCGAGTTGAACGGCTTCTCGCCAAGCTCCTCGTAGCCCTTCAGATAGATCTCTTTGCTCAGCGCCATGAAGCGGTCGTAGTTGACGGACTCGCCGGGGCTGAAGCGCTCGATCTCCGCGAGCGAGGATTCGCGGTCGCCGCGATAGGCGAACAGCGAACCGTCGGGAAAGCGCACGTTGTAGAACGGGTTCATCGGCCGCAGCTCGATGTCGTCCGACATCTTGCGGCCGGCGATCTCCCATAGTTCCTCGAACCCGCGCGGCAAGGTGACGATGGTCGGGCCGGAATCGAAGGTGTAGCCGTCGACGCGTTGCACGTAGGCGCGGCCGCCTGCGGCGTCGAGCTTCTCCAGCACGGTTACGCCATAGCCGCGCGCGGCGAGCCGGATCGCGGCGGCGAGACCGCCGAAACCGGAGCCAATGACAATCGCCCTGGCGCGCCTCCCGGTGGCCGACGCGGGCGCCTGCGGGCCGTCGAGTGTCCACATGGGTTGACACTCTGTCATGTACGCTAGACTTGATCAAGCCCATTCGCGCGGCGAAAGCGCCGCAGCGTCCCCGGGCTCAGTTTTTGACGCTTAAGCGCTTGAGAAGTTTGGAAACCGCAACGGTTCCGCCGCCTACTCCCCGTAAGGCGTCCAGATCGTCTTGATCTGGCAGGCGCGGCGCAGGAACTCGCGACCCTCGGCCCGCGCCCAGTCGACGCCCTCGCCCAGCATCCAGGTCGATTTGAGATTGCCGGCGCTGGCCTCCTCCAGCCGCTTCTCGCCCGCCTTGGGGCCGACCCACCACAGCGCATCGACGCTGTCGTGCTCGGCGAGCGTCAGCGCCAGCGCGTCCGCGTCGCCGGTGACGATATTGACGACGCCGCCGGGCAAATCGGACGTGTCCAGCACAGAATAGAAGTCGGTCGCCGCCAGCGGATGCGCGGCGCTGGCGACGGCCACCACGGCATTGCCCATTGCGATCGCCGGCGCGACCAGCGAGACCAGCGCCAGCAGCGGCGCCTCGTCGGGGCAGACGATCCCCATCACGCCGAACGGCTCGTTCATCGCCAGCGTGACGAACTTCTTCTGCGTCGCCCTGACCGCCCCGTCGTACTTGTCGGCGAAGCCCGCATAGAAGAACAGTCGCCGGATCGCCGCCTCGACTTCGGCAGCGCCATCCGCCCCGGTCATCGCCCGCAGCCGCTCGGCGAACTCGAGCGCTCGGGCGGAGAGGTTTTCCGCGATGTAATAGAGCACCTGCGCCCGGTTATGCGCCGTCGCTCCCGCCCAACCGGCCGCCTTGGTCGCCGCTTCGACGGCGTTGCGGATGTCCTTGCGCGAGCCAAGCCCGGCGTGGCCGACCGCACGCCCCTCGGGGTCCAGCACGGCGTAGGACGCGCCGCCGTCCGGCCGCGCCTGCTTGCCGCCGATATACATCTTCGCCGTCCGATCGATGCCCGACGCGGCCGGCGCCGGCCCCGGCGCGGCGCTCATCGCGGCGGCGTTCGCGGACGTGGCGGGAACGCGCGGCAATTCGGCGAGCACGAGATATTCGGCCAGCCCCTCGCGCCCGCCCTCGCGGCCGAAGCCGCTCTCGCGGTAACCGCCGAACGCCGCCCCGGCGTCGAACAGGTTTGTCGAGTTGATCCAGACGACTCCCGCCTTCAGCCGCGAGGCGACCTCGTAGGCGCGATTGAGGTTCTCGGTCCACACCGAGGCGGCGAGGCCGAAGCGCGTGTTGTTGGCGAGCGCGACCGCATCGTCGGGCGTGCGGAACGTCATCGCCGCCAGCACCGGCCCAAACACCTCTTCGCGCGCGAGGATGTTGGCGGGCTCGACCCCGAGCGCCAGCGTCGGCGGGTAAAAGCAGCCCTTCGCCCTCCCGGCCTGGAAGATCTCGGCGCCTTCCGCGCGGCCCGCTTCGACGAGGCGCTCGATGCGCTGAAGCTGCTCGGGCGAGACGATGGCGCCGATGTCGGTCGACTTGTCGAGCGGCGCGCCGATGGTCAGCCCGCCCATGCGCGTCTTCAGCCGCGCCACGAAGCGCGCCTCTATGCTCTCGGCGACCAGCAGCCGCGAGCCCGCGCAACAGACCTGGCCCTGGTTGAAGAAGATCCCGTCGACCACGCCCTCGACGGCGCTGTCGAGATCGGCGTCGTCGAACACGATGAACGGCGACTTGCCGCCCAACTCCAGCGAGAGCTTCTTGCCCGTCCCCGCCGTCGCGCGGCGGATCAGCCGGCCGACCTCGGTCGAGCCGGTGAAGGCGACCTTGTCGACGCCCTCGTGCGCGGCGAGCGCGGCGCCGGTCTCGCCGTCGCCGGTGACGATATTGACCACGCCCGGCGGCAGCCCCGCCTCGACGCAGATCTCCGCAAAGGCCAGCGCCGTCAGCGGCGTGTATTCGGCCGGCTTCAGCACGACCGTGTTGCCGCAGGCGAGCGCCGGCGCGACCTTCCAGGCCAGCATCAGCAGCGGGAAGTTCCACGGGATGATCTGCCCGCAGACGCCGACCGCGCGCGCGCCGGGGAACTCGCTCGCGATCAGCGAAGCCCAGCCGGCGTGGTGGTAGAAGTGGCGGGCGACGAGCGGAATGTCGATGTCGCGCGTCTCGCGGATCGGCTTGCCGTTGTCGAGCGACTCCAGCACGGCGAGGAAGCGCTCGCGCTTCTGCGTCAGCCGCGCCAGCGCGTAGAGATATTTCGCGCGCTCGTGGCCGGACAGGCCCGCCCAGCCCGGCTGCGCGGCGCGGGCGGCGGCGACGGCGGCGTCGATATCGGCGGCCGTCCCTTGCGTGACGCGGGCGATAGTCTCGCCGGTCGAAGGGTCGTGCACGTCGAACAGCGCGCCGGGCGCGGCGAAGGCGCCGCCGATGAAAGGACCGAACCCCGCCTTGTGCGTCGCTAACCAGCCGCGCACCGCATCGGAAGCCTCGGGCGAGGGGCCGTAGTCCATGCTCTTGAGGATGTCCGTGATCTTGCCCATGAGTTCAGGTCCGAAGCTGCAGATCTCTCTCTCCCCGCTTGCGGGGAGAGGGTTGGGGTGAGGGGTGTTAGGTCGTTGAAGCGCGGGCGCCCCTCGCCCTGACCCTCTCCCCAGAGGGGAGAGGAGACGGCGGGGGACGCAAATCACGCCATCGCATGACGATAGCTCGCCGAGTAGCGCCCGGTCGCGTAGTGCTCCAACTGCCGCTCGATGTCGGTCAAGAGCCCGCTCGCCCCTATGCGGAACAGGTCGTTGCGCGTGTAGGCGACGCCCAGCTCCTCACGCATGAGGATGAGCCAGTTCAGCGCGTCCTTGGCGGTGCGCAGGCCCCCCGCCGGCTTGAACCCGACCTCCGCCCCGGTCCGCTCGCCGTAGTCGCGCAAGGCGCGCAGCATGACGAGAGAAACCGGCAGCGTCGCGTTGACGTCCTCCTTGCCGGTCGAGGTCTTGATGAAGTCGGCCCCGGCCTGCATCGCCACCACGCTGGCGGCGTAGACGTTGCGCAGCGTCTTCAAGTCCCCCGTACCGAGGATCGCCTTGAGATGCGCGCCGCCGCAGGCCTCGCGCATCGCCTTGACCTCGTCGTAGAGCGCCGCCCAGTCGCGGTTCAGCACATGCGCGCGGGTGATGACGATGTCGATCTCCTCGGCCCCTTGCTCGACCGCGTAAGCGATCTCGGCGAGCCGCGCCGGCAGCGGCGTCAGCCCCGCGGGAAAGCCGGTCGCGACGGAGGCGACCGGAATCCCTGAGCCCTCCAGCGCCTTGACGGCCGGCGCCACCATCGTCGGATAGACGCAGACCGCGCCGACCGTCGGCGGCGTCTCGGTCAGCTCCAGCGCGGCGAGCAGGCCGTCGGACAAAGGCCGGCGCGCCTTGGCGCAGAGCCGGCGAACCCGGCCGGGCGTGTCGTCGCCGGCCAGCGTCGTCAGGTCGATGCAGGTCAGCGCCTGCACCAGCCAGGCGGCCTGATACTCCCTCTTGACCGACCGCCGCGCCGTCAGGCTGGCGGCGCGGCGCTCGACCGCGTTCGCGTTGACCCCGACGCTCTCGAACCAGGACGTATCGAGCGCGACGCCGGGATTGCGGACGCGGTTGTGGCCGGGGGTGAGCGGGGCGTGCAAGGGCGGCTCCGTTGTGGGCGCCCTTCATAACGGCAAAGGCGCCCTCTTAGGAAGCGCCCCTACTTGTTGTCGCAGGGCTCGCTGCGCGCCGGCCACCCGGCGTTCTTCTCGGCGTAGGACTTCGCCGCCGCGTCGATCAGCGGCTGCACTTTGTCCTGCGCGGAGGGGATGGCCTCGCTGACCTTCTTCCATTGCGCGCCGTCCCATTCCTGCACGAAGGTGGCGCTGTGGCTGTTGTGGTCGGCGCAGCTCAGCTTCAGCGGGCTGGCGAAGCCTTCGAGGCCGATGGCCTTCAGCCGCGCGGCGTCGAGGTTGAGGCTCTCCAAGCCGCGCCGCACGTCCTCGCCGGTGACGACCTTCTTGCCGGTCGTCTTCTGCGCCTGGGCGATGGCCTCGGCGATCAGCACGGAATTGTAGACGCCGTGATCGTAGAGTGTGCCGCCGAACTCGCCCGCCTGCGCCTGGCTCTTGCCGGCGTCGATGACCAGCTTCTTGATGTCGGCGAAGGCGGGATAATCGGCGCCCGGCCCATGCCAGTTCAATTCCTTGAAACCCTTCGCCGCGTCGCCCGAAGCGGAGGCGTCGGCGTCGCCCGGCCACCAGACCGAGACGAACTTGTCCATCGGGAAGTTGGCCTTGACCGCCTCCTTGATCGCGGCGGCGTTCATCGCGCCCCAGCCGTACATGACGAGGAAGTCAGGCTTGTCGCGACGCACGTCGAGCCATTTCGCCGACTGGTTCTGCATGTCGGCGGGCGCGACAGGGTAGAGCTTCAAGTCGAAGCCGGCGGTCTTGGCCTCGGCCTGGAAGAACGGCAGCGCCTCGCGGCCGAAGGCGGCGTCGAAATAGAGATAGCCGATCTTCTTGCCTTTGAGCCCGTCCTGCGAGCCGCCGCCGAGATAGTTGAGGATCTCGGACGCGCCGTCCCAGTAGGTGACGGGCGGATTGAAAATCCACGGGAAGGTGTCGCCGCGCGCCGCCGCCGACAGGCCATAGGCCATCGACAGAATCGGAACCTTGTCGACGGCGGCCTTCGGGATCAGCGCCAGCGTGATGCCGGTCGACCAGGGGTTGATGAGGACGGGGTTCTTCGGCTTGACGGAGTCGTAGCACTCCAGGCCCTTCTTGGTGTCGTAGCCGGTCTCGCACTCGTCGACCGCGAGCTTGACGCCGCCGACGCCGCCGTCGCGTTCGTTGAGCATGTTGAGATAGTCGTGCATGCCGTCGGCAATCGGCGTCCCGGAGCCGCTGAACGGCCCGGTGCGATAGGTGAACAGCGGCACATAGATGGAATCCTCGGCGTGAGCCGGCGCGACGAGCGTCAACGCCACGGCGGCGCCGAGCGCCCATTTCAAAGCTTTCATAGGTTTCCTCCCATTGTCATTATTAGTAAGGAAAAGGCCAAACCCGCAATTTCTGTTTCGCCGTCTTCCACAGCGCCGCCAATCCGTGCGGCTCGACGATGAGCACGGCGAGAATGAGCGCGCCGGTCAGCATGAACGTCAGCTGCTCCACCGTCGCCGCCTGCACATGCAGCCCCAACAGCGGCGGCGCTGCCCGCAGCACGATGGGTAAGAGATGCAGCACCGCCGCGCCGAAGAACGCGCCGACGATGGAGCCGAGCCCGCCGATGATGACGATGAACAGAAGCTGGAACGAAAGATTGATGTCGAACGCCTCCGGCTCCGCGGAGCCGAACCACAGGAACACCATCAGCGCGCCCGCGACGCCGATGTAGAACGAGGACACCGCAAACGCGAGCAGCTTGGCCGGCAACAGCCGGATGCCGATCAGCTCGGCGGCGATGTCCATGTCGCGCACCGCCATCCACATGCGCCCGATCCGCCCGCGCGTGATGTTGGAGGCGATCCAGGCCATCGCGGCCACGAGGGTCAGCACCACGAGATAGCGCGCCGAAGGCGTCGCGGTCGGTCCGGTGACGGAAACGCCGAACAGCGTATGCGTGCCGACCTCGATCGCCCCCGAGGCGTTGTCGTTGTAAAGCCAAGGCACGCGCGCGAAGGCCCATTCCAGGAAGAACTGCGCGGCGAGCGTCGCCACCACGAGATAGAAGCCCTTGATGCGCAGGCTCGGCAGCCCGAACAGCACGCCGACCGCGCTGGAGAACAGGCCGGAGACGACGATCCAGACGAGGATGTTGACCTGCGGAAAATAGGTGTCGAGCTTGTAGCAGGCGTAGGCGCCGACGCCCATGAATCCGGCCGAACCCAGCGACAGGAGCCCGGTATAGCCGGTCAGCAGGTTGAGCCCGATCGCCGCCAGCGACAGCACCAGGAACGGGATCATCATGGTTTCGATGAAGAAGGCGCCGCCGAAGGCGGGAATGACGAGGAACGCCACGGCCAGGATCAGCGCCAGTCCGATGCGGTCCTGCCGGATCGGGAACACCGCCATATCGGCGGCGTAACTCGTCTTGAACTGCCCGGCCTCCCGATAGAACAAGCTGACCCTCGCGCTTCCTCAAAGCGGAGTTCCCCGCCTTTGGGCCTTGGCTCGCATGGACCCTTGCCGCTGGCAATAGGTCGAAGGGATAGCGGCGATGTTCCGCAGCGTTGCAAAGGCTTCGCGCAAGCTTCGTGCGCGACGATTGCCGCAAAGCCATTACCGTTCCGGTGCTGTAGTGTCCATTTCGTCGCACAAAACTGGAGGCTACGGCCGACGCGGCGTCTCGCCAGCGTCCCGCCGTTTTGCCGACGAGGCGGAGCGCTACAAGCAATTGGTCGAAATTCAGGGAGATTACCTGTCGCTGGCGACGCAGGACGGCGAACTGCTCTACGTCAATACTGCATACGCCGGCCTCTACGGCCGGCGGCCCGAGACCATGATCGGTTGCAACCTGTTCGACTTCGTGCCCGCGGATCAGCGCGCGGCGCTGAGGACGCGGCTCGACGAAGCCTTGCGCGAGCGCAAGTCGCTCCAGTCCAAGAACCAGATCGTGGCGGCGAACGGCGAATCGCGCTGGGTGCTGTGGACGAACCTGGGCTTCTTCGACTCGGACGGGAGCGTGCTGCTGCACTCCGTCGGGCGCGACATCCAGGCGCAGATCGAGATGGAAACCAGGCTGCGCGAGAGCGAGGCGCGGTTCCGGCTGCTCGCCGAGTCGAGCCTCGACGTCATCATCGCGATGGATTGCGACCTCGTGCGCACCTACGTCTCGCCGGCCAGCCGCGAGGTGTTCGGATACGCTCCCGAAGAGTTGATCGGCAAGGCGGCGGGCCGACAGGCTCATCCCGAGGATTCCGAGCGGCTCAACAGCGGTTTGCAAGCGCTGCTGAACGGCGAGCGCGAGCGGTTCGTCAGCGTCAACCGGCGCCGTCACCGCGACAGGCGCTGGATCTGGACCGAGTCCCGCTACCGCGCCGTACGCGATCCCGCGAGCGGCGAGATTTCGGGCATCGTCGCCTCCGTGCGCGACGTCAGCGAGCGCAAGGCGGCGGAAGACAGACTCGCGCAGGACTGCCTGCGCCTCGAAGTTCTCGCAGGGGAGGACGGACTTACGGGGCTCGCCAACCGGCGTATGTTCGACGAGGCTCTGGTCAAGGAACACAGGCGAGCGAGCCGCGGCGACGACCGGCTCTGCCTGATTATGATCGACGTCGACCGTTTCAAGGCGTTCAACGACGCCAATGGCCATCCCGCGGGCGACGAAGCCCTGCGACGGGTGGCGGGCGCGATAAGACCCTGCCTGAGACGCGCCAACGACCTCGCCGTTCGCTACGGCGGCGAGGAGTTTGCGGTGCTCTCGCCGGGCACGAATCTGGAAGGCGGACGCCACGTCGCCGAGAGAATTCACCGGGCGGTGCGTGGCTTGAACATTCCCCACGCGGGCAGCGAACACGGCTGCGTCACCGTCAGCATCGGCGTCGCCGCCGCGACGCGTGACGAATTTCTTTGCGACTGCAACATCCTCATGTTCCGCGCCGACGCTGCGCTGTACGAGGCCAAGCGCGCCGGACGCGACTGCGTGAGGCTCGCTTCGCCGCTCCCGCCGGATTGACGACAGCGAAAATTTGGCGCGGCCGGGAATAAGCCGGCGGTCCCCTGAGTCTCCTCCCGCGAGCGGCGCAGCGCCGCGGCGGAGACGTTAGTCATGGACGAGACGAGAGCGAAGCTGGACCGGCGGCAAGTCCTGGAATGCATGGTGTGGGCGGGCGCCGGCGTCGTGTGGACGCTGAGCGGCGGCGTTCCGACCTCCCGCCTGATCGGCGAGGCCAAGGCGGAGGAGAGCGGGTTCTCCTTCGTGCAGATTTCCGACAGCCACGTCGGCTTCGCCAAGCCCGCCAACCCCGACGCGCGCGCGACGCTGAAGGAAGCCATAGCCAAGGTCAAGGCGCTGCCGCAAAGGCCCGCCTTCATGCTGCACACCGGCGACGTCGCGCATCTCGCCAAGCCGCAGGAGTTCGACGACGCGCATGAGATCATCGGCGAGGCCGGGCTCGACGTGCATTACGCGCCGGGCGAGCACGACATCGTCGATCCCATCACCAAAGCCGCCTATCTCGAACGCTTCGGCCGCGGCGCGACCGGCGGCGGCTGGTACGCGTTCGATCATATGGGCGTGCATTTCGTCTCGCTCAACAACGTCGTCGATCTCGGCAAGAACGGCCTCGGCTCGCTCGGGCCGGAGCAGCTCGCCTGGCTCGAAAACGATCTCGGCGGCCGCTCGGCCTCGACGCCCATCGTGCTGTTCGCGCATATCCCGCTGTGGATGATCGCGCCCGACTGGGGTTGGGGGACGCAGGACGGCGCGCAGGCTCTGTCGATGCTCAAGCGCTTCGGCTCGGCGACCGTGCTCAACGGGCATATCCACCAGCTCATGCAGAAGGTCGAGGGCAATGTAACCTTCCACACCGCCCGCTCGACCGCTTTCCCGCAACCCGCGCCGGGAACGGCGCCGGGGCCGGGGCCGAAGCTCGTGCCGGCCGGCGAGCTGCGCAAATATCTCGGCGTCGCCGAGGTGGCCTATGCGCCCAAGGCTTCGCCGCTCGCGATCACCGACGAGGCGTTGCAGGCATGAGATCGGCGGCTTTGCTTCTGCTCCTCGCGTCGCCCGCTTTCGCCGCGGGCGATCCCGAGCGCGGCGCACAGGTCTACGAGGGTTGCCAGGACTGCCACTCGATCGACAAGAACGACGTCGGCCCGCGCCATCGCGGCGTGTTCGGGCGCAAGGCGGGGTCGCTGGCGGACTACGACTATTCCCCGGCGCTGCATGGCGCCGGTTTCGTCTGGGACGAGGCGACGCTCGACAAATGGCTGACCGACCCGCAGGCCTTCCTTCCCGGCGTGCGAATGTTCTATCATCTTGGCCAAGCGCAGGATCGCGCCGACGTGATCGCCTTCCTGCGCGAGCGCGCGAAATAGCACGCATGACGACAGAGGCCGCCAGCCGAGAGTTCCGCGACGTCGTGCTGCCGCACCTCGACGAAGGCTATCGGCTGGCCAAATGGTTGAGCGGCAGCGGCGCCGACGCCGACGACATCGTGCAGGAAGCGGCGATGCGCGCACTCGCCGCGCTCGAAGGCGCGACGCCGCTGAAGCCGCGGGCATGGTGGCTCGCGGTGGTTCGCAATGCGGCGCTGACCTGGATGGGCCGCAATCGCCCGAAGGCGCTTTCCTTTGTCGCCGATCTCGACGAGGACGCAGCCGTTGACGCGCCCGATCCCGAAGCCGCGCTCATTTCCCGCGACGAGGGCGAGCGGGTGCGCCGCGCCATCGCCAGTCTGCCCTCGCCATTGCGCGAAACGCTGGTGCTGCGCGAAATCGAGGATCTCGACTATCGCGCCATCGCCGAGGCGACGGAAGCTCCCATCGGCACGGTCATGTCACGCCTCGCCCGCGCCCGCGCCGCGCTGGCCAAAAGGCTCGGAAAGGACTCATGAGCGACGAAGCGTCCCCCTTACGCGCGCATTTGGCGCTCGACGGCGAACTCGACGCCTCGCAGCGGCTCGCCTTCGAAGAGGAGCTTAGGCGCTCTCCCGAACTCGCGGCGGAGTTCGAGCGCTTGCGCGCGCTTCGGCGAACGATCCGCGAGCACGCGCCGCGCGAGGCCGCGCCCGAGGCTTTGCGCGCGCGCATCGAGGCTTTGGCCGCCCCGTCGCCGCCCCGCGCCGCTCCGCCGCCCGCACGAATCCCGCCGCGCTGGCCGGCGATGGCGGCGGGGCTGGCCGTCGCCGCGGCGCTCGCCGGATATGGGGCGGGACGCGCGGGCGGCGGCGACCCGGAGCTTGCTGCGCTCGTCGCCGGCTATCAGCGCGCGGCGCTGTCGGGGCAGCCCATCGACGTCGCGTCCTCCGACCGCCATACCGTCAAGCCGTGGCTCACGGCGCGGGCGCCGCTCGGCGCGCTCGTGCTCGACCTCGCCGACGACGGCTTCCCGCTGATCGGCGGCCGAATCGACATTCTCGACGCGCGGCCGGTCCCGACGCTGGTCTACCGCCGTCGCGAGCATCTCATCTCGGTTGCCGAGTTGCCGCTGGCGAGCGCCGGCGGCGGCTCGGCGACGCTCGACGGTTACCACGTCGTGCGCTGGCGCGACCGCGAGCGCGCCTATGTCGCGATTTCCGACCTCGACGCGGACGAGCTGCAGACCTTCGCCGCCGATTTCGTGAAGCGCACGCCGCCGTGACGGTAAAGAAATGCGTGTCTACAGCGTAGACACGCGATTGTGCGCGGATTTCGGCGTTGCGGCCGATTGCCGCTCCGCCATCAAAGCGATTACCCTTCGCGACTGTGAGCGGTTCGCGCGTTCAACGTCTACCGGCGCTGAACCGCGCCCCTGCAGGAGGAACAGGACATGGAGAAAACCGTCATCGGTCTCGTCGCGGCGCTCGGCGCCGTCGCGCCCTTCGCCGGCGCGCAGGCTGCGGTCGTGTCGTCGGAAGACGCCGCCAGCGCGCTGCGCGTCAATTCGGTCGCCGATCTGCTCGATCCGGTCCCCAATGCGGCGGCCATTCTCGCGGCGCTCGACGCCGAACGGAAGCCTTCGCCCGTGAGCACCGAGGTCAAGGGTCTGAAGGTGGCGCAGTGGCATCACCATCACCACCATCACTACTATCACCACCACCATCACCATTATTATCACCACCATCACCACCATCACTGGCACCGCCCCGGCTGCGTGTGGTCGCCGGTCGGTTGGGTCTGCCCGTGAGAGCACGCTGCGCCGGAACCCCGGCGGCGGTCTGAGCTCGCCCTCCCCGTCGCCGGGGAGGGATTTTTGCCGTCAGTCTCCGTTCCGGGCGGCGGCCTTGGCCTTGGCGGCGCGGGCCATGTGGCGATAGGTGCCGTCGAACACCGTCTGGGTGTTCGAGACCCAGGTCGTGTCCACGGTTATCGTCGAGCGCGCCGCGTAGATTCGTCGCGAGCGCAATTCGCGTTCGGCCTGCTCCTCCTCCGTCATCCCCACCATGTCGAATTCGGCGGTCTCGGGGATGATAAGGATCTGCGCCATCGGCTCGCCGGGTCGGAAGACATGGGTCTGGCCCTCGCCCGGCGACTTGAACACCATGAAGAACAGCATCGGCCACCAGTTGCGAATCAACGCCGGCACGGCGATGGGGCATTCGCCGGTCCTGTCGATGAAGAAGCGCGGGTGCGGCTCGACGCGGACCGCGTAGCCCTCGCCGGGATCGATATCGAGCAGCACCTGATGAGTATAGAAGCCGTCGCCGAAGTTGCGGAACGGCGGCCATTCCGCCTCGGGCTCCGGAGGTTCGCCGAAATCGCCCTCGATGAACAGCTTGCCGCCGCGAGTCGTGGCGCGCAGCTCGAAGTCGAAGGGATAGAAGATCTCGATCCCGTATTGCGCGCCCTCGCTGAACAGCAGGCAATGCCACGGCTGCTCGCGCGAGCCGTTCGCGCGGGGGCTGCGGTCGCCGGCCCAGCCGGGGATCTCCATCTTGGTGCGGCGGGGCGCCAGCCCCTCCCTCAGATAGCGCAACTTAACTTGGCGCATACCATTATTCCTTTATTTAGAGCGACGCGCTTCCACTTCCATTTCGTCGCCTTCGTAACGCGCGGGGTCAAGTCGCGGGGCCGGAACGATGAAGTCGTGGACGAGCGGCGTTGCAGAAAGTACAGGACCGCGGGAAGTCCGCACGAGACGATACAGGGGCTGAGCGCGCAAAAGTGAACGAACAGGCTCGCGCCTTATGAAGGACGCCCTTTCCGTGGCGCCGCAAATCCCGGACGGGCGAACGAGTTTCGCCGCGAACGGCTCCCCGTGCCCGCGTCCGATCCTATACGACATGAGCCATCTCGTAGCGCGGCTGCGCTCGCGGACCGGCACGGGAATCGACCGGGTCGACCTCGCCTTCGCCTTGCATTTCTCCTCCGAGGCCACCCGAGGCGTCTCGGTGCGCTACCGCGCCTCGGCGCCGCCGCACACAATCTCCGCCGCCGCGGCGCGCCGATTCACCCGCGCGGCTCAGGGCGCCTGGACGGATCGGCAGCCGCGGACGCAGGCGCTTTGGGATTGGCTCGCCTCCCCGCCTGGCGACGCCGCAAAGCCGCAAGCCGTCGCGCTCCCGCATCCTGGGGCGCCGGACTGGGGTCGCCTCCTGCTGTACTGGTCCGGCTATTTCGTCGGCCACGCACGCGGCGCCGCGCCGACCGGGGCCGTCTATGTCAACGTCGGCTTCCACCGCTTCGAGCATCCCCGCTATTTCGAATGGCTCGCCGCGCGTCCCGACGTCGACGGCGTATTCATGATCCATGACCTGTTGCCGCTCGACTATCCCGAATATTTCTCGGACGGCGAGGCCGCGAAATTCGGCGCCCGGATCGACACGGCGCTGCGCTTCGGTCGCGCGTTCCTGGTCTCGACCGACGCGGTGCGCCGCCGCCTCGCTTCTGAGATCGAGGCGCGCGGTCTTTCGCCGCGGCCGATCTGGGCGCATCCCTTCCCCTCGCCGTTGGCCGACTTCGCGCCTAGCCCTCGGCCCTCTGCGCGGCATCCCTATTTCGTCGTGATCGGCACCATCGAGCCGCGCAAGAACCATCTGCTGCTGTTGCAAATCTGGCGCGAAATGGCGCGGCGGATGGTCCCCATGCCGCGACTCGTGATCGTGGGAGAACGCGGCTGGGAGAACGAGCAGGTCGTCGACATGCTGGAGCGTTGCGAGGCGATCAAACCGCATGTCGCGCAAGTCACGAGTCTGGGCTCGCAGGATCTGGCCGATCTGATCGACGGCGCCCGCGCGGTCCTCGCGCCCTCGTTCGAGGAGGGCTACGGCTTGCCTATCGTCGAGGCGCTCGCCCTCGGCGCGCCGGTGGTCGCGGCCGAGTCCGAAGCGGCGCGCGAAGTGAGCCAAGGCCGCGCTTGCCTGCTCTCGCCGCTCGACGGTTTGGGCTGGGCGAGCGAGATCGAACGGCTGGCGACGGACCCGGCCTACTATGCTGCGCGGCAGGCGCGGGCGCGCGGCTTCGTCGCGCCGAACTGGCGCGACTATTTCGCCTCGCTCGATGAGTTCGTCGCCGGGCTGAGAGCGCCTCAACCGCCGGTAAATCCGGCCGCCGGCGTGTAAGGCGCGCGCGCAATGCGGGCGCGCCGGGCTTGCAGGTCCTTCAGCATCACGTACATCACCGCCGCGGTCGTCGCGTCGGCGAGCGCGTCATGCTGGTCGATGAGGTCGAGCTTGAGATCGCGCGCCAGCGAGGCGAAGGTGAGATCGATATGCGTTCCCGGCGGAGCGTCGCCGTATTTGCGGTCGTAGTAGAGGCCGGACACCTCGAACTGCGGATTGGGCAGGCTGATCCCGAGCCAGGCGCGCAGGTAGCGGTTTATCATCGCCACGTCGAATTCGAGATAATAGCCGACGAGCGGCCGCCCGCCGATGAATTTCAAAAGCTCCGGCAGCACCTCCGCCATCGCCTGCCCCATCGCGACGTCGCGCTCGCGCAGCCCGTGAATCTTGATCGCCGTCGGCTTGATCGCCGCCTTGCAGCGCACGGTGGCGGTGAAGGCTTGGCTCGTCATCACCCTGGAGCCGCGAAGGCGCACCGCCGCGACCGAGACGATCTCGTCCTTGCGCCGGTCGAGCCCGGTCGTCTCGCAGTCGATAGAGACCGCCTCGTCGGGCGGCCCGGGCTCGAACAGGAAGGCGAAGCCTTCGTCCTTCAGCCGCCGGCGGGCGAGCGCGCGCGAAATCCGGGCGAACATCAGAACATCGCAAGATTGAAGTGGCGGCGCATCAGGTCCTTGAACTGCTTGACGATGCGAAGCGCGTCGCGCAACAGGTCGCGGTCCATGCCGGTGAGCTGTCCGGGATCGACGCGGGCGCCGTTGGCGCCTAGCCCCAAGCTGGCGTCGAGCTTCAGCGTCATCAGGCAGAACAGGCTCTGCGTCAGCTCGCGCGCGAAGGTCTTGTCGATGGCGCCCTTGTCGGCGAGGCGGGCGATGCGCGCGGCGGTGTTGGTCTCCTCCAGGCCGCGCTCGATCGCACAGGCGCGCACGCCGTGCACAATGGGGAAGATGCCGCCCTTCTTGAGGTCCATCGCCTCGCCGCCGCGCGACGACCGCAGCGTGCT